>AMFJ01025350.1_pt1 | contig 99057 bp, 98 predicted proteins | sample 427208 | NCBI WGS metagenome assembly AMFJ01 (sample SAMN02954298, study PRJNA114691) | groundwater metagenome | biome: aquatic; feature: subsurface aquifer; material: sediment; isolation source: subsurface aquifer sediment | place: USA: Rifle, CO | collected 2008-08 | reverse complement strand
TGTCATTCCCGCATGCTTTTAGCGGGAATGACAGAGGGGAAACTCCGAACTCGGGTTAATTAAACAATATGGAAATGGGTTTTAAAGAATCGATAATTTATTTGAACATTAATTCACCTGAATCAAATCCGATAATTCTCGCAGTGCAATAAAAAACATCGTGTAGTCAAAGTTAGAACTTCCGTGCAGCATTTCAAGCAATTTTCCCCAATGTTCATGAATGTGACGATTATCAGAAAGCCAGGCTGCAATGAGTTTATGAGGGTTCGTTTCTTTTTTATTGCTTTGTAAAATGACAATTGATAAGCGGCGCTGTAAGCTGTCTAATTCGTCACGCAGGGTAAGCCGTGCCATGGTGTTCCAGTGTCCTTCGCGCGAATCGTTGGCAATATGATCTCGGAACCAAACTAAATTAAATTTTCCACCAATATCAAAATAAATTTCAGCTGTTTTGATTAAGTCTAATTTATTTTGTGTAGCGACTTCAATCACATTGAGCGCAGTATAAAGTCCGCGCGCAATGGTGACAGTTTTCGCGATGTCTCTCGGCAATCCAGCATTCACAAATTGATTAACAATCGACTCCATATAAGTTTTGGTGACGCCGATCATTAAGCGCGGCACAATATGTTCTAATTCTGAAATTGCTTTGGCATAATGGGTAATAATTTTTTGTACGCTATCTTGCATGCGGTTTTTACGTAAAAACCAGCGGGAGGCAAGATTCACTAATTGACGGACATGGTGCAATAATTCATATTGTACTTTGACAGGTACTTTTAAATTTAGTGAATCAATCAATTTTTCTAAGCGATGCGTATCAAATGCGTGAGACGCAATCGTATGCGCTCTCGCGATATTTGCAATGGATGCGCCTGTTTCAGTTTGCATGCGATAAACAAACGTAATGCCCATGGTGTTGACAATATAATTGCTGATCTGTGTGGCAATAATTTCTCTCTTCAGTTGATGTGCTTCCATTCCTTTTAAGTATAATTTTGTAAGCTGTGGAGGGAAAGCAGTTTCAAGCGTTTTGACGAAATAGGGATCTTCTGGCAAATCCGATTTTAAAATTTCATTCTTAATGTAAATTTTTGTATAAGCTAAGAGCACAGCTAATTCTGGGCGAGTCAGACCAAGTTCTGCTGCTTTGCGTTCTAATAATTTTTTATCATCAGGGAGAAACTCTACTTTTCGATCAAGATGAACGGCCGTTTCCAATTCTTTAATGTAAGCTTGATATAGGCCGCTATAATTTGCAGAATGCATGGCCGAAAAACTCATGACCAGTGCTTGATTATAATTATCGTGCAAAACTAATTTAGCAACATCATTCGTCATTTTGACGAGCAATTGGTTGCGTTGTTTTTCTGTTAAACGACCGCTCAATACTTCTTTGTTAAGCAATATTTTGATATTGACTTCGTGGTCGGAACAATCAACGCCTGCGGAATTATCAATAAAATCGGTATTAATAATTCCGCCCGCTAAAGAATATTCAACGCGGCCTAGTTGAGTAAAGCCTAGGTTGCCGCCTTCGCCGACGACTTTGCAGCGTAATTCATCGCCATTGATGCGGCAAAATTCATTGGTTTTGTCACCCACATCTGCATGGCTTTCGGTGCTTGCTTTAACATAGGTGCCAATGCCGCCATTAAATAATAAATCTACGGGCGCTTTTAAAATAGCGCGAATTAATTCATTGGGCGGTAAAGAATTTTCTGTAATACCCAATAATTTTTTGATATCAGCATTGATAGGAATGGATTTTAGGTTGCGCGAATAAATGCCTCCGCCTTTTGATAATAATTTAGAATTATAATCTGCCCAAGAAGAGGTTGGTAATTTAAATAAACGTGTTCGTTCTGTGTATGATTTCTTAGGATCAGGGTTTGGATCAAGAAAAATATGCCGGTGATCAAATGCAGCAACTAATTTGATGTTGGATGAATAAATCATGCCATTACCAAATACATCGCCGCTCATATCACCAATGCCAATCGTTGTGAACGTCTGTTTTTCAATATCAATTGAAAGTTCGCGAAAATGACGTTTAATGGATTCCCATGCGCCCCTTGCGGTAATCCCAATTTTTTTATGGTCATATCCTTCAGAACCGCCAGATGCAAATGCATCACCTAGCCAAAAATGATATTCATTAGAAATGTTATTGGCGATATCGGAAAATGAGGCGGTGCCTTTATCGGCGGCTACTACAAGATAAGGATCTGGTTCGTCATAACAAATGGTATTGGACGGAGGAATGATTTTATCTTGTTTCAAATTATCAGTTAAATCGAGTAAGCCGCGAATAAAAGATTGATAGCAAAAAATCACTTCTTGTTGTAATGCATCACGAGGTGAATCAAGTGATAGTGCCTTTAATACGAAGCCGCCTTTCGCACCGGAGGGTACGATAACCGCATTTTTTACTTTTTGCGCTTTCATTAAGCCTAAAACTTCAGTGCGAAAATCTTCCCGCCTGTCTGACCAGCGAATGCCGCCGCGTGCTACTTTTGCGCTGCGTAAATGGATGGCCTCAAAACGCGGCGAATAGACAAAAATTTCAAACAAAGGTTGTGGCAAGGGTAAACCGGGAATATCAGCTGATTTTAATTTAAGGGACAAATATTTTTTCGGCTTACCATTGGCTGTCGTTTGGAAATAATTGGTTCGTAAGGTAGCTTTAATTAAATGACAAAATTCTCTTAAAATCCTATCTTCATCTAAGTTGGTCACGGCTTCTAAATTATTTTGTATGGTGTTTTCTAAGCTTGCTATAGCTTGTTCAGAAGATTTCTTTTTCTGTAAATTAAATTTTAAATTAAAAAGATCAGCTAAATTTTTGGTAATCGCGGTATGTTTTACCAAGGTTTGCTCGATATAGTTTTGGCTAAAACGAAATCCAATTTGATGTAAATATTTAGCATAAGCACGGATGATCACAATTTCCCGCCAGGATAATTCAGCGCCTAAAACTAATTTATTAAATCCATCGTTTTCACAATCTGAAAAACGAATATGAATAAAAGCTTCTTCAAAAATATCTTTCGCTTTGGCAGCATCAAGCGTCGGTGATTTTGGATAAGTGATGTTGAAATCAATGATCCAGGCGGATTGATTCTCATTTAGAAAAATTTCATAAGTTGATTCGCTGTAGGTGCGTAAATCCATGTTTTCAATCATGGGCAATACGTCAGAAAGCGGAATAGGTTTTTCGTGTTGAAATAACTTTAGATGCAAAGGGAATTCTTTATTTTTTGTTTGATAAAAAGCAATTTGTAAAGGTTTCTCGCGGGAGAGCTGTTCTATTTGCAGGATATCTTCAATGGCATTCGGAACAGTCGTTTGTTCAGAATAACTAGTGGGAAAAGCATATGCATATTTTTCTGCAAGCAACGCGCCTTGTTTTTTGCCTAACTGCTTAATCAATTGTTTTTGTAGTAATTCTTTCCATGCGCTTGCCATTTGAGTGTCCTTTAAAATGACGGTTATGTCGCTGGATTAATTCTATTTTCTCATGAATAAGCTTTGTCTGTCACGGCATAAACAAATACAGTTTTGCATTTTTGATTAAATATGCTACAGTTTCCGGCTTAATTTGTATTTGAGATCAGATCGAGGAATAGGTATGTTTATTGACTATTTAAAAGAATACTTTGCGGGTTTTGATCTAACGAAGGGTAAAAATCAAGTCAAAGATCCGAGGACTGTTTGTTTTAGATGTATCGACGCTGTTTTTCGAGAAGAAAAACACATCGATCACTTGGGCCGTGTATTTAATCAATTCCCGTTTAGTGTGAAGAGTAAATTATTTGTTGAAGAAAAAAAGATAGATGAGTGGGTTAAAAAATATAATGATTTTTTAGAAAAACTTCTTCCATGTGACAATACAGTAGACGTTTTAAGTATTGAACAAGGGATGAAAGCATGGACGGCTGAGCTTATCCAGCAGGCTGCTGCTGATTTATTAAGTCAAAATCAGCTAAAATCAGAAATTATTCAATTATTGCAACTTAATTCGTTAATAACAAAATACCTAAATGAATCAGAAGAAATTAAGATGCAAATTTTATATTCCTATATTATTCAATTACTCTTTGGTTTGGTACATGAAAAATGGAAAGAATCAAAAGATTTTAATCCCGATAAAGGGGAAAAAGAAGGTTTATTTACCCGATTCTTCATAAAACTGTTTCGTGATCAAAGCGGGTGGGCGCCATTTTTTCAAAGTGAGGTGACCCAGGAAGTTGTAATTGAGATAGATGATCCGTACGTGTTCGTGAATATAAAAAAAAATACGCTACCTGTTCCGCCTGATTCTTTCCCAAGAAGATTATTCACTCAATTTCAGGGACTTTTTTTTCATTCTTCAGATGAGAAAGATTTTATTGGAATAGAGCAACATGAGTCAGCTCTGGATACAATGGAAAGAGGATTACGTGCATAAAGAAAAAGCTCATTTTATTCGGTCAATAGTTTTCTTTGCTTTCCTTGAGATAGTTATCCACAGTTTCTGTGGATAACATTGTGATTAACTCTATCACAACCTGGGGGCAGTCATGTAGAGAAAGAGGGATTCAAAGAATTAAAATGCTGTTTTTTAAATAAAATATTAATTAAATTAATGAGATAGGCTAAAATTACGCAACCGGTTCTTTGCCTTTTAAAAAAATAATAAAAAAATTGTACGGGATTTAATCTGTGCACAATTCTAAGGAATTAAAAGATAATTTAGAAGCAGCGCCCGGTTGTTCACAGACCCATTTGGGAACGAGATACCCGGGTAAATGTGCCAGCATAGTTTCGTGCAATTTTTGGGCTACTTCAGGCGCCACATCGAAATGGGCTGTTCCTTGTATTTTATCCAGTTTATGCAAATAATAAGGCAATATTCCCGCATCAAATAGGGTTTCACTTAACGCAATCAATGTGCTTGCCTCATCATTGATCCCTTTTAAGAGTACAGATTGATTCAGTAAAACGGCCCCTGCGTCAGTCAATTTTTGGACTGCTTCTTTAACCGGAAGACTTATTTCTGCTGGATGATTGCAGTGCAGGACGATCACTTTTTGCAATGAAAGTGCATTCAGCCAAGTAATCAATTCAGTTGTGATGCGCTCGGGCAACACAATAGGTATACGGGTGTGGATCCGTAACCGTTTAACATGCGGGATGGTAGTCAACAGATCAGTCATTCTTTTTAACCTATCATCGGTTGAGATGAGCGGATCGCCGCCGCTTAAAATGACTTCGCTAATGCTTGGATCATTTGTAATATACTGAAAAGCTTCTTGCCAACCCGTTTTGCCTGGATTATTTTTTTCATACGGGAATTCGCGGCGAAAACAATAACGGCAATTAATCGCGCAAACACCCGTTAAGGTCAACAATACGCGCCCGTGATATTTATGCAGTAAACCAGGTGTCGGATTCACTTCTGCTTCTTTGAGCGGGTCTTTTATGTAGCCGGCTGTATTTTCGAGCTCTTTACCCAGAGGAAGAATTTGCTGTAACAATGGATCGTGCATATTGCCTTTTTGTATACGGGCTAAAAAACCGCGCGGGACTTTGAGTGGAAATTGCTGGGCAGAGGCAAGGGCTTCTGGCAAAAGTTTTAAGTCTAATTGAAGCAGCGTTAAAAGCTCTTCTGGGTCAGTCACTGCATTGATTAATGCAGATTGCCAATCGGTTTTAAAGTTTTTATTCATAGGGCTTATTCTAACGTGCCTCTACGCATTTACAAAAGAAACGATTATCATACAATCCTTGATGAGGAGAGCTGAAATGGCTGTTTATAGTACCAGTGAAATCCGTGGAGGAATGAAAGTAGTGATTGATGGCGATCCTTGCGTGATTGTGGAAAATGAATTTGTAAAGCCTGGCAAAGGACAAGCGTTTAACCGCATCAAAACACGTAATTTAAAAACGGGACGTGTGGTGGAGCGTACGTATAAATCAGGTGATACGTTAGAAGCAGCCGATGTTGCTGAAATTGAAGCGCAATATCTTTATAACGACGGTAATGAGTGGCATTTTATGTGTCAATCGTCCTATGAGCAATTTGCGATAAATACAGCGTCTGTTGGTGATGCAAGGCAATGGTTAAAAGAGCAAACGGATTGCATGCTAACGCTTTGGAACGGTATCCCGCTTCAAGTGACGCCGCCCAACTTTGTGGTGCTTAAAATTACGGAAACAGACCCTGGTGTACGCGGCGATACTTCAGGTGGCGGCGGAAAGCCTGCAAAATTAGAAACCGGTGCTGTGGTGCGCGTGCCCTTATTTGTTGCAGAAGGCGAACTCATTAAAGTGGATACCCGTACGGGTGAATATGTATCCAGAGCAAAAGAATAAAGAGATTTCCTGGGAACCCACTGCTTCACTTCCGATGTTGAAAAAGCGTGCGGATATCATCGACACGGTTCGTCGATTTTTTAAAGAACGCCATGTTCTTGAAGTTGAAACACCGATACTTTCGCATGCGGCAGCCACTGATCCGCATGTGTTAAGTATTGAAGCGATTTTTAAAGAACATGGTTCAGAGAGTTTACAAACCCTTTATCTCAATACTTCACCTGAATATCCAATGAAGCGATTGCTTTCCAAAGGCTCAGGTCCCATCTATCAAATCAGCAAAGTGTTTCGGCAAGGCGACCTTGGTGCATTACATAATCCAGAATTTACATTGCTTGAATGGTATCGACCTCAGTTTGATCATCATGCTTTAATGAAGGAAGTGGATGAATTATTACAAACTGTGCTTCAGACGGAACCCAGTGAATATTTAAGTTATCAAGATGCATTTCAAAAATTGGCCGGCATTAATCCACATAGAGCATGCGTCGATGAATTAATTGAATGCGCCAAAGAACATGATATTGATTATGTGAGCCAAGGCGATATTAAAAATCCAACGATTTGGCTCCATCTATTATTAACTCACGTGATTGAGCCAAAGATTGGCCGGATACGCCCGGTATTTTTATATGATTTTCCGGCGAACCAAGCGGCCCTGGCAAAGATCCGTTACCAGGAAAATCCACCGGTTGCTTCCCGTTTCGAAGTTTATTTTCAAGGGATCGAGCTTGCCAATGGATTCCATGAATTACAAGATGCAGCCGAACAACAGAAACGATTTTTAGACGATTTAGAATATCGGAGTGTGCATGGCCTTCCCAGGGTGCCAATCGATCAGCGATTACTTATGGCATTGCAATCAGGGCTTCCTGATTGCGCGGGTGTTGCATTAGGGGTCGATCGCTTGATCCTATTAAAGACAAAAGCAAAGTCCATTTCAGAGGTCATGAGTTTTTCATTTTCACATGCTTAAGGTTTTCTTAAGTGTTTCCCGTTAGAATTGGTAAAAATTTAAACGAGGATAGTTTTAAATGCACTCAAGGCGGCGACCTAACGATAATTCTTCTCGAGAAGCCAGTGTTCAACAACTTGCAGCCCGCCAGGCATTACTCGATCGGTATGCAGAATTAGTTGAGGAACAATTGCGGCCTGTTAATCATTTATTGAGCGCGGTGCTCGCGCCTGCTTGGGAATATCTAGCTCTTAATCAAATTAAATTTTTTACAGAATTTGGGAACTCTGTTGGACAAAAATATCAAGAATTGTTAACAGAAAAATTTTCTGCAACCTTTGAACAGCTTAATGCAAGAATGGTTGACTCTACAAGGTACATTAAAACTTTTGCTAATGTATTGAGATTTAATCATCCTTGCGGAGAATTACCGATCCAGGATAAAACAGACTTACATGCTTTGTTACAGGCAGGCACCCGCTTTTTAGATACCACTAAAAATCAAATTCTTTACCCTGGCCCGATTAGTCTTAAAGCAGCGAAGGATCATACCCGGAATAATTTAATTGCTATTTTAACTGAGACTGCGGCAGGATTTAAGTTACCTGAACTTGCAAAGTATCTCAGAGAAACAGTTGTTCAAGATTTTCATGCCAGTGTGACGCTACCTAATGGTGTAGTTGTGACTCCTTCGAAGGTGCGTTGCGAACCAACGGACCTTTTATATAAACAAAGTCTAACAAAAATTGCCGAGTTTTTGATTCAAGCAAGGAATAAAATTTTATTTGATCGTGCAGTTATTGGCGGTCAAGCGTCCCAGGCGATCAAGGCGACTGCTTTAGTCTATGCTCTTTTATCACAAGATAAAATGGTTTTAAGTTTTCTGTTGGGTGTTAGTCAATTACTGCGAGTAGTGGCTATTGATAACTTAACCCGAATTATTTATACAAAATGGTTTCAGGATGAAAAAAGAACACTTCTACTGACTAAAGAATATGTCACCGTTAAAGAAGCAGAATTGGACATCCAGCGGCTTTCAAAACTCAATCAAGATGCAGAAAAATACGCGGAGCATTTGAATCACATTTTTTATGGGCTCGCTTTTTTAAGCGCAGCACTAGCAGCAGGGAGCGGGTCTGGAATTATTTGGGAAGAATTATTTTTACCATCCATCATTTTTTTGTGGGGCGCAATGATGGGGGCGGCAAAAGATAGTGTTGGTAAAATCGGTCAACGTTTTTCGAATTATCGTTTCGATCAATGTTTGCTTGAATTTGAGGCGCATTTAGAAGATATGACGGAAGGTTTTGGCGTATGGGAAAAATACCAACGTCAACCGGATATTAATAATTTACGTAGTAAATTTAATGTTTCTACAAAGATCGGTCATTTTATTTTTACCGCAAAAGACTATTGGCCAGGAAATAAATTTGATGAAGATCAAAAATCGATTGATGATGAAGAGGATGGAATGATTTCATCTCAAATGATCAGTCAGATTATAGAAAATATATTTTTACGTCATGGTATGGCTATTACACGGTACGAAGGCGGGGCTATTATTGTATCCACAAAAAATTCACTTTCAGAAAATAAGGCGAGTGCAATTAAAAAAGAAATTCGTGATTATTTGACATGTTTAAATAATATTACAATATTGCAAGAGCAAATTGACTATTTGGTAGGTCGGGATCTTTGCCAAAGTACACAACGTGTCTATATAGATAGAGAAACACATTTACCTAATGTGCACTATAAAGCGTTTTCGAATAATTTATCTCTTGAGGAATGGGAAGAATTATTACCCGATTGTCGTGTGATAGAAAATGGTCATGAAATCAATATTTCTGGCAATACACCCGCAAAAACGGAAATCCTCGATCATTTTAAATATAAGAAAATAGGAAAAGAACCAGCATTTGGATGGGGTCGACCGGGACTGGGTTCTAATCCAAAAAAAGAGCTTGAAGAGTTCTTCCAATTTAAAGAACGATCGAACGAACAGAAAACCGATGAAGATGCATGCTCGACTACAGTAGAGCCTGATACTGATTCTTATGTATCGTCTTCTCGTCACACTTTTTCATCAAGCGAAGTTAAAGAGACACAGAGCAATGCCAGACAAACTTCTGAAACTAAACAACCTGATGGTTTAGTGATTCAATTTTCTCTTGGGGAAAAATATGATAGCAACGATCCAAACTGCAAAATCAAACCTTTTGCAGACCCATCTCCACAATATAGCAAATGTTATATTAAATTTGCGTTGCCCCATCTTTCTATTTTTGGGGATGAGAAAACATTTACTCAGATACGAAAAACGGTTGAGCAAAGTCGTGTTGTAGGGCCAGATGCAGGTCAAGGATTGCAGATGATTAAGAAGCGCGGTCTTTTTAGTTATGATGTTTCAGAGGAAGTAAAAGCCCCCGACAATGATAAAATTTTTCAGGCGCATACACGGTTTAAGTTTGGAGGTAAAGAAAGAGGTGATTTGCGGCTTTATGGGCCAGCACCAGAAGAGGGCTGTAGAGTAGGGGGAATAGATTTTTCAGAAAGATATTTTTTATATAAGATTACTGGATATGATCCTGATGCACATAAGAGTGAAAAGCGGCAAAAGAAAAAAAGCAAGTCAATATCGCAGGAGCGGACGCACAGCACCATAAGGCATCATCAAAAAAGAAATTGATGCGCCATTAATTGTAAATAAAAATAAATATCAGTCCTGCTTCGTGAACGTATTTTATTAGGCTTTTTGATCTTTACGCATCACGACACGATAAATCCAGGCGCACAATAATACTGTCACGATAATACTTAAAGTTCCTGTCAGATAAGCAAAGCGATCTGGCATGATTCTTAATGCATCAGAACTTTGTTTCAGCGCGAATGGAATGGCAAGTAATACGCCCATAATGGATGAACCTGCTACAATTCCGCACGCTAACAATAAACCACGATGGCGATGTTTATTGGCAAGCGCTTCTTTTTCAACACGCGGATAAATACGATTGATGCGAAGTTGAATGGCGTAAGAAAGAAATCCGCCAATCATGACAGGGACAGTCGCATTCATCGGTAAATAGATCCCAAGGCCTACTGCAAGCACTGGTAAACGCGTATTAAAATTACTTTTGACAATTTCATCAATGATAATACAAATGACAGCGATAATGGCACCTAAGATAATCATCGACCATTCTAGTTGATTGGTGTAAACGCCTTGCGCGACAGCTGCCATCAATCCTGCTTGCGGTGCTGCCAGCATTTGCGCCTTGTCCATGCCGGGACGCGGAAAAACTCCGCCAATGCCGTAAGCATTATACAATAAGTCTAAAATCGGCGGGACGACAAACGATGCAATCAAAACGCCTAAGATGAGCATGAACTGCTGCTTCCACGGTGTCGCGCCAACCACTTGGCCTACTTTTAAATCTTGCATGGTGTCATTTGAAATCGCGAGTGCAACGCAAATAATGACGCTGCTGCTAATGCCAAGCACAATACCAAATAATTCTCGTCCTGCAACACCGCCTTCTATTTTAAAAAAAGCGAGGACAGCAAGGCAGAATAATAATAAGGATGAAATCAACAAACCGGATACCGGCGTGTTCGATGATCCAATCAACCCCGCAAAATAAGCAGAGATTGAACAAAATAAAAATCCGCCAATCAAAACATATAACGTTGTAACCCCGCACAAGAAATGATGAAAGTTGTGTGAAATGTTCGCTTGTTCAGGCACCAGAAAATAGGCGATCAAAAAGAAAATGGGGATGAGTAATAAAATGACGCCCCACATCACATAGTGAATCGAAATATCTCGTTCAGTGCGTATGTTCGTGGTGCCCGCGCGTCTTGCTTCACGCAAAGAGGCAAACGATGTTGCAATGCTTTGTGCAATCGGTTTGAACAATCGGCACAGTGTCCATAGTCCGCCAACTAACATGGTGCCTACACCCATGTATCGAATATGACTTTTCCAGATAGCCATCGCAATATCAGACGCGCTGTCTGTGGGTAACCCATAAAACCACGTTAAAATGGGGACACCTGCGACCCAGCCAAGTAAAACGCCGATGCTAAAGCTAATCGCAATATTGATACCGACAATGTATCCGGCCGCAAGTAGTGCGGGTGACAAGCCCAATTGAAAACCAAAAATAGTTTTTGAGGTTTTTGTCCAGAATTCGAGAGTATCCGTTAAAATTCCAAAGCCGATTTGAAAGAGTGAGATAACGGCACCCACAATGCCGCCCCAGGTCAGTGCTTTCATATCAGTTGCTTCTTTTGCGGCACTCGCTTTTAAGACATTGCTGATAGCAACGCCTTCTGGATAACGTAAACTTTTATCCATTAACAATGCGCGGCGCAAGGGAATGGTAAAAAGCACGCCTAACATACCGCCTAGCAGTGAAATGCCGACTGTCTGCCAATAATAAAATCCACTCCAAATATGCAAAATAATAAGCGCAGGCATAATAAAAGTAACGCCGGCAATTAATGCTTCTCCAACGGAGGCCATCGTCTGGACCATGGTATTCTCGAGCACATTGGAATTTTTAAAAAAACGTAAAATGCTCATGGAAATAATGGCGGCAGGAATAGACGATGAAACAGTTTGGCCTAATTTAAGGCCTAAGTAAGCGTTTGCAGTCGCAAGAATAATGGTTAGAAATATCCCTAAGATAATGGCACGAATCGTGATTTCAGGTAATGATTCGCTCGCTTTAATGAGGGGCGCGTCGTTGTGAATCAGATGATTTTTCCCCATAAATATATCACTCCAATGGATGTTAAATTCTGTATTATTATTTTAAAATTTTACTTTTGGCTTGATTGAAAAGACTGATGAAGATGCGGATAAATGAGCGGTCATTTCTTCTGCATTTTATATACCATCTTGCTGATCTTGTAAATGCCAACTAAAGAGAATACCGATAATTTTTTATGATTGTCAATATGCTTTTAAAAAAACCACTGATCTATTTGTTCGCGCAACTCTTTCATGCCTTTGCCTTTTAATGCGGAAAAAGTTTGTATGCTCAACTTTGAAAAAGAATAGAGGCTCAGTTTATTTTTAACGTTACGCAGTGAGGCGCTTGCAGCGCTTTGGGTCAGTTTGTCGGATTTATTTAATAAGATATGAACGGCCAATCCACATTGCTCACTCCAAGCAAGAATATTTTGATCGAATTCTTTTAGGGGGTGGCGAATGTCGCTGACTAAAATCAATCCTTTTAAACATTCTCGATCACGCAAATAACCATCGATTAAAGTTTGCCATCGTTTTTTCATGGCGGGCGAGACTTTAGCATAGCCATAGCCAGGTAAATCAGCGATACGCCTATTATCGTCCAATGAGAATAAATTAATAAATTGCGTGCGCCCCGGCGTTTTGCTGGTGCGTGCTAATTTTTTATTTTGAGTTAATTGATTTAAAACGCTTGATTTGCCGGCATTTGAGCGGCCGACAATGGCCACTTCAACGCCTTTATCAGGGGGTAGTTGAGAAAGATCTGCTACACTTAACAGAAATTTTGCTTGTTGATAGTCTAATTTGCTCATCGATTAAAAACGTCTTCTGTTTTACAATAACCGGCTATGAAGGATGCCATGATACTTGATTACTTGAATGATGCACAACGTGAGATTGTGACAGCCCCCCTTTGTCACCAATTGGTGGTAGCAGGAGCAGGCAGCGGCAAGACACGTGTGCTGGTGGAACGCATTGCTTGGTTGGTGCGTAAAGAAGGGTTGTCACCCTTTAGTATTTTATCGGTGACATTTACCAATAAAGCTGCTCATGAAATGCGTTCACGCATTGAAAGTTTGCTCGGGCCTGATTCAAGAGCCATGTGGATCGGTACTTTTCATAGTGTAGCGCACCGTTTACTGCGTTTACATTATCGAGACGCCAATCTTCCGGAAGGATTTCAAATTTTAGATGGAGATGATCAATTGCGTTTAGTGCGCCGCGTGATTCAAGCATTAAATTTAGATGAAGACCGTTGGCCCGCTAAACGCGCTCAATCTTTTATTAACGGCAAAAAAGATGAGGGGCTAGAATCACATCAAGTGCCTGATTACGGTGATGTGACTATCCGTACTCTCATCAAAATTTATCGTGCTTATGAAGAAGCATGTCAGCGCACAGGATTAATCGATTTTGCTGATCTACTCTTAAAAGTGCATTCGCTTTGGCTGAAAAACCCAGAAATTTTGGCGCATTATCAAGAGCGGTTTCGTTATATTTTAGTGGATGAATTTCAAGATACCAACACGATCCAATATGCCTGGATACGATTACTTGCCGGCAAAAAAAATCATATCATGATTGTGGGCGATGATGATCAATCCATTTATGGTTGGCGGGGCGCTAAGATCGAAAATATTTTGCGTTTCAGTCAAGATTTTCCTACGGCCAAAACTATGCGTTTAGAACAAAATTATCGTTCAACTGCGACGATTTTAAATGCAGCAAATGCGTTGATTGCGAAAAACAAAGGACGCATGGGAAAAAATTTGTGGACGATGGGTGATAAGGGTTCTTTGATTGTTGTGTATGCGGGTTTTAATGATTTGGATGAAGCACGTTTCCTGATAAATCGCATTAAAGATTGCCAGCAATCAGGGCGTCCTTTGCGTGAAATCGCTATTTTATATCGCTCTAATGCACAATCACGCGTCATTGAAGAGGCGCTGATGCAATTTGGTATTCCTTATCGAGTCTACGGCGGATTACGTTTTTTTGAACGCGCAGAAATTAAAGACGCACTGGCTTATTTGCGTTTGACCTTAAATCGTGATGATGACACTGCGTTTGAACGTGTGGTGAATACACCTCTGCGCGGATTAGGGGATCGCACGATTGAAGCGCTGCGTGCGCATGCACAAACGCATCAATGTTCTCTCTGGCAAGCCGCGACCCGATTATTGGCAGAATCTTATTTTGCGGCGCGGGCAGCCGCTTCTTTAGAACATTTTATTCAATTGATAGAAACGCTATCGTCTGATAGTCGCGAACTGACTTTGCATGAACAAACCGAACATGTAATTCAAAATAGCGGTTTGATCGAACATTATCGTAAAGAAAAAGGTGAAAAAGGTTTAGCACGTTTAGAAAATTTGGAAGAGTTAATCAGTGCTGCACGAGAATTTCATGGGGAGGATACGGGACTTAATACATCTCCCTTGGCTGCATTTCTAGCGTCCTCCGCATTAGAGGCGGGTGAAGGACAAGCAGATCACTTTGCCGACAGCGTGCAATTGATGACATTGCATTCAGCGAAGGGACTTGAATTCCCCGTCGTATTTTTGTGCGGTTGTGAAGAAGGATTATTTCCGCATTACATGACAATGGAAGATCCGAAGGGATTAGAAGAAGAACGGCGCTTATGTTATGTCGGCATGACGCGCGCGATGCAGCAACTTTTCATGACGTATGCAGAAACACGCCGTCTGCATGGCAAAGAGGTTTATCATCGTCCTTCGCGTTTTTTAAGTGAAATTCCGGAAGAATTTTTAGAAAGCGTACGCTTAAAAGCAAAAATATCACTGCCTGCGGCGCATCGTGTTTCTGAAAGTACAGGTTATCTTTTGTCTGGACAGGAAGTAACGCATAAACAATTTGGCAGAGGTGTTGTTTTGCAATGCGAAGGACGCGGAGAGCATGCGAGAGTTCAAGTGAAGTTTGAAAAAACAGGCACAAAATGGTTGATCGCAAGTTTTGTGACGGCATGACAATGCATTATCCGCTCATCAAAAAACTTCTTTTTTGTCTCGATCCAGAAATCTCACATGGGCTTGCATTAAATGCATTACGTTTAGCCTATCGTTTTCACTTGATCAAACAATATTCTCGAACTAAAACACCCATTCAATTAATGGGTTTATCATTTGAAAATCGTTTGGGCTTAGCAGCGGGTCTCGATAAAAATGGTGATTATATTGATGCACTCGCAGCGCTGGGATTTGGATTTATTGAAATAGGAACGGTGACGCCTAGACCGCAAAGTGGTAATCCGCGCCCGCGATTATTTCGTTTGTTAAATGAAGAAGCGTTGATTAATCGTTTGGGATTTAATAACAAAGGATTGGATTATGTGGTCAGACGTTTACAAAAAATGAAATTTAAAGGGATCTTGGGTGTTAATATCGGTAAAAATGCGGATACCCCGCTTGAAAAAGCATATGAAGATTATGTGAGAGGTTTTCAAGCGGTCGCGCCTTTCGCAAAATATGTTACGCTTAATATTTCATCGCCCAATACAGAGAATTTAAGAGCGCTTCAAACAGCAGATTTATTAAAAACACTGCTTGAAAAAGTGAAGAGCGAACAACAAAAATATTTTGAATTAAATAAAAAATATGTTCCACTGATCGTTAAAATTTCACCTGATGTCACACCAAATGAATTAAGATTGATGGCAGATATTTTTTTGGAACAAAAAATAGAAGGTGTGATTGCGACCAACACAACCATTAGCCGTGAAAATGTGAGGGACATTTCTTTAGCAAAAGAAACAGGCGGATTGAGCGGGCGGCCTTTGGCTAAACGTTCAACGGATATTATTAAACAATTAAGCGTTTTTTTACAAAATCAAATTCCTATTATTGGCTGCGGGGGCATTTCCTCAATAGTGGATGCCAAAGAAAAATTGGCTGCGGGGGCATCTCTCATTCAACTCTACACGGGCCTTGTTTACCAGGGACCTGCACTGATTGCAGCTCTTTTGGATTTGTCAGTCTTGTGTGATACTGTAGTTTTTTAGGAAGTCAGGAAGAGTTTATGAGTTTGAAAGAGTCAACGAAAGAATACGTACAACACGCAGTCATTGACTATAAAGGCGATGCTCCGAAACGTTGGGTCGAAACACAATCTTCTCAAAATTTTTTTCAGGCGCCTACTGCGCCTGAAGAAGAAAAAGAGAGCGATATACTTTTTGGACGCGAAGATATGGAGGAAGCTAACGAGGAATTAGATGATTTTCAAAATCAACGGCAACGTCCTTCGCCTTAGTGACTATTCTACCGTCACAGATTTTGCTAAATTTCTCGGTTGATCAACATCGGTGCCTTTTAACACAGCCACGTGATAAGCCAATAACTGCATGGGAATCGTATAACTGATGGGCAGAAGTAATGGATCAACGGCCGGCATTTCAATGATGTGGATTGTCGTGTCCTTTTTTTCCATGAGCGATGGATCATCTGTAAAAATAAATAATTCTCCGCCGCGCGTATGGACTTCGTGTAAATTAGATTTAATTTTTTCGAACAAATCATTCTTGGGCGCAAGTGCAATTACCGGCATATTTTTATCAACTAACGCAAGCGGCCCGTGTTTTAATTCACCAGCCGGATAACCTTCCGCGTGAATGTAAGAAATTTCTTTCAGTTTCAATGCGCCTTCTAGAGCAATTGGATAAAGCGCGCCGCGCCCCAAAAAGAGTGCGTGGTGTTTATCAATAAATTTGTGCGCAAGTTTCGCAACCGCATCATTAATCAGTAACGTGGATTTGATCAGTTCCGGCAATTGTTGTAATTGATTAACGATATGTTTTTCGCTCGCGCGAGGTAATTTCGTATGTCTGCCGAGCGAGAGCGTCAGTAGTAAAAGTGCGGTGAGCTGTGTTGTAAATGCTTTAGTCGAAGCAACACCAATTTCGCTACCCGCGCGCGTCATAAAATGAAAGTCTGATTCACGCACAAGAGAGCTTTCAGGCACATTGCAAATGCAAAGCGAACTTAAAAACCCCATTTTTTTTGCTAAACGTAGAGCGGCCAAGCTGTCCGCGGTTTCACCTGATTGTGAAAGTGTCACAAACAAACTGTTTTTGGGGACGACTGTTTTTCGATAACGGTATTCACTCGCGACTTCCACTGCACACGGAATGTTTGCCATCGATTCCAGCCAATATCGTGCAACCATGCCGGCATGATAACTGGTGCCGCAGGCAACTAACTGGACATGCTCTACTTTTTTAAATATTTCTTCCGCGGGAAAACCAAACAGTGTATCCAGTATTGCATCTTTTATAATGCGTCCTTCTAAATGGGCGGAAATCGCAGCCGGCTGCTCGAAAATTTCTTTGCCCATGTAATGGCGGTATTCACCTCGATCGGTTGCATCTAAATTTAATTCTAATTGGTGCGCTTTTCGTTTGACGAGTTTTTCATCGGCTGCATAAATATCAATGGAGTGTGAAGTGATATCAGCAATATCACCGTCTTCTAAATAAATAAATTGTTTAGTCATTGAAAGTAGAGCAAGCGGATCAGATGCAAAAAAATTTTCACTGGAGCTTTGGCCTATGACTAAAGGGCTTCCTGAGCGCACAGCAAAAACATGCTCTGGATGAAGTGATGACACAATACCTAATGCATAAGCGCCTTCTAATTCTTTGATCGTTTGCCGAATTGAGTATAATAAATCAGGTTTTTTTTGGTAATGAAAGTGGAGCAAGTGCACAATGGTTTCTGAATCGGTTTCAGAACTAAACTGATAACCTTCTCCCATTAATTTTTTACGTAAAACAGCATGATTCTCAATAATGCCATTGTGAACGAGTGAAAACTGATTATGAGAAGTGAGGGGATGTGCATTTTCTTCCGAAGGAGCACCGTGTGTTGCCCAGCGTGTATGAGCAATGCCGGTCGTGCCATTGACTTTGGATGCGGCGAGTGCTTCGGCAAGTTCCCGCACTTTTCCTTTAGTACGTAAATTTTGTAATTGATGTGCAGGATTAATGATGGCTAAACCGGCTGAATCATAGCCGCGGTATTCTAATTTTTTTAATCCCTCAACCAAAAAATTTTCAATATTGCGTTTAGCAACCGCACCCACAATTCCGCACATGTTATGATTCCTTGTCAATTTTTTCGTGAGATCCTTTTTTTTCTGGCCGCTGCCATTCAGAAATAGTGACCTGTCTTCCGCGCGCGAGCGTCAGCTGGTTGTCAGGTGCATCGTCTGTTAAGGTAGATCCTGCACCAATAGTTGCAGATAGACCAATGGTAATCGGTGCAACTAAAGCAGTATTTGAACCAATGAATGCACCATCTTGAATAATCGTTTTATGTTTATTTGCGCCATCATAATTACACGTGATGGTGCCGGCACCCACGTTAACGCGTTTCCCAATTTCACTATCGCCAATATAACTTAAATGATTAATTTTGGTAGCGGCATCGATGGTGCTATTTTTAATTTCAACAAAATTACCAATATGGACTTCTTTAGATAACACGGTGCCCGGGCGGATACGCGCAAAAGGCCCAACCACACAATGCTCGGCAATTTCAGCGCCATCGATGATGGAGTGCGCTTTGATTTCTACATGATTGCCAAGCAGTGTATTGCGTAAAATAGTGTGCGGGCCGATGATGCAGCCATCGCCAATGGTGACATCGCCTTCAATAATGACATTCACATCAATCGTGACATCACGGCCAAAATGGACATTTCCGCGCACATCCAATCGGTTAGGATCAAGCAAAGTAACCCCTTCCTGCATCCATTTTTCCGCACACTGACGTTGATAAAAACGTTCTAAGCAAGCAAGCTGCAAACGATTATTGACTCCTAAAATTTCTTCAGGATGATGAGGCTCCATACTTTGAATAGGAATATTTTCTTTCACCGCGATTTTAATGAGGTCCGTCAAGTAAAATTCTTTTTGTGCATTATGGTTTTGTAATTGGGGTAAAAAGCGATGTAAATATTTTTCAGGGATAAGATAAATTCCCGCATTAATTTCTTGCAGCGTTGCTTGATGTTTTGCGAGGTCTTTTTCTTCAATGATATCAATGATTTCATTTTTATCATTACGAATGATGCGGCCAAGGCCCTCTGGGTTTAGTAAATGCGCAGTCAAAATGCCGATTGCATGAGCGGCGGTATTTTTGATTAATTTTTTTAAGGTGTCTAGTTGAATGAGCGGTACATCGCCCGATAAAACGAGCACTCTACTATCTTTCAGAAGAGAAGGCAGTGCTTCTTTTACTGCATGGCCTGTGCCTAATGGTTCTTTCTGTTCTACCCAAGTGACATTTAAGTGTGCCAAATACTTTCGCACGAGCTCCCCTTGATGCCCGTATACCACAATTGGGGGCGAAGAAGAATCAAGTTGTGCTGCTGTTTCAATGACGTGCGCTAAGAGGGATTTCCCTCCAATCGTATGCAATACTTTGGGTAATTTTGAATGCATCCTTTTGCCAAGGCCTGCGGCTAAAATGACGGAGCAAAGTGTCATAAGTAAAATAGTCCCAGTGATTTTATAAGAGCGAATTATACACTAATTTTATTGCTATATTGAGCCAGTTTATGAATAAATTGCATAACAGGTTTATCATGCATTTTTTCGCGGTCAATACACAAAAATGCTGTATGTTCGGGTTTATCTGAGATGGCATGAATAATAAAGGACATGTCATTCAAAGGTTCAGCGTTTAATTGTTCATCGGCAATTAAAATAGGGTCGTCTTCTCCCGAATAGGCTTGATGCGGTGTTTTAATGAGGACTAGTTGCCATGGCTCAAAGGAGGCGTGTGTTTTTCTAAATTCTTCAATCAGTGTTTCAATCGCTTTTGTATCATGATGTTCCAGGCGAATAATTTTGGGCATTTGTCGGTAGTGCAAGCGTTTAGCGATTTCTATTGCAGGATGCTTATCATTCATATGGGCAAGCCTATGAATGATGGCAAACACATCGTAGTCGCATAATTCTTTGTAAGCAGCATAATTTTCTCTGAGAAATTTTTCTTTTAAGGGCTCTAAATTTTTAGTGGTTTCTGCTGCTTCATTGAAACTGTTTGCAGCCAATAAAAATTGACCGAGCCGAGTCGTTTTTATTTCAGCGAAAGGCGCATAATTTTTTAAGTGAGCGGCTAAACTACAAAGAAGCTGCACTAAAAAAAATTCCAGCGCTAATTTTTTAGGATGATGATAAATATTGCGCGTCATCAACCGTCTTGCCATTAAATAATGCTCTACCACGCCGATGCCTTTGTAAGTCAGGCCTAAGCGTTCGCCTTTGGGCGATGTCACAATTGTCATTGAATTAATCATCCAGCGAAAGTCAAATTCACCATAAGTGACGCCGCAAAAATGACTATCACGTAATAAATAATCCAAGCGATCAGCATCCAATTGCGATGAAACAATATCTGCCAAGATTTGACGCGCGTCAGATTTATGCATGATCATAGATTCGATCAAAGCAAATTTTTCTTGGGTGAGCGGATGGTCTTGGTTACGAAGTTGATACGCTTTAAAAAAATCGGGCGTACTGTAATCCGCAAGAAAAAAAGGTGTCCACGCTTCGTGGCGAATTTGTTTATCATAAAAAACATCTTCAAAGGCATGAGAAAAAGGGCCATGGCCTATATCATGCAGCAAGCAAGCGATCATGACTAATTGCCGTTCTTCTGTCTGCAATCCCATTTTTTTTGCAATTTGACTGCCCACATAACAACATCCGAGTGAATGATTAAAACGCGTATGCACAGCGCCTGGAAAAATAAAATCGCCCATGCCTAATTGTTTGATATGCCGCAACCGTTGAAAATGCGGGCTATCAATAAAGGGTTTGATCCAGCGGTCTTCTTTAGTGGTAAATTGCATGGTGCCATGCACAGGATCTTTGATCACATGAAAAGTGTCGTAGTTGGGATTCGTCATAATGAAGCGGGCTGCTCCTGTCTCTGGAATTGCTCTATTGTACTTTTATGCAGATAAATGGGCTAGCGCTTCGCCGTCTGATTTATTAAGATGTATGCAAATTTGTCTTAAGGATGACATTATGGTTAAAAAGCGCGGCTTAGGGAAATCACTCGATGCATTGTTAGGATCAAATTCCATTGTAGAAAGTATGGAAGAGCCAACCCACAAAGATAAGCTAAGCTTATTGCCCATTCATTTGATTGAGCAGGGCAGATACCAGCCAAGACGCGAGATGGATCCTGATGCGTTACAAGATTTAGCCAATTCTATTCGCGCGCAAGGTGTCATTCAGCCGATTGTTGTCAGGCATTTGTTAGGCGGGCGTTATGAAATTGTTGCTGGTGAAAGGCGTTTTCGTGCATCTCAATTAGCGGGACTGACCGAAATTCCCGCCATTATTAAAGATATTCCAGATAAAGCGGCGATTGCTATCGCATTAATCGAAAATATTCAGCGGGAAAATTTAAATCCCGTTGAAGAAGCAACTGCTTTGCAGCGTTTGCTTGATGAATTTTCCATGACGCATCAGCAGGTAGCTGATGCCGTTGGGAAATCGCGCGTGAGTGTCACCAATTTATTGCGTTTGTTGACGCTTTCCGATGAAGTACGCAACCTATTAGAGCAAGGCAGCATTGAAATGGGGCATGCGCGTGCTTTGTTGACATTGCCCCCTGTGTCTCAAGTGAAGGTAGCGCAAACGATTATTGATAAAAGGTTATCAGTACGTGATACCGAAGATTTAGTGCGTCGTTTACAAATGCCTGAATTGCCATCAGTGCCAAAATCCATTGATCCTGATATCAGACGATTGCAGCAGGATTTGTCTGGCCGCTTGAAGATGATGGTTTCTATTAGCTGTAATTCAAAAGGAAAAGGAAAGGTGGTCGTTCGTTATAATAATCTGACTGAATTAGATGCGATTTTAGAATATTTTCAGCAATAATTCCTGCCTCTTTTTTTATTGCAGACCCTGTTAAAAGCCATTATACTCGGCCGAATTCTCCGTTACCGGTTTTAATGTGTTGTGCTAACTATTGCTATTAAAAAAGAAGCATATCGAATTGTATATTGGCAATTTATTTTGATGATGGGGCTCGCATTGATATTGTTCTTATTACAAGGCATGCGCAGTGGTTTGTCAGCATTATTAGGCGGTTTGGCCTGTTGGCTGCCGGCGCTTTTATTTGTTTGGCAAGTGTTTGCGCGCGCGGGTTTTGCCCGTTTTGCACGGCAATTTATGTTGTTGTTTGCCGTGGGCGAAGCGGTAAAACTTTTGCTTTCTGCCGTATTATTTGTGCTGATCGTAAAATATTTGCCAGTTAACATGTTATCCGTACTGATTGGTTTTGTTGGCGCAATCATTGCTTTTTGGGCAGCATCATTACTTGTTTTAGCCCGGCATGGGGAGGCGAGTTGATGAATAATACCGGCGCTTCTTTAACTCCTGGTGAATATATCCAGCATCATCTTGATCATTTGACGGTTGATTTTACCCCGCATGTGGGCGGCGGCGGTTTTTGGTCATTTAATATCGATACGATGATTGTGTCAGTTGTGTTAGGGCTGCTCCTCGCTGCTTTTTTGCGGTATATCGCAGTGCACATGCGCGTAGGAGTGCCGGGAAGATTACAAAATTTTGTGGAAATTATTATTGAATTTGTACAGGGCACTGTGAATGAATCTTATCATGGCAAGAGCCAATTAATTGCACCACTCGCGTTAGTCGTTTTTTTATGGATTTTTTGCATGAATTTGATGGATTTATTGCCCGTCGATTTATTGCCCCGTATGATGGGATTATTTGGGATTCACCATTTTAAAAATGTTCCAACGGCAGATCCTAATGCAACTTTTGCGATGTCGATCAGCATATTTTTGTTAATTGTATTTTATAATGTGACGGTGAAAGGTTTTTCTTTAGGCAAAGAAATTTTAACGAAACCTTTCGGCCCTTATTTGTTTTTTTTAAATGTTCCTTTCCGGGTGATTGAAGAAGTGGCGAAACCTTTTACGTTGGCGCTGCGGCTTTTTGGCAATATGTTTGCGGGGGAGCTGATTTTTATTTTAATTGCATTATTGCCTTGGTGGATACAATGGCTACCGGGCGGCATATGGGCCATTTTTCACATTTTAATTATTACGATCCAAGCATTTATTTTTATGATGTTGACGATTGTTTATTTAAGTATGGCGCATGAAACGCATTAATTTGATTTTAAATTAGGAGGTCTAATGGAAATTGCAAGCATCATTGGTCAAGTTCAAGGGTATACAGCAGTTGCTGTTGGATTATTGCTTGGGCTCTCATCGCTCGGTACCGCGATTGGTTTCGGTGTATTGGGCGGTAAATTTCTTGAAGGGGTTGCAAGACAACCCGAGCTTTCTCCGATGTTGATGGTGCGCATGTTTATTGTGGCAGGCTTGGTTGATGCATTTGCGGTTATTTCTATCGCGATGGGTTTGTTTTTGTTGTTTGCAGCAAAAAATCCTTTAGCCAACGCCGTATTTGCTGCAGCACAACAACAGGTGAGTTAATAAGTCGAGGTAGGCGATGGATATTAATGCAACCTTAATTGGCCAGCTTCTCACGTTTTCTTTATTGGTATGGTTTACCATGAGGTATGTATGGCCGCCTATTACCAAAGCAATGCAGGAACGGGAAAAAAAGATTGCTGCAGGTCTTCTAGCCGCAGAAGAGAGTAAGCGTGCGTTGGAAGTTGCGGAACATAAAGCATTAAATATCATTCGTGAGGCAAAGCTAACGGCTTCTCATATTGTAGAGCAAGCGAATAAACGTTCTTTACAAATTATTGAAGAAGCAAAAGAAAGCGCACGTTTAGAAGGCAAGCGCATGATTGAGCAAGCGCAAGATGAAATTGCGCGTGAAGTGACTCAAACAAAAGAAATGTTACGCAAGCAATTAGCAGGACTTGCGATTGCGGGCGCTGAGAAAATTATCAAACGTAATTTAGATGCGACAACGAATGCCGCATTATTGGATGAATTTGCAGCGGAAATCTAATGACTGGAAAGATGACTACGATAGCAAGACCATATGCCGTGGCTGCATTTGAATATGCAGCGGCGCATCATGTATTGCCTGCATGGGAAGCCATGTTAAGTGCTGCGGCAATCATCACAGAAAATCCTCTTTTGCAGTCTGTCTTTGCCAATCCAAAAATCACGGCGGGAGAAGTAGCACAGTTTTATTGTGATATATTAGCGAAGCAATTAGACAAGGCGCAGATTAATTTTATTCATTTGCTGGCAGAACATAATCGTTTTGGTGTGCTGCCTGATATCGCTGCATTATTTAAGCAGTATCGATTGGCCGCTGAAAAGAAGCTGACCGTACAAATCATTTCAGCGACAAAATTAGATGATCAATATAAACAAAAATTAACGGATGCATTAATCAAGCGGTTACAAAAAGAAGTCTCTTTAGAGTGCCATATAGACGCTGATTTATTAGGCGGTGCGATGGCGGTAGCAGGAGATCAAGTGATTGATGGTTCAGTACGCGGCAAATTAAATCGGATGATTGAATTTATTTCTGGCACTTCTGTAAGGTAAAAGTATTATGCAATCTACACCATTAAGTCCATCTGAAATTAGCGAGCTCATTAAACAGCGAATCCAAAAATTCGATATTACGGCGGAAGTTCGCACCGAAGGCGTCATTGTGAGTTTAAAAGACGGGATTGTGCGAATTCACGGTTTATCTGATGTGATGCAAGGGGAAATGATTGAGTTCCCGAATAACGTTTATGGATTGGCGATGAATCTTGAACGTGATTATGTCGGCGCTGTGGTGCTCGGCCGTGCTGATCAATTGGCGGAAGGCCAAATTGCAAAATGCACTGGCCGTATTTTAGAAGTGCCGGTGGGGAACGCATTATTAGGCCGTGTAGTGAATGCGTTAGGCCATCCGATCGATGGTAAAGGTCCTATTGAAACGACAAAAACATCGCCCGTTGAAAAAGTGGCGCCCGGTGTCATTGCGCGTCAACCCGTTTCACAGCCATTGCAAACAGGATTGAAATCCATTGATTCTATGGTACCGATCGGGCGTGGTCAGCGCGAATTAATTATTGGCGATAGACAAACGGGTAAAACAGCTGTTGCCATCGATACCATCATTAATCAACGTAATACCGGCGTTAAATGTATTTATGTTGCGATTGGTCAAAAAGCATCGTCCATTGCAACGGTCGTGCGTAAATTAGAAGATCATGGCGCAATGAATCACACCATTATTGTTGCAGCACCCGCAGCAGATGCGGCCGCATTACAATTTATTGCACCATATGCAGGCTGCACCATGGGCGAATATTTTCGGGACAAAGGCGAAGATGCGCTGATTATTTATGATGATTTAACTAAACAAGCATGGGCCTATCGACAAATTTCATTATTATTGCGTCGTCCGCCAGGACGCGAAGCGTATCCAGGCGATATTTTTTATTTACATTCACGATTGTTAGAGCGCGCATCACGTGTCAATGCAGATTATGTTGAAAAAATGACGCACGGACAAGTCAAAGGCAAAACAGGTTCATTGACTGCATTACCTATTATTGAAACACAAGCGGGCGATGTTTCCGCATTTGTATCAACCAATGTCATTTCGATTACTGACGGACAAATCTTTTTAGAAACTGATTTATTTAATTCAGGAATTCGCCCAGCGATTAACTCAGGTTTATCCGTGTCTCGTGTGGGGGGTGCAGCGCAAACGAAAATTATTAAAAAATTAGCGGGCGGCATACGTATTGCACAAGCGCAATACCGAGAGCTTGCTGCTTTTTCACAATTTCTCTCTGATTTAGATGAAGCAACGCGTAAGCAATTAGAGCGTGGTCAACGTATTACTGAGGTGATGAAACAAAAACAATATCAACCTTTGTCAGTGGCTGAAATGGCTATTATTTTATTTGCAGCGGACCAAGGATATCTTGATAGTGTAGCATTAAATAAATTAGCTGAATTCGAACACGAATTACTGGCGGATTTACGCAATAATCATGGAGAACTCATGGAAAAAATCAATCAAACCGGCGATTACAATGATGAAATTGTTAAACAATTTCGCGCCATCATTGAAGCGCTCAAAAAAAACCGATTGGAATAAAGGCAGCTTTGCATGGCAATAGCAAAAGAGATACGCACTAAAATTCGCAGCATCAAGAATACGCAAAAAATTACGCGTGCGATGGAAATGGTTGCAGCGAGTAAAATGCGTAAAGCACAAGAGCGCATGCATCATGCAAAACCTTATGCCAAAAAAATATTACAAGTGATCGGTCATTTGGCCAAAGGACATCCGGAATATCAACATCCTTATTTACAAGAACGCGAAATAAAACGGGTGGGTTTTATTGTTATCACGACAGACCGGGGTTTATGCGGTGGATTAAATACGAATTTATTAAAAACAGTGATTCATGCCATTAAAAAATGGAAAGACAAATCGATTGATGTTCGTTTATGTTTGGTAGGATCGAAAGGCGAGGCATTTTTTAAACGTACGGGTGGTCAAGTGCTTGCTGAAGCGGACCATTTGGGTGATGCGCCAACGATTGCGAGTTTAATTGGTGTTGTCAAAGTGATGTTAGATGCTTATACACAAAATGAAATTGATGCACTTTATTTGTGTTCAAATGAATTTGTGAATACCATGAAGCAAGAACCCAACATTCAACAAATTTTGCCGGTGGTACCTTCAAAAGAAGAAGAACTTGCGCATTATTGGGATTATATTTATGAACCGGATAATGCACGCATATTATTGGATCAATTATTAACGCGTTACATTGAATCACAAGTTTATCGCGGTGTGATTGAAAATATTGCGTGTGAACAAGCAGCAAGAATGATTGCAATGAAAAATGCGACAGAAAACGCAGCAGAATTGATGGACGAATTAGAAATGGCTTATCACAAAGCGCGGCAAGCGGCAATCACCCGCGAATTAACAGAAATTGTCGCTGGCGCATCGGTAGTATAGGGTAAATTTAGATATTAGATTGAGGTAAAAAAAATGAGTGTTGGTCATGTTGCAGAGATTATCGGTGCTGTTGTTGACGTAGAATTTCCACGTAATGCAGTGCCCAAAATATACGATGCACTCAAAATAGAAGACAAAAATGTCATGCTGGAAGTGCAGCAGCAATTAGGTGACGGCATCGTGCGCACGATTGCGATGGGAATCACTGATGGATTGCGCCGTGGACTTGCTGTAAAAAATACGGGCGGCCCTATTTCAGTGCCGGTCGGTAAAAAAACATTGGGCCGCATTATGGATGTGTTAGGTAATCCAATTGATGAAGCAGGCCCTATTGATACAGAGGACTATCTTCCCATTCACCGGGAAGCACCTTCATTTTCCGAGCAAGCTGCCTCCGAAGAATTATTGGAGACGGGCATTAAAGTCATTGATTTAATTTGTCCGTTTGCTAAAGGCGGTAAAGTAGGTTTGTTTGGCGGTGCAGGGGTTGGTAAAACAGTCAACATGATGGAGCTCATTCGCAATATTGCAATTGAACACAGCGGTTATTCTGTGTTTGCGGGAGTTGGCGAACGGACGCGTGAAGGAAATGATTTTTATCTTGAAATGAAAGAATCAAAAGTATTAGATAAAGTATCATTAGTGTATGGTCAAATGAATGAACCACCTGGCAATCGTTTGCGTGTGGCCCTGACAGGTTTAACCATTGCTGAAAGTTTTCGTGATGAAGGGCGTGACGTATTATTATTTATTGATAATATTTATCGTTATACTTTGGCAGGTGTTGAAGTTTCTGCATTGTTGGGTCGTATTCCATCGGCGGTGGGTTATCAACCTACATTGGCAGAAGAAATGGGCGCGTTGCAAGAACGCATTACTTCAACCAAAAAAGGTTCTATTACATCAGTGCAAGCGGTATATGTACCGGCAGATGATTTAACTGATCCATCACCCGCAACGACGTTTGCTCACTTAGATGCAACGGTTGTATTGTCACGTCAAATTGCTGAATTAGGTATTTATCCGGCCATTGATCCGCTGGATTCAACGAGTCGTCAGCTTGATCCGTTAATTGTTGGCCAAGAACATTATGATGTTGCGTTGCAAGTTCAAAAAACTTTGCAGCGTTATAAAGAATTAAAAGACATTATTGCGATTCTCGGTATGGATGAATTATCAGAAGATGATAAACAAACGGTGACGCGCGCTAGAAAAATTCAGCGATTTTTATCTCAGCCTTTTTTCGTAGCAGAAATATTTACAGGCACTCCGGGTCGTTATGTTCCCATTAAAGAAACTATTCGTGGATTTAAAGGTATTGTGAACGGTGAATATGATCATTTACCCGAACAAGCATTTTATATGGTGGGCAGTATTGACGAAGCCGTAGAAAAAGCCAAATCCTTATAAGGCGTATTGAGGATAACTTTTGTGACATTACGTTTAGATATTGCAAGTGCCGAAGAAGAAATGTTCAGAGGCGATGTTGAAATGGTGTTTGTGACAGGCGAGCTGGGTGAGCTTGGCATTGCACCGGGTCATTCGCCTTTATTGACCTCATTAAAAGCGGGAAATGTGCGCGCCTTATTGCCCGATAACCGAGAAGAAATATTTTATGTTAAAAGCGGGATGCTAGAAGTCCAGCCTTTTATTGTGACAGTGCTGGCGGATACCGTATTGCGCGCAAGTGATATTGACGAGCTAGCTGCGGTAGAAGCTAAAGAGCGCGCTGAAAAGAGGTTGGTTGACAGTCAAATTTCTGAATTTGATTTTGCTAAAGCGACTGCGGAGTTAGCGGAAGCAATTGCTCAAATCCAAACAATTCGTCGTTTGAAAAAACGGGCCAAATAAGAATAAGCCATAAAAAAGGGGGCGGGGTTACGCCCCCAAAAAAGGTATATAAAAAACGTTAAATATGTTTTTATTTACATTTTTAAGTATAGACCCTTTTTTTTACATTGCCGGGCGCGATGTTAATTAATAACTCATTGAATTTTAATAAAAAATACCCTCGATGGCCCTATCAGTTGACTAATACTCTGAGGGGTAGTAAAAAAGATATTTTCCCCTAGGAGATAAGGTAACATGGAGTTACTCGAAGGGTCAGCGAAGGATGTCTCAATGAAGCGCTTGTCAAATATCGTTCCTAAAAAACATCGTCATACCGCATTAGATGGATTATTTCGCTATGCAGATTTGCTTAATTTTGGCGAAATCCATGTCAAGTTTGATCCTAAAACAGGATTAAAAGCAATTGTTGCAATACATAATTTAAAATTAGGCTCAGCTATCGGTGGTTGCCGCTTAATTCATTATTCAACGGTAGATGCGGCGCTTGAAGATGCATTGCGCTTAGCTTATATGATGAGTTTAAAAGCAGCGATTAGTAATCTTAATCATGGCGGCGCAAAGGCTGTCTTAATTAAACCTAAAGTGATTAAAGACCGTAAGGCTTACATGGAGTCATTTGCCGATTTTGTGGAAAGCTTGGGCGGCCGTTATGTCACTGCTGTGGATAGCGGCACGAGCCCTGAAGATATGGACATTATCGAAAAGCACACATCATTTGTTGCGGGGACAACATCATCAGGTGCTGGGGGCGATCCCTCTCCTTATACTGCATTGGGTGTGAGGCGCGGTATTGAAGCAGCGGTCAAATTCAAATTAAATCAAGAAAATTTAAAAGATATTCATGTGGTCATTCAAGGCGCAGGCCATGTCGGGTATTTGTTGGCAAAAGAATTACATCAACTAGGCTGCCGCTTGACGATGTGTGATATCAATCCCATCTTGTTACAGCGTTGTGTGGATGAATTTGGTGTGACTATTTGTTCTCCTGATGACATTTATGATATTAAAGCAGATGTATTTGCACCTTGTGCGTTGGGAGCCATATTAAATTTAGAAACAATGAAGCGCTTGCAAGTGTCAATTGTTGCGGGATCTGCTAACAATCAATTAGCGCATCAGCACCATGGCGCATTATTGCATGAACGCGGAATTCTTTACGCACCTGATTTTGTGATCAATGCAGGTGGACTTATTTATGTCGCCGCTTTTTATGATCACGCAAATTTATCAGAAGCAGAAAGCGAAGTGAGTCATATTTATCAAACGCTCATGGAAATTTTTGTAAGATCGGAGCAAGATAATTTAGCAACAAATGAAGTTTCTGAAAAAATTGCGTTAGATCGATTGCGGGGACAAAATAAGTAATGATGATAATAGTCATTACCGAAGGTTATTAGCGGTTGTTACAAATGCATAATTTTAATTGATGCAATAATGCAATGACTTCGGTCATGGCATTACTGCATCAATCAAAATTTATGTATTTGTATTTACTCACTAGCATTAAGATTACTCGAAATTCGTGTTACGGCGCATGCTGCGGAATAATACCCGCATCTTTTAACGCGTTCCACAAGCTTTCTGGAATGTCCATTTTTGCATATTCTATATTTTTACGCATCGATTTTTCGGATGCAGATCCTACAACAACTGATGCAATTACAGGGTGCCGTAACGGAAATTGTATGGCGGCAGCTTGGATAGGGACTTTATGTGCATCGCAAATATCTTGAATGAGTTGCACACGATTTAAAATGGTTTCATCTGCTTCTCGATGATGAAAGTAAGCGCCTTTGACAGGACCCGTTGCCAAAATACCGGAAGCGTAAGGACCCGCCAGTAAAATCGATATTTGTTTTTTTTGACAAGTACCCATAAAAGTATCTAATGCAGGTTGTTCAAGCAGCGTATAATTTCCTTGCAGCATAAAACATTCATAATCACCGTGTTGTAGTGCATCATCACATACTTCCCATTTTTTAACACCTAAGCCGATCGCTTGAATCACTTTTTCATGGCGTAGTTTATCGAGCGCTTTGTAACCGCTTTCCAAATAAATTTTATAGTGTTCATCAAATATATTTTTTGGATGGACGATTGTGTCTAAATCATGGACCAATAAAATATCCACACGATTTAATCCTAAACGTTGCAAGCTGTCTTCAAATGCACGCATGATTGCATCATAACTATAATCAAAACGCAAATGAAAGGGGAGTTTATTAATAAATTTAGTCGGAGGCGGCAATCGATTATGCTCTGCATATAAAATATCTCCCACTTTAGTGGAAAGAACATAAGAATCACGCTCACGTGCGCGCAATGTATCACCCAATCGCCTTTCACTCAATCCATGTCCATATTCAGGTGCGGTATCAAAATATCGAATACCTAATTCGTAACAAGTAGAAATTGTTTCTTCTGCTGTTTTGTTGCTGCATTCTTGATACAAATTTCCGATTGAAGCTGTACCGAATCCGATTTCAGAAATTTTTAAATGTGTTTTTCCCAATCGGCGTTTTTTTATTTCCATGCGTCCCCCGTTTTAAAATCATAGCGGGCGAGTGATTCTGGTTTTATTGATATGCTGTATCCGCTTTTTTCAGGCGGCATGTAACAACCATTTTTTATTAAAACCGGCGAAATAAAATGTTCATGAAGATGATCCACATATTCCAATACACGATTTTCAAGAGAAGCAGAAATACAAATAAAATCGACCATCGATAGATGCTGCACGTATTCGCATAATCCAACGCCGCCTGCGTGCGGACAAACAGGAATATTAAATTTAGCAGCCATTAGTAATACTGCTAAAATTTCATTGATACCGCCCAGTCGGCAACTATCAATTTGACAGACATCAATAGCATTCGCTTGAAAAAATTGTTTGAATAAAATTCTGTTTTGACAATGTTCGCCCGTTGCAACACGAATCGGATGAATATTTTTTCGGATAGTGGCATGGCCTAATACATCATCAGGACTGGTGGGTTCTTCTATCCACCATGGATTAAAAGGCGCTAATTCTTTCATCCATTGAATAGCAACAGGCACATCCCACTTTTGATTCGCATCAATCATTAATTTAAAATCACGGCCAAGCACTTCGCGTGCAATACGCAAACGTCGAATGTCATCTTGAAGGTTGGCGCCTACTTTGAATTTTAAATATTTCCACCCATCGCTCAGTGCTTCTTCACACAATCGCCGCATTTTTTCATCAGAATATCCCAACCATCCTGCAGAGGTAGAATAGGCGGGGTAGCCGTGTTCAATTAAATAGTGGATGCGTTCTGACTTTGTCGCCGCATTTTTTTTTAAAATTTCAGTTGCGTCACTCGGAGTGACGGCATCCGTGATATAAGTAAAATCAATTAAGCGCACCATTTCTTCAGGTGACATTTCAGAAAGTAAACGCCATACGGGTTTATTGACGCTTTTTGCCCATAAATCCCAGACTGCATTGACGATCGCAGCAGTTGCTAAATGAATGACACCTTTTTCAGGCCCAAGCCAACGTAATTGACTGTCGCCCATCGCAATTTTATGCCACCATTCACCCATGTTGGATGTGATATCGAAAAGATCACTGCCTACAATCAAATGTTCAAATGCTTTTGCAGCAGCCACACAAATATCATTACCGCGGCCAATCGTAAAGGTAAGTCCGTGGCCTTCTAGTCCTTTTTGATTTGTTTTTAAAATGACATAAGCGGCAGAGTAATCAGGATCTAAATTCATAGCATCAGAGCCTGCTAATTCACGTGATGTGGGAAAGCGAATATCTTTGACTTCGAGTTTAGTTATTTTAATCGACACGGTACGAATTCCTCAAAATTATTCTTCATACAGTAAAATGTAAAGTTGTTTAGGGCCATGTATCCCTATTTGTACGGTTTGTTCTATATCTGCTGTGCGTGAGGGGCCCGTGATAAAATTCACTGTTCTTGGCATGTTTTTTTCAGCACGAATTAAATCCCAAGCGTTTTCATAATAGCCTACAATTTTATTCAGAGATAATAATACAATATGGATCTCGGGTAAAAAATTTAATGTTGTTGGACTTTGTTCACTTGATAAAAGCACTAATGTGCCAGTTTCAGCAACTCCGCAAAAACTATGGGTGAGACTGGCTTTATCACTCTCCATTGCACGTCCCTTTTTAATTTCTATTTGAGACCAAGATAATGTTGATAAAAGCGGATCATTTTCCATGCGTATCTGCAAGGGAAGTTTTTCTTTTTTTAAAATATTATCAATGACACTGGGCGCTGATAAAAATGATTCTATGGCGATTATTTTAGCCAATGATTGAGTTGCTTTATCAATAAATAATTGAGTCAGTTCTTCTTTTGTAGATATCGAATGCTTCGGTAAGGTACTGGGCAGATGTTTTTGCATCTCTTTTTCCAATTTATTTTCATCGACGGCAGTTAATTTGCCTCGATGCAAAGATTTTCGGATGCGGGCAAGAATGTGTTCGCGTGAATTAGTCATGTTTTTTTTGCCGCCATAACGCATGAAATGTTTTGCCAGAAGGTGCTGGCAAATCGCGGTGAGTTGTCCAGCCTTTTGCGAGCGGCAGCCATTTAAACCGTCCTTTCTTTTTACCCAATAAACTTAATAGAGCTACGATAATAGAGGTTAATCGATGATATATCCAAGGCCATATTGCAAAAAAACTCCATATTTTTAATCCAAAACGCGCCGCGCGCGGCGGGATATTCTGTAGCCATTCTTTTTCACGATAATAACGCATGAGATTAGGCAGCGGAATTTTCATGGGGCACACTTCTTCACAACGTCCGCAAAAAGTGGAAGCGTTCGGCAGATCATGTGTTTCCTTGATACCAAATAAGCTTGGTGATAATACAGCGCCCATAGGCCCTGGATAAGTTGAGCCGTATGCCTGCCCGCCGATTGCATTGTATACGGGACAATGATTTAAACAGGCACCACAACGAATGCAGCGCAGCATTTCTCGAAATTCTGAGCCTAGCATTGCACTTCGTCCGTTATCAACTAAAATCACATGAAATTGTTCAGGGCCATCTAAATCATTTTTTCTGCGTGTGCCCATCGAAAAAGTGACGTAAGACGTAATTTCTTGGCCGGTCGCGGAACGACAAAGTAAACGTAATATATTCATCGCATCATCAATCGTTGGAATTATTTTTTCGATGCTTGCCATCACAATATGAACCTTGGCACACGTTTGTGTTAAATCACCATTTCCTTCATTTGTGACGATAACAGTTGCGCCATTTTCAGCAATTAAAAAATTGGCACCTGTGATACCCACATCAGCACGCAAAAATTTTTCGCGCAATATTTCGCGTGCTTCTTCCAATAATTGTTTCGGTTCATTCAGGGGACGATTGGGATCACGGTTTTGATGTGCTTCATAAAAACTATGTGTGACTTCTTCTTTTAAAATATGAATAGCAGGGGCCACAATGTGAGAAGGTGCTTCATTACGCAGTTGAATAATGTACTCGCCTAAATCGGTTTCAACGACGGTAAAGCCAGCAGTACTTAACGCAGCATTTAAACCGATTTCCTCCGTCAGCATCGATTTGCCTTTGGTGAGGAGCTTTGCATTCACAGAACGTGAAATGGCAATCGCTATTTCGCATGCTTCTTTAGCATCATATGCCCAATGGACTTGGCCGTTTTGTTCTTTTACTTTTTTTTCAAATTGCTTTAAATAATAATCCAAATATAATAATGTTTGATTTTTTCGAAGAACAGCCTCTTCACGCATTTGATCAAATTCAGGCAATTTTTCGATGCTTAAACGACGTTTTTCTACGAATCCTTTTTTTAAATTCTTAAGTGCGCGCTGTAACTTCACATTTTTTAATGCGAGTGATGCATTTTTTTTAAAAGAACTACTCGTTAATTTATTCATGACCCTCGCCGATGGCGGGTGTTTCAGTCATATTGGCTAATATTTCCGCGATATGAAATGTTTTGACAGGAGAATTTAGCCGTTTTAATTTGCCTGCCATATTGAGTAAACAACCTAAATCACCCGCTAATAATGTGTGTGCGCCTGTTGCTTGAATAGCGGTTGCTTTATCAGTCACCATTTTATTGGAAATATCCGGATATTTAACGCAAAATGTACCGCCAAAACCACAGCACACTGTTGATTCGGGTAATTCATGTAAACGTAAACCTTTAACGGAAGATAATAATTTTCTGGGTTGTTCTTTAATATTCAGTTCGCGCAATCCAGAGCATGCATCATGATAAGTGGCAGTGTTTTCGTACTCTGCATCGACTGATTGAATGTGAAGGACGTCAGTTAAAAAGGAAATAAGTTCATAAGTGCGGTTGGAAAGATCATTGGCTTCTTTTAATAAAATTTCATCTTCTTTAAAAAGTGCAGGATAATGTTTTTTAATCATGCCGGCGCAAGATCCAGAAGGCAGGACGATATAATCATAATTTTTAAAAACAGCAATCACTTTTTTTGCAATTGCGCGCGTATCGCTAAAATCACCATTATTATAAGCCGGTTGTCCGCAGCAAGTTTGTTTTTCGGGCACGAAAACCGTGCAATTTGCTTTTTCCAATAATTTTACACTGGCAAAACCGATAGAGGGTCGAAATAAATCAACTAGGCAAGTGACAAAAAGTCCGATATTTGGTTTTGAATCAGCTGAAGGTAACATTTTCTATCCATCCATTTTATAGGTTATTCTATATTAAAGTTCGGCAAAAAGCAGTTCCCACGCGATCAACGTGCTGGCGTGATAATTAAAGTTTTTTGAGCTTGACAATTTATAGTTATCAATATGACAATATAGCCATATATTAATATGGCTATATATATGGACTTAACGTATGAATAAAGCCAAGTTTGAGTGGGATTCCAAAAAAAACCAGGTAAACGTCGAAAAACATGGAGTGGATTTTTATGACGCGCAACAAGCTTTTATGGATGGTAAACGTATTATTGCAGAAGACCTCGATCATAGTCGTGGTGAAAGACGCTATTTCTGTTTCGGTAAAGTATTCGATCGTGTAATGACAGTGCGTTTTACATGGCGAAATAACATAATCAGGATTATAGGTGCTGGCTACTGGAGAAAGGGGAAAAAGATATATGATCAAGCACAAACGTAAAAAATTATCAGATGAACCTATTGGCAGAGTAAAAATCGTCAAAGATTTTTTACCTCCCCCAGAGAAACTTCTCGTAAAATCTAAGCCTGTCAAAGTTACAATCACATTAAGCCAGGACAGCGTAGATTTTTTCAAACAAATTGCACATAAAGAACATGTTCCATATCAAAAACTGATACGGGCACTTTTGGATCGGTATGCTTTACAATATAGATAATCTATGGCGTATAGAATTGCTATAGGAAGATAAAAAATTGCTAATTAGACCACCCGCCATCAATAATGTGTGTGGTTCCCGTCGTAAACCCTGCTTCGTCTGAGGCTAAATAGACGGCAAGAGCTGCAATTTCCTCAGGTTTTCCAATCCGGCCAATCGGTTGACGTGCAATGAAAGCTTCACGAACTTTGTTGGCATCACCACCCGCTGCATTGATGCGTTCATCTAAAGAGGGGGTTTGCACCGTGCCAGGGCAGATCGCATTACAGCGAATGCCTTTTCCCACAAAATCGGCAGCGATAGATTTCGTTAAACCAATGACAGCTGCTTTTGTTGTGCTATAGACAAAACGATTGGGCACGCCTTTTATGCTGGAGGCAACCGATGCCATATTAATGATGCTGGCATTCCCTTTAGAAATCATGCCCGGCAAAAATGCCTGGATCATTTTATACATGGATTTGACGTTCAGATTAAAAGAAAAATCCCAGTCTTTTTCAGTACATTCTAATATCGTACCGCTTGCTACAAAGCCTGCACAATTAAATAAGATATCGGGAGCCGTTATTTTTTGACTGAATGTTTTTATTGCTTCAGTATTTGTGACATCTAGTTGATAAATCTTAATATCGGATAGTTCTTTTTGTAATTTCAAAAGCGCTTCTTGATTGATATCGGTTGCAAACACAGTTGCACCTTCTTTTAAAAATGCAATGGCAGTTGCTTTTCCAATGCCTTGTCCGGCTGCTGTGATCACCGCTATTTTATTTTTTAGTCGCATCATTTTTAATCCAAATGAAATACTTCTTCCATTAATGACCACCACTCACCTTTTGCATGAGTTGCTAAAGGTTCTTGACAGGGATCAGTCAATTTCCACCAACGTTTTGTGGCATCCTGTTCAGCAATTTTTTGCATATCTTTTACATAATCGTCACCATGATATTCTAAATAACCAAAGAGTAAATTATCTTTTAAAAAAATAGAATAATTTTGAACATGGTGTTTTGATAAAATATTCAATACATCAGGCCAAACACTCGCGTGTAATTTTTTGTATGCTGCGATTTTATCAGGTTTTATATGGATGACCATGGCATATCTTTTCATGAAGCGCGTCCCAAATCAACGCAGGGAACATTCGCCAATACATTACGTTCGATTTGTTCAAGGGTAGTGCCTTTGGTTTCAGGAATATAAAAATAAAATACTAACCAAGCGATAATGGTTATTACAAAAAAAGCACCGAATAAACTCGCTACGCCAAAATGCGCGATAATGGTTGGCACAAGTGCTGCAACAATCACATTCGCACCCCAGTTAAATGCCACTGAAATGCCCATGCCTAAACCGCGCACGCGCAGAGGAAATATTTCTGATGGAATCAAAAAACACGCGGGGCCAATGCTTACACCATGAAATGCCATAAAGACGAGTGCGCTGATTAAAAAAATCCATCCGAGTGTCATGGGGTTTTTGATTAATGCAAATCCCAGTGTAATAGCGAGTAACGTGAGTAAAATACCGAATGTACCGATTAATAACGGTTTTTTTCGTCCGATGCGGTCAATAAAAAATAACGATGAGATGGTTGATAGCACTAACACCAACCCCATAAACATCGTATAGAAAGTTGCAGTTCCAGGTGAAGCAAATCCGGTTTTTTGGAAAATGGTGGGAGCATAATAATTAAATGCATTGATACCGACAGTTTGCGTGAAAAAACTGACAGCGGCACCGATAAAAATCACTTTTAAATAACGTTTTTTTTCAAACAATAATTTAATATTAACTTTGTCTTTCACAACAATTTCTTCTATATCTTGCATTTTTTGATTGGCTTCTTTGGTGCTATATAAATCCAATAAAATATTTTTTGCTTCTTTACTGCGGTTTTTGGCAATTAACCAGCGCGGGCTTTCTGGTAAAAAGAAAACAGCAATCATTAAAATAATAGCGGGGATTACGCCAAGCCCAATCATGTCGCGCCAATTGCCGGAATGAGAATAGGCAAATGAAATCACGAACGAAAGAAACACGCCCAATTGAATAAATACGACAAATAGATTCACGAGCCAGCCGCGATGTTTTTCATCGGCTAATTCAGAAGTGTACACAGGAGAAGTCGATGAGCCTATTCCAATCGCAATGCCTAATAATAAACGCCCAATAATTAAAAAAGTGACATCGTACGTCAATGCACAAATTAAAGAACCTGCAATGAAAGTGATCGCAGTTAAAAATAAAGTTTTTTTGCGTCCAAACAAATCGCTGATTTCACCGCTGACAATGGAGGATAACAAAGCGCCCAGCGGCACCATGGCAACCAGCCAGCCCTGTTCATTCGCTGACATAGAGAATGTTTTATTAATAAATAATAAAGCGCCTGCTATAATGCCGGCGTCATAGCCGAATAATAATCCTGATAAAGCAGAGCAAGTGGCGATAATAATAAGGTGTTGGTTTTTAGTCATGGCGGCCTTCATGTCCTTGTGAGCCTAATGAGGAAGGAGATTATACTGCCCCTTTTTTCTCTCATCCCCCTCTTCAAGAGAAGGTAGTGCTAAAATGGGTTCGCCAAGTGGCTTAGCGAAGATAGAGTATTTAATATTTTTTTTGTTTTTGGGTTTTAGAGCAGAAATAAATTTTTGTATTTCGAATCGAGACGGCTCAGGTGGCTCTCCCAGACTTGAAAAATATTTCATTCTTCTTTTAGAATTCTCCAGAAAATAAAATAATGATTCTGGAGTAAAAAGCGAATTAACATCATGATCTAATATATTGTTTAATGTTCCAGGTGAGGTAAGCCAGTAAAGTTCACGTTCGGAACGATAACTTTTTTTCTTTTTTATCATTTCTATTTCATAGGCCCAGTATTTTAATAAAAATTCATCTCGCCCTGACATGTTAGCTTTTTTGTCCGGTGGGAATATAAAAATAAAAAGAAATTCCATCATCGATTCTTTTTTTAAGTTCCACAAAGGCAAATAAAATGAAGCACATTTTCTCTTCATTGCATCATTAACTTCATCATTTTTACAATATTCTGGGATTTCTGCCTTATTTTCTTTTAATGCGTCTACAAGCAAATCTACAAGCCTAGCGTCCCCTTCGATACGAATTTCCTGCATAAATTCTTCTTGTATAGTTAAAGTTAATGTCAACATAAATAATCGAAAACAAGTAATTTTGAGAGGAGACAGATTAATACAGTTTATCCCATTCGGCAACTATCTTTTCACGCGAATTCCGGATAAGCCGGGCTCCTGTCATACCAGCGAAAGCTCAAGACAGGAAGCTGGCTTATCCGGAATTCGCGTTATTCGTATATAATTGATGATATTGAGTTTCAACAATCAGAAAATAAAACAACAGCTTTAAATTAGCAGATCAACTGATTTGTGGAAAAAGACTCTGTCAAGTGCTCTTTGTTGTGTTTGCAGAAATTGGTATTCTAAGATGCATGATGCTGACACTTGTTATTTTCTTTTATTGACATTTATGACAAAATGTCATATATTTTAAATATGATTTTAATAGGAAGAAAAATAATTGTAGAGTTTGGGAGAAACCATCCGCATAGCAGAAATCCATTATCAGCTTGGGAGAAGGCGATCAATCAAACTGATTACAAAAGCTTTAACGAGCTGAAGCGGACATTTCCGAGCGTGGACTATGTCAATCATCGCTATACTATATTTGATATAAGTGGAAATAAATATCGCTTAATAACAGAAGTTAATTATATTGCCAAGGTTATCAATGTAAAGCACGCCTGGACTCATGCTGAATATAGTATGAAGAAAAATGAAAATATTCTAAAGAGGGATAAATAATGAGAGCATTACGACAGACAATAAAACATTGGGAACATGTAGTTCCTTATGCCCACATTCCCCGTAATAAAAGGGAATATGAAAAACTCTTGGCGTTTGTAGATGAACTCATGGAGTGGTCACGTCATCATAAAGATGAACATGCAGCAAGTTTACTTAATTTAATTGCGAGTCACATTGAAGCCTATGAAAATCAGCGCTACCCTGCCAAAAAAGTATCTGCTGTTGAAATGCTAACATTTCTTATGAGTGAACAGGGTTTGGGGCAAGGTGATTTACCGGAGATTGGTAGTCAATCGCTGGTGTCTAAAATTTTAAACGGAGAGCGTCAGTTAACTTTAGATCATATACGAAATCTATCTAAGCGATTTGGGGTATCTCCGGCTGTATTTTTTTAATCTTAACTGGAGCAAAATTTTTTATTCTATATTACCAACTTGTAAAAAACTCACTTTTTGCAATGCTTTTGGCAATTTTAGTCCACGTCTGCCGCGCTCGCCTTTGTAATGTTCCCAATCAATAGGTTTTAGTTTTAATTGTTTATTACCTGCGTTTACAATTAATAATTGGTTTTCAGAAAGTGTAACAATATCCAGGATAAATTCTTCTCGGCTTAAAACGCGGCTTCCTGGAATGCTTAATATTTTATTGCCTTTTCCTTTAGAGAGTTCGGGCAATTCTTTTAATGGAAAAATTAATAAATGCCCAGTATTAGTCGCAGCGGCTAATAAATCCGTTTCTTTATTGGAAATTAAACGCGGATGAAGCGGTTTTGAACCTTTGGGAACACTTAAGATCGCTTTACCATTTTTATTTTTACCGTAAAGTTCTTCTAATTTTACGACAAATCCATAACCTGCGTCCGTTGCCAACAAATAAAATTGATCGCTTTCACCTAAAATCACTGCAACAAATTGTGCATTGGGCGGTGGATTTAACCGACCGGTCAAAGGTTCGCCCTGGCCGCGTGCAGAAGCCAATGTGTGTGCGGGTATTGCATAGGCGCGCCCTGTGGAATCTAAAAATACGGCAGGTTGATTGCTTTTGCCAAGCGATGCTGATAAAAATCCATCGCCTGCTTTATAATTTAAATTGGCAGGATCAATGTCATGTCCTTTTGCAGCACGCACCCAACCCATTTGGGATAAAATCACTGTCATGGGTTCTGTCGGCAGCATTTCTGTTTCACTGATTGCTTGTGCTTCTTCTCGTTTAACTAAGGGGGAACGGCGGGCATTACCAAATTTTTCATTGTCGGCAATTAATTCTTCGCGAATGAGTTTTTTTAAGCGTGCTTTGGATGCCAATATTTTTTCAATTTCTTCTTGTTCTTTTGCCAAATCTTTTTGTTCACGTTTAATTTCCATTTCCTCAAGGCGTGCAAGATGGCGCAATTTAATTTCTAAAATAGCTTCAACTTGTTCTTCACTTAATTTAAATCGCTTAATTAATTTTGCTTTAGGTTCATCTTCTTTACGAATAATGTTAATCACTTCATCTAAATTAAGATACGCAATGAGTAAACCCGCTAAAATATGCAGACGATGTTTTACATGATCTAAACGATATTGCAAACGGCGTTTCACGGTGATCAATCGATATTCCAACCATTCCGTTAAAATGGTCAATAAATTTTTGACTTCAGGACGGCCGTTTAAGCCGATCATGTTTAAATTGACCCGATAACTGCGTTCTAAATCAGTGGTCGCAAATAAGTGTGCCATTAACATTTCAACATCAACGCGATTAGAACGCGGCACAATTACTAAGCGTGTCGGATTTTCATGGTCAGATTCATCACGTAAATCTGACACAAAAGTTAATTTTTTATTTTGCATTTGATCGGCAATTTGTTCTAACACTTTAGCACCGGATACTTGATGGGGGAGTGCTGTAATAATAATTTCTTCATCTTCCATCGTATAAACTGCGCGCATGCGTAACGAGCCATTGCCCGTTTTATAGAGATCGATTAAATCATGTTTCGGCGTAATAATTTCTGCATCTGTTGGAAAATCAGGTGCTGGAATATGTTTGCAAATATCTTTTAGCGTAGCATCAGGATTATCTAAAAGATGAATGAGTGCATTGACAACTTCTGTTAAATTATGCGGCGGAATATCCGTTGCCATGCCGACAGCAATGCCAGTTGTGCCATTTAATAATACATTCGGTAAACGTGCAGGCAATAATCCCGGTTCTTCTAAAGCGCCATCAAAATTAGGCACCCAATCAACGGTGCCCTGACCCAATTCTGCTAGCAATACTTCTGCATAAGGCGATAAGCGTGATTCGGTATAACGCATCGCGGCAAAAGATTTTGGATCATCGGATGACCCCCAATTACCTTGTCCTTCAATCAACGGATAGCGATACGAAAAAGGTTGCGCCATTAATACCATCGCTTCATAACAGGCCATGTCCCCATGCGGATGAAATTTGCCGAGTACATCACCCACGGTGCGTGCGGATTTTTTGAATTTTGCCGTGGCTTTTAAACCGAGTTCAGACATGGCATATACAATGCGGCGTTGCACGGGTTTTAAACCATCACTGATGTGCGGTAAAGCACGGTCTAAAATGACATACATCGAATAATCGAGATACGCTTTTTCAGTGAATTCTTTGAGAGGGATATGTTCGGTTGTGGTGTTCATAGGTTTGCCGGCCTTAAAAATGATATTGTAACGCGATTTCTAATAGTATCGCTCTGTTTTTTAATGGATTCAATTTAATATTATTTATTTGCTAACGTGGAAGTAGTAGATGAATGTTTTTCAGTTGAAACAGAAGGATTAATTTTATTACTTAATGTTGCTTTAATAGTTTCATATAAATCAGAATAATTTTTCGGTGAATGAAGTTCAGAAAATTTTTCATAGCTTATTCCTGACGAATCAGGATGTTTTTCTTTCAATATGTCTAAAGCTTTTTCAAAATGACCTGTTCCTCCTGTTATTACACGAAATGGTTTATTACCAGGAAAACAAATAAATTGATCGAAAAGGATGTTTTTGTCCATATGTCCTTCGGTAATGTTTGGACAAATAACAGCATTTTCAAATCGAAAGTTGTTGTCTACATCAATGAAACGTATATTGGGGTGAAAATCGCCTAATTTTTTTGTGAAAATGTTGAGGGCCATTTTTCTGGCATTATCCCAAACGCAGGCGCTTCCGTAAACCCCGCCCATATGAACAGTTTTTATATTTGCTTCTTCGCATTCACCCAAAAATTCGGAGAACTCGGTTTGTTTTTCTAATTGTGTTTCAAGAGATTCTAAAAGAACACTAAGATCATTTTTTTTTGAATATTTCTTTGTTTTATCTAAAGATTTATTACTTCCTAATTCGAGCATATCAAAAAATATAATTAAATTTTTCGAATTTTTTAGAATACTGTTTATATTAGTTAGTATTTTTATTCTTTGATCTTCTTCAACATCCGGCAAAAAAAGTTCATTGTAAGCTTGTATATATAATGCTTGAATGTTGGATAATAACTCTTTCTCTTCATTTGAATCACACCAATAAAAATTAATGCTTGGTGAGATTTCTTTTTGCATATCGATCGAAAAATTCTGTTTTTCAGGCAGCTTAGATTTTTTGGCGGTTGGATTTTCTTTTGTTTCAGATGAAGAGGATACAGCTTGCGATGCCTCGACCACTTTACGCTTTAGTTTTTTTGGAGGGCGAAACATACTCATGCTGTTGAGTCCTCAATAATGACCTTTAGCGATTTTTTAGTGAGAGAACACAGTTACCCTATTATTATATAACATAATTTGATTTATAGGGTATTTTTGCACATTAAATTGGATTAATAGACGTAATAAATTCAACTCGTATCCGCTAAATTTCCCTTTTTCTCTAACCAATTTTTTCGATCGTGGGCGCGTTTTTTTGCAAGCAGCATGTCGAGTGTTTTGTCTGTGTCATCATGTTCTTTGATGGTGAGCTGTACCAAACGGCGCGTGGTCGGATCCATTGTGGTTTCACGTAATTGCAAAGGATTCATTTCACCTAATCCTTTAAAACGGACGACATTGACTTTACCTTTTTTATTTTCAGCAGCAATGCGATCTAAAATGCCTTTTTTTTCCGAATCATCTAACGCGTAATAAACTTCTTTGCCATGATCAATCCGATATAAAGGCGGCATGGCGACATACACATGACCTTTCAGAACAAGCGGGCGAAAATGTTTGACAAAGAGTGCGCAAAGTAAAGTTGCAATATGTGAACCATCAGAATCTGCATCCGCTAAAATACAAATTTTTCCATAACGCAAATTCGATAAATCAGGATGGCCTGGTTCAATGCCTAAGGCAATGGAAATATCATGCACTTCTTGCGATGCCAAGACTTGTGCGGATTCAACTTCCCACGTATTTAAAATTTTTCCGCGCAAAGGCATGATTGCTTGAAATTCGCGGCTGCGCGCTTGTTTTGCAGAACCGCCCGCGGAATCACCTTCCACTAAAAATAATTCTGTGCGTGCTACATCTTGCAATGAACAATCCACTAATTTACCGGGAAGGGCTGGGCCTGTCGTAATTTTTTTGCGTACCACCGTTTGCGCGGCTTTCATCCGTTTTTGAGCATTGGCAATGGCAAGTGCTGCTAACGCTTCACCTAATGCCGTATGTTGATTTAACCATAGACTAAATGCATCTTTCACAACGCCTGAAACAAAACTTGCGCATTCACGCGAAGATAAACGTTCTTTCGTTTGTCCTGAAAATTGTGGATCATGCAGTTTCACTGAAATAATGTGTGCGCAGCGATCCCATACATCTTCGGGCGCCAATTTAACACCGCGCGGCAGTAAATTTCGAAATTCACAAAAATCACGCAAGGCTTCAAGCAAACCTAAACGAAATCCATTCACATGCGTGCCGCCTTGCGGTGTTGGAATAAGATTCACATAACTTTCAGCAACAACATCACCGTCTTCCGGCAGCCAAAGTGCCGCCCAATCGACCATTTCATTATTTCCTTTGAATGAACCAATAAAAGGTTCATCAGGAAGATGTTCAACACGGCCCACTGCTTCAAGCAAATAATTCGGTAAACCATTTTCATAATGCCACTCAGTTGTTTCACCCGTGTGTTCATCATGAAAGCTAACATGTAATCCAGGACACAATACGGCTTTTGCTCTGAGTGTATGTTTTAATTTGGGAATGGCAAAACGGGAAGTATCAAAATATTTGCCGTTTGGCAGAAAATGAATACTGGTTCCCGTTTCGCGTTTCGCAGTTGTGCCGATTTTTTTTAACTCGCTTGTTTTTTCGCCGTCTTTAAATTGAATGTGATAGATTGCTCCATCTCGCTTAATTTTGACATCTAATTCTTTGGATAAGGCATTCACAACCGAAATACCCACACCATGCAAACCGCCGGAAAAGCGATATTGTTTATTGGAAAATTTAGCACCGCTATGTAATTTAGTTAGAATTAATTCAACGCCGGTTAATCCTTCTTCCGGGTGAACATCCACCGGCATGCCGCGGCCATCATCGGTCACTTCAAGAGAACCATCTTTGTACAAAGTCACTTGCACAGAAGTTGCATGACCTTCCATCGCTTCATCGACACTGTTATCGATCGCTTCACTGGCCAAATGATTAGGATTGGTTGTGTCGGTGTACATGCCGGGTCGGCGGCGAACCGGTTCAAGTCCGCTTAAGACTTCGATTGATTCTGCTGTGTATTGATTCGGTTTCATAACGTGTACTCATTTACTATTTTTTAAGCTTAGAACCGTTTCTAGTCCCAGCCAACTGGCTGGAACTGCTAATAGAGGATTAAACATAGAATACCATGATAGACCGGATGTTGGCACTGAAGGTGTTTCTTTTGATTCGATAATAGGCGGCGGTAGCGATTTTTGTGAAGAAGATTTTTGTGCATACGTAACCATTTTTTGTGATTGCAAAAGACGTTTATCGCGCAATTTGATTAAATCGGCTGAATGAATGTCTAATGCTTCTTTTAATCGATTAGTTTTTAAAATATCGCCCAACAAGGGTTTAAATTCTTTTTGTGTGAACGTTATTAGCTTTCGCGTAAATTGGATTTTTTTTTGCAGATGATGTTGAGTCAGTGTATCAAGGGTTGTCGTGAATTCTTTGAGTTGGCGAGTTTCTTCAAGGCACGCTCGCTTATTTCTTTTAATAGTTGTAGTCAATTTTTCTATGTTTTCTATCAGCTGATTTTTTTCTATTATAAAATCCCGTTGAGCTTCACAGCGTTCTTTTTTGATGTTGGTTATGTGTTGGTAAATAGTTTCTGGTTGATCAGGTACTTTGATTTCTCTATCCAAATGAATCATAGGATCTTTAGCAGGTGGATCCTTTTGATCGGCATCTGCTATTTTCAGATAAGTTTTATGTTTTAATCGATGATGAAGCAAGAATGCAGCCGCTTTTTGTTTTTCTTTCGTAGCAATAGCGATTTCTATTGCAAGTGATCGTTTTAAATTTTCCTGCATGTCTTTATCAATGGGTAAAGATTTTTTTTCTTCAAGGCCTTTATCTTCGAGTTGTGTTAATGGAGGCAAAAGTTTTTTTAGATGTTCATTTTCATGGTAGAGTTTTTCCCATAATGCCATGCTTTCTTTGAGAGCGAAATTAGGGGTCAGTTGATCAACGAATAATTTTTTCTCGCAGCATCCACATCTTGAATTTTCTTTTACCCATTCTTTAATCTCTTTTTCTTCAAAGGTATGTCCGCAAGGGGTGATAAAAGGATTTATAAAAAGTTCTTGGGTGATAGGACATAAAAATATGTTAGGAATTTTTTCTGGATCAATTCTGCTTTCCATTGCAACTTTACTCCTAATTATTTTTGATCATTATGAGAATGTTATACTGGCTTGATTTTGGGGTGTCAATACAATTGAGAATAATTCTCATTAAATTTTAACCGTGTTTTAATCGGAGTCCTTCGGAGGGTGCTTCATCAAAAACAGGTGAATTGGCGGCTTTTGGAAGTTCGCGATTGCCAAAAGCTAAAAGAGCGGTGGTGATACGTTTTTCGGTATGTAACATTTGATCGGCTTCTTTCAGGAAATTTTCAGCTTGATCAAGTATCTTTTTATGAAATTCTTCTATGTTTTCGAGCGAATTCTCTGAGAAAAAGTCCATTTCTAATGAATCCCGTTGTGCCTGTAATATTTCTTTCTCTTGTTTGGCAATCTCTAACTCACTTTTTGCTGCATTCAACACTTCACTTTGTATGCAATCAATGTGGACTGCTTTTTCGAATATGCCTTGTTGTTTATCAGCGAGGTTACTTGCTATGTTTGATGCAACTAAATTCACATCCGTTTCTGTTAATGGGTTATTTGTTTTGCGGCTTTCTTCTAAAATGCAATGAGCAAATTGGTTTTCTACATGAGTTTTGAGTTGGTCGATATGAGGTTCTTTTTTGTCGAAAGCATTTTCAGCACCTTGCATCATCGATTTGATAGCACGATCAAGGTTAATTAATATTTTTTGTGAACCAACAGGAATAATGATGTTTTCATCGACTTGCTTGAAGTTTTCTAACAAAATTGTTTTAGCAGCTTGGTAAAATTGATCTAAAAATGTTTGTTTATGTTCTTTTTGGTTTTCTTTGATTGCTGCAATTAATTCTGTTAAATGGACAATATATTTTTTAACGTGTTCTATAGAGCGTTCATATTCTTTTTTGAGTTGATCAAGTTTATTCATATAATGGGTTTGTAATTCCACATTTTTTTTGGTACTTAATTCTTGAGTCAGTCCCAGATGAGCCATACGTTCTTTTTCTTCTCTTAATTGTTTTTCTTGTTCAATATCTTGTTCCTGAGTTTTTATTTTTTCGGCAATCAGGGCGTTAATAGCATCTATCATGTCTGCTCTTAATTTTTGATAGAGCTCTATGTGAAGCGCAAAGCGTTCCGCTTGTCGTCTTTTGCTGGCAGGGGAATTTGAATTATATTGGTCAGCGAATTTTTCTTCTTCTAAGATGTGGGTAAAATCGGCTTTAACCAGCCGCGCAGCGTCTTTGCTGATTTGATGATGATAGGCTTTGAGTTGGTTGATAGCTAATCCTAAACCACCTGAAGAATCACGAGTGCGTATTTTCAACCTGCCCCTCCTTAAAAAATTTAAGGATCGAGAAAACCTGAAATATGCTTACCTATTGATTATTATACCGCTTTACTAAGCGGCATGAGCATTTTTTGGACTTGAAAAAATAAACAAAATATGGCATAATTGCTCATATTGTAAGCATAGTGTTTTCAAAAGGTTACCTTCAAATAGATACTCAGCGTGTTGTGTTATATCGAGTTTCTAACTTTAATTCCATATAGGTATATTTTTAAATTTTTTTAACAGGAGAATAGAGTCATGCTACCTTTAGAACTTATTAGTAAATGTCATCAAATAATTCAGGAGAATAAAGTTCTTACAATAGTCCCTGACGTCCTAAAAAAACGACTCGAGCTATTAACTGCAGTGAAAACAAGTGCTACTCCACACAAGGTATATGGTGATTTTTCTATATATTTGCTTTCTTTGGTCGGGCAATTAGAAAAGGCTAAAGATTTAATTCAGGCCCTTAACGATGCTGAAGGTGTTCAAGTTGTAGGGAACAAGCAAGTGACAGCAGTAGAAGCAAATCAGATCAAAACAGAACGTCTTACGCTAATTGGCGACATAATCAAAAAGTTAGAAGGGTTTGCAGTACAAGCGAGAGCGAAAAGTCAAAACGAAGAAAAAGAATCTGTTGTTGTGCCGGATGTTAAAAGTCCCAGAGCGGCAGTTTCTCAGTTTCAATCTCCTAAGGCTGTGGTTCAGCAACAAGGGCAACCTACAGTAGCAACAAATCGTTTTACTTTCCAAAACTAAAAATTAAATTTCTCGTATTCTGGGGTGCCATAAAGGCGCCCCACTTTTCTATCTTGTCTATCTTGCAAAAAAAACCAATTTAAGGCAAACTTGCCCGAATTTTATTCGTCTAGGAGTTTTCCATGCAGCCTCGTGAAACTTTCCTTACGCCTATGGAAACATTGTTTTTAGAAAAATTTGATTCAGTGAAAGAAACGATCAACTCTGTTTTGAATCAAGAAGTGCGTATTATTATGCAGCGTGCGGAGGCTGATCAAATCTCAAAAGCGTTCAAAAATCATCAAGCGCTTCAACTTGAAAAAGTCGGAGAGTTTATAGAAAATATTCAGAATTTAGAACGATCTTTGAAGATATTATCGAATGACGAACTCAGTGAGTTATTGGGCTGCTATGATAAACTTCTTCTCACAGAAGAGCCTACGAGTATTACTTTTAAAATTAAAGAAATGCACAGTGGTATCATACAAGATATTGTGAGGGCTGATGAATTTATACGCATGGTGAAGGAAGACTTGTTAAGCATGGAGGTCATAAGAAAAAGTTTATTTAATAAATCGCACAATATTCCGACTGAGAGTAAAAATATTTCCGAATATGATCGCCCTATAGTATCAGTAGATCTTCCCGTAGAAATTAAAAGGGAGGAATATTTAGCATCATCTCAAGGTTTTTTTAGTCCCGACAGTCCATTCCCTGACGAAAAATTCTTTAGTCCTCAAAATCAAAGCCCTGATACTAGAGAACTAAAAGAAACCGATCCTCAGGTACCAAAAAAGAAAACAAGAATTCCCACCATTTTCACTTTCAGGCGAGAGGAAATTGAATGCAGGGGTAGTCAGCAGGAACAATTATCCCCAAGGTCTTTGTCATCTTCTAAATAGAAGACATAAAAATTTAATAATAAATTTCTTGTCTTCGGGAGCACCTTACCGGTGGCTCCCTTTTTTTTCCATCTTTTTTTCAAGTTCTTTTATTTGGGCTTCTAGTGTTTCGATGCGTTTTCGGCTTCTTGCTAATACTTTAGTTTGCGCATCAAATTCTTCACGAGAAACTAATTCAAGTTTATTAAATGCATTTTTAAGAACTGCTTGAAAATTTTTTTCCGCATCTTTTTTCATGGCGCGCACACTTTCCGGCAATGCATCGCATAATTTTTTAGTAATATCATTTAAAAAATTTAATTTATCCATGAATTATTCCCCTAATTCTTTACGCATAAATTCAGGTAACGCAAATGCAGCACGGTGCACGTCTAAATTATAATAGCGGGTGGTAAATGCTTTATTAAAAATATCTTTTTCCCGCGGACGTTTGATGGTGCCTTGTTTCATCGCCATCATTGCAGCGCGCCAGCCGGAGGTGAAGCCCGGTTCTGGAAAATGTAAGGGTAAGACATCAAAAAATCCTGCGCTTAAAATACTTTGCTGCATGGATTTTAAAGCTTGTAACTTAAATGGTGATTCACTTTGCTGAATTAAAATGCCCTCACTATTCAGTAATTTAAAATAATAAGCAAAGTCAGGCTGTATATGATGGTTGTTAATAATTAAAATATCGAGTGATCCTGGTTCAATTTGGGTTAAGCAGTCATTCGTTTTGCCATAACAATATTTAACTCGGGCATCTTTGCTGGGGATGGCATGTTTATGCAGAATAATTTGCCATACTTCTTGTACGGTGGAATGTTTCAACACTTCTTCTTCAATACCGCGGTCATGATCATCAATGATCGCAATTTTTTGCGGGTTGCGATGAGCAAACAAAGGGATGTGAGACATCATTTCATGATAAATGGTCGCCTCGCGTTCTAGTAGTGGGTCAGACATAGGTTCTTCCTTGGGAAAGTAATACTGATTATTTTGACCTAAAACCATCCTCTACTCAAATCTATTTCTGCTAGAATAGCCACCATGAAAAATACTTTAATTATAGCAACGCGCGAGAGCCCTCTGGCTTTATGGCAAGCGAATTGGGTCAAGGCAGAACTAGAGCGGCTTTATCCTCGCTGCGTGATTCAGTTATTAGGAATCACGACGGAAGCGGATCATTTGCTTTCGATCCCTCTATACAAAGTAGGCGGCAAGGGATTGTTTGTGAAAGAATTGGAAGAAGCGCTTTTGTCTAAACGTGCGGATATTGCGGTGCACTCCATGAAAGATGTGCCAATGGAATTACCTGAAGGATTATCCCTCCCCGTGATGTGCAAACGCGCAGAACCGCGTGATGTGTTGGTTGCTAATCATTTTACCTCTTTGCAAGAAGTGCCTCTTGGTGCCGTTGTGGGCACATCGAGCCTGCGCCGGCAAAGTCAATTATTGGCATTGCGTCCTGATGTCAAAATTGCTTTTTTGCGCGGCAATGTGAATACACGCCTTGATAAATTAGATCGAGAGGATTATGCCGCTATTATTTTAGCGGCTGCAGGACTTACGCGTTTAAAAAAAGCTGATCGTATTCGTGCGTATTTCAGTACAGATGAAATGCTGCCTGCCGCAGGGCAAGGTGTATTAGGCATTGAATGCTGCAAAGATGATACAAAAACACAATCGTTGATTGCACCTTTAAATCATTTGGATAGTCAACTCTGTGTATTAGCAGAACGTTCGATGTGCCGTTATTTAGGCGGCGGCTGTCACGTGCCGATTGCAGCGTATGCAGAAATAATGGCGGGTGATGTGCATTTGCGCGGCTTAGTAGGTAGTGTTGACGGCCAATCTATTTTGCGCGCAAGCGGTAAAGCAAATGTTAAAGAGGCAGAAGCATTAGGCATTCTCGTTGCTAAAAAATTATTAGAGCAAGGAGCGAAAAGTATTTTAAATGAATGAGAAATCTTCTCTACAAAATCTTCTTGTATTAGTCACGCGTCCAATGCCAGAAGGCGAAAAATTGTGTGCAGCACTTCGTGTGGAAGGTGCGCATCCTACTTATTTACCAACCATTGAAATTGTCCCGCTTCTCAATGAAAAAAATTTAATAAAATGCATGAACGATTTAGATCAGTACACTTTATTCATCTTTACAAGTCCACAGGCTGTTTTTCAAAGTGTTGCCTTGATCAAAAAGGCAGGGCCTATTTTTCCAAAAACACTGCAGGTTGCAGCGATAGGTTTGGGTACAGCTAAAGCTTTGCAATCCGCTGGTTTTATATCAGTGATATATCCAGAAGAATGGTCTAGCGAGGGATTCTTGGCATTACCTCTTTTCCAAAATTTAACGGGCCAGCGGATTGCCATTTTCCGGGGTGAAGGCGGACGTGACTTATTAGCAAAGCAATGCGAAGCGCGCGGCGCGTTAGTCACCCCTATTGTTGTCTATCGACGAGCATTACCGCGTGTTGATGATATTGAACATTATCGGGAATTGTTGCAAACACAAAAAATCGATATCATCGTCTGTACATCAGGTGATGGACTTCGTTATTTAGTTCATTTGATGGGGGCTGATTATCTTCCGTTGCTACAGCATACACCGCTTTTGGTGATCAGTGAACGGTTGATAAAGTTGGCAAAAGAATTGCAATTTGATACTGTTTTTTTAGCAGCGAATGCGAGCCATCTTGCTGTGATTGAAGCGTTATATCAATATAAAGGAAATCATGATGTCTCCTGTTGAAACGAACGATACGCATCCCCCCAAAAAAATCAATGCCGCGCGCGCGGCATTTTGGGGAAATATCGGCATTTTATTTTCAGGATTTGCATTAGTCGTTTTGATAGGAGCGATGATCCTGACTGTTTACAGCTTGCTCGCTGTCAATCGAAAATTGGCGGATGATGTTTTAGCGTCAGAAAATCGTATCACTCATCTTCAAGAAAATATGCTTCATTTTAAGCAAGCTTTTGATGAAGTAAAACAAAGATTGGATACAGAAGCAAATACAATCGCGAATTTGCAAAAGGCAGAACACATTAGCAAAGATATTTTGTTAGCAGAAGAAGCGGAATCTCTTGTACAAGCGGCAAATGATCATTTGCTGGTTGAAGCAAATAATGTAGATGCCATTCGTCTTTTAAAAGCCGCGGATGAACGTCTTTCGAAATTAACCGATCCCAACATATCGTCAGTGCGTGCGGCGTTGGCTGCGGATATTGTTGCTTTACAAAGTGCAACAGCCGTGGATGTTGTTGGGGTATATACAAGATTAGTCGCTCTAAATGAAGAAATCGATCAATTACCTTTATTGAGTACATGGGCATCACCCAAAGAAAATGCGGTTGCGCTAAACAATCAAAACGTTTCTTGGTGGCGCGAGGGTTTACAAAATACTTGGGAAGCTTTGAAACACATTGTGGTGGTACGAAGAAATGAACCGAATGCGCCGCCCTTTTTAACACCCGACAGCCAAGCATTCGTTCTTCAAAATTTACATGCCATGCTGCTGCAAGCAGAATGGGGACTGTTACATCGTCAGCCTGATATTTACCGGACGAGTTTAAATGAAGCAGCTAGTTGGATAAAACGCTATGCAAAAGATTCACCTGTAACGAGGCAGATGATCGCGAATTTAATGCAATTAGCAGAAGTGAATGTGCATCCCACTGTTCCTTTGACGACAAATACATTGCACGCATTTCAAGTTTATTTTAATAGCGCGTCATAACCGGAGAAAAATTATGCGGCGATTTGCGATACTCATCATAATTTTTATTTTTTCTGTTTGGCTGGGCTTGAAAGTGGCTGAAGATCCAGGTCTTGCTTTATTTGCCTATCGCAATTGGTCAGTTGAAATGCCTTTGTGGTTTTTGGCCTTAAGTTTTTTTGTTTTTATCCTGCTTTTTTATTTTGTTATTCGTTTTTTTGATAGCATCGATGCTTCATTCACTCGTTTTAAAACATGGGCGCGTTTTAGACGTAAGAGTAAATCCTATAGCAAAACGAATCGTGGATTAGTGGAATTACTCTCGGGTCATTTTCGGCAGGCAGAAAATTATTTATTAGATGGAATTGATCAAGCGGATGCACCTATCATTAATTTTTTAGCAGCGGCTAAAGCAGCACATGAACAAGGTGTTTACGACAAACGCGATCTCTATTTGCGTAAAGCATATGAAATTGCGCCGCAAGCAAAATTAGCCATTGGATTAACACAAGCGCAATTGCAATTTGATCAAGGTCAGTTAGAACAAACGTTGGCTACGTTAAATCATTTACGTACGATAGCGCCGATACATCCAATCGTTTTAAAATTATTACAAAAAGTGTATACCCGTTTGGCGGATTGGCAAGGGCTGTTGATGTTGTTACCGAGTTTACGTAAAGCAAAATTATTATCAGCGTCTCAACTCGAGCAATTGGAGTTACACGTATATGAAGAATTATTGCGTGCACTTGCGCGTAAATCGGATATAGAAACTTTACAGCGTTTTTGGAAAACGATTCCACGACGTTTGCGAAAAGATCCAAAAATCATTTTTTATAAGGCATAAAAGTGAAAGAGAGTCATTCTTACTCTATTATTTTTGCAGGTACGCCATCTTTTGCGGTGAATACATTAGCTGCATTATTAAATTCGAGGCATACGGTAAAAGCGGTGTATACTCAGCCTGATCGCCCAGCAGGCCGCGGACAGAAGTTAACAAAAAGCCCTGTGAAAGAGTTAGCGTTGCAGCATTCATTGCCGATTTATCAACCGATTACTTTGAGAGATCCGCATGAACAGGCAGTGCTTGCGGGTTTTGCCGCAGATATCTTGGTCGTTGTTGCTTATGGATTAATATTGCCGTTACCTATTTTAAAAACACCGACATTTGGCTGCATCAATGTGCACGCATCCTTATTGCCGCGTTGGCGTGGAGCGGCACCCATTCAGCGTGCTATTTTAGCAGGTGATTCATCGACGGGTGTGACCATTATGCAAATGGATGAGGGCTTGGATACCGGAGATATGTTATACAAATTAGAATGTCCCATTCATTTGAATGATACGGCGGAAACTTTGCATGATCGTCTCTGTGTGTTAGGTGCGAAAGCATTATTGAAAACGCTTGATTCTTTAACTGAAATTAAACCCGAAAAACAAAATACGTCACTTGCAACTTATGCAGCAAAAATTTCTAAAGAGGAAGCAGAATTAGATTGGAATACGCAGGCAGCTGAATTACATCGCAAAATTTGCGCTTTTAATCCAAAACCTGTTGCATGGTCGGGTGTGCTCCGCGTGTGGGAAGCGGTTGTTTTAGATGAGCGATGCGTTGCAAAACCCGGTATGATTATTCGTGCTTCAGCGGAAGGAATTGATGTTGCCACTCGGGAAGGGGTTTTAAGGGTGCAAAAAATCCAATTGCCAGGCGCGCGCGCGCTGCCTGTTTCTGATGTGTTGAATGCAAGACAAAAAGATTTTCAAGTGGGAAGAATGTTTGGGCTCTGTACATGACAAAAATTTCTAACTATTCATCCTTCAAGATAGACAGGCAAATTTTGCCGGGCATGCATGGTATGGATGGTTTTTATTTTGTATGTTTGAGAAAATGTTAGTGATCAGCATAAGGAATTTATCATGCGTATTGAATACGATGTCAAACTTGATTTTAAAGATGTTTTAATTCGTCCAAAGCGAAGCGTATTAAAATCAAGATCTGAAGTGGCCTTAGAGCGTGAAATTCGTTTTAGAAATGCAAAAATAGTCTGGAAGGGTGTGCCGATTATTGCGGCCAATATGGACCATACAGGCACTTTTGCAATGGGTGCTGCGTTAGCGGAACATGGTTTATTGACTGCCATGGATAAATTTCATTCCATGAAAGAATGGCAGGCATTTTCTAAGAAACATCAAAGTGCTATGCCTTCTTGTTTTGTTTCCATCGGTATCTCAGAGCAAGATTTTTTGACCTTAAGAGAAATTACGGATGCCGTCAATGTTTCGATGATTTGTTTGGATGTTGCCAATGGTTATACGGAACGTTTTGTAAAATGTTTAGAAAAATTGCGCGAAACTTATCCGGACAAAGTCATTATGGCGGGGAATGTTGTGACGGGGGAGATGGTAGAAGAGCTCGTTTTATCGGGTGCTGATATTGTCAAAATTGGCATTGGGCCAGGCTCTGTGTGTACCACGCGTGATAAAACAGGAGTTGGTTATCCGCAATTGTCTGCCATTATTGAATGCGCAGATGCAGCACACGGATTAAGAGGACATGTGTGTGCGGATGGCGGTTGCGTAACACCGGGAGATGTTGCTAAAGCATTTGCAGCCGGCGCTGATTTTGTCATGTTGGGGGGTATGTTATCTGGACATGATGAATGTTTGGGGGATGTGATCGAAGAAAAAGGTAAAAAATATAAACGTTTTTATGGCATGAGCTCTTCAGAAGCAATGGAAAAACATCATGGCAGTGTTGCGCACTATCGGGCAAGCGAAGGACGCTCTGTTAATGTACCTTACCGCGGCCCTGTTAAAAATACGGTGTTGGATATTTTAGGCGGGATTCGTTCAACGTGCACGTATGTGGGCGCTGAACGTTTAAAAGAATTATCAAAACGAACTACCTTTATTCGTGTGACCAAACAAATCAATGAAGTGTTTGTGCCTTATGCAGCACAGAAAGAAGATTAGCATTATTTTTGTTGAGAATGTTAATGCAACTGTGTTATTAACCACGTTGATTTTCATTGTAATAATAAAAAATATTAGGAGTTATTGGGTATGTTAAAAAAAATAGCAATCGCAAGTTCAATATTGGCCGTGAGTTCCACTCTTAGCTTTGCTTCTTCTGCTCCCTATTTGGGTATTGGTTTGGGTCTTACAAATAATACGGCAGGCACGTCAAACTATCGAGGCATTCCTTTCACAATTTCGGGCGGTTATGGTGCAACTGTCGATCAAAATGTATATTTAGCGGGTGAAATTTTTGCTAATTTAGGCACAGCCACATTGAATAATAATCCAGGTGGAGTAAGCTTAAGAACAACTTATAGTTATGGACTCAGTTTTATTCCAGGATTGATGTTAAGTGATCACGCGATGATGTTTATACGTTTGGGCGTCATTAAAACGCGCTTTAGCAGTTTAAACAGTAATGCAACCACAGGCGGCCAAGCAGGGCTTGGATTACAAACAAGCGTCACGCAAAACTGGGATGTACGTGGCGAATACGATTATACTTCCTATCGAAGGGTAGGCGGTGCTTCTCCGCGATCAGATGCATTTAACATTGGATTAGTTTATAAATTTGAATAGTAGTTTGGGGGTCGACGCATGTTTAAGAAAATAATGCTGGCAAGTGTCATCATGTTCGGTAGTACAGGTGTTTTTGCTGATATGCTTATTCCTTATGTAGGCGCCGATCTTGGTTTAGATTATGGCCGTTGGGTAATAAAAGATGTGACGTCTTCCCGCACCAATACAACAGCCAAAGGGGTATTTGGTGATTTATTTGTGGGCGCAGGCTGGAGTGCTGCAGGCCCGCTTTATTTAGGGCTTGAGGCATTTGGTGCTGAAACTGCAACACGTACGCCTACCCGTCAAATTAACACTAACCCTGGAACAACAGGCGCTGTAGTTAGAATGCGATATACTTATGGCGCCAGTTTGTTACCTGGTTATAAATTTGCAAATGCGACGCTTGTTTTTTTGAGGTTAAGCGGAATTCGCTCGCGTTTTGAAATGCATCAAGGAGTGATACCGGCTGGTTATGCATCTAAATGGGATAAGGCAAATGTGACAGGGGGACAGCTCGGATTAGGTTTGCAAACAGATCTTAATAATAATTGGGCTGTTCGCGGCGAATATGATTATACAGCGTATCGTACAGTGACTTTATTTGGTACCAAATTAACTGCGCGGGACAATCAATTTAAAGCAGGTGTTATTTATAATTTTTGTTAAATCCAACCAATCAGCCTTCGTCAACGTTGTCACAGTGTGTGAATTAACATCATAGAAATACTCAGAAAAGATTAGGAGAATTGTTATTATGGAGAAAAGAAAAAAAATATTACTAACCGTCTTACATACCGTTTTATTAGGGAGCACGATGACGTGTATGGCCGCAGATCCTCCAGTACCTTTCGGATGGTATCTAGAGGGTAATCTCGGTAAATCAACCTTAAGTAACGCGAATTATGTCACTGGAGGTTCTTTATCAAACGATGGATTTGGTTTGAATTTGAATGCTGGGTATAAATTTATGCCCTATTTTGCGGCAGAGGTTGGCTATACGCAATATGGCAAAGCAGTATCGAAAGTCAATGGAACAGAAGTCGCAAAAAATAATTATTATTCCTATGACGTTGCTGCAAAGGGAATTTTGGCGATAGGAGATACCAACGCAAATTTTTTTGCTAAAGTAGGTGTTGCGCGTTTAAATTCGAAAGTGAGTATCACTAACCAAAGTTTTGTGACCGCTAATAACGTGACTGTTAATACTGGAAAAAACAGAACAACAGGTTATTATTTCGGCTTGGGCGCTGATTATTCATTTTTGTCGAATTACAATGTAAATGCTCAGTGGCAAAAAGCAAAAGGCAATAATAATACCGGTAATTTTGAATTGTATTCAGTGGGTGTGAGTTACATATTTGGTTAAGCCTTATTAATGAAATAAGCATGTTATCCACTTAGCAATATCCTGAATTTCTTCTGCGCATACTGAATGCGGCATTGGATAATGGTGCCAACTTATTTTTTCATAATGTTCATTTTTAAGCGTTTCATAACTCATTTCACCTAGAGCATAGGGAACAATAGGATCTTCTTGACCATGGCCCAGAAAAATTGGAATAGAGGTATGTTTTACTCTCTCACTCGTTAATATGAATGGGGGCAGGTAGCCTGACAGTGCGATAATACCTGCAATGGGCTTAGGAAATGTAAGGCCTGCTGTTAAAGCAATAACAGCACCTTGTGAAAATCCTGCCAGAATTATTTTTTCAATGGGGATCCCAGATTTTTCTTCTTGTTCGATAAGTTGATGTAACTTTTTGATAGACTGTTTAATCCCGGCATGGTCGGCGGGGCGGTTAATCTCAAAGGATGCGATATCATACCAAGCCCTCATGATAGCGCCATTGTTAATGGTGACAGGCATTAAGGGCGCATGCGGAAAAACAAAGCGAAGTGAATGAGGAATTAAAGCGGTCAACTCGGGAACAATGGGTATAAAATCATGGCCATCCGCTCCTAGACCATGCAGCCAAATAACACAGGCTTTTGGCGGAGTGGTGGGCGGATCAATTGCGACATAAGAGGGTGAAGTGGTAGTTGGCATGTGTATTATAATCCTTATAATTGCTTGTTGCTATTGCTTACGTTGAAGAGACATAGTAATCTTTAACGACGAATACGTACGTTTCCTCTATCGCAAAGACAGGAGGAGTTTAGCATAAATGTTTTCAGTGACTTATGGGGAAGATCTATGAGAAAATCTTTCAAAACAGTGCTAGGTGTAACCCTCCTAGAAATCATGTTAGTACTCGCTATTGCTGCCATGATTATTGTCATGTCAATTCGTTATTATCAATCAGCATCTCTTAATCAAAAAATAGCGGCAACCGTTAATAATGTGACTGGTATTGTTGCTGCAGCAGAAAGTTATTTATCTATGAATGGATCACTGACGGGTGTTGATACCGGCATGCTGGCCTATTTGCCTGGAGCCCGATTGCCTAATTCTGGATGGGGCGGCGCGATGACTATTAGTAATATCTCATTAAACGGTTATAACATTAACATTCCAAGTGTACCGAACACCGGTTGCGCTCAGTTACGTAGCTTGTTAGTGCAAAATACTAAATTTACCATTGCGTTTTGCCCTGCCGCAGGGCCAGGTTTTGCAACAATGGTAGTTCAAGTATTAGAATAATTTGATTATCTTTTACAAGAAAAAAGGCAGCTTAAGCTGCCTTTTGAATCGTTGGAAATCCATTTTATTTGCTAAGAAAATCCATATTGTTTAATTCATCAGTGTGTATGGTTGAATCGATTTTTTCTAGTAGAAACTATTATAATCAAAAAAAGGGTATAATAAAAAATGAAGCAAAGAAAGTCAGGGGATCACATGTCATCAAATGATGAACGAATAGCCGTGCTGGAAACAACGATTAATCATACTAATGCAACACTGGAACGGTTAGATAAACGTTTTGATTCTGTACTGGAACAACTAAATAAACGTTTTGATTCCATCGATCGTAAATTTGAAAAAATAGATCAAAGATTTGAAAAGATGGATCAACGATTTGAAAAGATAGATCAAAGATTTGAGAAAGTAAATCAAGATATAAAAGACTCTTCTGCTGCTTTACGTAATGATATGACCTCTTTGCGCAGTGACATGACAACGGGCTTGCGTGACCTTAATAATCGTCTTTGGTTTAATTTCTTTTGGATGATTGGCGGATTTGCAACTACTCTTGGAATTGTTGCGCATGCTCTTCATTGGTTTTAACCGCAATTTCTCTCTAGTTTTGGCCGGCCTACAAATTGTAAAGGGCAGCCTCATTCGCTGTAATAAATTCACACTGAAGCAGCTGGCCTGAATCGTTTAACCGCACCAATAGGCGTTTTAATTTATTTTTATCATCAGCGTGCAGCAAAATTGCATGAGAAATAGGCGTATAAAGATGTTGTTCTAATAACTTATTCAACGATTGGCTATTTTGTTTTTTCCAAAGTAACTCATGGGCTAAAAATTGAATGACTTCCGGAGAGCAATTTAATTCAATGGACAGATTGGCCTCAAGACGTTTTGTTAATGTTTTTATTTTGGTGCGAATTATTTTTTCGAACGCGTGATAATCAAGCGGTATAAAAGGCACAATATTAACTTTTTGTAAAAATAACGGGGAGAAATGCTCAGTTAATTTAGGTAAAATTTCTTCTGATAATTCTTGGGGCGATAAAAAAGAATGATGGGATTGCGAAGGTTCTATCACGTGATCACTTAAAACAAGCTGCATTAAATCAACCGTTTTTGTCGCATCTGGCGCACTTTGAGCACTGAATAATTGCTGGATATGTGCTGCGCTAAAACGCGTTGTCATGATAATTGTCGCATGGCGAAAATCATATTGATTGCCACTCTCATCAAAAGCATATCCTTCAGCCAGCAAATTTTTGAATAAATCGAGCGTTTGCTCAGAGATTTGATCGATATCTTCAAGCAGTATAATGGCATACGGAGTTTCTGCGATTGCACTTAATAAATCTATATTGCGATTAGTATGTGCTCGAGAAATCACTTTAATATCTTTTAATCTTAAAGGCGATGGGTAGGTTAAGTCCACTCGCAATAAAGCATCTTCACGGCCAAATAAATATTCTGCTAATGCATGCGCTGTTTCAGTTTTACCGACATCGGAAGGCCCCACAAATAAAAAATGACAAAAAGGCCCGCGGGTTTCTTGTAATTTAAGGCACGCATTTTGCAAGAGGGAGGCGATAAAATGAATCGCTGTATCTTGTCCAAACACGCGACGATGAAGAGCTTCTATTAATTTATTTGCTTGAAATTTATTATTTTGTAAATGAGTTAAAGGAATTTGCGTCCAACTGGAAATAATGTGCAAGAGAGCATGGTTCGTTACAATGGGTTTGTGTCCTGTTTGATGGTCTCGTTCCAAGGCGCTTACTCTCGCACTTGCGCTGTCCAAAAGTTTTACTGCATGAGTAAAAGTGTCAATTCCAGAAAGATAATGGGCTGCTAAAGAATGGGCGCTCGCAAATGTTTCATCAGAAATCATTACCTGATGAAAATCTTCAAGAGAGGCTCTATAACTTTTTAATAAAGAAAGTGATTCTTGAGTTGTGGGTGTCATCATCGGTAAATAAGTCAGTAACGAATTATCTATTGGATGAAACAGATTTTTTTGAGAAGTAAAAAAAATAAAACGCCATTGATCATTAGTTAAAAGTGTTTTAATCATTTCATAAAAAAATAATATAGCGGGCGCATTGTTTTTTTCTAACAAATGAAATGCATTAATTGCAAAAATGACGCGTTTATTTTCTTGGTGTAATTTATTTTTTAGAACATTGAAATACTCTGCAACTTGTTCTTGATTTGCTGAAGGTAAAACAAAAGCGTGCGCGTCAAAATAAATGAAATCAAAATGGCGTAATACTTTAGGCAGATGTTCGGCGCTCAATTGATGTGTAAAACTTTCCATTAATGCGCGATTAATTTTTTCTTCATGAGCATTTGTTAAAACGGCATGATGATTTTCGCATCGGCTGATAATGTCCAGAAGAAAAGGAACATGGGGATGATCTTTGAGTACGGATGATTTTTTTTTAGCAGAGGTGTCTAATAAATCGTACGCGAATTCAATGAATACAGATGCTTTCGTCATAGTTCACTATCTCCTTGCATGAATGAGTGACCCAAGAGAGCCTTTAATATCGATACTGTTCCGGTTTAAATGGCCCACTCATCGGAATATTCAAATATTTTGCTTGTTCTTCTGTTAATTCAGTTAATTTGACACCTAATTTTTTCAAGTGCAGGCGCGCTACCATTTCATCTAGATGTTTAGGCAGCACATAAACACCGACTGGATATTTTTCACTGTGCAGCCACAATTCTAACTGCGCTAATACTTGGTTGGTAAAAGAAGTTGACATGACAAAACTGGGATGTCCAGTTGCACAACCCAAATTAACGAGGCGGCCTTCGGCCAACACAATTAATCGTTTGCCGTTGGGTAATATCACATGATCGACCTGAGGTTTGATATTTTCCCAGGGATATCTTTTCAAAGAAGCAATATCAATTTCTGAATCAAAATGGCCGATGTTGCACACAATTGCTTGATCTTGCATTTTTAAGAGATGCTCATGTGTAATCACATGAATATTTCCTGTTGCGGTAATAAAAATATTCCCTTTAGAGGCCGCTTCATCCATCGTAACTACTTGATAGCCTTCCATTGCAGCTTGCAGTGCGCAAATGGGATCAATTTCTGTGATTAACACTGTTGCGCCAAAAGCGCGTAACGCTTGAGCGCATCCTTTACCTACATCGCCATAACCGCAAACAACTGCGATTTTACCTGCGAGCATCACATCAGTTGCACGTTTGATGCCATCAATCAACGATTCACGGCAGCCGTACAAATTATCAAATTTTGATTTAGTGACAGAGTCATTCACATTCATGGCAGGCATTTTTAATTTGCCTGCTTTATACATTTCATATAAACGATGCACGCCTGTGGTTGTTTCTTCGGACAAGCCTTTAACGTTTTTTAAAAGCTCTGGATATTTTTCATGAAGCACGGCAGTCAAGTCGCCGCCATCATCTAGAATTAAATTAGGCCAGAAGCCTCCGGGAGCCATAATGGTTTGCTCAACACACCACCAGTATTCTTCTTCAGTTTCACCCTTAAACGCAAATACAGGAACGCCTGCTTTTGCCATGGCGGCTGCCGCATGATCTTGTGTTGAAAAAATATTGCAAGAGGACCATCGTACTTCAGCACCTAAGGCAATTAATGTTTCGATTAATACAGCTGTTTGAACCGTCATGTGTAAGCAACCCGCAATACGCGCACCTTTCAAAGGTTTTTTGCCCGCATACATTTCGCGTAATGCCATAAGCCCTGGCATTTCAGTTTCAGCAATATTAATTTCTTTACGGCCCCAGTCGGCGAGATTGATATCAGCCACTTTGTAGGCGGGAATAAGCGTTTTTACTTTGTTGGTCTGCATAGATATCGGCCTCATTTTAAAGGTTTGCTGCTTTACGTAATAAATCTGCTTTATCCGTTTTTTCCCAACTGACAGATAAATCTTCACGTCCAAAATGTCCGTAAGTTGCAGTCGGCCGGTAAATAGGATGAAGCAAATCAAGCATTTTGATAATACCATAAGGACGTAAATCAAAATGTTCTCGAATTAAAGAAATAATTTTTGTTTCAGATATTTTGTGGGTGCCAAAGGTTTCGATATTAATCGAAATCGGTTCAGCGACACCAATCGCGTAGGAAACTTGAATTTCTATGCGTTCAGCAATGCCGCTTGCCACAATATTTTTTGCCACATACCGGCATGCATAAGCTGCAGATCGGTCTACTTTGGAAGGGTCTTTACCTGAAAAACAACCGCCCCCATGCCGTGCCATGCCGCCATACGTATCAACAATAATTTTTCGCCCCGTTAACCCGCAATCACCTAATGGGCCGCCGATGACAAAACGTCCGGTGGGGTTGACATAAAATCGGGTATTTTTATCAATCCATTCGGGAGGGAGTGTTGGGCGGATAATTTTTTCAATGACGCTTGCGATTAATTCTTTTTGCGAAATATCAGGATCGTGCTGCGTGGATAAGACGACAGCATCAATACCAACGGGCTCGCCATTTTGATAGCGGACAGTCACTTGGCTTTTTGCATCAGGACGCAGCCAAGGTAAGACATTTTCTTTGCGTAAACGAGCTTGTTTTTTGACTAACTCATGGGCGTAAAAAATAGGTGCCGGCATCAGCACAGGTGTTTCAGAAGTAGCGTAGCCAAACATTAACCCTTGATCTCCTGCACCTTGATTTTCCACTTGTTGGCGATCGACCCCCTGGGCAATATCGAGCGATTGTTTACCAATAGCAGACATGACGGCACAAGATTCCCAGTCAAACCCCATTTGTGAACTATTGTAGCCAATATCACGAACTATATTTCTCACAACTTGCTCAATATCTACCCATGCGGACGTTGTTATTTCGCCGCCTACCAAAACCATGCCGGTTTTGACAAATGTTTCGCAGGCAACCCTGGCGTGAGAGTCTTGAGCTAGGATGGCATCCAAGATTGCATCGGAGATTTGATCCGCTATTTTATCAGGATGCCCTTCAGAAACAGATTCTGATGTAAATGGAAATTCTTTTTGCATACACTATACTTATTCGATTAGTTTGAATGTGAGAAATAATACCTGGTTTGATACAAATATTCACGGATTTTGCTGATAGGTACTGGGAAATTGATGGAAGCAGTTTATGTGATAGGATCAGGCCCCTCTGGAATTGCTTGCGCGCAAGGGCTGTTGGCTCGTAACATCCGCGTGATTATGTTGGATGTGGGAAAAACATTAGATGCTAAGATGTTGCAAAATCGTTTAGAAAGAACTTCTCCCGTTATTTACTCTGATCAGTTGCTGCCTTGGGAAAAACAAAAAAAGACCAAAACTTTTAACAAACATGTGTTTGGTTCTCTTTATCCATATGATATTGGAGAATTCGAAAAATATTTTGACTTAATGAATGTTAATCTCTGTGCTTCTTTTGCAAAAGGCGGGTTGAGCAATGTGTGGGGCGCATCTATCATGCCTTATCGAAAAAAAGATATGTTGGATTGGCCTATTCATCCCGATGAAATGATGTTTTATTGTAAAAAAGTGCTGAATTTCGTGCCGTTATTAACCTGTCTTCAAGAAGACTTTTATGATTGGCCCATGCTGCATGAAAATCCCAAAAATTACCAATTAAGTCCGCAAGCCAATTATTTATGGCAATGTTATTTAAAATCAAAGCAAAAATTAAATGCGCGCGGAATTGTAGCGGGGGGCGCGCGGCTTGCTATTTATCAAAAAGGGGATGATTACCCAGCTGGTTGCCATTATTGCGGGGAATGCATGTATGGTTGTGTCAGTGATGCTGTCTACTCAGCGCGTCATACATTGTCCTCTTTGAAAAAAAATCCGTTGTTCCAGTATCATAGCGGTGTGCGGGTCGATCGGCTGTCGCAAAATAAAAATTCAATCCAGATTGATGCATATGATATTCATCACAAAACGCCCGTTTCTTTTTCTGCAAGCCAGCTTTTTTTAGCGGCAGGTGTCATCATGTCTTCTTATATTTTGTTAAAATCATTCTCTTGGTTGAGTGATGCAGAATTACTACTGGATGATTCACAGCATTTCTTGTTGCCGGGGATCATGTTTCGACGAATCAAAAATGTTCGGCACAGTCCATCGCATGCGCTTTGTCAATTACTTTATGAAGTTGTTCATCCTGAAATACTTGCAGAAAGCATTCACATGCAGCTTTATACTTATACTAGTTTATATGAAAATGAATTTGAAAATAAATTTAAATTTCTTAAAAAATTTAAAAAAGTTTTATTTCCTTTTTATGAACGATTGGTTGTAATACAGGGATTTTTACCTTCACAAATCTCAGGTCGAATATCAATGCGTTACCGAGCGGGAGATGAACGTTTGATCATTACCGGTCATAAAAATAAAGGTTCTGCTGCTTTTGTTAAACGAATCAGCATGCTTTTTGCGAAACAATCAGCACAGCTGGGATTTTTTCCGCTGGTTCCTGCTTGTCAGATTAGTCAAATCGGAAGTTCTAATCATTATGGAGGAAGTTTTCCCATGCGAAAAAAACCGGTCAAAGCAAATGAAACTGATTGCTTCGGGTCTCCGCCGGGTTTAGATCGTATACATCTAGTCGATGCAAGTGTGCTGCCAAGCATACAAGCGCAATCAGTGACTTTAACTAGTATGGCCAATGCATATCGTATTGGCCATACTTGTGCGATAAAATAAATATGACAAACACTTTGTTTCAGGTAACATTTCCCTCTTTAAGTTTCATGTAGGAGCAGAACATGCCGTCTCGTCGTGAGCTTGCGAATGTCATTCGTGTCCTCAGTATGGATGCAGTACAAAAAGCGAATTCTGGCCATCCGGGCATGCCGATGGGAATGGCGGACATTGCTGAAGTATTATGGAATGATTATTTACGCCATAATCCCCGGAATCCTTATTGGTTTAATCGAGACCGTTTTCTCGTATCAAACGGCCATGGATGTATGTTGCTTTATGCGTTGCTGCATTTATCAGGCTACGATTTAACCATCGAAGATATTCAAGCGTTTCGTCAATTACATTCAAAAACCCCGGGGCACCCGGAGTTTGGTGAAACACCCGGCGTTGAAACCACAACCGGCCCATTAGGGCAAGGCTTAGCAAATGCAGTTGGCATGGCGATTGCCGAAAAACATTTAGCCAAACAATTTAATCGCGAAGGTTTTCCGATGGTTGACCATTTCACTTACGCTTTTGCAGGGGATGGCTGCTTAATGGAGGGTATTTCTCACGAAGTTTGTTCCTTGGCGGGCACACTTCAGTTAGGTAAGCTCATCGTATTTTACGATGATAATCAAATTTCGATCGATGGAGATGTGCGCGGGTGGTTTACTGATCATACGCCGCTTCGTTTTCAAAGCTATGGCTGGCATGTCATTCCCGACGTGGATGGGCATGATAGTGAAGCGGTCTCACATGCGATTGCTTTAGCAAGATCAGTCACCGATAAACCTACTATTATTTGCTGCAAAACCATCATTGGCTTTGGAGCGCCGAACAAAGCAGGGACATCCAAAACGCATGGCGAAGCATTAGGTGAACCAGAAGTTCTCGCCGCACGAAAAAATTTACAGTGGCCTCATGCACCTTTTGTGATTCCATCTGAGTTTTATGAAGGATGGAGTGCACGAGAAAAAGGCCGGCAGCATGAGGAAACATGGCAAGCATTATTTCTTGATTATGAAAAAGTGCATCCTGCATTAGCGGCTGAATTTAAACGGCGCATGGAAAAAAAATTACCCCCCGCGTGGGAAGCGCACATTGATACTTTGTTACATCACATGCAAGAAAAAAAAGAAGCAATGGCAACACGCAAAGCATCGCAACTTTGTTTAAATCATCTAGCAGAACTTTTGCCGGAATTAATGGGCGGATCGGCTGATTTAACGGTTTCTAATTTAACGCTTTGGCAAGGCGCAAAAATATTTTCAGCGAACAATGCAGAAGGGCAATATATTTTTTATGGGGTGCGTGAATTTGGCATGTCTGCCATCATGAATGGCCTCGCATTGCATGGCGGTCTCATTCCTTTTGGCGGTACTTTTTTAACTTTTTCAGATTACGCGCGTAATGCAATTAGGCTCGCCGCGCTCATGCGTGCGCGGGTCATTTTTGTTTATACGCATGATTCGATTGGTTTGGGTGAAGATGGTCCAACCCATCAACCGGTAGAGCAGGCACCCAGTTTACGTATGGTTCCCCATTTATCTCTTTGGCGGCCGGCGGATGCGGTTGAATCTTTGGTCGCATGGCAAAAAGCGATTGAACGTGAAGGCCCCACTTGTTTATTATTTTCGCGTCAATCACTTCCCTGTCAAGAGCGGAACGCAGATGCGCTTTCGAATATAAAACGTGGTGGTTATGTGCTGCTGGATTGTACGGGTGAACCTGAAGTCATCATGATCGCGACGGGTTCAGAAGTTCATTTGGCGGTTCTCGCTGCTAAAGAATTAACTCCCGATGTGAAAGTACGGGTCGTTTCAATGCCTTCAACGGATGTGTTTTTAGCAGAAAATCTTGCGTACCAAGAGTCTGTGTTACCGCCATCTGTCTCAGCACGTATTGCGATTGAAGCGGCAGCGAGCGATGGCTGGTATAAATTCGTGGGTTGCCATGGTAAGGTAATGGGCCTTGATCATTTTGGTGCGTCAGCACCGGCAAATGATGTTTTTAAAGCGTGCGGTTTTACAGTAGAACGATTGGTTTCTATCGTTTATGAAATGCTGGCTGAACAAAAGAATGTATTACGTACAGAAATAAGGGGAACAGAAAAACATGACTATTCGAGTTGCAATTAATGGCTATGGGCGGATCGGCCGCAATATTTTGCGTGCACATTATGAAACTAAAAAATATCCGGATATTCAAATTGTCGCGATCAATGATTTGGGGGATGTGAATACCAATGCGCATTTAACACGGTATGATACGACGCATGGTAAATTCCCAGGAACAGTCGAAGTGCGCGGCAATAACATGATAATTAATGGCGATGAAATTCGCGTAGTTGCTGAACGCGATCCTAAAAAATTGCCGTGGAAAGAAATGAAAATTGATTTAGTGTTAGAGTGCACCGGATTTTTTACGAGTAAAGAAAAAGCATCAGCACATCTTGAAGCAGGCGCTAAAAAAGTTTTAATTTCAGCACCAGCAACAGGCGTTGATGCAACGATTGTGTACGGTGTGAATCATGATATTTTAAAAGCGCATCATACGGTTATTTCAAATGCATCTTGTACTACCAATTGTTTGGCGCCTTTAGTGAAAGTGCTGCATGAAGCAGTCGGTGTTGAAAAAGGTTTAATGAATACTGTGCATTCTTATACGAATGATCAAGCGTTAATTGATGTGTATCACACGGATTTGCGCCGTGCACGCGCAGCAGCGCATTCCATGATTCCCACTAAAACGGGCGCTGCCATTGCAGTGGGTGAAGTGTTGCCGGAACTCAATGGTAAGTTAGATGGTTTTTCTGTGCGCGTTCCAACCATCAATGTGTCTGTCATTGATTTTACATTCACAGCTAAACGTGAAACAAGTGTGGATGAAATTAATGCCGTTATGTTAAAGGCAGCAGAAGGCGATATGAAAGGTATTTTAGAGATCAATGAAGCGCCTTTGGTGTCAGTTGATTTTAATCACAATCCAGCTTCTTCTATTTTTGACGTATCGTACACTAAAGTAATGGGCAATTTGGTAAAAGTGCTTTCTTGGTATGATAATGAATGGGGTTTTTCAAATAGAATGTTGGATACTGCCGTTGCATTTGTCAATGCCAAGGTTGAGAAAACCCAACAAGCTGTCAAAGGAGAAGCATAACATTATGCCAACCACACCTTTCTTACATATGTTTGGACGTTCTCCCATTCGTCCACTGGAAGAACATATGGGAAAAGTGCACGCTTGTGTCAAGGAGCTTGCGTTTTTTTTTCAAGCGGTGCTGAAACAAGATTGGGTGGATGCTGGATCAATTCAAAAGCGTCTCGTGCAGCTTGAAAATGAAGCGGATGATATGAAGCGTGATTTACGTTTGCATTTGCCTAAAGGATTATTTTTACCCGTTTCACGCAGCGATTTGTTGGAATTGTTGAATGTACAAGATCGGTTGGCCAACAAAGCAAAAGATATTGCGGGTTTGGTGTTAGGGCGCAAAATGGTTTTTCCCGAAACGATCACGCCGCATTTTTTGGATTTTTTGGAACGTTGTCTTCAGGCTTCTGATCAAGCCAATACGGCTATTCATGAATTAGATGAATTATTTGAAACGGGTTTTAGCGGCAATGAAATAAAATTAGTGGAAGGCATGATTGCCGAACTTTCCAAAATCGAACGTGATACAGATGATCAACAAATTCGCGTCCGCCATCAGGTATTTGATTTAGAAAATACTTTGCCGCCTGTGAATGTGATGTTTCTTTATAAAATCATTGAATGGACCGGTGAGCTCGCTGATCGTGCGCGCGAAATTGGTGATCGTCTGCAAATTTTGTTGGCAAGATGAGATAATTCTTTATGGATCACGCCGTGTTATTTAGTGTACTTGCTTGCTCAGTGGGTTTATGGATGACATGGGGCATTGGCGCTAATGATCTTGCTAATATCATGAGCACGGCCATGGGTTCAAAAGCAATTTCTGTCAAGCAAGCATTAGTGATTGCTATTATTTTTGAAATAGCCGGTGCATTTTTAGGCGGCAGCGAAGTCTCCGATACTATTCGAGGCGGTATTATTAATACCGATCAATTTCTTCATGTGCCGCACCTTTTAATTTATAGCATGTTATCTGTGTTATTGGCCGGCGCCTCGTGGATCACGCTTGCGAGTTATGCGGGCATGCCGGTTTCTATTACCAATGCCATCGTGGGGGCACTCGTGGGTGTCGGTGCAATCACTTTAGGAGTGCACGCAATACATTGGCAAACGGTCGGTTACATTGCAGTTAGCTGGGTATCATCGCCGACCATTGCAGGTGTGATTGCTTATTTATTATTTATTTCTATTCGCCGTTTAATTTTAGGGGTTGATAATCCATTAGATGCAGCCAAGCGGTATGTGCCGGTTTATCTTTTTTTGGTAGGAATTATTTTGGCGATGATGACAATGCTAAAAGCATTGCATCATTTTCATCTTCATTTAGGTATTGTTAATACGGTGAGTATTGTATTAATTACCGCATTAATGGTGACCTTCATGGGCTTTTTTAGTATGCGTTCTATTTTTACTAAAATACATTTAAGACGGCATACGCAATTTATTTACATTGAAAATATGTTTAGTGTGTTGATGGCATTCACAGCGTGCGCGATGGTTTTTGCGCATGGTTCAAATGATGTTGCGATTGCAGTCGGCCCGATTGCAGCGATTATCAGTTTAGTAAAATCAGGACATACTTTGCATAATGGGATGATGCTCGGCAGTATTATGTTGTTTGGTTGTTTTGGTGTGGTGCTTGGATTATTTATGTATGGGCGTAAGGTGATTGAAACGGTGGGCAGTTCAATTACGATGTTGACACCAAGCCGCGCATTTGCAGCAACCCTTGCGGCTGCAAGCACTGTTGTTGTTTCAACGAGTACAGGTATTCCAGTCTCAGCCACTCAAACATTAGTGGGTGCTGTGTTTGGTGTAGGACTTGCGCGCGGTATTGATGCATTAAATTTAAATGTAATTCGGAATATTTTTATGTCATGGATTATTACCATTCCTGTTGCTGCAAGTCTTGCGACAGGATTTTTTTATGGGTTGAAAGAAATATTTGGTTAGTGTCTATACCATAGGAGTCATCAATGGCTGTTACCATGCAAGAAACTATGAACGTTATTCGCAAATATGCGCCGAATTTTTTTCCTAAGATTGGCATTATTTTAGGTTCAGGGTTAGGTTCGATTGCAGAACAATTGGCAAATCCAATCACTATTCCTTATCAAGCTATTCCAGGATTACACTCAGGCGGTGTTTCAGGACACGCTTCTTTATTGGTGATGGGTCATTTACATAATGTACCCGTTGTTTGTTTAAAAGGCCGCTTACATTTGTATGAAGGTGCATCGTATGATTCGATTCGCACTTTAGTGCGGTTAGTTAAAGCATTGGGTGCCGATACTTTGATGGTGACAGGTGCTGCAGGATCGTTACGCACGGAAGTCGGTGCCGGCGAAATCATGATGATTAATGATCATTTAAATTTTCAGCCTAGTAATCCTTTGGTCGGGCCTAATGATGAATCGGTGGGCCCGCGTTTTGTTAGTTTAGAAAATGCATATGATGCCGGTTTGCGTGATATCATGCTAAAAGTGGCAGCGCGTTTAGGATTTAAATTGCCGGAAGGTGTTTATATTTCATTATTAGGCCCTTCGTTTGAAACACCCGCTGAAATTCGAGCGTATCGCACATTAGGTGCAGATGCAGTTGGGATGTCAATTGTTCCAGAAGTGATTTTGGCAAGGCACTCAGGATTGCGTGTGATTGGTTTGGCAGCGATTACTAATCTTGCGGTCGGTTTAAGCAATGAAAGAGTCACACATGAAGGTACATTGCATTATGGCGAAATTTCTGCGCGCAAATTAACAAAACTCATTCCAGAATTTATCAAGGAATTAGGGAATGCAGGCTGATTTATTGCGGATATTTTCACTCATCGATTTAACGTCGTTAAATGATACAGATGATTTTTCCACGATTAAGACACTATGCACGAAAGCGATTTTGCCTGTCGGTCATGCGGCAGCGCTTTGCGTCAATCCGAATTTAGTAAAAGAAGCCGCGCAGTTGTTAGCGAATACACCGGTAAAAATTGCAACCGTTGCCAATTTTCCGCAGGGCCTTGATTCGTTAGAGCATGCTAAAAAATCGATGCAAAAATCGATGGAAGATGGTGCGGATGAAATTGATGTAGTATTTCCTTATACGGATTATTTAAAAGGTAATCAGGAACAGTCATACGAATTTATCCGTGAATGCAGGGCCTTTTGTAAAAATAAAACTTTAAAAGTTATTTTAGAAACGGGTGCTTTGCAGGATCCTCATCTTATTTTAGATGTCAGCGATCATCTATGTGAGTTGGGGGTTGATTTTTTAAAAACATCCACAGGTAAAATATCAATCGGCGCGACTCTTTCTTCAGCTGAAGCGATGTTAAAAAGCATTCAAAAATCATCGAAGCCAGTGGGTTTAAAAGTATCAGGCGGTATACGAACGATTCAACAAGCTTTGCAATATATCGAATTAGCAGAACGAATGATGGGTTCTCAATGGATAACGCCTGCGCATTTTCGTATTGGCGCTAGTCAATTGGTGGACCAATTAATTACTGCGTTTGAACTTTAGAAGGAGATCCATGATTTTATTTTTTGCTCCAAACATTACATCCGTGTAACTAACGTCAGTATGGTATAAGCCGCCTAATAACACTCTGAAATATAATAATTTTGCATTCCCGCGACGTTGTCATTCCCGCGCAGGCGGGAATCTATTTAGCTAGTTAATCCGTCATACAAATCAAGCCAGTGCGGATTATCCTTCTCAATTAAATTAATTTTCCTAAATTTTCTTTATGCTCATAGACGCGCTTAATTAAGTCATTTGTTACACCAGTGTACAACGTGCCATATTTTCCGCTTGCGAGCAGATATACATAATACTGCAACATAAATATTTCCTCATAAATGATTATTGATATTAGTTCAGAATGGATTCCCGCCTTCGCGGGAATGACAGTGGCGCGGGAATGACAGCAGTAATTAATTTCCGGTTTCATTTTTTTGCAGACGAGAATTGTCATTGACAACAGGCCATAAATTCATTGACTTTCTGTGATCGTTACATTAATTTGGCTTGGCTTTAAACAGAATTTTTTTTGATTTTTATTTTTAAGGAGAGAATTTAGAATGAAAAAGAAATCATTGGTATGTTTTGCATTAATTTCGATGGTCAGTGCAAATAGTTTTGCATTAGAACTTTACAAAGCGCGTGTTGTCTCTCATAAAGAATGGACAACCGGAGAGATTAAGGCTGTTTTTCAGGATGTGAAAAATACCCATTTGAGTAATCAGATCTCGAAGTCACATACCGATTCCTCTTCTTTTGTTGCCAGTATCGCAATGCCGGCAAAAGGGACGGCTGGAAAACTCAGCGAGCTTACAGGCGAACACTACGTGTATGTTAGAAACGATACTGGATCAACTCAGGAATATGATTATATATTCAGCATTTGTACAGTACCAGGAGAACACGTGAGTCAGTGTGCTTATTATGACGATACCATACAAATTGATGCAGGTGGATATGCAATCAGTACAATGGATCCTGCTCTGCAAGTCGTCTTTAAAGAAGCAGGTACGTATCCAGTGTTTGTAGAAGCGGATCTTAACGCCAACAATACTGCCGGCAGTGTTTCTATGTCTTCCAGTACCGTTGATATTACGAAATAACATAAAAGCATTCTGTCATGCTAGTGAGTGAAATCGCTGGCGTGGCGGCTTGCTATTTGTAATATTCCGCATACTCAAGGATGCGCAGTAATGCCAACTATAGTAATTTTTTTTTGTGCTGGCCCATAACACCAAAATACTCTATATGCTGCAGGCGTGTTATTTTGCGCATAAGCTTCAAATACTTTTTGTTTAGGGTCGAAAGGATTCTCAATTGAATCATATTCATGTGTATGAAGACTTGGGTGACGTAGGTTTGACTTTAATAAATTAACAGTTTTATACAGTTGTTTGAAAAGCCCTTCTGTTTTAGATGACTTTTTTTGTCCTCGGCTTTTACGATTCTTAAAGGATGTTTCTGCGCGCAACTCAAGACCTCGATATACTTCGTCTGCTTCTTCAGTCCATTTTAATTCAAACACATCTATTCCTCGATTTCATCAAGCCAAGACATATCTTTTTTTTCAGTCAATGGGTCTTTGGAAAATTTTCTTTTCTTAGCTTGTTCAAGGCCACGTTTTAAAGAATTCATAGCTGCTTTGTTTTTATAAAGCCAATTTTCACATTCCGGAATGACAATAGCTTTTTTAACAACTATTTCCCCCGGTTGTTTCTCCTCTACAAGAAACGTCATATTTGCAAAAGCCGCGCCTAATAGTAAACGCCCTTTCGAATCAGATTTTTTAGTAATTTGCATGATATTTCTCCTCTTAACTCGCATATTTTCAGTATAGTACAAGTGGGATAAATATTCAAGTGGGTAATTCCCATAATATTAGTTCGAGCGGACTTATCTCTGCTCTGAAATTTTAGGCCTGTTTATACCGGAAGACAGAATTAATGGGATGGCGTACTAGTTATTCATATCAACCTATGGTAAAAGTTGCCTTGAGTAACGATAACAATACTATGACCTTGGGGGTGATTTATGGCTCATCCGGCAGCTGCAAAAAAAATAGAAGAAGCATACGGGGCTCAAGGGTGGCTCGTTGTGATGACGGCGGCGTTATTTTTCTTTTACGAATTTATCCAGCTTAATCTATTCAACGCAATTGATATCCAGTTGATGCATGCATTTAATCTGAATGCGCCGCAATTAGGCCAGTTGGCGTCTATGTATTTTTATGCCAATGCATTATTTTTATTTCCAGCCGGGATTTTGCTCGACCGTTTTTCAACTAAAAAATTACTGCTAATGGCAGTTGCGCTCTGTACGGTGGGGACATTTGCGTTTGCGGTGGCTAACCATTATTTTCTGGCGGCGGCAGGCCGTTTTGTCGTTGGTATAGGCGCTTCATTTTGTTTTTTGAGTTGTATTCGTTTAGCAACCCGATGGTTTCCGCCAAGCAAGATGGCGTTGGTCACAGGATTGGTCGTGACGATGGCGATGTTGGGCGGCTTGGTCGCGCAAACACCTTTCGCTATTTTAAGTCATATGGTCGGCTGGCGAAATGCGGTGTTATTGGATGCTGCATTAGGTATTTTGGTCGCTCTCATTATTTGGCTGATCGTACAAGATTGTCCGCCTCATCGGCAGGATACGATGTCAGCTCAAAAAAATCAGTTACAGACACTTGGGTTTTGGCAAAGTATTCGATTGGTTTTGATGAACCCTAACAATTGGTTAGGCGGTATTTATACGTCTCTCATGAATTTACCCGTTTTTTTATTGGGCGCCTTATGGGGAATTCATTATTTAGTAGAAGTCCATCATATCACTGCGGTAGAAGCTTCTTATGCCACCACATTATTTTTTGTCGGCGTTATTTTTGGTTCTCCCGCCTTTGGTTGGTTTTCTGACCGCTTGGGTCGGCGCGTTTTGCCAATGATTATTGGAGCTCTTCTTTCGCTGGGCGTCATGTTGTTTTTAATGTATGCACCTAATCTTTCGCTTCCTGAAATTATTGGGCTATTTTTCTTAGTAGGTTTTGTCACGAGTTCACAAGTCTTAAGTTATCCCGCCATTGCAGAATTAAATCCGATGGCTTTAACCAGTACAGCGATTAGTGTTGATTCTGTCACGATCATGGTGAGCGGCGCTATTTTCCAGCCCTTTTTTGGCTGGGTGATGGAGCAGCATTGGGGACATCAGGGATTAGTCGCTGGATATTCTTCCCATGATTTTATGAATGCGATGTTGATTATGCCGATTGCATTTGTGTTGAGTATCTTCATGGCCTGGATGATGCAAGAAAGTTTTTGTAAATCTGAAGCGTAAGGGTATTTATGCCGCGCGCATTTATTATTTTAATGGATTCTTTCGGTATTGGTGCAACGAAGGATGCTGATCAATATGGTGATGCAGGCGCTGATACGTTGCGTCATATTGCAGAATGGTGTGCGGTTGGAAAAGCAGATCAAAAAGGCGTGCGCAGCGGCCCTTTACACATACCCAATCTTGTTCGTTTAGGATTAAATGCAGCTGCAATCATCAGTAGCGGCAAACCTGTTCCGGGTTTAGCAACCGATACTCCCATTGAAGGCGCCTACGGTTGTGCGGCTGAAAAAAGTTTCGGCAAAGACACACCGAGCGGTCATTGGGAAATTGCGGGAGTTCCCGCATTATTTGATTGGGGTTATTTTCCGCCTGAATATCCAAGCTTTCCCGATGAATTATTGGGAGCATTTATTGCTCGCGGCGGTTTGCCAGGGATTTTAGGCAATAAACATGCATCAGGCACGGAGATCATTCAAGAATTGGGCGAAGAACATGAAAAAACGGGAAAGCCCATTGTCTATACATCAGCCGATAGCGTTTTTCAAATTGCAGCGCATGAAGAGAGTTTTGGATTAAAAAAATTGTATGATCTTTGTTTAATTGCCCGTGAGTTAGTGAATGAATATAACGTTGGCCGGGTGATTGCAAGGCCCTTTAAGGGTAGACCTGGGCATTATGTCCGTACCGGCAATCGCAGAGATTACGCAGTTCCTCCGCCCAAACCTACATTGCTTGATAAGATTGTCGCATCGGGGGGTGAGGTCATTTCTGTTGGAAAAGTGGCTGATATTTACGCGCATCAAGGTATTACCCGGTCTGTAAAGGGTGATGGCAATATGGCCTTATTTGACGCATTTTTAAACGAAGTTAAGTTAGCTAAAGATCACAGCTTAGTTTTTGTGAACTTAGTTGATTTTGATATGTTATATGGGCATAGACGCGATGTTATTGGATATTCAAGGGCGTTAGAAGATTTTGACAGACGTTTGCCGGAATTTATCCAGTTAATGCAGCCAGGGGATCTTGCAGTGATTACGGCTGATCACGGCTGCGACCCCACATTTCCGGGTTCTGATCATACGCGTGAGCATATCCCCGTGCTTATGTTTGGCCCAGACGTCAAAGGAGGTCCCATCGGCAAACGGGAGACATTCGCTGATATTGGCCAGACGATTGCAAAGCATTTAGGTGTTGCGGATTTGGAGTTTGGAAAGGCAGCGTTTTATCAGTTCGTCGGCTTATAAAGCCCCTCTGGTTATCAGGTTTTGAAAGAGCAGGTCTCTCGAACAGGCTCTAAGTCTAAGGGCGAGGACGACGTTTTGGGCTTGAGAGGGCTATTTCATATTCAGACGTTAATGTTAATTGAGTTTTAATCGTTTCCAGTATTTCAATTTGTTTTTGTGTTGCTGTCGGGTTTTTGGAGTCAGAAAAGAAAGTATGAAGAGCATTTTTGTTCGTTTTATTGTTTTTATCTTCCTCTAATATACCAATTAAAAGATCGATATTATCTTTGAGACGGATGATATTTATTGTGTCTTTCCCTTTCATTTCTGTATCGAGACCAGCATGGTATTTAATACTATCAAAAAGTGCTTTTGTATATAGATCACATTTATCCTTGTCAGAATATGACGGTTCATAAGTATTAATAAAATCTTTTATAGAGTCCAGAGAAATTCTTTCTTCTTTGTTATCTTCTGCTAGGAGCGAACCCGCTTCTTCGTGTTTGGCATCATTCATTGGTTGTTTATTAAGATCGGCAGTGATTTTGGATTGAACAAGAATAATTTCCTCTGTCATTTTTTTTATATCGTTTGTTAGACTCATAATGAATGGATCAGAGGATTTAATTTTAGCAAACATATCAAACATATCCTGAAGGCTGCTGATGTTCTTTGCTTCAAGAGTGTTAGATTGAATGCAATCCAGTTTTTTAAATAAGGCAACATTATTTCTTTTCGATGGATTTAGAAATATCTGATGCTTTATGGTTTTTTCTATTTTTTGTTTTAGGCTATCGATCAGAGGATTTAGCATATTGAGTAGTGTCATAACGTAGCCATCTTGATTCCCCTGCGGGATGATCAAGTGCTTTTTTTCTTCCTGAATCTTTTGTTTTTCCCCCTGAATAATTATATTACAGAATGAGATTCCGTCTTGATTATCACGCATTGCTTCATGATAACTATACATTAATGCTCTTGCTCTGCATTGATCTTTGGTAAGCGATTTAAAATGGTGAGGATTGAACAACAATTCGTGGATCAACAGAAATTTTTCTTCAGAATTCAGTACTGCTTCAGGATCGTTTAATTTTTCCCAATGCAGTAACGCAGCTTGAGTATCGAATGATGAAAAAAGTCGTGCTCTCAAAGCCATTAATTTATCTTTGACGAGCGATTCCTTCGAGCTTTCCATGGCTTTATCGAGTAATTTAATTAGATCTATGTAACGTGCATTCCATTCACCAAATTTTTTTCCTTCAGCTGTTTTTTTTGTTTCATCTGGTTGTTCGCTGTTCTCGCGTAAGTATTGAAAGATATAGATCGGTTTGGCTTTTGGATTAACTTCCTGTTGTTGTTTGAATTCTTTGTTAACTTTTTCTATTTCCGTATCTGTTAAAACGAAAGGAGGTATGCGTTCTTCAAAAAATCGAATAAATTGATTTGGTGCTTCTTTAATCATTCTTTTTGGATCATTAACAAATTGACTAAGTTGGGTATACATTAATCCGAGTTGTTTTTTTTTGGGCGGCATCTAAATTTTTATTGTTCTCTAGGCAGTAATAGATTGACAAATCCAACCCGCACTTATTACAAAGAACAATAGGGTGTGTGGTATTTATGATTTTTAAAATGGATTGAGCGGGCTGAAAATAAAAAATGATAGCGAGCCCATATCGTGCCTGATCACCGCCTGTACGAATCACATCCGCGATTCCTAGGTTTTGTTGTAATGCGTTTTCTCTTGCCGATGGACTCGCTTTTTCCCATAATTGACGCCATACGTTCCCTGTTTGATATCTTGCTGTGTGTGTGAGTCCATTCCACTGATTATTACGTGAAGAAACATTCCATCGGTGTGTTACAAATGAATCAATGACTTCTTGTGAAGCAGCATTAAGAGTTTTTAGAAATCTTCCCTCATCTTTTTCTTCAGCACTCTTAATAAGCTCCTTTACGGTCTCAGCTCTGTTAGACGATTGCATCATTCCTCCCTCTTGTTCTGTGCTTGTTTTATACATTCAGTATAGCAGAAGGAGGATGATCAAAATAATGAACTCAGACGAGCAAATAGTCTTTATTAATTTTCAATAACTTAATCCTTTCAATCGGTTATTTCCCAGAAAAATCACGTATACAGACTACACTTTAATAAAGAACAAAAATCCGATTGTTGGTTTTTTTACATTCAGCTTATTGCGAAAAAGGGCAATGAATTTTAAGCAGCATCGATTCAAAGGTTAACCCCGGCCCAAAAGCGCAGCTAAAAACCGTTTTGTGGTGATGATCTTTCTGAAGATCGTCCCACCATGCTTTCAGTACAAATAAAATAGTGGCAGAAGACATGTTGCCATAATTTTTTAATACTGAATAAGCATGTTTATTTTGTTCTTTGCTAATCTGTAATGCTTCTTCACACGCTTCTAAAATTTTGATGCCGCCTGGATGAATAGCGTAGCAATCAATGGGGGATGGATATTTTTTTGAGAGTTCTGTGACAAAATGGGCAATGCCTGATTGAATCATTTCGGGAACATACGAACTTAACACAATATCAAATCCATGATCGGCAATATGCCACGCCATTTCTTGGCTGCTTTGCGGGATTAAATCACAATGAAATGCTTTTAAACTGAGATATTTTTTCTGAGAAGAATTAGCTTCCAATAAAATAGCAGCGGCACCATCGGCAAAAATCGCGTTAGAAACAATACTCGCCAAATCATATTTTTTTTGAAAATGAAGCGTACATAATTCCACACTCACCATTAACACTTTTGCATTTTCATTTGCTTTACAAATATCATCTGCCACTTTAATACCATTAAAAGCACCATAACAACCCATAAATTGGATGGAGGTACGTTTGGTGGTGGATGGAAGTTCAAGTGTTTGTACAATTTCAATATCAATTCCCGGTGCATACATACCGGTGCAGCTGATGGTAATTAAATGTGTGATTTCATTTTTTGAAATAGCGGTATTGGATAAGCAATTTTTAATAGCAGTTAATGCAAGTGTGAGTGCATTTTTTTTATAAATATCCATGCGTGCAGCAGTGGTTGGAAAAGGTGCGTCAGGATTATTCGGAAAAAATTCGAATTCGCCCGGATTTTTGCAGTAATCGCTTAATACACTATGTCGATATTCGATCCCTGTTGCTTTGTAGACCGATTTTAACAATCTTTTTTGTGCTGGCGTTAAATATAAACTTGCGGAAATTAATTCCGCTGTTTCTTTTTGGCTGCGTCTGTAGGGGGGCAGTGCCGTTCCAATGGCGATGATCGCTGTTTCCATTGCGTGCTTTGCCTTTAATTTAATCGCACACCTATCTCATGCGGAATTCCATCAGGATCTTCCGTCAAATAAGCGACCAATTGCCAATCGATCAGCGTCACATGATCCTTGGGTAATTTACTTTGAATCGTGTTTACAATGCCATTCAAGGAAGCGTAACTCACATCGCTGCGTTCGCTCAATGGTTGATGTGCTTCTAAATAAAGTTGATCATCATTCCAGCCGACTTTGTTTGGCATATCAATAATGACAACAGACGTGCCAGCAGTCACCTCTGGAAAAAATTGTTTGATATCACTTTCATTCATACGGATGCAGCCAAAACTTGCGCGTCTTCCAATGCTTTCTGGAAAAATCGTACTGTGAATCAAATAAGTTGGAATACGCAAATAAATGGCATAAGGCCCCAAGGGATTATCAGGCCCCGGCGGCATGACGCGCGGCAATGTAATGCCTTGTTCTTGATTAAATTTACGAATATCAGCCGGCGGTATCCAGACAGGATTAGTCACTTTGCGTGTGACAGCAGTACTTGCAATGGGAATTGTTTTGCCAATACGCCCAATGCCAATAGGAAACGACATCACTTGATTGCTACCCGGCGGATAATAATACATACGCATTTCAGGCAGATTAATGACGATGCCTTTACGCGGCAGAGGCGGCAAAAGAAATTGAGTGGGAACTTTAACGGAGGCACCATTCGGTAAAGAATATCTTTCTGTGACGCCTGGGTTTGCTTCTATCAGAACGTTTTGACCGAGATTGTAACGCTCGGCAATCGTTGCTGCGGTATCACCATTTTCAGCAGCAGTATATTGAACTTCGCCGATCAGCGCTTCATTATCAGGCGGTAATGGAAAATTAGCTGCGTACACTTTCGTGACAGCAAGAGATGAGAGTATGAGCAAACCTGCGATGCGGGTTAACTCTCGCCAAGAGATACGCATGAACACTATTTCCTTATGTCTATTTTAAAAAAGTTGAATTCATTAACCAATGCCGGTCAGGATAGTAGGCCACAACTAATGTATTATTCCTAATTGTATTAATTAAAGGTTTTGCGGTATCTTCACTCACGGCCGGGCATCCAAAGCTTCGCCCGAGCTGGCCGTATCTTCTAGCAACATCACCTGCTGCATACCACGCGCCATGGAACACGATGTCGCGTCGATAAGCATTATCATTGATGCCATGTTCTAGACCTTGTATGCGTAACGAGTATCCATTACTGCCAACATAGGTTTCGTTAGTAGTGAGAAATACACCGAGACTCGATTTTAAACTGCCTGGTTGATTTGAGAAAGAGGTTGCGTCAGTTTTTCCACTATTTTTTCCATGCGTGACCCAGGTATTGAAGAGAACGCGGGCATTTCTTAAGTCAACTACCCATAAACGCCGTTCAGTAGAGGGCTTCGAATAATCGATAATCGTTAATAATTGTTTATGGTCCATTCCGCGCTGACGCGCTTTTAAGTAAGCAACTAAGCTGAGCTGCAGCACACGGGGATTGATATTGCCCGCTTGTTGATTAATGCGTCGTGTTTCTTTTGAAAGCCACACGTGCGAGCCCGCAGGTTCCTGAATAGGTGGGTCTGGAAATAGATTAAACGGTCCCCAGCCGACCAGACTGAAAAAAATCAAAAAAAATAATAGAATTCTCATCCGCATAATAATCACGTAACTTTCTGTTTAAAAATGAATATTTCTTTATGAGTTGATAAAAATATTGAGCAAACATTGACTCATTGTAGTGCATGATAATCATTTTGCGTACAGATGTCAAAAATGGTTGGGATCATTAGCAACGCTAAAAAACGATGGTAGTTAAACTCAGAACAATGTATATTTCCGAGCTTAATTACTTATTGTTTTTGTCAATGGGTTAAAAGGGTAAAAAAGGTATTGAATGCCGTTATTTTGGAGATAAAAAAATGAAAAAAATTGTATTGTTAACGAGTGTTATTGTTTCTGCTATTTTATTAGCAAGCTGCGCGAGCAAGAGTGCAACAGTGGATCAAAATACTGCTGCTAACGTGCCAGTGCACACATCAGGTCATCATCACCACCATGATTACAAAGGTGAAATGAAGTAAGTGACACGAGTCATCATTTGATATGTCTTCAAAACAGATACGGAATGATGGCTCTTTGTTTGCTAAACAGGTGGTGACATGACGGAGCCCCAAAAAATTCGAGTTGCCGTGTTATATGGCGGCCGTTCAGGTGAACATGAAGTTTCTTTGTTATCAGCAGCCAATGTCATTCAATACTTAGATCGATCGCGCTTTGAAGTGGTGCCGATCGGTATCGATAGAGAAGGCGCTTGGTTTTTAGGTGATGATGTTTTTAAAAAAGAATTAACTGCGCCTGCCCTTCGTCTAGTACGAGATGCACAACGTAAATTATTTAATCCTGATTTTATTGGCAAACAACTCACCGCTATTCAACCTACACAATTATTGCCTCCCGTCAATTCAAATGGTCGATTGTTTGATGTGGTTTTTCCTGTTATCCACGGTGTGTTATGTGAAGATGGAACTGTGCAAGGTCTGCTTGAATTAGCAGATGTTCCTTATGTCGGGTGCGGTGTGCTTTCTTCCGCAGTAGGTATGGAAAAAGATATTTCTAAACGACTGGTCAACGCAGCCGGTATTCATGTTCCGCCTTATTTAACTATTAAAAAGGGTCAATGGACTGAAAATCCAAAACGGTTTTGTCATGCGGTGGTTGATCAATTAAATTTACCGGTTTTTGTGAAGCCTGCTAACACGGGTTCAAGTGTTGGCGTTGAAAAAGTAAAACGTATAGAAGATTTACCGGCTGCCATTGATGCGGCATTTCAATACGATAATAAAGTGATTGTTGAACAAGGAATTGATGCCATCGAATTAGAAGTTGCAGTGCTTGAAGCTGCACACTATGGCGCTGATCCGATTGTAAGTGTTGTCGGTGAAATTAAACCGCGGCACGAGTTTTATTCGTATGCAGCAAAATATTTAGATGCAGAGGGTGCCGAACTTTTAATTCCCGCCAGTATTACACCTACATTGCAAGAACGCGTTCGTGATACAGCAAAGAAAATTTTTAATGTATTAGAATGTGAAGGGATGGCGCGGGTTGATTTGTTTTTGGAGCGCAATACAGAAAACATTTATTTCAATGAGATCAATACACTTCCTGGGTTCACGCAAATTAGTATGTATCCCAAATTAATGGAAGCATCAGGAGTGAAATACAGTGAATTGCTGAGTCACTTGGTGATGTTAGCGATTGATCGGCATCAGCGTAAAGCAAAACTTAGTTATGAATATGTATCGCCATAGAGTGTTTCGGAATTATATCATTTTTATTTTTAAAAAATAGGAACCTATTAACAAGGAGGTCCAAAAACTATTGAGTATTTTGTAATTTATGTGCCGATTAGTGTTATTTTTTATTTTGCTTTATGTTAGTTTTGCTTCTTATGCAGCAACTTCTTTCCTGCGTACACTGTCTCTTGATGAAGCCATTTTACTTTCTGTACGTGAAAATCCTAATGTAGAAACGTCCCAGTTAAATCATGTGTTACAAAAATTTGCGTTGGAAGTGCAGCAATGGCAATTTCAACCGCATTTTATGTTTCAAGCAACACATACGACATCTCGCACTTATTCAGTGACACCGGGTGGTGTTGTCACCTCTAATGTCACAGGTATTCAACCGTCGGTCTCTTTATTGACGCCGATCGGTACTAACTTAACGTTAACTTCCACGAATAATGTAGGTAATCATTATAATCCGGGGCTCTCATTACAAATCATGCAACCATTGCTGCGCGGTTTTGGTAAACCTATTGTTGAAGCAGCGCTTTATAATGCAATGGATAGTGAAACCATCAGCCGATTGAGTGTGGAGGGAACGCTTCGCTCCACAGTAACAGCAGTTATTAATGCGTATTTAGATCTCATGTCAGCTGAACATACCTTAATGATTGATACAGATGCTCTTGTGCGCGCGGAAGAATCTGTCAGACAAACAGAACTTTTTATTAAAGCAGGACACAAAGCGGGTGTTGAATTGGTGACGGTGAAAGCAGATCGAGCCAGTGCTGAAATGCGCATTGAAACAGATAAAAATCGTTTAGATCAAGTACGTTCCGCATTATTGACTACGATTGGCATTGATCCCAATACCAAAGTACGATTTGATAATCATATAGATGTTGAAAAATTAATAAAAAAATATCGCATTCCCACTTTAAATGAATCTAAACAAATGATTTTAAAAAATGATATTCAATATCAAACGGATCAAATTACTTTACAAGGTACCGTCAAACGAAGTGTATTAGCAGCAGAAGATGCAACGCGATGGCAATTAAATTTAACTGTGAATTCTGCTGTTGGCAATGGATCAGGAGGCGGTCAAAGTGCCGGAATTAATAGTTTAGTGAATGGTGTCAATGAAACCAACAGTGCATTATTAAATTTAACCATTCCAATCGATGATCGCCAAGTAAAGCTTTCGCTAGCGAGTGCAAAAATTGCTTTGCGTGAAGCAGAGATTGCTTTGCGGCAAGAAAAATGGAACAAAGAAACAGCAGTGATTGATGGATGGAATGCTATTTATAGTGCTGTACGTGCCGAACGTTTTGCTGCAGAAGCAGCAGAATTACAAGGAAAAACTTATCAAATTAGCATGCAGAAGTATACCTACGGATTAATCGACAGTTTAGAATTACAAACCGCGCAGCAGCAATTAAGTGCTGCACAACAATCTTCTTTAGATGCCAAAATAAATTATTTAAAAACATTAGTTAATCTTGATTTATTAATGGGTACAACGTTAAAAACGTGGAACATTCAGGTGAAATATTTATGATGAAACAATTTTTGAAAATTACAGCGTCAATATTTGTCCTATGTGTTTTTTATGGTGGATTTCATCATCACTACAAAAAGAAAATCGAAAAAAATAATCATGTGATAACAGTCGCTTCGCATCCATTTTCGAGAACATTATATTATTCAGGCGTTGTTCAGCCTTTAAAAACAGTGGTTGTCACCGCCTTTAGCGATGGTGTGATTGAAAATATGGCGTTTCATTATGGCGATGTTGTCAAAGAAGGGCAGTTATTATTTTCGATTTCATCAGAGAAATTTCAAACTGATTATAAAGTAGCGTTAATGCAATATATCAAAGCAAAAACAGATTTTGTCAATAATAAAAGTCAAATGCAAGAAAGTGAATTCTTGCATAAAAATCAATTAATTTCAGATGATGATTATAAAGCAAAAAAAATTAATTATTACAATGCGCAGTTAGTCATGATTGAAGCACGCGATGCGTTAGACCGCATGATGAAGCAAATCGATTTACGTGGGACGAATATGTATGATTTAAATATTGAAGACGTTGACAAAATTTCTCATGTATTGCACACGGAGGAAAATACTGGACGATTACATTTGCTCTCGCCTGTATCGGGTGTTGTTTTGTTGCCGAATAAAGATGATAGTGCTGATGGTGAATTAAAAAATGTGATGCAGGGCGATCAAGTGAAGCAAGGCGATGTGTTGGCGGTGATTGGTGATACGAGCGGATTGAAGATCCACATTAACGTCAGTGAATTTAATATTAATCAATTAAAAATGGGCCAAAAAGTGGAAGTGACGGGCGCTGCATTTCCAAATTTTACTTTGGAAGGTGAAATTACAGCGATCGATCGTCAAGGGCATTCTGCACAGAGTGGATTGCCTATTTTTCCTGTCGATGTGACAGTGCTGCATTTATCAACAGCCGAGCAAGATGTGATTCATATGGGAATGAGTGCCAAAGTTGCTATTTTAATTGAAAATGGTGATCAAATAATTGTGCCTATTCAAGCTGTCTTTCAGAAAAACGGGCAAAGCTATGTCAAAGTAGAAGATAAAAAAACAGGTGCTTTTCGTGACGTTCTTGTCACGACGGGTCAGACAACATTGGATTCTGTTGTGATTGAATCAAAAATAAGTGCGGGAGAAAATATTGTCCTCCCTCATTAAACTTGAAAATGTCACTAAAATATATTCGAGTGTTTCGAACCAATATCATGCGCTCAAAGGCGTTGATTTAGCACTGTCGAAGGGTGAAATGGTTGCAATTGTCGGTGCTTCTGGATCCGGTAAATCGACATTAATGAATATTATGGGTTTTTTAGATCATTGTACGAGCGGCCGTTATTTTTTTTCTGGCCAAGATGTTTCTTGTTTGTCAGGCGTTGAATTGTCACGCATCCGTAATCAAAAAATTGGTTTCGTATTTCAGTCGTTTTTTTTACTTCCTCGATTTAGTGCATTACAAAATGTGATGCTGCCTTTGTTTTACCGCAATGAAGAAAAAAAAATAGCGGAAGAAAAATCACTTATCATGCTGGAAAAAGTGGGGATGAAACAATTTGCTTTGCATAAACCTAATCAATTATCAGGCGGTCAGCAGCAGCGTGTAGCAATCGCAAGAGCATTGGTGGGCGATCCTGAATTGATTTTAGCAGATGAACCGACAGGGTCGCTTGATTCAAGCACAGGGCAAGAAGTAATGGATTTATTTCGTTACTTAAATAAAGAAGAAAAAAGAACTTTGGTTATTATAACGCATGATAAAGAAATCAGCCGTTTGTGCGAACGCATGATTGTTATTAAAGATGGGCACATTGTATGAAGTGGGCGGCGCATATTCATGAAGGGTTGCTTAATTTATTTTCCGCAAAATTGCGTTCTCTATTAGCGTTATTGGGAATTTTAGTGGGCACTGCATCGGTTGTTGCGATGGTCTCAGGCGGAGAGCTCGCGACCTATGAAGCGTTGAAGCAATTTAAAACATTAGGCACTGATTTATTAGCAGTTGCAATGAGTGATATGCCCGATCAACAAGGCAGTGCAGAAAGAGAAGTGAATTTATCGGTACAGCAAGTGAATGATCTTATCTCTATCGACAAAAATATTCTCATGGTTGCGCCTTATGTCCAACTTTATAATCCCATACAATTTAATGGTCATGAGTTAACAGGCAGCCTATTGGGGGTCACTGAAAATTTTGCCAACATGGTACATATTGAGATAGTCAAGGGCCGTTTTATTTCTGATTTAGATAAAATTTCTTTTTATTGTGTGATTGGGGATGGACTTTATCAGCAAATGAAAACGATGACACTGTCTGATCCGATCGGTCAACAATTACAAGTGGGCAATACTATTTTTACGATTATAGGTGTTGCAAGTCCTTGGAGCGAAAATAGTTTTGTGTATGCAAATGTGGATAATGCAGTGATGCTTCCAATTGAAGCATCGTTTCTTTTAAGTAAATATGCTGCTATTAATAACATTGTGATGCGTCTTACCAAAAATGCAGATAGTGCATTAGTTCAAAAAAATATTGAAAATAATTTGCAACGAGAATTGCCCAATAAAAAATTTTATTTTCGTAATGCAAAAGAATTGATTGCACATATGGCAAAGCAAAGCGAAATTCTGACGATTTTTTTAGGATTGATTGGCGGTGTATCGCTCTTAGTAGGTGGAATTGGCGTGATGAATATCATGCTGGTATCGGTGGTTGAAAGACGCCGTGAAATAGGTATCCGGCTTGCATTAGGTGCAACGCCCAAAGACATCCGCGGATTATTTTTAATGGAAGCATTGATGTTGTCTTGGACGGGTGGTTTATTAGGTGTTGTCTTAGGGATTGTGATTTCTTATCTCATCGCTTTATTTTCTCATTGGCAATTCACTTTATTTTTATTACCGCCTCTCATTGGTTTTACCGTTTCTGTTGCCACAGGAATATTTTTTGGTTTTTATCCCGCGCATAAAGCATCACAGCTTGACCCCATTCTAGCATTGCGGTCAGAATAAAAACTTATTACGATTCGCTCGACAAACTGAAAATACTATAAAAATCAATTAACTGTAGATATTAGGATTATTTTAGCAAGAAACTTCCTTTTTTAGGAAGTTTCTTGCTAAAATAATAAATATGACCACGCTCAAAGATAAGATTATCGAAGTCAATTTTGCTGATCATATCCTGACGGATGTTGATCTACATGGTTTGTTGGGAGGTACTCCGGCTGCTCGTTATGGAATGGTGAACAAAGCGTTAAAAAAAGGGGAGATCATTAAGGTCAGGCGCGGGCTTTACTTGCTTGCAGATCAATATCGCCATAAAAAACTCAGTAAGTTTTTCCTCGCTAGTCGAATTGTTCCTCATAGTTATATTTCTCTCGAGAGCGCATTGTCTTATCATGGTTTTATTCCAGAGCGAGTAACAACCGTAACAAGTGTACTTGCTCTCGGCCGTACTAAAAAATTTGCAACACCTTTTGGGGAATTTGTTTTTTATCAACTTCCTGTGAATGAATATGAATTTTTAACGGGTGTAACTCGTGTTGAAGAAATTAAAGGAGAACCTTTTTTACTGGCTTCACCCTTACGTGCTCTTGCAGATCATATCTATGTAAGAAAAACTGATTGGCAAAGTATTGATTATCTGACGAGTAGTTTACGTATTGACATAGAACAACTTATGAAAATTGAATCAAATGATTTTATTGAAATTAAGAAAGTATACCGTTCAAAACGAGTCTTGCATTTTTTAGATAGTCTTAAACAGGAACTGAAAAAATAATGGTCGCAAATATCATTGACGAAAGACTTAAAACTTATACTACAATGATAATTGAAGATGAAGAGCATGCACGCACGCGCTTTATCAACAAGGGCCTTGGGCAAATCAAAAAAATAATGTGACGCCCGTATGGTTTATTGATGCGATGCAAAAAAAAATCAAAAATATTGATTGGGGTAAAGCAGCAAGAGATGTTGCGTCATTTCTGAATGATCGGGATAAAAAAACATTAAGTTTATGGAGTGTAGATTTTTTTATGGATAAGCTTAATAAGTTAGGAAATATTATTTTGTAATAGTCCAATAGGAGTCTCCGTGAAAATTTCCGCAATTGTTGCTATGTCAGAAAACCGGGTGATTGGGAAAGATAATCAATTGTTATGGCATTTACCTGCGGATTTACAGCATTTTAAGCGTATCACCATGGGAAAGCCTATTTTAATGGGCCGCAAAACATATCAATCGATTGGTCGTCCATTGCCTGGGCGCTGCAATGTCGTGATTACGCACGATCCCGCTTTTGAAGCATCGGGTTGTGTGATTGCTAATTCAATTGAAACAGCACTCACGGCAGTTGAATATAGTAATGAAATTTTTGTAATCGGCGGCGCTATTCTTTATCAAGAAATGTTATCTTTAATCGAGCGTATCTATATGACCATTGTGCATCGAGAATTTACAGGCGATGCTTATTTTCCAGCGCTCAATTCAGCAGACTGGCAAGAGGTCGAGAGAGTTTCGCATTCAGCAGATGAAAAAAACCAATATAATTTTAGTTTTATTACGCTTCAACGAAAATAGGAAGTTATTTTATAACCTATTGTAATATCAAGTTTTTATTAAAAACCCCTTAAATTACGCTTCTTTTGATATATGTTATAATTTAATTATATCAATTAGATATAAAGCGAGGGTGTTATGCCAGACACTTATTATTCTTTTATTGGAGTGGAGCCGTCGGCATCGTTAGATCAAATTCAAGAAGCGATTGCCAAAAAAGTAGAAGAATTTAAAGAAGAAAAAGATCAGCATAGCCTTCGAATATTATGGCGAGCAGCCTGGACGTTGACGCAGGAATCAGAGAGAAATAAATATAATTCTGCTATAGAAAAAGCATCATCGAGTTTGACTGATTCGGAAGAAGAAAGAACTTATGAATATTCTAAAGCAGAAGAGCCATTCAAAGAGTTTTATGCGACTCAAAATGATATAGTATTAGGTATTAAAAAATTATTGCCTTTAGAGGATAGATTTTTTTCTAAAGAACGGGAGATTGGCATTCATGGATTTATTGCAAAGTTAAGAGAACAAGAGAAATCTACAGAAGCTGATAGAGATAATATGGATAAAAAAGAAATTGGTAAAATTGATGCACTCAATCAAAAAATAACTGCGTTATCAATTTTGAATTCCGCATTGAAAGAAATTGTATCAAAGGATTTTAGGTTGATAGCAAAAGATAACTTACTAAAAGAAATTATAAAACGGTTAGAAAAAGTGTACAATAATTTTTTTAAAATACGTTTTCTGCAAAACGATTCTTTTTTTCCTCTAATAAAAAAATGCAATTCTTTATTCAATTTTAAACTGGTTTTTTCTTCTAATGAACGCCACTCAATGTTGGATCTGGCTACAGAAATGAGAAAAGGTATCAGTGATGATGCTAAGGCTAAATTTAGTGAATATAAAAGAAGATTAAAAAAAGAAGGAGATAAAAAAGAAGATCAAAAAAGCATAGCGATGTTGGCGTTGGCTGAGGAATTAGATCATGCAAGTGTAAGTATTTCTAGTATTTCTTCTAAGGAGCAAGAGAAAGTAAAATGTAAAAACCGATTGGAAAAAGCGTACAGTGATATTAAAAAGGATTTTCCAGATTTTAGAGATAGCGGACTATTTTTTGGAGGCAAAGAAAAAGGTCTCTCAGATAGATATTTGGAGTTTACCAAATCATCTTATACATCTTTAGGTGTGACAAGTAAAAAAGATAAACAAACGAGCAGTACAGACCATAGGAGGAAATAGTAAAATTTATTTTTCCCAACTCGTTGCGCCAGATTCACCACGCCCATTGAAAACTTTCAAAATAATTTTTTCAATTCCGTTTTTTGCGAGTTCAGTTTCTTTTTGAGTGAGTTGCTGCAAAAACCAATGCGATAATTCTTCCAGCGTGACATTACAAATCGGCAATAAAATGGCGTCCTTTTTTAAAAAAGGAATGGTCTCTGATCCAAAATGCACAAGCCATTGATCCCCTTTTTCTTCAATCTTAAGATAATCCGATTGGCTCGGTAAAATAAATCGATAATCCAGTGTTTCACAAATATGTTGTAATTGCTGCTTGTAAAGACGGCAGTCAAATGCCATGCCGTTTTGTTGAATGAGCGTGTGAAAGGTCACATGAATTTGATAATCATGGCCATGCATGGTTTCCCGCTCTTTTGCTGAAAGTAACATAAAGTGGCCGGCTGAGAATTTCAGCTCTTCTTTATGTAATTCAATGATTGCGGAACGTACCACGGTTTAGGCCTCATCTATTTCCGGGGCGAAATTATACCTGATAAAAATTTAGCACACTATAAATCTTTGCGCCGATCATACAAAGAAAACCCGAGTAGCGGGATATCTAAGTTTTTGTTAAAGGCAATAGCTTTGACAATTTCACCCATTCTAGATGGCAGTGTCAGGGTTTTAATAGCCTGATTTTGCTGATATTTTTGAATGTCTGTGAGAGGTTCTTCTTCTGCCAATGATAATAATCCCAACGCTAATAAAAAACCTGTTTGGGTCGTCAATCCTTTTAAGGTCAATCCGGCAGAGGTTCCGTATTCAGCAACTAGCGTAAAATCAACATGGGCGGTGATATCTTGTAATCCGGCCAATAGTAAAGGATTGGTATGTCGATGATGTTGATAGCAGCACATTAACGTCCCCTCTGAACGGTCGGGATGATAATATTCATGCCTTCCATACCCATAATCCAGCAAGAGTAATGTGCCTTGATCAAGAGTCTTTGCGAGGGCTTCAATAAAATCAGGCAGCATTAAATTGATTTCAGATTGGTAGTGATTTTTAAAATGAAATCCCGCCAATTTTTTCTCAATGGTAGATTGAATATTGGGTGAAAAAGGGGTTAAACACCACGAAAATTGGTTTTTTTCAAAAGTCACAGAACGTTCTTTGATTGTATCATTAGTATATTCAAAACAATGTACAGGCAATGCATCCAACACTTCATTCGCAAAAATGATGCCTTTAAAAGGGTGTTTTGGCAGGGTGTCTAGCCATTGAATGCGGGGTAAAAGATGCGGGCATTCTGCTGTTAACAAGTCACGTTGTTGACGGCGTAAAATAGGGCTAATTTCTAAAATAAAGTAATGACGGGGCAGGCTATCTTGTTTTTCGAGTTCAATTAATAAATCCTTGGCCAATAGACCGCTGCCAGCGCCGAGTTCTAGTATATCGCTACTGCCAATGGCTTTTAAAATCTGCTTGCATTGACGGGCAATACATTTTGAAAACAAGAGGGAAATATGGGGTGCTGTGACAAAATCGCCTTCTCTCCCGAACTTAGCAAATTCGTTTGTGTAATAACCTAATGTTGGAGCATACAAAGCAAGCTCCATAAAACGGGCAAAGGACAAATACCCTGTGCTTTTCATCTCCTCCAAAATGTCGGCGGTCAATTGTTTAGAAAGAGCGTACTCTTTAGTATTCGGTTTAGGTAAAGTTGTCATATAATGCAAGAAATCAATAAAGGGCTAAATTATACCATGCTAACGACTACCCAAGTTGCCTTAATTACCGGAAGCGGTAGGCGTATTGGGGCCCACATCGCGAATATTTTGCATACGGCTGGCATCAATGTTGTTTTGCATTATCATCATTCTGAAAAAGAAGCCAAGGAATTATGTGAGGATTTAAATGAAAAACGTGCGCATTCTGCTTTTTTATTACCGGCAGATTTAGCGGATATGACCTGCTTAAAAAATTTTGTAACCGATGCAGCAGCTTTTTTTGGACGCTTGGATATTTTAGTGAATAACGCATCTTGTTTTGATAAAACCCTTTTTGGAGCGGTGACCGAAGATCATTTTGATCAGATACTCAATATTAATTTAAAAGCGCCCTTTTTTTTATGCCAGCATGCGGCACCTTATCTGAAAGAACAGCAAGGATGCATTATTAATATTGCAGATGTGCATGCGGATCGGCCCATGCGGGATTATGGTGTTTATTGTATTTCAAAAGCAGGATTGATTATGTTGACTAAAGTGCTTGCTAAGGAACTTGGGCCTTTGGTGCGTGTGAATGCTGTCTCACCTGGGACAGTTGCATTGCCTGAAGGCAAAAATGAATTAAGCCCATCAGTAAAACAAAAAATCCTGCAAAAAATCGCATTAAATCGTCATGGCGAAGCACTTGATATTGCTAAAGCAGTCTTATTTTTAGTGCGAGAGGCAGATTATATGACGGGCAGCGTGCTCGTGGTTGACGGTGGACGTTCGTTGTCGATTTAAATGAAAAAGGTGTGTATATGCGTTTTCTGCAAAATCCATTTATGCTTGCCTACAAAGGCCGATTGTATCCTAACTTTTGGGATGTGGTTGCCTTGTTGTTTGCATTGGGAGTGATTTCACTTTTGGCGTGGAATGCGAAACAAATGTCAGCGCCTTATGAGTTAGGCCAGCCAGTCGCTATTTCACTTTCACCGCATTATTTGCCGGGGTATGCATTACGCACCGTATCACGTATGTTAATCGCTTTATTTTTTTCTCTATTGTTTACTTTTATTTTTGGTACGTGGGCGGCTAAAAGTAAGCGGGCGGCGCGTGTGATTATCCCACTCATTGATATTTGCCAATCCATCCCTATCCTAGGATTTTTATCAATTGCCATTGTGGGTTTTATCTCACTTTTTCCTGGCACATTGTTTGGACCTGAATGTGCCGCTATTTTAGCAATATTTACCTCTCAAGCATGGAACATGGCTTTAGGTTTTTATCAAACAGTGCGCTCAGTTCCAGCGGAATTAAGAGAAGCTGCTAATATGTTTCATTTATCTCCTTGGCAGCGATTTTGGCGGATTGATGTGCCTTATTCGATGCCGGGTCTTTTATGGAACATGATGATGTCGATGTCGGCCGGTTGGTTTTTTGTGGTGGCATCTGAAGCGGTATCAGTGTCTGGCCAACAAATTATGCTGCCAGGCATTGGTTCTTATATTGCTTTTGCCATTCGTTCAGCAAATATGGCGGCGATTGGTTATGCTATTTTGACTATGTTGATTGTGATTTTGCTTTACGATCAATTATTTTTTCGTCCTTTAGTGGCGTGGGCTGAAAAATTTAAAGCAGAACAAATTGCGGAAGAACGCGAAGCACATTCTTGGCTCGTTGATTTACTCCATCGCACACGCTTGCTGCGTTATTTAGGACTAAAATTAAATAACGCATTTGATAGCATCGTGAATTTTTCTGGATTGCGTTCAAAACCGCTTAAGGAAAATTCTCTTTATTGGCAGAAAAGTTATGAAGAGATTTTAGATAAAATATGGAATGTGTTGTTAATTGGAATAATAGTAGGCGTTGCCGCCTATTTTATTGCTTTTATCGGCCGGCATATTCCATTGAGTTCTGTTGGATATATATTTTTTCTGGGATTAATGACAACGTTAAGAGTATTTATATTATTGCTTGTGTGTTCATGTATTTGGGTGCCTATCGGTGTTTGGATCGGTCTTAAACCGCGGGTTGCGCAAGTAGTGCAGCCGATTGTGCAATTTCTTGCGGCATTTCCAGTCAATTTATTATATCCCTTAGTCGTGATTGTTATTGTGAAATATCATTTGAATGTCAATATTTGGGTGACGCCGCTCATGATGTTGGGCGTGCAATGGTATATTTTATTTAATGTGATTGCAGGAGCTTCTGTACTGCCAAAAGAATTACTGCAAGTGACGGATAATTTCAGTGTGGTCGGCATTTTACGCTGGCGCAAATTAATTTTGCCGGGCATTTTCCCTTATTATATGACAGGTGCAATTACAGCGGTGGGAGGTGCCTGGAATGTCAGCATTGCAGCGGAAGTCATTAACTGGGGCAATACTAAACTTGCAGCGGTTGGATTAGGCGCTTATATTGCACAAAGTACAAGTACCGGAGATTTTTTACATATGGCAGTCGGCATTGCCATGATGTGTATTTTCGTATTATTTTTTAATCGTCTTTTATGGCGGCCGCTTTATGTATTAGCGGAAACACGTTTTCAACTGGATTAAGGTTGATGGATTTTATGTCAGATACGCCGATCATCGAAGTGATGAATGTGCAAAAAAATTTTAAGACGGGCGATAAGCAAGAATTGCTTGTGCTGCAGGACATTGATTTTCGGATGTATGAAGGCGAAATCATCGCCATTTTGGGTAAATCAGGATCGGGAAAATCAACACTCTTACGCATTTTGGCGGGATTGGTCGCGCCAAGTTCTGGCACCGTGCGTTATCGCGGCAAACCTGTTCATGGCCCCGCGCGCGGTATTTCGATGGTATTTCAAAATTTTGCTCTACTGCCTTGGTTGACCGTTTTGCAAAATGTGGAGTTGGGTTTAGAAGCATTAGGTGTGCTTCGCGAAGAACGTCGCGAGCGGGCTTTAAAAGCGATTGATACTATTGGTTTAGATGGATTTGAATCGGCTTTTCCAAAAGAATTATCAGGCGGCATGCGTCAGCGTGTGGGTTTTGCGCGTGCATTGGTGGTGAATCCCGATATTTTACTGATGGATGAACCATTTTCTGCACTCGATGTATTGACGGCTGATAACTTAAAAAGTGACTTATTGGATTTATGGCAAACCAAAAAAACGGGCCTGCATGGTATTTTATTTGTCACGCATAATATTGAAGAGGCGGCATTACTTGCCGACCGCATTATTATTTTTAACAGTAATCCGGGTTCAATTCGTGGGGAGTTGAAAGTCACTCTCACACATCCGCGCAGTGAACTGGATCCGCGTTTTCGCAATCAAATTGATCGTGTGTACACTTTGATGACGACACAACTACAAGCCGACATGATTGAAGGCCATCAACCCATTGATTTGGGATATCGATTACCAGAGGCAAGTGTGGCTGAAATTACCGGTTTATTAGAAACATTAAATATGCCAGAAACCAACGGCAAAATGGATTTGCCTGTTGTTGCTGAAACTTTAATGCTTGATATCGATGAATTATTTCCATTGACGGAATTATTAGAAATTTTGCATTTTGCTAAAGTATCAAAAGGAGATATTGCGATCACCGATGCGGGTAAAGCATTTGTCGAATCAGATATTCAAGGGCGCAAGCAAATATTTTTACAACACTTAAAAAAATATGTGCCGCTCGCACGTTATATTTATGAGCAATTGAATCGCCATCCTCGTCATCGTGCATTAGAAGAAAATTTCTTGTCGCTGCTTGAAGATTATTTAACTGAAAAAGAAGCTGAACGCGTATTAAGCACGGTGATTGAGTGGGGACGTTATGCAGAATTATTTGCGTATGATTACAATGCGGGTGTGTTGAGTCTTGAAAATCCAAATTGATTTAAGCTGGATTTACTGTATGGGGCAAAGCAGCAATATTTTTCAAATGTGTCACTAAATTATTCGCGCAAAATAAAAATGTACTTAACTGAATTTTGCTATTAACACTTGCCGCTAATATTTTTTCTTGGACAGCAACATTCAGCAACTCAATATCAGGAAGTAAGATTGTTTCTGATGTTTTTTGTTCGATGTTTTCTGCGATGTTCTCTAATGCTCTGCTGATGCTTTGATGAAAGTCCAATAAACTAGGAATGCTATTAATCGCTTTTTTACTTTCCTCACTTGCCTCATAAGCGTGAAACATAAAAATAATGCTGCGCAATAATTCTTTTTCACTCCATAAAGAACGTTTAAAATCTTCTATATTAAATGATTTTCTAAATATTTCACGTTTGGCTTCGCCGGCTAATTTACGTTGTGCAATTAGCGATTTTGCAATTTTTTCATCAAGATCAAATAAATCCCCCGCCTTTTTTTGGGGACCGCCTTCGTTAAAAATAGCGACATAAAAATTACGAAGATGATAAAGGGTAATGGCTTGATTGGCGCGTAAGTGATTGCGTGCATGAATAGGAAAAATAAGCTGTGAAACACCCGCTGCAATTAAAATACCTAAAGAAATTTCTGTGCAGCGCGCAAAACCAGAAATAACCGTTGGGTTTTGGTTAATTAAAATAACGACGACAGTGACGACCCCGAGCGTGCCTGCATCACTATAACTTTTTTCACTTGTTGCAATAAAGCTAAATAAGATGGCTGAAAGCATGATGACGATGATATGAATGGCAGGGTTTGGGTGAAAAACCATGAGTGTTGAGGTAGCAATCAAAGAGCCTGCTAGTGTGCCTAAAAGCCGCATGTACGATTTTTGCATCAAACCACCCACATTGGTCTGTGCGCACATCACCACTAAGGTCGTGATGATAATCCATTGCTCAGTAGGGAAATGAATGAAGCGGGCAAGGATAAAGCCAATCAGGCAGGCGAGGGCTGTTTTAATGCTGTGAATAAAGCGTTCTTCGCTAAGTATTTCATTTGCCAGAGATATTTTCATATGCGCCCGCCGCTTAAAAATATTTTCTATGAAATTCTATTTTATAAATAATAAGTTAGTATGTCATGGATAAATTGCAATAATTTTTGCATAGTTTTATATAGTATAATGGGAGGGTTAATCACTGATAGCAATACCAAACCCATTTTTCAAGATGTGTGAAAACGAGGTGAAGAATGCAAGTGGTGATTACCCGCCATAATTTATCGACTGTCTTAGCACAAATTACATCTGGCCAAGATATTGTGTTTGATTTTTCCCGTACCCCATTTCAAGACTTGACCGCTGCAGAATTACAAAAAATATTCCAAGCATTGAGCTATTTGAATTACCCTTTTGTATTGAAGCTGAATCAATGCACCTTTAACCAACCGAGTGATTCTCTATGGCAAGAATTTCGCTTAGGTATTTCTACCAGTGCTATTAAGTCATTTGAGTTGGTAAAATCAGATCTCTCAGATGAGCGTCTGATGGATGTGAGTAAAAGCTTACTGCGTAATCACCACATGACGATGATTATTATAGATGCGCGAACCGTGATCCCCGTGAGTATCCAAAAACTTTTAATGGAGCATCCGACTGCTAAATGTATGGTCAATGGATTGCTGCTGAGCGAAAAGAGATTCTTGGTGTCCCCTTTATTTTTTAATCAAAATAAAAATAATAAAAATGACGATCAGCAAGATGTTATAAACGTGCAAAGAAAAATTTTAGGCCAGAAGTAAATGCAATAAATAAAGAAAATCGTGACTGTGTCTTCCCTACGTACCTCGCACCGAGACCTCCCTACGTACCTCGCACCGAGACCTCCCTACGTACCGCGCTTTAT
>AMFJ01010794.1_pt1 | contig 112469 bp, 107 predicted proteins | sample 427208 | NCBI WGS metagenome assembly AMFJ01 (sample SAMN02954298, study PRJNA114691) | groundwater metagenome | biome: aquatic; feature: subsurface aquifer; material: sediment; isolation source: subsurface aquifer sediment | place: USA: Rifle, CO | collected 2008-08 | reverse complement strand
AAGTTAGTTAGTTGTTGCACTTCGTTTTAGAACCTTCGTTATAATCTCCTTTCACTCGAACGAGAGTGTTTTTTTATCATAAATACCGTGAATAAATTAAAAACGACATTTAACTATAACAAAAATAAAAGTCTTATGAATATAAAAATTTTTATGATATTTGTATTAGTGTTTTCGGCTTTTTTTATTGCTCCACAAACATCAAAATGCAGATATTTATTCAAGTACAATTGCTAATTCAAAATCAGGTAATATAAAAACAACAGGAAATGGAGATGCAATAACTGGAAATTCATTTTCAATAGCTAACGATTTTTCATTGACTAATTATGTGGGCATAGGTGGGTCGTTTATATTTGGAATCTTAAATATTTTGGGCGACTGGAAAGGGGATCTAAACGTTACTTATCCTGATTTGGAAATTTCAGTAACTGATAATAAAGATACTATAACAGCTGGTTCTTCTCAGCAATATATTGTAACTGTTACTAACAGCGGAAAATCAAAAATAAAAGGAATAGACACAAGTTTTACATCTCCATCTGATATTTTAATTAGTTCAATTGATAGTAATCGTCATATAGAAGAATTAGCTCCGGGAGAAAACTATACATATGAAATAGAAGGTTCAGTTTCTCCAATAGTCTTGGCAAATACAGAGCTTAAGGCGTTGGTGACAGTAACTTCGTCTGAGCAAGAAGAATCAAACGAAAACAACAATGGAAGTGATACAACTTTAGTAATTTTACCAATAATTGAAAGTGATAATAAGGATGCAAGAACACCTAACCTTAATGTCACTGTTTGGAATAATGTTAATGATTTTGTGTATCCAGGAGATACTGTATTAGCTAAAATTACGGTAACAAATCAAAGTCCATTTTTGGCGAGAGAAGTTAAAGTTGGAGGCTCGTTATCTAATGATCATCCAATGCCCGCAATTCCGATGCAGTGGTATCTAGGCAATTTAAAGCCAGGAGAAAAAGTTGAGATTGAGTTTTCAATAGGTTTAATAGAAGAATTACCCGAAGGAACTTATCATTTGTTAGTTGAAGCTAAAGGAAAAAGTGAATCTGGGGACGAAAGTCGTTCTGGCTGGGTAGGTAGTAATTTCTTACTTAAATTAAAATATTTTGTTGATCAAATTTCACCGGAAGTTTCAGCCAAGGAAGAAGTTTTGGGAGTAAGCGATATTCCTCGAAATAAAAATTTCCTAGTTGACAACCAAAAGTACTTACCATATATTCTGGCAACATCAATTTTGATATTAATAATGATATCTTTATTAAGAAAAAAAATAAAAAAGAATGAAAAATAAAAAATTAATGAAAATATTTTTGGTTTTATCTACTATTTTTATTTTGATGTTTGTTCTGGGAAGGGTAGTTGATGCAAAAGTTATCGATACAATTGACATTACCAGTCAGTCTTTACTCTTGGGTCACTACTTTCCTCATTAGGTATAATTAGGAATAATAAAATAAGAAGTAAAAAATAACTTCAAAATTTGATATGATGGATGTGTATGAAAGTTTTGGAGAAATTAATTCATTTATTAATACCTAGAGAAAGTAATAATCACAAGGCTAAGATATTGCATTCATCAAGCCTTTTAGTAATTGCAATACTTTTTACTGCTTTTCAAGGAATAATTGGGTATATATCTAAAATCAGGCCAGATGTGTTAGGTTATGCTTCAAATATATCTATCCAAGAAGTGGTTAATTTAACAAACCAAAAACGTACTGAAGCAGGTTTATCTGCATTATCACTTAACGAAAAACTGTCTGCCGCAGCTTATACAAAAGGTAGAGACATGATCGATAGAGACTATTGGGCTCATGTAGCCCCAGATGGAACACAACCTTGGAAATTCTTTACCAACTTTGGTTACAAATATCGTTATGCAGGAGAAAATCTTGCTCGTGATTTTAGTAATGCGAGTGATGCGGTGAACGCATGGATGAATTCTCCAACTCACAGGGAAAATATTTTAAACACAAAATACAAGGAAATTGGTATAGGCGTAGTTGAGGGAGATCTTGCGGGTTCTGACACTACAGTAATTGTCCAATTCTTTGGTGCAACATATGCTGACAAAGTTGTTCAGCCATTGGCACAGGCAGTAAAAACCGAAGAAAAGGTTGTAAAAATAATACTTACACCATTACCAATTCCAGTTAAAATTTCTGAACCAGAAGTTCAGGCTGTTGTGAGTAGTCCAAAATCACAACAAGAAGTTTTGATCTCACCGTTTACTACAACTAGAAACGCTTCATTAATAATTGTGTCCATTTTACTATTAATTTTTGTTGTCGATGCCTTTTTGGTATCAAAAAGAAGAATTGCAAGAATTGCGGGGAGAACTTTTGCTCATGTAATCTTTCTATTTATGATTTTGACAATTATGATAATACTTAAGTCAGGAAAGATAATTTAATAATTATTATGAAACATTTACCACACTACATAAGTTTAATCGGTATATTGATGGCAGGACTTTTAGGGTTCTACTTTTTTTCATATGATAGATTTTTTCAAATTGGGATAGCTGTAGCACTCGCTGCAAGCTATGTTTCTTGGGGTGTAATTCACCACACAATTCATAAAGATATTTGTCTAGCAATTATTCTTGAATACGTCGCAGTTGCAATACTTGGGGTAGTGATGGTCTTCTCCTTGATCTTAAGAAGTTAGCTATTTTTTCTCCATTTGTCAATTTTAGTGTGGTTACCGGTTAATAAAACTTTTGGGACTTCCCAGCCATTATATAAAGAGGGTCGGGTATATTGTGGATATTCGCTATTCATCTTAGAATGTGATTCTTCAAGAAGTGATTCTGGTTTAATTACATTTGGAATAAGTCTTGTAACAGCGTCTGTTATCATCATTGCAGGTATCTCTCCACCAGTTAGTACATAATCCCCAATTGAAATAATGTCATCAACTAAGTTTTCATGGACTCTATGGTCAATTCCTTCATAATGACCACAAATAATTACGAGTCTATCTAGTTTTGAGCACGCAAGTGCCTTTTTCTGAGTAAATTTCTCACCTCCTGCATCGGTCATAACTATTTTTGTGTTTTTTGTGTTTGGCTTGGCTTTAATTGATTTTAATGCATTATCTATGACATCAACTCGTAAAATCATTCCAGCACCACCCCCATATGGTCTATCGTCAACGGTTCTTCTTTGATCTATGCCAAATTGACGCATATCAATAATATTCAAATCTAAAAATTTTTTGTCTTGTGCACGCCACATTATAGATTCATTCATAGGACCTTCAAACATCTTTGGAAATAAAGTAATAATATCAATTTGCATATGGATATTGTATCATTTAAGAATGCAAAAAGTTGTAATAGTTATTCCCACATATAATGAACGTGAACAGACTCCAAAGATGATCGAAGCACTTGCTGATTTTTTCAAAACAATAAAAAATTACGATATGCATCTTTTATACGCAGATGATACTTCTCCGGATAAAACCTACGAAGTGGTTCAAGAAAAAATGAAAAAATATCCATGGCTCTACTTAGCTCTAAATGAAAAGAAATCCGGAATTGGTGGCGGGTATATTAAAGGATTTAGATATGCAATGGAAAAGCTAAATGCGGATTATGTAATGGAGTTTGATTCAGACTTTCAACACAGAATCGAAGATATACCTGTTCTTTTAGAAAAGATTGATGAAGATTACGATTTAATAATTGGATCAAGATATGTGCCAGGCGGAACGATTCCAAAAGAGTGGGGTTTTAAAAGAAAATTCTTTAGTGTTATAGGCAACTTAGTTTGTCGAATTGGATTTTTAACCCCCAAAATTCATGATTATACGACCGGTTTTAAATTAACTAAGGTTAAAGGTAATTTGGATAGTTATAACTTGGATGGATTTTATTCAAATAGCTTTGCTTATAAAATACAAATGACTGCAGAGATGGCAAACTCTGGCAAAAAGATTGTTGAGGTTCCAATCCAATTTAAACCGCGAACGGTCGGTGAGTCTAAACTTATCAAGAATGAGTTATTAGATTTCTTGAGAGTAATTATACTTTTTCAGATTCACAATCCAAAAATGATTAAACTTTTTAAGTTTGGGATTGTTGGTGGAACTGGATTTGTGGTTAACTTCTTATTTTTAAGAGTCTTTAGATCATTCGGGATGACAGAACTTTTTGTTTGGTTGTTTGCAACAGAGCTTGCAATAGTTAATAACTATATTTTTAATAATATTTGGACATTTAAAGATGATGAAATAAAAGGATTCAGCTCAATCGCTGTAAAGTTTTTGCAATTTAATTTAACATCTGCTGGAGCTTTGATAATTCAATCTATTGCCGGACCGATAGGGACAAGAATATTGGGTGAAAAATATGACTTTATTGTACTAGCTCTGGTTGTTGCTTTTTTTGTTCTACCATATAACTACTTAATGTATACAAAGGTAATTTGGAAGAAGAATAAGCAGAGCTTGCCACTTCGTGGTAAACAATAACTTCAGCGCATTTATGGCTAGGCTTCGGAGGAAAGAGTTTTTCGTCACATTTCAAACATACTTCACCAACTAATCCATATCTCTGTTTTTTTAATCTCCAATGTCTTGGTATCTCCACATAATATTAGTCCGTAGAAACTAATAAAACCCACGAATGTTATAACGTAGTTGAATCTCATAAAAATGGAGCCCAGTTTGCAATTGGCATTGCGTTTTGAGAAATGAAGGCAAGTGAATAGAGGTAAATTGGAATAAGTAATACTGCAATGGCAACTTTAAATTCTGTTTTAACAATTAAATCTCTAAAACCTAGAAGAAAGAAAGGAACAAGAGGAAGAGAGTACCTCATCAAGTCTCTGTGAGCTACAAATAAAAGTGGAATAAAAAAAATAAGTGAAAAATAAAAATATGTCATCATCTTTTCTTGGTATAACTTGTAAAGTCCTAAAATCCCAATTAAATAAATAAATATTACTTCTTCCAACCAGAAAGTTCCTACCCAAGTGGCAGAGTAATTAAATATTTGAAACGGAGGGAAGAATAGATGCATATTATCCCCAGATTTGAAATAAACCCAAAAGTTTCCATAGGTTAGTTTATAAAGACCGAAGACAAGAAATACGCCAAACGGTATTAAAAGAAGAGGAATGTACTTTTTCAGTTCGATTTTTTTGATATCTTTAAAATTTGAAATAAATATTTGAAGTATATAAGCAATAAATAATAATATTGCTGGAGATTTTGTAACTTGTGCCAAAAGTCCCCATAGTCCAGCTAATAGATACTTTCCTTTTCCAAAGAAATAAGTTGATGCTAGGATGGCGGCAATGAAAAATGGCTCAGGAGAACCAACAGACCTCACGATTAACCATCTGGCAGGAAAAATTGCAAATACAAATGTTAACCAGAGTGAATTGTTACTACTTAAATATTCTCTTGCATGTTTGTAGAAAAAATAAAGTGCAAGTAATGAACTAGTAATTGTTACTAAAAGCATTGAATATGGATTCCCCAGGATTGGACTAAAAACTTTAATTAACAATGGAAACATAGGAAAATGTGCAGAGTAATATTCATTAGTTAGAGGAAATTGATAGTCTTTTCCAATCAGTTCTGGATTGTACATTGTTTTTGCTGCAACAATGTAAAGTGGTCCATCAAAATTTGAAACAATTGTAGCCATACCCTGATTACTTAATGGTATGTTCCAAAACTTTTGAACTCGAGCAAAAAATGGTAGCCAGATTAAAAGTGTGGGAATAATTGTAATTAAAACTAAAACAATAAACTTACTTATTTTTTGTAATTTCATATTTTTTCAAAATGCACGCTTAAATAATACCACAAATGATGTAAATTATGATATGCTTGTTGGGTATGACAGCCACATTAATTGATCAATTATCCTTATTTTTACCAACATACAACGAAGAAGGTAATATTAAAAAAGTTATTTTAAATGCAAAAAAAGTGCTACTAAAAACTGCAAAAAACTGGGAAATAATTGTTATTAATGATGGATCAATAGACAGGACAGAGGAAATAACTAAAAACTTATCCAAAGAGGATTCTAGGATTAAAGTTATTACACATGAGCAAAATAGAGGCTATGGTGGAAGTCTTCAGACAGGATTTTATAATTCTAAATACAACTGGATTACATTTACAGATTCGGATGGACAGTTTGATTTTTCTGAGATAGATAAGTTTACGACGAAGGCGCAAGAAACTAATGCAGATTTGGTAATAGGATATTATAAAAGTCGCAAGGTAAGTAAATTTAAAATAATAACTTCAAAAGCCTGGGAATTTGCTGTGTATCTTCTATTTGGATTGCATGTAAGGGATATTGATTGTGGCTTTAAATTAATTTCAAGAACAGTAATTGATACCATTCCACATCTAGAGAGTGAAAGGGGTGCATTTGTGTCTTCAGAACTTTTAATCAAAGCTAGAAAGGCGGGTTTTAAAATAGTTGAGATACCAGTTACTCATTACCCAAGAATTGTAGGTAAAGGTACTGGTCGTGACCTATCTGTGATAATCAAAAGTTTTGTAGACTTGTTTAGATTATGGAGGAAACTAAAGTGAATTGGATCAAGAAAAACTGGATCTTAGTGTTAATACTTATTGTTGGAGCCTTTTTAAGACTTTACAAAATTGATGCCTACATGACTTTTTTGGGAGATGAAGGGAGAGACGTGATAATTGTAAGAAATTTACTCGTTAACGCTGACCCAATTTTAATAGGACCTGGAACCTCAGTTGGTGGAATGTATTTAGGCCCACTTTATTATTATTTTATGACCCCTTTTTTATTGCTTTGGAATTTTTCACCAGTAGGATCAGCAGTGGGTGTTGCGTTTTTGGGTGTTGTGACTATTTACCTAATTTACGTCGCCGCAACCGAGTGGTTTTCAGTGAAGGCAGGTTTAATATCTGCTTTATTATATGCAATATCTCCAACTGTAATCACATATTCACACTCATCATGGAATCCAAATATAATGCCTTTTTTTGCTTTACTTTCAATTTATTCAATATGGAGAGTGTATGAACAGCGAAAATATATTTGGTTATTAATAACTGCAGTTTCTTTTGCTTTTGTTTTGCAATCTCATTATTTAGGTGTTTTTATTGCTCCTGTTTTGCTATTTTATTATCTTATAACTGTTCGCCAGTTACGAGTTACGAGTTACGAGTTAAAAAACCCGTCACCCGTCACCCGTCACTTTATAACTCAATCACTTGTAAGTTTGTTTGTCTTCTTATCTTTAATGTCTCCACTTTTAATTTTTGACATTCGGCACGATTGGATGAATAGTAAAGCACTGTATAAATTTTTAACTGTGAGAGAGGAAATACTTTCAGTAAATCCTTGGAGCTCGATCTCTAAAACATACCCACTTTTTGAGCAAATAAATAGTAGTATGTTAACTGCAAAACAAAAACCAGCAGGAAAAATTATTACAATTATTATTACTTTATCAATTACTATTTTTTTGTTTAAGAAAAAACGATTCACCGTTCACCGTTCACCGTTCACTTTATTACTTCTCTGGCTTGCCATTGGTGTAATTGGTCTGAGTTTATATGAACTTAGTTCTGGAGGCCAAAAACAAAATATATATGATCATTATTTTGGATTTTTATTTCCAGTACCATTCTTATTAGTGGGAGTAATTTTTCAAAAAATGTATGAATCAAAATACAAATTGATTACAGTTTTAATTTTTGGAGTTTTGGTATTTTTGAATCTTTCTCGTTCACCAATAAGAAAAAACCCAAACAATCAAATGAGAAGGGCAGAAAATGTTTCGGAGAAAATAATTAATGAATCAAAAAATGAAAAATTCAATATTGCTGTTGTAGCAGATACTAATTATGAAGATGGATATCAGTATTTTTTAGAAAAAGAAAACGCAAAAATTATCGAAATTGATGCACAAATTCCTAAAACAGTTACAAATCAACTTTTTGTAATTTGTGAAAAAGAAAAAGCAAAATGTGATCCAACTCATTCATCAAAGGCAGAAGTTGCCAATTTTGGCTGGAGCAAAATAGAAAACGAATGGGAAGTTGACGGTGTTACAATATACAAACTAATACACACAAAATGAATTATCAAGAATCACAATTAATATTAGAAGAAATCAAAAAGGCAAAACGTATTTTAATTAATTTACATCGTGGACCAGATCCTGATTCGTATGGATCTGCTTTTGCGTTATATTATTTTGTAATCTCACTGAACAAAAAAGCAGAAGTAGTGGTGTCTTCTGATTCTGAGTTGTCCGATTTTTTATCTTCATTGGAAGATTCGTACATAATAAATTTTGTTGATTATAGTAAATTAAATTTTAATAATTATGATCTATTTATTTCACCAGATTCAGGAAGTTGGCAACAAATAGTTAACAACAATTTAGTCAAAATACCTGATATTCCAATAATAGTTATTGATCATCATCCAACAAACGAAAAGTTTGGAAAATTAAATTTTATTGAAGCTAAGGCTTCATCATGCTCGGAAATGATATATAAATTATTTCAAGATTGGAACTTTGATATAAACAGTAAGGTTGCTAAAATTTTACTAACTGGAATTGTAGCTGATACGGGCGCATTTAGTTTTTCTGATAATGCAGAAACACTTCGAATCGCTGCAAATTTAATTGATTTAGGTGCAAGCAAAACCGAGATTATTACCAAAATGTTTAGGAATAAAAAATTCGAAACCTTGAAATATTGGGGGCAGTGTTTTGATTTATTGGAATTCGATCAAGAAAATATGTTCGTTTGGCTAGCGACACCTTTTGAAATTGAAAGCAAATATAAAATCAATGATTCAAATTTTTCAACAATGTTTGCAAATATTGTAGATGGTACAAATTTTGGAGTAGTGATGAGTGAGGATGAACCAAAATCCTTAAAAATCAGCTTTCGTAGTAGAAACAATTTTGATGTTTCAAAAATTGCTGAAGATCTTGGTGGAGGAGGTCACAAAGCTGCTGCAGGTGCAAAGGTTGACGGACTTGATTTTAATGAAGCTGTTGAAAAAGTCCTAACAGTATGTAGAAAGTATGCTAAAAAGAATTAAGAAATTATATACTTTATCTCGCCGGTTGGTGAATCCTTGGAACTTACTCATTTTAATTATTTTACTTCTCGCCTTTTTTATTAGAATTTATAATATTGGGACTTTACTTAATTTTCATTATGACCAAGGACGTGATGCTTTAGTTATTTGGGACTTAATTCATAATGGCAAATTATTTTTAATAGGCCCAACAACTGGACTTGCTGGGGTTTTTAGAGGACCATTCTATTATTACTTAATTGCACCATTTTATTATTTAGGACAAGGAAATCCAATACATCCTACATTATTTTTGATATTTACATCAGTTATTGCTATCGGACTTATGTATTACCTAGTTTCTAGGTTTCAAGACAAACAAAGTGCTTTAATTTCTGTCATCCTAGCCTCTTTTTCTTTTTATATTGTCATGGCCAGTAGATGGCTAAGTAATCCAACTCCAATGTTGCTTTTATCAATGATTTTAATTTGGGGAATGTATATTGTTTTAAAAGGAAAACAATATGGTTGGTATGTAATCGCCTTTATTTCTGGACTTTCCATTTTTAGTTTTGGTTCTTCTGGTGAGTTATTTTATATACCCGCAATTTTAGTCTTTTTAATTTTAAATTGGAAAAATAAACCTGACTTAAAAACCATATTGATATCAGGAGTTTTATTTCTTGTGACTCTATCCCCACTTTTAATTTTTGACATTAAACATGATGGAATTTTAAAAATTGGGATGAGTAAGAACTTTGTAGAAGAAAAGAGTTTTGTAATACCAAATATGACATTTATTAAAGAACGAACACTTGTTTTTTATGATTCTTTTTCTACCAAATTATTTCATTCAAGAGAAAAAACAGAAATTATTTTTTTAACATTTATTTTTTTAACACTTATATTTTACGCGCCAGTGCTATTCAGAAATAAATTTACTCGAATCATTTTAATACTAATAACCACACCATTTATTGGACTATATTTTTATCAAGGAAATGATAATAATTTTTATGAATACTATTTAACTGGGTATTATATGATTTATATTTTTTTGGCTGGTTTAGTATTAGGCAAATTATGGAAAACTAATTTATTAGGAAAAATATTTGTAATAATTTTTATATTTGTTTTTCTTAAGAATAATTATTATCCTCTTAATTTTAAATTAATGGACAAATCAAACAATTCAAACAGTCTTGGGTTTATTAATCAGTTACAAGCAGTTGACTATATATCAAATGACTCTAAGGATAAAGAATTTAATATTGATGTTTATGTTCCTCCCGTAATTTCTTATTCATATGATTATTTATTTAAGTGGAAGGGTGTACTACAGGAAGAAAAACAGGTTAATTTGCTTTATACTTTATACGAACAGGATCCACCACACCCTGAAAGATTGAAGGCCTGGCTAGATAGGCAAGAAGGGATTGGATTGGTATTTGATGAAGTACAATTTGGTAGTATAACAGTTCAAAAAAGAAAAAGATTATGATTCTGAAATCAAAAATTATACTTGTAGCTATTTTAATTTTGTCATTTTTTTTGAGAGTTTATAATTTTAAATCCTACTACGTATTTTCTCATGATCAGGATCTTGCCTCGTGGATAGTTAAGGATATTGTTGTAAATGGTCATTTAAGGCTTATTGGTCAAGAAACATCTAGTCAAGGAGTATTTATTGGTGCGCTTTTTTACTATCTACAAATACCATTCTACATGCTTTTAGCATGGAATCCACTACCTTCAGTTTTCCTATCAATAATTTTGGGTGTATTTGCTACATACAGTGTCTATTTTGTATTTAGTAAAATTGCAAATTCAAAAATAGGTTTAATTGGATCTTTTATCTATGCTATATCCGCTTTGATTGTTTTTACTGATCGTGAAGTTGCACCTACTATGCCTGTCATGCTTTGGACAGTTTGGTATTTATATAGTTTATTTTTAATATACAAAAATAAACAACTAAAAGGCTTTATCTTATGGGCTTTTTTAATTGGTTTAGTTTGGCATTTAAATCTAGCTTTAATTATATTATCCCCACTTGTTTTGGTTCCATTATTTTATATACGGAATAAAATAAATTTAAAATTTCTAATGATTGGTTTAATTGTGTTGATGGTAACGAATTTGCCATTTATTGTTTTTGAATATCGTCACAATTTTAGCCAAACTAAAGCAATTTATTTATCATTAACAACAGAAAAGGACTATATTCAATACACTTCAATTGGTTTTGCAAAACTTGATAGGGTAATGCAGTTAGTTAATAAAAATACAATGAGTATTTTTTCTAAAAATATTTTCATAAAGCCAGGTATTCTATCCATGTTACTGTTTGGATTATTGATTTATCTTATAAAAATTAAAAAAATAAATATCTTTTTGGGAATAACATCAATTTTGTGGTTGGGATTATATATAACTTTTTTCTCAACTAATTCACTAAATGTATCTGAATATTATTTTAACGGCATGAATATAATTTGGATTTTTATAGCATCTTTTAGTTTGTCGGAACTTCAAAATAATAAACTAGGAAAAGTTGCCATGTATTTATTATTAGTTTTGTTTACGTTATCAAATCTAAATTATATATTCAGATATAACACTGACAGAAAAGGATATGTAGAAAAAATGGAGCTAATTAGACATATTAAGGAAGATAGCATAAAACATGGCTATCCTTGTGTTTCTGTCTCTTATATTACAAATCCGGGTTATAACATGGGCTATAGATACTTGTTTTGGCTTGAAAAAATGCATGTAAATAATCCGATTTCGCTGTCACCCGTTTACACAATAGTATTTCCTCACAGCTTGGTGAATAGTATAGATAAAAGCTTTGGCTCGTTGGGACTTATTTATCCTGATTACAAACGTTATAATAAAAAGGGAATAGATGAAAGCTGTAAAGGTGAAAACTCGAATTTAACTGACCCTATGTTTGGGTTTACACGATAATTATAAATATGCAAAAAATAAATAAAATTAACAATGAACCATATTTGAGTGTTGTTATACCAGCCTATAACGAAGAGATTAATATAAAAAGAGGAGTATTGGATAGTGTAAATGAATATTTAGTTGGCCAAAATTTTACATGGGAAGTTTTGATATTGGATGATGGAAGTAAAGATAAAACAATTGAGTTGGCTCAGGGCTTTTCAAAAAAGCATAAAGGGTTTTCTGTTTTTTCTGAACCACACAGGGGAAAGGGTGGAACTGTTATTGCTGGAATGCAAAAGGCTAAGGGAAAATATGTGTTATTTACTGACATGGATCAATCCACTCCCATGGATCAATTTGATAAGTTTTTGCCAAAAACCGAAGAAGGTTTTGATGTAGTTATTGGTTCAAGAAGTGGGAGACCCGGGCAGTCTATAATTAGAAAAACTATGGCCTATGGGTTTGTTTTTTTAAGAACAATTATTTTAAGGCTACCTTATAAAGACACTCAATGTGGATTCAAGTTATTTTCTAGGAAATCAGCAAAGGAAATTTTTTCAAGAATGGAAGTGTTTGGAAAACAAAATAAAGGTAATGCTGGAGGATCAGTTACAGCTGGGTTTGATTTAGAAACTTTATACATTGCAAGAAAACTTGAATTAAAAGTCGCCGAAGTTTCTGTAGAGTGGTACGAGTATGGAGAAAGAAAAGAAGTAAATCCAATTAAAGATTCATGGGAAGGATTTAGAGATTTAATGAAAGTTAGGTTAAATGCCATTCAAGGAAAATACAAAATATGAACTTTAAACAAATTTTTAAGGAATGGAAGTGGACATCGTTAATTTTAATTGCTATTTTAACAGTTGGATTTGGGATCAGAATATATCAATTAACTCTTTTACCTGTTTTTGTAGATGAAGCAATTTATGTTAGATGGGCACAAGTTATGGCAAATGAACCTACTCTTAGATTTTTACCCTTATCGGACGGCAAACAACCACTTTTTATGTGGATTTTAATGTTTGTAATCAAATATTTTTCAGACCCATTATTTATTGGACGCTTAGTATCAGTTGCAACAGGTGTGGGAACAATGTTTGGCGTATTTGTTTTTTCTTACTTATTATTTAAAAATAAATTTTTATCACTTTTCTCAACCTTTTTATACTCCATTTCTCCTTTTTCAGTTTTCTTTGATAGAATGGCCTTAGTTGATTCAATGCTTTCCATGTTTGGGGTTTGGACAGCCATTTTTGCATTTCTAACAGCCAAATATAAAAGATTAGATTATGCATTACTTGCTGGTTTTTGTTTAGGTTTTGCTGCTTTAACTAAATCTCCAGCGTTGTTTATCACTTTATTGCTACCGACCTTTTGGCTTATGTACGATTGGAAAAGTATTTGGAGACTTGGTGCTACATATGTTTTGGCCTTTGCAATGTATAACATCCAAAGACTAGGTCCAAATTTTTCGCAACTTACTGCACGAACCGGAGACTATATTTTACCTATTAGCCACGCTTGGACAAATTTTTGGGATCCTCTGATTCCACATCTTAAGGATTTTTTGGTTTGGCTTGTCTCAATGGGACCCTGGCCCCTAATACCTCTTTTATTAATAGGGATATTTATTGGTTTTAGAAATCATATTAAAGAAACATTAATTCTTTTAGCTTGGATTATTGTTCCTGTATTTATACAAGCAGAGCTTGGTAAAACATTTACTGCAAGATATATATATTTTGTTTTACCATATCTCTTTATCTTAGTGGGAATGATTTTATTAACACAAGTTAAATGGTTGAGAGTGACGGGTTACGGGTTAATAATTTTATTTATTATACAAAGTTCTATTTTTAATTACTATTTAGTAGTAAATCCTTTAAAAGCCAACTTGCCAAGAGGAGAGAGGTCTGGTTATTTGGAAGAGTGGACTGCTGGTCAAGGAATTAAAGAGATATCTGAATATTTGAAAATTGAAGAAACTAAAAATCCTGGAAATCAAATTGTTGTTGGTACAGAAGGTTTTTTTGGTACACTTCCAGACGGTCTTCAAATATATGTTAATAAATTACCAAACATTGTAGTTATTGGGGTAGGTGTCGTCATCACAGATGTTCCAAATAGTTTAAAAGAGGCGGTTGAAGCAGGAAACAAAACATATTTAGTGATAAATAAATCTAGGTTTAATGGAAATGTTGAAAAACAAGGCTATAAATTAATTGCTAAATATCCAAAAGGGTTAAGGCTCTCTGATTCAAAGCAGTATAAATTATACGGTCTACAAGAAGAACTTCTCTTTTTTGAACTGCAAAAATGATACAATTTAGATTGTGGAAGAAGAAATTGGTGTAGAAATAGTTAAGGCAAGATCTGTACGTGGCATTGTTGTGTTAACTGGTAGAACATTTTTACTTCAGATAATTGCATTAGTCGCACAACTTTTTTTGTTTGCATATTTAGGTCGTTATGAATTTGGTGTTTTTGCAATAGTATCAGCAATTATTAATTTTTTAGTTTACTTTTCTGATATTGGACTCGCTGCAGCATTAATTCAAAAAAAAGAAAGCCCAACAGATTTAGATCTCAAAACTACTTTTACGATTCAACAAATATTGGTTTTTAGTGCGGTTGTAGTTGTTTTTCTTTTAACTCCATTCTTTGTGTCTAAATATTCACTTGATTTTGATGGAAAGATGTTACTTTACGCGCTTAGTGCGTCACTTATACTTTCTTCTTTTAAAAGTATTCCTTCGGTATTACTTGAAAGAAAATTAGAATTTGTGAAACTTGTGTTTCCACAAATACTTGAACAAATTGTTTACAATGTTATCTTGGTAATATTGGCAATCAACGGATTTGGCCTTATGAGTTATAGTATTGCAGTTTTAATTAGAGGAGTTGTTGGTTTAACAGCAATTTATTATTTACAACCATGGAAACCTGGAATTGCTTTTTCGTCTGAAACCTTAAAAGGACTCTTCAAATTTGGTATTCCATATCAAATTAATACATTTTTGGCAACATTAAAAGATGATGGTATGACAATTGTTTTGGGTAGTATTATTGGTCCTGTTGGAATTGGGATACTTTCATTTGCTCAAAAAATTGCAAGGCTTCCGTTAACTTTTTTTATGGATACTGTAACCAAAGTTACATTCTCGGCCTTTTCTAGATTACAAAATGAAAAAGAACATTTAGAAAGAAGCGTAACAAGATCAATATTTTTTATCTGTTTATTAGTTTTTCCAAGCTTGGTTGGAATAATTATTTTGTCTCCAATTTTAGTAAAAGTTGTTCCAAGGTACGAACAGTGGACACCAGCTCTAGTTCCAATTATATTTATATCAATTAATTTTGCTTTTGCTAGTGCAACAACTCAACTTACAAATTTATTTAATGCTATTGGTAAAATTAAAATAACCTTTTATTTAATGATTATGTGGACAGTTCTATCTTGGTTATTTATTCCATTTTTAGCAATAAAGTTTGGTGTAGTAGGGGCTTCAATCGGTTATTCGCTAGTTGGGTTATCATCAGTAATTGCAATTTATATTGCTAAAAAATATGTTAATTTCGGAATTACAGATTCAATTATAAAACCATTAATTGGATCAGTTGTTATGGGAATTATTCTTTTAGTTTTGAGAAACTTTTTAGATGTTAGTATAAATTCAATGCTAATTTTAAGTCTTGTGGGAATACTTGTTTACGGTTCATCAATGGTCTCAATGATGGGCGTTTCATTAATAGAAGATGTTAAGAAAAGCTTTAGGACTGTTTTTAATAAATAAATTACTTGTATTTATAGTTTTATTGGGTACGACTGTTTGGTCTTCAACTATGATTAGAAGTGGGATTTCATACCCATTTGGAATTGGGTTTTGGGGACCGAATGGACATGACGGCATTTGGCATATTGCATTAGCAAATAATTTAGCTAAGGGGTTACTAGAAAATCCAGTTTTTGCAGATGAAAATATTAAAAATTATCATATTGGTTTTGATTTATTATTGGCAATTTTACACAAAGTTACTACTATTCCTGTTAGTGTTTTGTACTTTCAAACTTTGCCACCAATATTTGCGATTTTGATTGGAATTTTGACTTATTGGTTTGTAATAAAATGGAGAAATTCACAACTCGAAGCTTTATGGGCAACTGTCTTTGTTTATTTTAGTGGAGGTTTAGGTTTTATTATTACTTATTTAAAAGATGGTGTTATTACAGGCGAATCAATGTTTTGGTCACAACAATCAGTTTCTACATTAATAAATCCTCCCTTCGTTTTATCTCTAATTTTTATTTTGTCAGGACTTATCGCATTACAAAAAAAGAATATATTATTAGGTATCTTGTTTTTTGGGGTACTTATTCAAATTAAAGCATATGCAGCAATTTTAGTTCTGGGCGGCTTATTTGTTTCAACAATCTATTCATACATCCTACATCATACATCCGATATCTTAAAAGTATTCATGGGGTCATTGGTTCTTAATCTCTTACTTTTTAGTTTAATTAAAAATGACGGAATATCAACCTTTGTTTGGCAACCAATGTGGTTTCTAGAAACTATGATGTCCTATTCAGATAGATTAGGTTGGGAAAGATTTTATTCTGCGATGACTACCTACAAAATGGGACATATTTGGATTAAAGGATTTATAGCATATTTTGTAGCTTTTGTAATCTTTTTATTAGGTAACATGGGTCTAAGAGTTGTGGGATTTTATTTTTTGTGTAAATCTAAAATTGATAACATATTAATTTTTCTTGTGGTGTTGGTTTTAATGGCTATTACAATTCCGATGTTCTTTGTACAAAAAGGGACACCATGGAACACAATTCAATTCTTTTATTATTATTTATTCTTTTTCTCAATTTTTGCAGGAATTGCAACAAGTTGGATTAAAAGTAATGTTAAGTATTTAGCGTTTTTTATATTTGCTATTTTTGGAGCATGGTCTACATTGCAACATTATCTACCAAAAATGCCACAATCCTTTATTTCAAAAGATGAAATCGAAGCTTTAGATTTTCTTTCAAATCAATCAGATGGTATTATATTTTCTTATCCCTTTGATATCTATAAAGCAACGGAGGCAGTAAAAAATCCTCCAAGGCCCCTTTACTTTTATGATTCTACGTCTTATGTATCAGCGTTTTCAGAAAAACAAAGCTTTGAAGAAGATGAGGTAAATTTAAATATCATGGGTTATGATTGGAAAAGTAGACGTGAAGAAACTTTGTCTTTTGTTTCTAATTTAGATGTTTACAAAGGCAGAAAATTTCTAGACTCAAACGATATAAAGTATTTATATTTAGTAAAGGAAAACTCCCCACTTCAAGGTGAATTGTTGAAGCTGGGTTCGACAGAATTAGGATTATCAAAGATTTTTGAGAATAAAGGCTATATAATATATGAATATGGCAAAGATTTCGGTAGTAATTAATACAATAAACGAAGCAAAAAAACTTCCACGCACCTTAGCTTCATTAAAAGGATTTGCTAATGAAATAATTGTAGTTGATATGCACTCAACAGATAATAGTGTAGAAATTGCAAAAGAATTTGGAGCTAAAGTTTTTAAGCACAAATGGTTGTCTTATGTCGAGCCTGCTAGAAATTTTGGAATTTCAAAAACAAAACATGAATGGGTTTTGATTCTTGATCCAGATGAGGAACTTTCAGAAAGTTTAAAATTACTTTTAAGACAGGAGGTTAAGAAACCACAAGCAGACTTCTATCGTATTCCAAGGAAAAATATTATTTTTAATAAATGGATGAAACATTCAGGCTGGTGGCCTGATTATAATATTAGATTTTTCAAAAAGGAAAAGGTGATTTGGAACGAGGTTATTCACTCTGTACCTATGACGATAGGGAAAGGTATGGATTTTTTGGCCAAAGAAGAATTTGCTATAAAACATAGGCATTATTCATCAGTTGAAGATTACATATTAAAGATGAATAGATATACAACAGTTCAGGCTAGAGAATTAAACAAAAAGGGTATTGAGTTTAAATGGAGAGATATTCTAATTAAGCCGGCCTCAGAATTTTTAAGAAGATACTTTGCAGAGAGCGGTTATAAAGATGGACTTCATGGGTTAGTATTATCATTACTTCAAGTTTTATCTGAATTAATTGTGTATGTAAAACTTTGGCAAAAACAAAAATTTAGAAAAAGAAAGATAGATGCAGAAGATACTTTTGAAGAATTAAATAAAATAGCCAAAGATTATATGTGGTGGTTATTTACCTCAAAAATAAAAGATTCATCAAACGTAGTTTCAAAATTATGGCTAAAAATAATACGAAAGATAAAGTATCAATAATTGTTCTTGCAGTTAATAGCCTCGATCTAATAAAAAATGAGTTAAAAGAGATTTCTAAATTAGATACGAAAGTTATTAAAGCGGAATGTATTATTGTTGATAATGGCTCAAACGATGGACTTCAGGAGTATATAAAAGATTATAAGTTACCAAATATGGGTTTTAAATATCTAAAAAATACATCTAATTTAGGATTTGCAGAAGGAAATAATGTAGGAATTAATTATGCATTAAACAATGGAAGTAAATATATACTCTTATTAAATAATGACATGATTTTGTCAAATGATTTATTAATAAAATTAGCAAAATTTTTAAACGATAATCCTAAAATAGGATTGGTTTCTCCGAAGATATATTTTGCAAAAGGTTATGAATTTCACAAAGATAGATACCATGATAAAGATTTAGGTAATGTTATTTGGTATGCCGGTGGAAACATCGATTGGAATAATATTTATACAAGCCATATTGGAGTAGACGAAATTGATAGTGGACAATATGACAAAATTATAAAAACAGAGATAGCTAATGGAGCATGTGTTCTCATACGAAAAGAAGTTTTTGAGAAAATAGGACTCTTAGATAGGGGGCTGTTTTTATATTGGGAAGATGCTGATTTTTGTCAGAGAGCATTAAGAAATGGGTTTGGTATAATGTACTATCCTGGAACAACTGTGTGGCATAAAGTATCTTCATCAGCTGGTGGATCAGGTAGTATTTCAAATGATTATTTTTTGATAAGAAACAGATTATATTTTGCACTTAGATATGCTGGCTTGAGAGCTAGGTTTGCAGTTTTGAGAGACACTGTTAAATTGGCTATTAATGGTCGTGAGTGGCAAAAGATTGGGGCAAGAGATGCTTTGCTTGGAAAGAAAGGAATTGGATCATGGGCAAAAAAATAATTTCAGCTGTAATTATCTACGGTGGTAATTATGATAAAAAGCTTTTAGAAGTTGCTAAAAAATCTGTATCTTGGTGTGACGAAACGATTTTGATTAATGGGGTAAAAGGAAGTTTTAACAATTGGAGAAATGAAGGACTTAAAAAAACAAAAGGGGAGTGGATTTTGTATATAGATTCTGATGAAGAAATAACTTCAGATCTTCAATCCGAAATAATTCAGTTAATCAATAATTCAATAAATCAAAAAACTGCTTACGCGATACCGCGGAAGAATATTATTTTTGGAAAAGAATTTAAACACTCTGGACAATACCCTGATTATCAAAAAAGATTATTTAAAAGAGATAAATTAAAAAAATGGGTTGGTGAAGTTCATGAAGAACCGCGGTATGAAGGTACATTAGGACACTTAAAAAATTCAATTATTCACCACAAAGACATGACCATCACCGAAATGATTGAGAAAACAAATAAATGGTCTGAAATTGAAGCACAACTTATGATTGATGCAAATCATCCACCCATGAATATTTTTAGATTTATGTCAGCTGGTTTTCGTGAGTTTTTTTTAAGATTCGTTAAAGAGAAGGCTTTTTTAGATGGTAAAGAAGGTGTGATATATGGAATTTATCAAATTTATAGTAAACTAATTTCTTATGCCAAGTTATGGGAAAAGCAGCAATATATAATCCATACCTAGATACTTTGGGTGGTGGTGAAAAATACACGTTAACTTTTGCTAAGGTGTTAGCAGAGGAGGGCTATGATGTAGATATTGAATGGAAAGACACAAGTATTAAAGAAAAATTATCAAACAGATTTGGGTTGAAATTACCTCAAAACATTAAAGTAGTAGAATCTGTTAATAGAGGTGAAAATTATGATTTGATCTTTTGGGTAACTGACGGCAGTATACCAACACTTCGATCTTCAAAAAACTATCTTCATTTTCAGGTTCCATTTCATGACGTCAATGGAAGATCGTTATTAAACAAAATGAAATTTTTTAGAGTTAATGGAATAATTTGTAACTCTAACTTTACAAAGAAAGTTGTTGATAAAGAATATGGAGTAGACTCTATTGTTTTATATCCTCCAGTTTCAACAAATTTGTATAAACCGAAGAGAAAAACAAATCAAATATGTTATATCGCTCGATTTTCTAATTTAACTCAAAATAAAGGTCATGAAATTTTAATTAAAGAATTTAAAAGATTATCCAAGGATAAAAAATTTACTGAATGGAAACTGGTGTTTGCAGGTGGTACAGAGGTTGGAGCAGATGTCTATTTAAAAAGATTAAAATTACTTGCAAAAGGTGTAAATATTGAATTTATAGAAAGTCCAACAGTTGAAGTTTTAAAGGATATTTTTGGCAAAAGTAAAATCTTCTGGTCTGGAGCTGGGTTTAATGAAGATGAAATTAAAAAACCAGAAAAAGTTGAACATTTTGGAATTACATTAGTAGAAAGCATGTCTGCGGGTTGTGTTCCTGTTGTCTATAACGCTGGAGGTTACAAAGAAATTATTAATAATGGCAAAAATGGATTTTTGTGGCAAAATAGTAAAGAACTAATAAATATCACTAAAAAATTGGTTAACGAAGGTGGTGCTTTAACGAGATTTTCAAAAGAAGCCGTTCAGTCGTCTAAAAAATATGGATATGAAGAATTTAAAAGAGAAGTCAAAAAAATCATATAACCTCTTATTAATTGCAATATTTTGTCTTGCCTTTTTTTTAAGGATAATATTTTTACAAGATAATACGTTAACTTTCGGATATGACCAAGCACGAGATTCAATAATAGTAAGACAAATACTTGCAGGGGATTTTAAAATTCAAGGACCACCATCCTCACAGCCTGGACTTTTTCATGGAGTCTTTTATTATTATCTATTAGCTCCTGCATATTTAATTGGTAACGGAAGTCCAATTGTAACAGCATATTATTTAGCTTTTCTAAATTCTTTAACAGTAATAATCGTTTTTTTGATTGCCAAAAAAGCAACTGAAGATACAAAACTTGCTTTATTATCGTCATTTTTGTTCGCTATTTCATTTGAATCAACACAATATGCAACATGGCTTTCGAATCCCACAATTGCTGTTTGGACAGTTCCACTAATGTATTTGGGATTATGGATTTGGATTAACCAAAAAAATAATTACAAAACACTGACTGGACCAATTTTGGCTGCTATAGGTTTGGGACTTTCGGTACAGGCTGAAATATTTTTGATTTACCATATTGTTTCACTTTTGATATGGATTCTTATATATAAAAAAGAAATTACAAAAAAGTCTTTAATTATTTTTGGAAGTGTATTTACACTTGTTATATCTACACTTATTCTTTGTGAATTTAAGTTTGGTTTTAATAGTTTAAATGCAATTAGGTCTCTGGCTTCTGCAAGTGGAAATTTGGCATATGCAAAATCAGTTGGAGACTATTTGATTTTATACTTGAATCAAATAGGTCGTATTTTTGCCTTTAATACATATCCAGGAAACATTGGATATGGAGGGATTGCTGTAATTGCTCTTGGTATTTATTCAATAATTAATTATAAGCGAAGCTTGGCCAGCTCCGTTGGTAAACGCAATATTTATCCTGCGTTTTTAGCGGTTTGGTTATTTGCTCATTTATCAGTAGTTACAGTTGGAGGAACATCAACACCGTTTTTAATGGTTGGTATTGGACCAGCAGTGTCATTGATGTTGGCGTTTTATATATACAAACTATTTAATAAAAGTATAATCTTTGGAATGTTGGTATTATTGATTATTTTATATGGTAATTTGAGTTATATATTTTCTCAGAATAAATTTGGTTCAACTCTATTTTCTATTCAAAAAGATATGTTACTTTCAAAACAAATAGCTGCAATTGACTATACATATAAATTAGCTGATGGAAAACCATTTAGCGTAAATAGTTTGACATCACCACTTTGGATAAATATTGTCTGGACATATTTATATAAGTGGTATGGTATGAATACATATGGATATGTACCCAGCTGGCATGGAAAGGATCAAATTGGACAACTTGATAGTTTAGAAAGAGTTGAGAATCCACTTGACATCTCCTTTTTGATATTAGAGCCGATGGCTGGAATTCCAACAAGATATTTAGAGGAGACAATTGGTGAAGAAGATGTTGATACTGTAAAAATTGAAGAAAAATCGTTTGGTGAGTTAGTAATTCAAAAAAGATACAAAATAAGATAGACTATCAAAATCAACGTTATGGATACAAAAAAAATTGGTGAAGACTTACATGAACATGTTCCTGCCAATTGGTATTTTGAAAGCTTAAAAAAAGATCCATTTCAGAAAATTTGGCATAGTACACGGTTTAGAGAAGTCAAAAGAGTTGCCACAACGGCTACCTCAGTATTAGATGTGGGTTGTGCAGATGGTATGTTTTCAAATGTTATATTTAGAAAAGTAAAACCTAAAAAGTTTGTTGGCCTAGATGTAGTAAAAACTTCAATAGATTGGGCAAAAAAACATTGGGCCAATAATAAAAAGATGAAGTTTGTTGTGGGTGATGCTCATAAACTTCCATTCGAATCAAATTCCTTTGATGCAGTTTTTTGTATGGAAGCACTTGAACATGTTGCAGATCCAATATTGGTTTTCAAGGAATTCAAAAGAGTTATGAAAAGAGGTGGATATGGAGTTTTTTTGGTTCCATCAGATAATGATCTATTTAAGGTAGTATGGTGGTTGTGGCTTCATTTTTACCCAAGAGGATGGGTTTGGAGAGAAACTCATATTCAAACTTACAGAAATAATTATTTACCTAAAGTTTGTAAAAAAGCTGGCTTTGAAGTCGAAGTGGATAAAAAATTTAATCTAGGCATGCTACACTTAGTTAAGGTTAGAAAAGTATAACTATGCGTGTATCAATTATAATTCCAAATTTTAACGGAAAAGATCTTCTAGAAAAGAATTTACCAAGTGTAATAAAGGCACAAGAAAATCCAAAAAATAATATATTTGAAATAATTATTGTAGATAATGGATCAAAGGACGAAAGCGTGAACTACCTTAATCAAAATTTTAAAGATAAGTTCAAATTAATTAGAAACACTGTAAATCGCGGATTTTCTAGCGCTATAAATATTGGGGTGAAATCTTCTAAAGGAGATTTTATTTTATTGTTAAATAATGATGTAATGCCAGAAGTTGATTTTTTGGAAAGTATAGAAGAAATTTTTGCGGATCAAAAAGTTTTTGGAGTATCACTACATGAAAAAAATCATGGACCATCACGTGCTTCATTTCAAAACGGAATAATTGATATTGGGTTTACAAAACCTGAGAGTAAAAATAAAGAATTAACTTTTTATGTAAGTGGTGCCGCTGGAATATTTAGAAAAAGTATATGGCAAGAACTTGGTGGTATGGACGAAAAGTTATTGTCTCCATTTTATTGGGAGGACATTGATTTATGTTTCAGAGCATCGAAACGAGGTTATACAAACATTTGGTTTCCTGATGGACATGTAGTTCATAATCACGAATCAACCTCTTCAAAGTTACCAAAAAAGTATGTTGCAAGAATAAAAGAAAGAAATCAATTGTTAATGCTCTGGAAAAACATACACAGTAAACCATTAATGAGAAAACATGTAAATGCATTGTCAAGCCGTTTATTTAAAAGTCCTGGATATTTTTTAATACTATTTATGGCTTTATCTAAATTGGGAACCGTACTGAAACTAAGATATAAAGAGATCAAAGAGTGCGTAGTTAGTGATGAAGCTGTTTTTCAAAAATACCAATGATTAAACTATCTATAATAATAGGTAACTGTAATACTTACGAATTAACGAGAAATTGTATCGAATCAATCTACAAACACAAACCCAATTTTTCATTTGAAATAATTATTGTTGATGATGCCTCAACTGATAATTCTCAGAAAGAACTTAGAAGTTTAGAAAAAAAATACAAAAACTTAAAAACACTTTTAAATATTAGAAATGTAGGTTATGTTAGAACCAACAATAAAGGGCTTAACAGCTCAAAAGGCGAATATAAACTTCTTTTAAATAGTGATACTTTAGTTCATCAAAATACTTTACAAAATTTAGTTGACTTTGCTAAAAAAAATAAAGATGCTGGAGTTGTTGGCTCAAAATTATTGAATATTGATGGATCAACACAAGAATCTTGTTACAATTTTCCAACAATCTGGAATGTTGTAAATTATAAAAAATTTGCTCCGAACAGTGATGCACCAATTGTTGTTGACGCTGTGGTTGGTGCATCCTTTTTAATTACACCTTTAAGCTTTAAATTAATTGGCAATTTAAGTGAAAAATATGTATCTTACTTTGAAGATCTAGATTATTGTAGGGAAGTAAAAAGAAAAGGCTTAAAAGTTTATTATTTACCTGATTCGTTAGTTATTCATTATCACGGTGAGTCATTTAAACAATTAGCCAGTAGTGATAATCAATGGAAAAAACTAATCCCAAGTTCTATTGCATATCATGGTTTGTTTAAACACTATCTTCTCTATATAATTAGTTTGTGCTATCAAAAATATCAAAAATTGTTACAAAGGTAATTACACTGAAATATTTTTGGTTTGTTCTCATTATTTTATTTATAATCCCTGTATTTTGGAACTTATTAAGGCCTGGGTTTTTCCCAATGCAGGATGATTTACAGGCTTTTCGTGTGCAGCAAATGGATAAATGTTTAGACGACTTTCAAATTCCATGTCGTTGGGTACCTGATGCAGGCTATGGATATGGCTATCCTCAATTTAATTACTATCCACCACTTCCTTATTATATTGGTGCTGGTTTACATAGAATTGGTTTTCAATATATTGATAGTGTAAAAGTATTGTTTGTCGTTGGATATATTCTGTCCGCACTTGCAATGTTTACGTTAGTTAGTCAATTAACTAATCACTGGTCAGGTTTTGTTGCCTCAATTCTTTATACATATATTCCGTATAAAGCAGTTGAAGTATATGTCAGGGGTGCCTTAAGTGAATTCTGGGCTCAGATATTTTTTCCTTTAATTTTTTATCTTATTTATAAGGTAATAAAAACAGGTAACCTGCCTGCCGGCAGGCAGGGAAAGAAATTTGTATTGTTGCTTGGAGTTTCAATTGCTTTACTTGCTACAACCCATTCACTGATGACTATGATATTTGCTCCGATTGCTTTACTTTGGGCTTTATATTGGTTACATCAAGAAAAATGGAAAAATATGTTCAAAGTTTTCTGGTCTGGACTACTTGGTTTTGGACTTTCAGCTTTTTTTCTTTTACCCCTTCTCTTTGAGAAAAAATTTGCTCATGTCGAGTCAGTATTATCAGGCTATTTTGATTATAGAGCTCATTTTGTAAGTTTATATAAATTGTTTTTATCTCGTGAGTGGGGGTATGGTTCATCTGGGTTTCCAAATGAATTGTTAAATCTTTCTCTTGGAATTACACAATGGGTTGTGGGTATAGGTGCAGTTTTCTTGGCCCTGTTTGCATACAAAAAATACAAAAAGCTTTCTATTTTAACTTTATTACTTTTTATCTTATCACTATTCACTGTCTTCATGATTCACATGAAATCAAGTTTTATTTGGGCACAGTTACCATTCCTTTGGTATCTTCAATTCCCTTGGAGATTTTTGGCAATTAGTATATTTCTTTTATGTTTACTTTCAGGTTTTTTTACATACTTTTGCAAAAAGTATGCATATATTCTCGGGTCAATTTTAATAATTGCATCGTTTATCTTAAGTATTAACTTTTTTGTACCCAAAGACTGGTTAAACATAACAGACAATGATAAGTTTTCAGGAATAAGTTGGCAAAAACAAATGACAATATCAATTTTTGATTATTTACCAATTTATGCAACATTTCCTCCAATAAATGAAGCTCCTGCTATTCCTGAAGTTCTAGATGGTAAAGCAGAATTTATAGATTATAAAAAAGGAAGTAATTTTCAGAATGGAAAAGTAATTGTTTTAGAAGATGCAACAATTAGATTGCCACTTTTTGATTTTCCTGGAATGCAAGTCAAAGTAAATGGCAAAAAAATTGAGCATTATAATAATGACTGCCGTGGTGAGGAATTTTGTTACGGACTAATTACATTTAAACTTCCAAAAAGTGAATATAATATAGAAACTTGGTTAACAGATACTCCTATTCGTAAGACAGGGAATTATATATCATTAGTTAGTATAATTATATTAATATGGTTAAGTTTTTGAGACGAAACTGGATTTTGATTCTAATTTTTATTTTAGGGCTTTCTGTTTCGTGGCCACTTTTTAGAAGTGGTTATTTTTCTCATCAAGATGACTTGCACATTATTCGTGTAGTAGAAATGAGAAAATGTTTTAGTGATCTTCAAATTCCTTGTCGTTGGGTGCCTGACATGGGATGGGGGAATGGAATGCCACTTTTCAATTTCTACGGAGTTTTTACTTATTATTTTGGTGGAATTGTAAGTTACTTTATAGGTTATTTAGCTGCAGCTAAGTTTTTATTTTTCATAGCCTTAATCTTAGGTAGTTATGGTATTTATTTACTTGTAGAAGATTTATTGGGTAAATATGCAGGGCTAACGTCTGCTGTTTTATATCTTTTTGCTCCATATAAGGCACTAGATATTTATGTAAGGGGTGCATTAACTGAAAGCTTAGCACTTGCTATAATTCCTTTTGTTTTTTACTTTTTCAAAAAGAAAGAATATAGATATGCAATTATCACTTTATTTTTCTTTCTGATCACTCACAATATTATGACCATCATTTTTTTGCCAGTCTTATTCACTTGGATTTTATATTGGTTAGTTGTTACAAAATTTGAAGAATTAAAACCTGTTTTAATATTTTTGGTAATTGCATTTGGAATGTCTGCTTTTTTTATACTGCCTGCATTTTTGGAAAAAGGCTTGGTTCAAACTGAAAGCTTAACAAGGTTTGAGTTAGATTATAGAGCAAACTTTATCAGCCTGAAACAATTATTCTTTGACAGGGTTTGGGGATATGGTACTTCAATTCCAGGCCCAACAGGCGCTATGAATTTTCAAATTGGTTGGCCACATTGGCTTTTGGCTATAATATCAATCTTGGCAATTTTTAGTAAAAAAATTGAAAGGAAAGCAAAATATTTAGTATTAGCAATTTTTACTACATTCTTGATGTCAGCATTCATGACCCACAACAAATCAACGTTCATTTGGGAAAAAATAAATATATTAACTTTTTTTCAATTTCCATGGAGATTTTTATCTTTATCTATTTTTACATCATCTATTTTAGGTGGATTTACAATTACACTCTTTGGTGAAAAATACAGAAGTTATGTTGCTACTTTTATGATTCTGTTAACAGTGGTATTAAACTGGAATTATTTTAAACCAAGAGAATTTTATAATATTACTGAAGAAGAAAAGTTAAGTGGAGAATTGTGGGAATCACAGAGAAAAGGTGCAATCTTAGATTATTTACCAAAAACCGCTTTAGAACCTAGGGAAGGTGCACCGACAATGCCCGAAATTATTACGGGTATTGCAGATATAACAAATTTTGTAAATAAATCAGATAGTTTTAAATTTAATGTTAAAGTTACCAAAGAGTCGCAAATTGATATCCCTGTATATTATTTTCCTAATTGGAAAGTTACAGTAAATGGGAAAAAACATGATTCAAATCACAATAATTTATTAGGCAGGATATCAATCAATTTACCTATTGGAGAGTATAAAATAGAGGGTAAATTTAGAAATACTTTACTTAGAAATGTTTCTAATATGTTATCGTTATTGAGTGCGTCATGGCTAATATTTATATGGAAAAAATTCAAAAAATAATTAAAAAATATTTATTGTTGATAATTTTAACTTTATCAATTCCTGCCGTCAGATACCTTTTTGTTAAGGGTTATTTTGGAGTTTCAGATGATCTACACATTGGTTGGCTTTATGAAATGGATAGGGCAATAAAGATGTTTCAATTCCCACCAAGGTATATTCCAGATCTTTCTTTTGGTTTTGGATATCCTTTATTTAGTTTTGTTTATCCATTACCGTTTTACATTGCCGAGATATTTCACTTAATTGGGTTTTCACTTGTAAATAGCGTTAAATTAGTGTTTGGTTTGTCTATTCCTTTTTCAATGCTTTTTATGTATCAACTTTTGAAAGTTTATATGAAAGAAGATTTTTCCCTTGCAGGTGCAGTTCTATATGTATATGCACCATACAGAGCCTTAGAGCTTTTTGTGCGTGGAACGATAGGGGAGATAGTTGCCTTTGTATTTTTTCCATTAATTATTTTATCCTTCATCAAATTAACTAGCAACGAAAAATCTTTAAAATGGATTGGAATGGCAGGAATTTCAATTGCTGGACTTGTTCTGTCGCACAATATTATGGCGTATATGTTCATGCCATTTTTACTTTTGTTTGTTCTCGTTCGTATCTATTTGCTAGCCAAAGACAAATGGCTAACGACCAAGAGCTGTTTTGCCGCTATTATTTTAGGTCTTTTGTCTTCCGTCTACTTCTGGCTTCCGGCAATTTATGAAAGTAGTTTGATGAAATATGATACCGTATTTAATTTTTACGACCATTACCCTACTTTAAAACAATTTGTTACGAAGTATTGGGGATATGGTGCATCAGTTCCAGGGAATTACGATACGATGTCATTTTACATGGGGGCAGTTGGAATTACTGTTGTCATAATTGGCATACTGCTGTTCTTTTTGAAATATAAAAAGTTTTTAAGAGAAGAAAAAATAATTGTTGTCTGGGCAATATTTGTATGTTTAATCAGCGTCTTCATGATGAATTTTAGATCGGCGTGGTTTTGGAGGAATCTTCCACTCATTCCTTATTTTCAATTTCCATGGAGATTTTTAGCAATGATAACACTAATGAGCCCTATTCTATTAATTCCATTCTCAAAATTTTCAAAACTAAAATACATTCCATTTATTGTTATAGTTTTTGCAATTACCCTTAATTTTAATTACTTTAAAACAAGTGAGTATTTAGGAAGAATGGATGATTATTATATAGATAGATATATTCCAGTGCCAACTGCAAGTGTTGAGTATTTAAAAACTTCTGAAGAATATTTAAGGTTACCAAAAGAAACTGACAAAAGACCAGAAAAAAATTATCCAAGGGCATATACTGAAGATCTAGATGTAAGATTTAAGATTGAAGAACTAAGTCCACTAAATGCAAAGATAGAGACAGAAAGCAATATTGAACTTACTTTAAACTATAATAAATACAATTATCCAGGATTTGTTGCAAAAATTGATGGTAAATTAGTAAAAATAATTTCTGGTAAGCCATATGGCCAAATTTCATTTCTAGTTCCAAGTGGTGATCATGAAGTTATCGTTTCATATAAAGAATCACCATTTAGACTAGTATTTGATATAATTTCACTAGGAGCTATTATAACTTCTATTTATTTTATAGCTAAGAAAAGATGAGATTCAACTAACGTTATGAAAAGATTTATCATAATTATATTAACTCTAGGAATAGTTTTGAGGATAATATTGTCACTCACTACATATCACTCTGATATAATTCCTTTTGATTTTGCGGGTAAAGTAATTGCTGGTGGTAATATTACAAATTTTTACGATTATCTCTGGTCGTTACCAGAAGATGATCGTATTCTGATGGTTTACCCACGGAATTTATTTAATTATCCCCCACTTCCATATTTCTTTTTGGGAAGCGTTTCGCTTCTAACTACTTGGATGGTAAACCCAGTAGTGCATAGTGATTTTGTTTTAGATTTCAGGTCTACACTTGGAAATCCACAACTTAATTTATTATTATTTTTATTAAAGTTTCCATATTTTTTCTTTGATATTGCTATCGCCTATTTGTTAATGAGTTTTTTCAAAAATGAAAAGGAAAAGAAATGGGCATTTGCATTATGGATATTTAATCCAGTTAATTTGTATACTACTTACATGGTTGGGCAGTTTGACATAATACCAACATTTTTAACTGTTACAGCACTCTACATGGCTATTAATAAAAAGAATCTAATGTTTAGTGCTCTACTGCTTGGTTTAGGAGTTGGATTTAAAATATTTCCACTTTTATTTATAATACCTCTAGTTTTAGTAAAAGTTGATTGGTCATCAAGAATAAAAATTTTAGCTGTTGCAGGAATTACATATCTTGTATCCGCATTTCCATTTGTAATGTCTCGTGGTTTTAGAATGACTGCAATGCTTGCAAATCAAACTACGAAAAGTTTTTATGCAAGCATTCCTGTTTCTGGGGGCGAATCAGTAATTTTATTCTTAGCTGCTGTAATATTTTTTTATATATTGTTTATGTACAAAAAAACAGAGATTGAAGATATCTGGAAAAGATTTTTCGTCATGATTTTAGTATTTTTTATTTTCACCCATTTTCATCCTCAATGGTTTTTATGGACAATGCCATTTTTCGTAATTGATCTTGTTTATACTAAATTTAAACATCTACCTCTATTTATTGGCCTATTATTTGTATATATAGGAATGATTACCTTTTTTGATTCTGGACTTTCGATCGGACTATTTTCTGCAGTAAATCCTGCACTTTATAATCTGCCTCCATTTTGGAATCTTTTAGGATTAAATTTTGATATAAATATGTCTCGTAGTATATTGCATACTGTTTTTGTCGGTATTTCAGCTTATTATATATATGAATATGCGTAAACTTTTAATACTAGCTATTATATTAAGACTCTTAGTTTCAGGTTTATTGTTTCATCCAGATATTAAAACGATTGCATTTCAAACCTCTTTCCTCAAAAAAGGGATTACTAACATTTATCCATATTTAATTAATAATAGGGCAAGTTTACCTCTGAAAGAAGAATTTGTTTATTTTCCTTTAACTTATTTCACAATTGGTGGATATCAGGCAATAATTTCTACTTTTTTGGGTAGTAATTTTGATAGTTGGTTACATGACGCAGGCGCAAACTCAGTTGTAAACAACCCTAGTATTATTAGATACTTAATACTTCTTAAGTTACCGTTATTATTTGCAGATATATTTATAGCCTTTTTATTACTCAAATTTTTCAAAAACAAAAAACAAAGAGAACAAGCTTTTACTTTGTGGTTATTTAATCCATTTACTATTATTTTAATCTACGCATTTTCAAATATTGATTTGTATGCGGTATTATTAACATTGATTGCATTTTTATATCTAAAAAAAGAGAAATTATTAAATGCATCGGTGTTTTTAGGTTTGGCAATTTCATTTAAACTTTATCCACTACTATTTGTTCCGTTTCTATTTTTGAAGGCAAAAGATACAAAGGAAAAGGTTTTATCAGTTGTTATTCCAATTTCTATTTTTCTTTTTACAATTATTCCTTTTTGGTCACAGTCCTTTGTTAATTCGGCTCTCTTGTCAGGACTTTCTACAAGGATTTTCAGTCCAAATTTTTCAATTGGGTTTGGTGAATCAATGATAACAGGATTGTTTTTGATTGCAGTATTATTTTTTGCAGGTTGGGTGATGGATATGAAGATTAAACTTTTTAATTATTTTACAGTTTTATTATTAATTTTATTTTCTTTCTCACATTTCCATATTTCATGGCTTTTATGGATTGCACCTTTCTCAGTTATTTTAGTTATTAAAAAACCACAACTTTCGTGGCCAATATTTTTATGGTCAGTATTTGCAGTTTCCATACCTTTGTTTTACGCGGACCGCGCCATGACAATATCACTATTTAGAATATATTCTACTTGGTATGATTTATTGCCAACACCATTTATAGTTATGCAGAAGTTTTTTGATCCATATGTCTTCCAAAGTATGTTACATTCTGTATTAGCTGGACTTTCAGTTGTTTTGTCATATAAATTATTGAAACATGACTAATTTTACAAAATTTACAATTTTTACAATTTTATTTTTAATTTTAGTATTACCAATTTTAATGATAGTACCTATTAAAATGGTGCCCAGTGGTGATCAACCGGGGTATGGTGATATGGGCAGAGTATCAGTTTATGGACTTCGTGATTTTAAACAAGTATTTTTGTCTAAAGATAATAACTTAACAGCAATTGGAACTACAATTAAAAATCCTAATTTAAAAAATAAAAAAGATATTTTCTTTAAATTGTATGAAGAAAATAATAACTTGGCAAGAACCGTAGTTTTAAACGGTTTTAATATTGGGGATGGTGATTTTGTAAAAATAGTTTTTGAACCAATTCTTGACTCAAAAAATAAAAAGTATTATTTTGCAATTGCCTCACCAACTGCGGGAGAAGAAGAAATAATTGAATTATTTTTAATTAAATCTACAAATGAGGTATTAGAATATACATATGACGAAGAAACAAAACCTGGAGGTATCCCCATGGTCACATTCCACAAACCAAATAGTAAATGGGAAACAATCAAATCAGTCTATCTCAATTTATTTTCCAAATTATAACCTCTGAGTTTTCGAAGAGTTTGGTAAGGTCAAGTGATTCAACACTAGTTTTTGGTGCAACTGCTTTGGGGTAATAGAGAATGTTGGCGTTTGTAGATTTGAGAGATGATTTTACCTCGTCAATTTTTTCACTATTAAAAGTTGTCTCTTTTGTCTTGAGTCGCGGTCTGTAATCATAGCCCATGATGTCTACTTGTTCATAATCATCAAAATATGTTCTTCTTGAAGTAAGTGCAGAAACATATGATGTATCAAACCAATCCCAAATATCTGGAATTTGTTTCTTAAGATTCAGATACTGATTATATGGTGGAGTAAGAATTATTGAATTTTCGTTTGTATTTTCTTTGATAAAATTAAGTGCTTCAAGTTCAGCTGAACTTATTTTTGTAAATGGTTGTCTTATGTGATTATTTGACCAATAGAATTCTTCAAATAATTTAACTTGTGTTGGAATCATTAGGAGGAAGATAAGAGGAAACAGGAAAAAGGAAAAAGCCTTTGGAATTTTTGAAACTGCAATTCCTGACAAAATCCCAAAAAGTAATATAAAATATTGTAAAAATTGAGCAGTGTTACTTGCAACACCTTTTTGTAAAAATATTAATGGTAATAAAAGTGAAAGTGTAATTGATATTTTAAATATTGTGTTTGTTTTAACGAATTCCCAGAGACCAATGAATCTCATTCCAAGATTTCCAAAGAAGAATATTAAAAAACCCATTCCTTCGAGCCAGATGACTCTTTTCCAGTTGTGTTCATAGATATATGTTTGACGCCGTAGCTCCCAGTCTAAAAGATTAAGTCTTGATGGTTCAACTATCATAGTTCTTATATACCACCACGGTTCATAAATTAAGAACGATCCACTGTTTGATGAGTTTGGAATATATAGTGCAAGGGCCATGATTCCACTTAAAAGCGAAAGTATGAAAAGTCGCATATCTTTTCTAAATATTAAATTCCATGTTCCAACTATTGATAACGCACCAAGTAGTATTACTCCTGCATAAATTTTAAATGCAGAAATTGTACCAAGTAATATAAAAGAAATTAAAAAGTATTTAATTTCGAGTCGTTTCTCTGTCTGTTCTAAATAGACAAATACATAATAGATTGCAGTTAGAAATAAAAAGTTAGAAATAATTTGGGGGGGATTTCCGCCAGAGCTTTGTATTTGTGTAGCCCAGAAAACACTTTCCCCTTTTCCAATTAAATAGCCAAAACTGCCTGCAAAATAAGTAAAAATGACAGCCCAAATTGATGAGCTAAAATTTTTGGTTAATTTTTTAGTTAAAAAGAAAGCTGATGCACCAAGAAAAATAGAATAAAATAGCGGAAATATTCTAAAGTATAAATTTTCATTTGAAATCCATAAATATTTACTCACCATTGCTGGTAAGACATCAGAGAAGAAATGATAATTTTTAAGTGGAGTTCCTGCAAAAATTGGATTTTGAAATGGGTAACCCTTCTTAATTTCCTCCATCAATGCCATGTGCCAAGTTCCATCATGGCCATGCGCACTCCAAAATACTAAATCACCATTTTGATATGTTCCACTTGGAGCAATAATTGCAAGTTGGCCTACCATTCCAATTATAAATATTGTTAATACCAAAAGTGTTTGTAGATTAAATTTGATTTTAAGATTGTTAAATATTCTGAATAACGTCTCTCGGCCAACAAATATTGATAAAAATAAGACGGGAATGATTAAATAGGGAATATTTAGTACAATTAAGATATATGAAATCAGGGTGGAGAGAGCAAATACAAAAATTGAGCCCATCAGCAAAGCTTCCATATTCAAATTATATACTAATTGCCATATTAATACTCGGGTTTTTCATACGTTTCTACAAAATTAATTCATTACCCTTGTATGGGGATGAACTAACAATGGTTTACGATAGCTATAGCGTACTTAAGACGGGAATGGATCAGACCGGAGAATTTTTACCACTGACCTTTAAAATGGGGGCAGGTAGACCAGCAGGTTATGTTTACGGAAGTATTCCATTTGTTGCATTTTTTGGACCAAGTGTTTGGGGTGTAAGAGGTCTATCTTTTATATCTGGTTTAGGAATTATAATTTTAATGTATTTCTTGGGAAAAAAGATGTTTTCAGAAAAAACTGGATTAATTGCAAGTTTCTTGGCTTCTATTTCGCTTTGGGATATTTATTTGTCTCGTGCAGGATTTGAAGTCCATTTTGCATTATTTTTAACTCTTTTTGGAGTAGTTTCGTTTTTGTATAAGAAATATATTCCTATGGCTTTATTTTTTGGACTTGCAGTTTTTACCTATCCGACTTTCAAGTTAACCATTCCCCTATTATTGCTTGCCTTAATGTTATATTCAGGATTTATACAAACCTTAAAGAACAAACTATTTATGATCTCTATTTTTATATTGTTAGTTTTTGCCGGGATTTCAATTAAAGAAACATTTAACGGTGTCTCTGAGGCAAGATTTCTTGATTTAAATGTGTTATCAGATCGGATTTTACAAACTAGTGTCATACAAAAAATTAATGAACAACGAAACATTTCCACTTTACCAAATAAAATTAAACCTCTAATTTATAATCGTCCGTTGGCATACACAAGAATTCTTTTTGAAAATTATGTCGAAAACCTGTCCCCTCAATTTTTATATTTAAGGGGGGATAGAAACCCACGTCATAACCCCGGTGAGTGGGGAATGTTATACCTTGTGGAGCTACCACTTGTGTTTGTAGGACTTTATTTTTTAGTTAAAAATAGTAAAAGAAATTTAATATTAATTGTTACTTGGATTTTAATTGTTCCGCTTGCCACAATGTTCATGGGTCAAACACATGCACTTCGTAATAATTTAATATTGCCTGCCTTTATATTAATTTCTGCATACAGTCTCGAAAATATTTTAGCTAAATGGCGAATATTTATTTTTAGTATGTTTGGAATACAACTTATTTATGTATTATTTACAATTTATTTTTTTGCACCAAATAAATTTGGTAGTTTTTGGTCACTTGATGCTAAAATTGCATCAGAAAAAGCAATTAATAGTGATAAAAATATAGAAGTTGTATTATCTACTAAAATTGACAATATTGAATATGCTTATCCAGTTTATGCCAAAATAGATCCAAAATTAGCCATCGAACAATATGGAAAATGGCCAAAAATATATGGCAATGTAATAATCTCAAATGAATAATATTGTAATTGTGATGCCGGCTTTTAATGCAGAACGTACTGTTAAAGAAACTTTTAATGAAATACCAAAATATTTAAGAAAAAATATTGTTTTAGTTGATGATAACAGTACGGATGAAACGATATCTGTTGCCACAAAATTAGGAATAAAAGTATTTAAACATTCAAACAATTTAGGTTATGGTGGAAATCAAAAAACATGCTATTGGGAAGCCTTAAAATTAAAACCTGATGTTGTAGTTATGCTCCACCCAGATTACCAATATGATGCAACAAGAATTGAAGATTTAATCGACCCAATCCTAAAAGGAAGGTTTGATTTTATGTTTGGAAGTAGAATTGCTAATAAAAGTGGGGCTCTCGAAGGAGGAATGCCAAAAGTTAAATATTATGTTAATAGAATTGTTTGTTTTATCCAAAATATATTATTGGGAGTTAATTTTACAGAGCACTTTTCAGGTCTTCGTGCATTTTCTGGAAAGTTATTAAAAACAGTTCCTTTTCAAAGATTTTCAAATGACTTTGTGTTTGATCAAGAAATGACTATTTCGGCACTTTCATATGGGTTTAGAATTGGAGAAATTGCAATTCCTACAAGATATCACCATGAAGCTTCATCGATTAAGTATTTAAAAGGTATTAAGTTTATTTTGGAAGGTTTTTGGACAATATTTCGCTATCATCTTAATAAATATGGATTAGTAAAGGATAAAAGATTTAAATGAAAAGTTTTTCAGCCTTGGAAATCGATAAAAATATAACCAGACAGGAATATCTTGGTGATGGGTTGGGTAAAATATATAAAAATAGATATGGTGTCATTTTTTTTAAGGATGTTTATCCAAGATTTATTAAATTAGAAACAAACTTTTTTGAATTTTTCCAGAGCCCGATTATTTATATCTTACTTTTTGGTTTATTAATTTATTTTGGACTGAAAAAAAAATATGAAAAATAATTTGTTTGTTTTGATACTAATTGTTATTTTGGCTTTTATTTTACGTTTTTATAGACTTGGGGAAGTTCCACTCGGTTTCCATCAAGATGAGATATCCCAAGCTTACAATTCATTTTCAATTTTAAAGACTGGACAAGATCGTTACGGTCAATTACTTCCTATTTTGTTTAGATCGTTTGGTTCGTATCAACCACCAATTTACACTTATTTGACCCCAATTCCACTTTATTTATTTGGGAATACGATATTTGCTGCAAGATCAACATCTGCTTTTTTTGGAGTTTTAATAGTTTTAATGTCATATTTTATAGTAAAGGAACTTGTTAAAACAAAACATAAAGAAAGCCTTGCTTTACTTGCTTCTTTTGTTGTTGCAATTTCACCTTGGGCAATACACTTTAGTAGGAGAGTGGTTGAAGGAAATCTGGGACTTTTTTTCTTTCTTCTTTCTTTTTATTTTTTCATCAGATCCTTATCACAAATTAAATTTATTATTCCCGCTTCAGTTCTTCTTGCTATATCTACACACGCATATTATTCAGAGAGATTGATTGCAGTTATTTTCTTTCCATTTTTCCCAATTTATTTTAAAGACTATTTTTTGAAATACAAAAAATGGGTTATAGGAAGTATTTTATTATTTGGTTTAATTCTATTACCGCATGTTGCGACGGTTTTTTCTGGAGCTTTTGCTGCAAGACTTGACCAAGTAGGTACTGCTGGTGAAGGAAAACTTTTCTTTGTTGAGTTTGCAAAACACTTTGTTAATTATTTATCTCCAAAATATTTGTTTAGTGACGCAGGCAGTGGTCTTGCAAGAGTCTCTCCTGATTTAGGAGTTTTTTTCAACTGGATGGTTGTGCCGTTTTTAATTGGACTTTATTTTCTAACGAAGTATATTAACAACGAATATCTAATATTTTTAGGAATATTTCTTGTTATATGTTTAGTTCCCGTATCAATGACAGGAGATATTTTCTACCCACTAAGAGCTCTAGAATTTTTCTGGTTACTTTCATTTATTATTTCAATTGGAATTTTTGAAATTGGGGAAAGAATCAAGAATGTTTGGATCAAGTGGTTTATTTTTTTTAGCTTAATTTTATACTCTTTAGGTTTCTTCTATGTTTCATATTTTATTTTGTTTCAACATGAGACTACAGAGAGCGCCGGAAATACATATTTCACGCTCTCTAACAAATTAGATGAGTACAAGGATTACAAGATAATTCTTGATTCGACCAGAGATCCTGCAACAGGGCTTAGAATAGCATATGTTAGAAGCTATGATCCCAAAAAACTTCAAGCCTTATTGAAAGGCCAAATGGAGTCACCGTATTATGATATATTTGTAAATAACAATGAAACCTATGTTGTTGATAATATAGAGGCAAGAGCTATTAACTGGAAATCTGATAGATGTAGAGCTAAAACAATTTTAGTTGGAGATGCCTTAGCAATTTCAGAGAGCCAGATTAAAGATCACAATTTAGAAAAAGTGTTTGAGATTGAAGGAATAAATAGAAACATTGTTCTTTTTGGATATTTAACAAATCCTGACAAAAAATGCGAAACAAAATAATATTAATATCAATTATCGTTTTAGCCTTCTTTTTAAGAATATATAAGGTCGCAGACCTTGAAAGCTTTGCTTATAAAATAACTTCAATTCCACCATCTTTAAATTGGGATGAGACATCCATTGGTTATAACGCATACTCAATATTGAAAACTGGTAGGGATGAATGGGGGCAGTTTATGCCAATTCATTTTAAATCCTTTGGTGAATATAAACTACCTGCTCAAATATATGCATCAATACCTGCGATTGCAGTCTTTGGACTAAACGAATTTGGAGTTAGAATTACCCCTGTTGTCTATGGAACGCTTTCAGTATTATTATTGTATTTACTTGTACAAGAACTCTACAGAAAGAAAGTAATATCCTTAATCTCAGCATTTTTACTTGCAGTTTCTCCGTGGCATATACAGCTTACCCGTGCTTCATTTGAATCTTCATTCTCACTGTTTTGGTTTTTGCTGGGAGTTTTATTATTGATTAAGGGTTTGAAAACAAAAAAATGGATTATTATTTCAATGGTTCCATTTGTAGTTTCAGTCTATACATATAATACAGCAAGAATTTTTACACCCCTTTTCTTATTTGTTTTTTATTTGTTAAATTTTAAATTTTTCCTAAAAAATGTTAGATATTTCATATTTAGTTTTTTAACATTTGTAGTTTTGGCAAGTCCAATTATACCGTTTGTACTTTCTGGAGACGCTGCAGCACGTTATAAATTAGTTAGTATCACTGATGATGCTGGATTAGTACCAAGACTAGATGAAAGAAGAAATATGTCTAAACTCCCGCCTTTAATTACTAAATTAATTCATAATAGATATACATATAATACTTATTATTTTGGAGTGAATTATATCGCACACTTTACTCCAAACTTTCTGTTTGTAAATGGAGCTGGACATAGACAGCATCATGTTCAGGGAATTGGAGAATTGTATTGGATACAGGCTCCATTTTTACTGTTCGGCCTTTACGTTCTGTTAAGAACGAAAGACCATTCTTTAAAGATTCTACTGCCTTGGTTACTTTTGGCATTTGTTCCAGTAGCTATGACAAACGATAGTATTCCAAATGCACTTCGCACTTTAATTGCTGTTCCTGTTTATCAAATTTTTACTGCAGTTGGCATTTATGAATTTATTAAACTAAAAAAGTATTCAAAAGTTATATTGGTCGCTTCAATGATCTTGTTCATAATTAATTTTGGAATTTATTTAAATAATTATTTTGTTAAATATCCAATTAATTATTCGAAGGACTGGCAATATGGCAACAAGCAAGCAGTAGAGTATATTAAAAACAATCAAGATAAATATGACTTAGTTGTATTTACCAGAAGTTATGGTGAACCACATATATTTACGCTTTTTAATTTAAAATATGATCCTTTAAAATTTCAGAATAGTTCTAATTTAGAGAGGTTTGAAACATTTAATTGGGTGAGAGTTTTAAGGTTTGATAAATATTATTTCCCTGATTTAGGAGATATTGGTACAAAATATGAGGACATAATAAAAACAAACCCAAACAAAAAAATATTATTTGTTGGTAAAAAGGGCGACTTCCCTGAATATAAAAAAGTATTAGAAAGGATCAATTTTCTAGATGGCTCAGAAGCTTTTGAAATTGTGGAAAATTAATTTCGTTATAATTTTAATTTGTTTATTATTTTTAATAACCAGATTATATAAAATTAGTGAGATACCCTCTTCTGTTTATTGGGATGAAGCGTCGATTGGTTATAATGCATATTCAGTATTAAAAACCGGTAGAGATGAATGGGGAGAATTTTTACCACTTCATTTTAGAGCTTTCGGAGAATTTAAACTTCCTGTTTATATTTATTCAGTTGCGATATCCGAGTTTTTCTTTGGTCTAACCCCGTATGCAGTACGTCTACCCGCAGTAATCTTTGGATTGCTATCAGTAATTGGTCTGTATTTATTAGTATTAAGATTAACGGATAATAAATTATTATCTCTTCTTTCATCCTTCTTATTTAGTATTACGCCTTGGTTTTTTATATTCTCAAGAACTGGATATGAAGCTGTTGCAGGTTTATCCTTTTTTATCTGGGCAATTTATTTATTGCTATTAGTTGTTAGGCATAAATTCTTATTTGTTATTTCAACATTCTTATTTATTTTATCTGCGTATAGTTATAATAGTTTTCGTATATTAACACCGATAATTTTAGGAGTGGGACTATTATATTATTTGATCAGGAAGAATTATGTAGCTGTTTTCGTATCTGTTTTAATTCTACTTGCCAGTATGTTCCCTCTTTATAAACTTTACCGAAAAGATTCTGGATTATCTAGACTCCAAACAGTTGGTTCAAAAAATATCATACAAAATTACATCAAAAACTTTTCTCCAAGCTATTTATTTGTGATAGGTGATACTAATCCAAGAAGCCAAATGCCAAATCATGGTCAGCTGTATTATCTGGATATATTATTTTTAACCTTGGGGATTTTATATATATTACAAAGCAAAAACTCTAAATTATATTTTATCTTATGTTTTTTGTTGCTAGCCCCAATTCCTGCTGCAACTACTAAAGAAAATCCCCATGCATTAAGAGCAATTTTAATGAGCCCGGTACTAGCTGTAATTTCGGCGATGGGAATTTATTATTTAACAAAATCAAAAAAGTTATTGTTGGTTATTATTGTAGGAGCATATCTATTTTTGTTTGTTAGTTATTTTTCTAATTTTATTAGCAATTATAATAATTTGTCCAAATCAGCATGGCAGTATGAATATAAAGAAATATTTGAAAAACAAAAAAGTGGATGTGTATCAGATGAATTTGCCCAGCCATATATTTTCGCCTTATATTACAACAAATTTGATGTAAACGAATTCATTAGGTCTCGTGAGTTAAACCCCGTTTCAGATTGGGGCTTTTCAACAGTAAAATCATTTGGAAATTTTGATTTTCCTAAAATATGCAAAAACTAACATGTTTCATATTAATATTAATAGTTTTACTTGCTGTGTTTTTGAGATTCTACAAATTAGATTCTATTCCAGCTTCACTTAATTGGGATGAGATTGCAGCAGGTTATAACGCTTATACAGTTGCCAACTGGGGAATGGATGAATATGGTAGTAAATTTCCTCTAGTTTTTACGTCCTTTGCCGACGACAAACATCCAGTACATATCTATTTAACTGCAATAGTAGTTAAAATGTTTGGTTTATCAGATTTTAATATAAGGGCAACAAGTGCAGGTATTGGAGTTTTAACTGTTATTTTTATTTTCTTCTTGGCCAAGGAATTGTTTGATAGCAACTTAGCAGGATTATTTTCAAGCTTATTCTTAGCAGTTTCACCATATCATATACATTTTTCAAGAGGATTATGGGAGAATAACTTTGCGTTATTTTTTCTAACTGCAGGAGTAGTAATGTTTTATATTGGACTTAGGAAATACGAGTATTTGATACCAATTGGATTTACTTTTTTTGGACTTTCGTTTTTTTCATATCATTCCGCAAAAGTAGTTGTACCAATTGTTGTTCTTTTAATTTGTATAATTAATTTTAGACACTTAATCAAAACAAAAATTGGATTAACTATTTCAGTTTTGGTTGTTTTGTTGTTTGGAATATTAATTATTAAAGATACAAGGATTTTGGGATTCGCCCGTATGGGCCAAACAAAATTTTCTGATGAACAGATAAAAACAGCAGGAGGTAAATTTAATTTAGTTTTTGCAAACTATAAAAAACATTTTACGTATGAGTATCTTTTTAATAGTGGTGATCAGAGTCCGAGAGCGTCTGTAAAAGTTATTGGCCAGTTTTACAAACTTGATTTAGCATTATCTTTATTTGGTTTGTTTGTATTAATTTACAAAAAGAAGTGGCAATCTTTATCTCTGATTTTGACATGGTTATTAATATCTCCAATTCCTAGTTCTATTTCATCAATTGAACCAAGTGCCATTAGGGGCATATTTACGATAGTACCTGTGTTACTACTATCGGCTTCTGGAACAGAAGCTCTGATTGTTCTTTTTAAAAACAATTTGTTAAAAATTTTAATTGCGTTAGTGTTAATTATTCTTTTAGGTCGAGAGGTAATTAATTATTTAAATTATTATTCAAAAGTTTATCCTGTCAAAGAAGCAATAGAATGGCAATATGGAATGAAAGAGATTGTAGAATATTCAGAAAAAAATCCAACGATACATAAGATGTATGTTGATAATATAAGACAACAACCATATATATATTTCTTATATTATTTAAGAACTCCGCTATCAGAGTTATTAAATACAGTGAGATATGATAAAAGTAACGCAAAAAGTTTTAATACTGTATTATCTTTTGATAAATACCAATTTGGGAGCTGGAATATAATTGATAGTAATCCAAATGAAGGAATTGTATATGCTGTTACACCAAGTTATTATACCGGCCTTCGTTTCACTCAACAATTTGATGTAGTAAAACAAATTAAGTACCCTGATAGATCTGACGCCTTTTTCATCGTCACTGGTCATGCTCAGTAGTGTAAAATATATAAATATGAAATTAAGTGTAGTGCTTGCGACCCGAAATGAAGAAGAAAACATTGAAAGATGTTTGGAATCAATAAAGTCGATAGCTAACGAAATCATAATTTTTGATGAGTATTCAACAGACAGAACTAAAGAAATCGCTGAAAAATTTGGTGCCAAAGTATTCTTAGAGCCACATCACGATATTTTTCATATAACTAAGCAGAAGGCTATTGATATGGCAAAGGGGGACTGGATACTTCAATTGGATGCAGATGAAGTAGTAAGCCCTGAATTGTCAATGGAAATTCAGGGAATTATCAATCACGAAGTGACAAGCTCTGCTTATAACCAATCACCAATAATCAAACAAAACAAACTTTTTGATAGGCATCAAAAACTTATAGAACAACGTAACGGACCAATCGGAAAGCAAGATGGAGAAGTAGTTGCCTACTTTATACCAAGACGGAATATGTTTCTCGGCAAGCCTTTAATCCATGCTGGTGTTTATCCTGATGGGGTAATAAGGCTTATTAGAAAAGGTAAAGCATATTTACCTGCGAAATCAGTCCATGAACAAATGGTTATTGATGGAAAGGTTGGTTGGTTAAATGGAGATTTGTTGCATTTCGATTCCCCAACTCTTTCTAGATATTTAAATCGTTTAAATCGGTATACAGATTTAAAAGCTCAAGAACTTAAAAGTTCAAAAACTCCAAAAAACTTGTGGTCATTTTTGCAATTTACCATACTACATCCTACATACTACTTTCTACTGTTATTTATTCGTCATCTTGGTTTTCTTGACGGTGTAAACGGTTTTCTATGGAGTTTTTTCTCCGCCCTCCACTTCCCAATTGCATATTTTAAATACATAACAAATAAATAAGATATTATTTTGTAATTTCTTCTCTTGAAATACCAGCTTCTCTAAGTAAAGAAATTAAGGTTCCCTTTGGAATTTCACCTAAATGCATGGCAATTACTGCACGCTTTTCCGTTTTCGGATTAAACATCACTAAATGACTTCCTGTTTGATGGTCTTCGATAAATCCTAAATTTTTAAGTTTTTTAATAACTTTTTTGAAGTAAAATTTGGTAGTTTAGGCATACGAAAACGGCATTGGTGTATCCATGTTGATAGTTGAGAAGAATGAATGCTCATCACTTGGTGCGACTTCCTCATGTTTTTTCAAGCTCGCCAAATATGCATTAATTGCTTCTTTAGCCATTTTTTTAGCTTCAGTTAAATTTTTACCATATGTTACGCATCCCGGAAGTGATGGAACTATCACGGTAAAACCTCCTTCCGGTTCGGCATTAAAAATTAAATTGTACGTCACCTTTTTCATATATCTATCTATTTTAGAATAGTAAGTCAAGTAAAACAAGGTTATAATTCAAAAATGATCCCAAATATTGAAATTAATGATAAGTTTAAGGAAGCCCTTAAGGCTGTAGAAACTGGTAAGAATTTATTCATCACAGGTAAAGCAGGAACCGGTAAATCAACCCTCTTGAAGGTCATAAGAGACTCGTTAACAGTGAACTATGTGGTTCTTGCTCCAACTGGAGTTGCCGCGGTTAATATTGGCGGTCAAACAATACATTCTTTTTTTGGATTTCGTCCCGACATAACTATTGAGAAAGTTTTAAGAAGAAAACATCCAAGAAATCCTGATGTTTATGAGAATCTTGAAGTTTTAATAATTGATGAGATTTCCATGGTTAGAGCTGATTTATTAGATTGTGTCAATACATTTTTAACAATGCATGGTCCAGAAAAAGGTCGACCTTTTGGAGGAGTACAGCTTGTTTTTATTGGAGATTTGTATCAACTTCCTCCAATTGTAACCTACAAAGAAAAGGATGTTTTTAGTGAATTCTATAAAAGTCCTTATTTTTTTGATTCAAGAGCCTTTAGTGAAACTGAATGCAAAATTATTGAACTTACGAAAATATATAGACAGACAGAAGAGGAGTTTGTGAAGATTTTGAATGCAGTAAGAAATAAATCTGTTGATGATGATTTACTATTTGCGCTTAATAAACGAGTTGATTTTACTTTTGATCCCGAGCCTGCCGAGGGATATATTGAACTTGTTACAATAAATGCTAGAGCACAAGATATAAACAATAGAAGACTTAAAGTACTCGTTGGCAAAATGTACTCATATGAAGGAATTATTGAAGGGGATTTTGACGAAAGATCTTACCCAGCTCCACATGTTTTAGATTTAAAAATTGGAGCACAAGTTATGATGACCAGTAACGATAATAAAGGTAGGTGGTTTAATGGATCTGTTGGAATAATTGAAAGTATTGAAATTAAAAAGGATGGTAATTATATATTTGTAAAATTGGAAAATGGTGAAACTTTTTTAGTTGAACCAAATAAGTGGGAAATGTACAAATTTTCATTTGATAGGTTAAGTCAAAAAATTACCTCTGAAATTGCAGGATCATTTACTCAATATCCATTAATGCTTTCTTGGGCTGTTACTATTCATAAATCACAAGGAAAAACTTTTAACAAAGTAATTGTAGATATGGGTAGTGGAGCGTTTGCCCACGGTCAGACTTACGTTGCTCTTTCAAGATGTACTACACTTTCAGGTTTAGTTCTTCGTGTGCCAATAGAAAAAAGGCATATATTATTAGACTATCGAGTAGTGACTTTTTTGAATAATTATAATTTTGGAGTAGAATAATAAGTATGAATTTAAAAAATAAAGTTGTATTTATAACTGGAGCTTCGAGAGGAATAGGTTTAGCTACTGTTAAAAAATTTGCTTCGAATGGTTGGAAAGTTGTGGGATTCTATAATCAACGAGAAGGAGAACAGATAGAAAATGTTTTTTGGTACCAATTAGAAATATCTGAATATGGGAGTATTAAAGAATCGTTTCAAAAAGCATTTGACGACTTTGGTAGAATTGATGCATTTGTAAATTGCGCAGGGATTTTCGGATACAAAGATCTTTCTAATTATGATGAGGACTTGATGGACAAATTAATTGCAGTTAACGAAAAAGGAACATATTTAACTACAAAAGAAATATTAAATAAAATGACAGATGGGACAATTGTTTATATAAGCTCAACTGCAGCTCAAGTAGGTTCAACTGATCCAATCTATGCAGGTACAAAATCAGCAGTGTTGGGTTTTACTAAAGCCATGGCTAAAGCACTTGCTCCAAAGATTAGAGTTAATTCAGTTTCGCCGGGAGTTACAAATTCAGACATGACTAAAAATATGAACCCTGAAAGACTTGCTTTACTTAAAGATTTGACATTACTCAAAAGAGTTGCAGAATGTGAAGATATTGCAAATACAATTTATTTTCTTTCAACTGAAGAATCAAAACACATAACTGGATCCTGTATCGATATAAATGGCGGTTATGTATTGAGATAGATTTTATATCTTAGCTACTTCAAATTTGGCTTCATGATGTAAGAGTCGAATATTAAATGTATAATTGAGTAATGAAAATAGCAATTGTTAGTGGAGCAAGTAAAAAAGGAGATTCAGTAAGGGGAATTGGAGCACACTATACTGAATTGTTGCGACAATTCAATCAATTAAAAATTAAAAATTATAAATTAAAAATTGTTGAGGATACGAAATTGGCTGATGTTGTGCACTTTACTGTTTTTAGACCATATTTTATTTCGTTACCATTTTTTAAGCCAAAAAATACTAAATTTATATTAACTATTCACGATTTAATAATGCTTGTTTATCCAAAACAATATCCGTCTGGTATTAGGGGGAGAATTAGGTTTGAAATAAATAAATATTTAATCAAGAAATACGTGGATAGAATAATTACCATATCGGAAACAAGTAAAAAAGATATTTGTAGGTTTTTAGACGTTAAACCTGAAATTGTAGATGTTGTTTACATCGCACCTAAAAAAGTTATGCAAAAACTTGAAAAAGGCAAATGGGTTGATGAAATAAAGTTTAAATATAATTTACCAGATAGGTTTGTTTTGTTTGATCATGGAGTTAATTATAATAAGAATGTTCCAACACTAATTAAAGCTTGTAGAATAGCTAAAATACAATTGGTTATTTTTGGTAAAGAAATTGAAAATTTAGACAAATTAGATTTAAATCATGCAGAACTCAAACATTTGAAAGATGTTGATTTTTCAGATGTTGTTAAATTAGGTTATGTCAGTGATGAAGATTTAAATAAACTGTTTAATCTTGCATATATTTATGTTCAACCATCCTTCTATGAAGGTTTTGGTATGCCTGTAGTTGAAGCAATGACTGTTGGCTGTCCTGTAATTGCTAGTAAGACTCAAGCATTGGTGGAGGTTTGTGGAGATGCATGTTTATATTTTGACTCATACAATGTTAATGATTTGGTAAACAAATTAAAATTATTTACAGAAAATCTGCAAACAAGAAATAAATACATCAAAAAAGGTTTTGAGAGAGTAAAGAAGTTTAGTTGGGAAAAAGTTGCAAAAGAAACATTAGATGTATATGCAAAAGCGTGATTTTTGGTTTGTTGCTAAAAGTTTTTTAGTGTGGAGAATCGCAATCATTTGTGTTGCATATTTAGCCATTAAATTCGTACCGTTATCTGGTATTAATTTCTTCGGTGGTAAATATATAAACTATATAACCAATCCACTATTTTGGGGCTGGGCAAACTTTGATGGAGAACATTACTTATCAATTGCAATGTATGGCTATAAAGACTTGCAACTTGCTTTCTTTCCTGCTTACCCGTTTTTAATAAATATTTTTTCTAGACTAATAGGATCAGGTACTGCTTCATATCTCTGGTCGGGGATTATACTTTCCAATATTCTTTTTTTGGGATCATTAGTATTACTATGGAAAATAGTAATACTCGATTATTCTGAAAAAATTGCAAAAACAGCAATTATTTTACTTTTAGTATTTCCGACATCATTTTATTTTAGTGCTGTTTATACAGAGTCACTTTTTTTGTTTGCCTCGCTTTTAACGTACTATTTATATAGAAAAGAAAAATATTTATCTGCAGGTGTTATTGGAATTTTGATGACAGCAACAAGGCTTTATGGAGTTTTTGTAATTATCATGATTTTAGTTGATTTGTTACAAAATAAGACGAACATCTCAAGAATCGTTAAGGAAAAAATATATTTAGTAGGACTTTCAGTATCAGGAGTTATTGCTTACATGTGTTACTCCTTTCAAAGCAAGGGTGATGCGCTGGCTTTTTATACACTACAAACAAATGTTGGTGAACACAGATCACTTGATCTTATTATGCTACCTCAAGTTTTTTACAGATATTTTGTAAAAATAATTCCAAACCTGTCTTGGGACTATTTTCCTGTTGTTTTTACAACGTTATTAGAAACGTCTATATCAACATTATTTTTGATAATTTTAGTTATATCTTTCAAAAAAATACGATGGGACTATTGGATATATATATTATTAGGTTATTTAATTCCGACGTTAACTGGAAGTTTCTCTTCACTTCCTAGGTATGTTGTAGTACTTTTTCCAGCGTTTATTTATATGGCTAAGAAGTTAGAAAAATCAAATTTATATTTAAGACTTGGAATATATGTAGTCTTAAGTATAATTGCAACAGTTTCGTTAATGTTATTTTTTAGAGGTTATTTTGTCAGTTAATACTACCATTATAATACCGCTATTTTGGTAGTTGACTACTATAAAATCGGTGTTAATATATAACTATATGATCAAAAGAACAATTTTATCTAAATTGGAAGAACATCTTGATAATCCCGAGATGACGGTTTTAACTGGCCCTCGTCAGGTTGGAAAGACATATCTAATGAAGCAGATGCTTCAAAATTTAAACCATCTTGGCAAAAATACTATTTTTTTAAGTCTAGACAACGAGGATGATCAAAAAATGTTTGAGTCACAAAGTAAATTGATTGATTATTTAAAACTTCAATTTGGGCCCGGTAAAGGCTATGTTTTTATTGATGAAATACAAAAAAAAGAAAATGCCGGGGTATTTTTGAAAGGGATTTATGATTTAGACCTACCTTATAAAATGATATTGTCAGGTTCAGGTAGTTTGGATCTTAAAGCTAAAATAAAAGAATCAATGGCAGGAAGAAAGAGAATTTTTGAAATTGAACCAATTGATTTTATAGAATTTGTTAATTATAAAACAGATTATAAATATGAATCAAAAATCAATGAATTTTTTAAAATAGAAAAAGCAAAAGGCCTAAACTTGTTAAATGAATATCTAAATTTTGGTGGATACCCAAAAGTAATACTTTCAAACAATTTAGAGGAAAAGAGGGCAGAAATTGCAGAGATATATAGAAGTTACGTTGATAAAGATATTACAAACTTATTAAGGGTCGAAAAACCAAATTCAATTTCAAATTTACTTAAAATTTTATCTTCTCAAATTGGTGGGTTGGTAAATGTTTCAGAATTGGCTTCAACTGTTGGTATTTCTATAAAAACGATGGAAAATTATCTCTGGTATTTGGAAGAAACATATATAATCAGAAAAATTACTCCGTATTATAGAAATGTTAGATCAGAAATTACAAAATCCCCAATTTATTATTTTGTAGACTTGGGGCTAAGAAATTATCTAACAGGACTTTTTGGTTTAGCATCTTTACCAAGTGAATTAACGGGGCATTTATATGAAAATTACGTTTTTAACGGATTGAGAAAAATGAATATTGGAGATGTGCATTTTTGGAGAACAAGAGATAATGCTGAAGTGGACTTTATAATAGAAAAAGGGATTGATCCAATTCCTGTAGAGGTTAAATATAAAGAAATGAAAAATATAAAATTGACAAGGTCTTTTAAGACATTTCTAACAAAATACTCATCAAAAGAAGGATATTTTATTCACCTAGGAGAGACCATGAAGGATGTATTTAAAGATACAAAAATTATATTTTTACCGTACTACAAATTAGAAAAAATATCATGATAAAAAAAATAATTAATCACCCACTTTTTTCGGGAAGTGCTGTTATGTTTGTTGGAAATATGGGATCGAATGTAATTAACTATGCTTACCATTTAATTATGGGAAGACTTCTTGGCCCTGTTAGTTATGGTGTTTTAGCTAGCTTGTATTCGATTTTGTATATGGTTAGTATAATTCCTTCATCAGCAAGTGTTTCAATTGTCAAATTTGTTTCTTCCGCAAAAGATAATGAACTTTACTCAGTGTATGAGGCGATAAGAAAATTAATATTTAAGCTTGCAATTGTACTTTCCTCCCTTATGCTTATTGCTTCTCCAACGATCTCTAAGTTTTTACATATTGAAAACATTATTTTGGTTATTACTATAACCCCAATTTTATTTATTTCTTTGATCACACTTGTCAATCAATCAACTTCACAGGGATTACTTAAATTTCAAGGCTCTGTTGTACCTACTTTAATATCGTCGTTATTTAAACTATTGATTGGAATAGGATTGGTTTTAATAGACTGGTCTGTTTTTGGTGCGATGGTTGCTATTATAATAAGTATTCTTCTTGCATATATTTATAGCCAGAAATTTATTAATAAATACATAAAACAAACTAAAATTAAAACTGTTGATCTTTTACCTTTTTTAAAATATTCCGGACCTGTACTTCTTCAATCTTTAGCTTTTACATCAATTTTTACAATAGATGTTTTGTTTGCCAAACATTTCCTAGATCCTTTTTCAGCTGGGATTTATGCGGCTTTATCAACTTTGGGTAAAATAATTTTCTTTGCAGCTTCTCCAGTTGCAGCAACAATGTTTCCTGTTATTTCTAAACGTAAGGCTCTAAACCAAGGATACCTTAAAGTTTTTTTTGCATCATTTTTGATTACATTTGGAATTGCGGGACTCGCTACTTTAATATTTTGGTTATTCCCTGATCTTACGATAGGTATCTTGTATGGTAAAGATTATTTATCCGCGAAGTTGGATTTAGTTTGGATGGCTGGATTTATACTTTTTTATACATTGTCTAATTTAATAGTTAACTTTTTTCTATCAGTTGGTAAAGTGAAGGTAGTTGCTGTTCCTCTTGTTGCAGCTGTTTTACAAGCAACAATAATTTGGTTTTATCATGGCAGTATAACTGAAATTGTCCACGTATCTTTGTTTACTACATTATCTATGTTTATTTGCTTGTCAATCTATACAGGATATAATTTATTATATGAACAAAAAAATAAGTAACATTCCCAGACTTCTTTCTGTTATTGTTCCTGCATATAAACAAGAGAAAACGATACAAAAAGATCTTGTAAATATCATAACTACATTAGATCAAGGACTTACAAATACTAATTTTGAAGTTGTTTGTATTGTTGATGGAGAACTAGACAATACATATAAAGAGGCTAGTAAGGTGAAATCAGACAAACTAAAAATCTTTAGTTACAAAGAAAATCAAGGTAAAGGATATGCTGTTAGGTTTGGGATGAGCAAAGCAAAAGGAGATTTAATTTCATTTTTAGATGCAGGAATGGATATCTCACCTAAAGGAATAATGATGCTCATGGCTCATATGGAGTGGTACGATGCTGACATAATTGTAGGTAGCAAAAAGCATCCTGCCTCTAGAGTAAATTATCCTTTTTTAAGAAGTATTTTAAGTTTTGGCTATCATTTTGGTGTAAAAATTCTTTTTAATCTTGATGTGTCTGATACACAAAGTGGTGTTAAAATATTTAAACGAAAAGTTGTAGAGAAGATTCTCCCCAAACTTTTAGTAAAAAGCTATGCAATGGATATTGAAATGCTTGCAGTGGCTAGATTTTTAGGATTTAATAGAATTTATGAGGGCCCCATAGAAGTACACTTTGATAAAAGTATGAGTAAAATAAAATGGATTGATGGTTTAAAAGCTATTTGGGACACTTTGGCAGTTTTTTATAGATTAAGAATCCTACATTACTACGGCAAATGAATATCTTAGTATTTTCGTGGAGAGATCCTAAACACCCACTTGCAGGTGGTGCTGAACAGTCTATGCATCAGCATATGAAAGGTTGGGTGCAGGCTGGTCACAACGTTACTCTTTTCTCTTCAAAGATAAATGGATTACCTTATACAGAAAATATAGACGGAGTTGAGATAGTTAGACAAGGAAATCAATACATAGGAGTTCAGGTTTGTGCATTTTTTTATTACCTTAAAAACAAAAACCGATTTGATTTTGTAGTTGACCAATTTCATGGGATACCTTTTTTTACAACTCTTTATATAAACAAACCTAAATTAGCAGTGCTTCAAGAAGTTACAAAAGAGGTGTGGTTTAAAAACCCACTTTTTCCCCCTTTAAATTATTTAATTGGATTAATAGGTTTCATAACAGAACCCTTAGTATTTCTTTTTTATAGAAACTGTAAATTTATGGTTGGCTCGAATTCAGCAAGAAGTGACTTAATAAATTTTGGAATTAAGGAAGTAAACGTTGAAGTAGTTCCTCATGGAGTTATCCTTCCAAAGAAAATTCCAGATCATAAAAATACTAATCCAAAAATGATTACATATTTTGGTCCATTAACTGCAGATAAGGGGATAATGGATGCGGTTAAGACATTTAATATATTAAATAAAACAGGGAAATACAAGTTCTGTGTAATAGGCAGACCTGAGACTGACAGTTATTATAAAAAGGTTATGGATACGATTAAAGAGTTTGGATTAATAAATAAAATTGAATTTTGGAAGCGTCCAACAGACCAGGAAAAATATGAGATACTGTCACGATCATTTTTGTTTGTACATCCTTCAATTAGAGAAGGTTGGGGGCTTGTAGCGATTGAAGCAAATGTAGTTGGTACTCCCGTCATCGCATATCCATCCCAAGGCCTAATTGATTCTGTTAAAGATGGAGTCAGTGGAATTTTAACTAAATCGAAATCTCCAGAACAGTTGGTAATTGAAATTGAAAAATTAGCAAAAGACAAAAAGAGGTACAATAAATTATCAATAGGTGCTAAGAAGTGGGCATCCAAATTTAGTTATGAGGAATCTGCAAAATTAAGCTTGAAATTAATTGAAGATTTAGTTTAATGGTAGTTGACACCCAGTTGTATACTTAGTATATTAATCTTAATGAGAAAATTACTTATATTTTTTGTTTGTACGATATTTCTTTCGTATTTAGTTCCCTCTGTATTTGCTCAAAAAATAACTCAAGAAAAAGAAACTGTGAATTCGTTTGAACTCTTTTGGCCTTTAGTTGCAGGTAAAACAAAAGTAGACAATTATTATTCACTCAAACTTTTTAAAGAGAAAATGAGAGGATTACTTATTTTTGGTAAACCTCAGAAAGCAGACTATTCTTTGTTTATATCTACAAAACGTATATTAGAGGCAGAAAAGTTATCAAATGAAGGTAAAAAAGATAGCTCGATTGAAACTTATGATATGGCTCTTTCTCAACTGGCAATAGTAGAAGCAAATATAAACGATTCTGGTGAAATGATAAAATCGAGTGTTGATAATCTTAATTTAAAATTTGATAATTTAGAAACATTTTTACCTTGGCTGGTTTCAGAATATAAAGATCAGGATTTAAAAAATAAAACTCAAAATGTTTTAGATAAGGTGACAGAGCTTCATTCAAAAATATAATCCATTTATTTTTCCTTAATTAGTAACCAGAAAAAAGTTGGTGCAAGATATTTACTCAGAGGTGCTACAAGCCAAGCAACTATGTTTATAGGAAATTTAGAAAGGTTAAAATATCCAAATTTTGTCGTATTTCGGAGTATTAAAGAAGTAAATTCTACTACTTTAAATTTCTTGGTTAATTTTTTTAAATCCCAGTAAGATCTGAGTGTTTCGTGATATCTAGTTGCTTTACCTAACATCTTGACATAATAATTACCTAGATTCTTAGGTAACCAAGAAAGAAATAACAAATTATAATGTGGCTCTAATGGCCAATATTTATTTAAAGCCGCAAAGTAACATGCACCATTCGGTTTTATTACTCGAAATATTTCATCTATTAATTTTTGATCATCTGGAACATGTTCGTACACTTGAGCACATATAACTATATCAAACGAGTTGTTTTTAAAAGACAGTTTCATCGCATCGTCGGTTTTAAAAGAAAGTCCTTTATTTTTAAACGTATTTTTAGCATATTTTATTGCTTTTTCATCAATATCAATTCCGACAACTTTTTTAAAATGCCTTGATAATTCATTATCTATAATACCTGTCGATGCTCCAACATCAAGAAGAGTTAAATTGCTAATATTCTTTTTTCCGTAATAATATTCAAATAATTTTATAATCCGAAGTGCCTTTTCTTTTCTCGATTTTAATTCATACATTTGAGGTCTTCCTAACGCGTAATTGTGCTGATATTTATTCATATTTACTAGTATAATACAAAATAGTTTATTTTGATGAACATATTAATTACAGGTGCAACCGGATTTATTGGTGGCGCTGTGGCTAGAAGACTATTAAATACTTCAAGTAACGTAAAAATCTTGGTCAGAGATGGGAGAAAGGCACGCTTCTCAAATAAAATTACTGTGCACAAAGGTGACATCCGTGATTACAAGTCAGTCGAAAAAGCATTTAGAAAAATAGACGTCGTAATTAATTGTGCAGCCGCACTTCCACATCATAAATTACCCGAGAAAGATTATTTTGATATTAATGTGTCAGGCGTACAAAATATTGTTAATGCCTGTATTGCAAAAAAAGTTGGCAGGTTGATACATATTTCGACTGTTGGAATATATGGATCAACATTTAACAAAAACATAAACGAGAATTCAAAACCTAATCCTGAGGATGCGTATGCAAAATCCAAATATAAAGGTGAGGAAATTATAAATAATAGTATATTTAAATCTTCGAGTGTAATTATTCGTCCGACTATAGCCTATGGTCCTGGTGATATAAGACCAGTCTTTTTAAGATTATTTAAGATGATTAATAATGGAATTAATATCTCAATTGGAGGAGGAAATAATTATTTCCATACTGTCTATATTGATAACTTAGTAAGTATAATTTTACAATCTATAAAACTAAATCAAGTATTAGGAAAAGATTTTAATGTTGGAGATACTGTTTGTCCAAAAATGAATGATATTGTTAATGAAATTATTCATATTCAACATAAAAAGTGCGTTAACTTGGTAATACCAACAAAAATTGCAATGATTGCAGGCAAACTCTTGGGTATAGAAAGAACTGTGAGGTTCGTGTCAGAAAATAGGAGATATGACACAACTAAAGTTAGGAATTGTTTTAAATTAAAAGATGACGTAGGAATTTCAGTGGGAATAAAACGTACTTTTGATTGGTACAAAAAGAATAATTTTATATGAATATTTGTGTATTGACGCATACATTTCCAAAATCTAAAAACGACACAACTGCTGCTTTCATGAAATCTTTTGTTGAGGGTTTAGTAGAAGCTGGTAATAAGGTCGTATTATTAACTCCGTATACTGATAACTTTGTTAATTTAGACAAAAGATATAAGACTGTTAAATATAAATATATATGGTTTAACAGTTGGCATAAGCTGGGTTACTCTGGAGCCATGAAGGCAGACATAGATTTAAAAATTATAAATTATTTTTTAATACCTTTTATGATTTTTTTTGGCGTAATATCATTATTTAAAACTGTTTATAGATATAAAATCAACATAATTAATGTTCATTGGCTTTTACCAAACGGTTTAATTGCCTTAATAGTTTCAAAGTTAACAAAAGTTCCATATATAATCACTGTTCCGGGAACTGATGCTTATTTGGTTTATAAAAATAAGATATTTGCACTGGTGGCAAAAATTATTTCTAACTCATCTGCAGGAATAATATCAAACAGTAATTTTTTACTAAAACGAGCAACTGATTTAGGTATTAAAAACAAACCAACAGCTGTAATTAGTTATCCAATTGATATAAAACAATTTAAAATATCCGAGTTTGGAATAGATGAATTAAGAACTAAATTGAAAATAACAAATAGCAATTTAATAGTTTTAGCAATTGGAAGATTGGTTTACAAAAAGGGCTTTGTTTATTTGATAAAGGCGATATCTGAGATTGTTAAGAAAAAACCAAATGTTAAATTGATAATTGGAGGAGATGGTGATCTAAAGGAAATCCTGAGGTTATTAGTACAACGTCTAAAAATAGTAGATAATGTTTTATTGGTTGGTAATATTTCAAGGAATGAAATGCTTACATATTATAATTTAGCTGATATCTTTGTTGCACCTTCAATTGTAGATAAAAAAGGTAATGCTGATGGGGGACCGGTCGTCTCATATGAATCAATGGCTTGTGGTAAAGCACAAATCGCAACGGAAATATTAGGTGTATCGGATATTATTAAGGATGGAGTTAATGGATATGTGGTTAAACAGAGAAATACTGTAGAATTAGTAAATGCGTTAAATGATCTTTTAGTATCAAAATCTAAAAGAGATAAAATGGGTATTAAGAATAGGCAATTAATACGTAACGGTCTAAGTAAGCGAGCAATAGGTATGCAATATACAAGATTTATTAAACAAATTTTGAAAAATGAAAAATAATAAAATTATAGCCATATTAATTACAATATTGTTTTTTGGAATTGGTATCTTTACACTACCTGATTACGGAATTAATTGGGACACTATAAACCACCTACCTAGAGGGCAGGTTTATTTACACTATTTCTTAACAGGAAACAAAAATTATTCTGATTTGCCACCGTATTTTAGTGAGTGGCAAAAAAAAGGTGAGTGGTATTGGCAAAAGGATAACACCCTCTCTTTTCAACCTGACATACCTAAGAATAGTGTACCGAGACTAAGCCTTTATCAAAAAGCAGGTGTCGATTTTAATTATTTTATGGAAAAAGATGGGGGGCATCCTCCTTTGAGCGATATTTTATCTTCGGTTTTTAATTTAGTTTTATTTCAGAAATTAGGTTTAATTAATGATGTTGATTCATACAGAATTTATGGAATATTTTTGGTGGCTTGTTTGGTTGGATTAATTTATTATTGGGTAAGTATTGTTTATGGTAAATTTGCAGGTTTAATTTCGTCATTATCACTTTCTTTATACCCTTTTTTTTGGTCCGAAAGCCATTTCAATACAGAGAAAGATATACCTGAAACAGCTTTTTGGACTTTTTTCCTATTTTCAATTTGGCAGGGGGTTAGAAAAAAAAGCTGGAAATGGATACTTTTGTCAGGTTTATTTTTTGGACTTGCACTTGGAACGAAATTCAATATTTTATTTGTAGGTTTTGTTATATTGCCTTGGATATTTTTTACGTCTAGAAAATTATTTATAAAACGATGGTTTGTATTATCTTCTTTTGGGGCATTTTTATCAGGATTGATCATATTCATTAGTTCATGGCCGTTTCTTTGGGCTGATCCAATAACTAGAATTCAAAAAGTAATTGGATTTTATAAGGGTATAGGATTGGATGAATCTACTGTATCCAACACATATCCAATCATGTGGATATTATATTCAACTCCAATAATAATTTTAATTTTATCTATATTTGGTTTATTTTCAGCAGTAGGTAAAGTAACAAAAGAAAAGAATAGTTTGTCATTACTTGCAATACTTTGGCTGTTGGTCCCTATAATCCGTGTTACATGGCCTGGGACAGTGATATATGGGGGCATAAGACAAATAATGGAATACATTCCAGCACTTTCAATTTTGGCAGGTTTAGGTGGTTTATATTTGTACGATAGAGCGTCTGAATCAAAAAAAGTTTTAGTGGGTTTTTTAATTATATTTTCATTTATTCCGATTACGTTGAAAATGATAAGTATTCATCCAAATGAAAATGTTTATTTCAATTCGTTAATAGGAGGTTTGTCTGGAGCAAAAGAGAATAATTTTCCATTTTGGGGTAATACTTTTGGGGCAGCCTACAGACAAGCTACAATATGGATTAATAACAACGCAGAACCTAATGCAAATGTGGTATATGCATATGAACTAATACCTAACATACCAAGAATTTGGTTGAGAACAGATTTAAATTTTCACAACAGCAATAGAAGTGGTTTTTTAAGAAAAGGTGAATATGCAATTACGTTGCCATATAAAGGAACAGAAAATCGTTCATATTATGATATGTATTTACGAAAGTTTTTAAACCCTGTTTACGAAGCCAAAGTAGATGGGGTTTCAGTCGTTACTGTCTGGAAAAATGAAGATAAATATTTAAAAAAGCAGTGGATAGAAAAATATGATAATAATGTTAAATTAAGAAAAGATAGTGAAGGTGTAGTGTTTGATATGGGCATGGCGAGAGATGTCTCACGATTAGAAATAAGTTATAACCAAAACTCATCATGTGTTGAAATGGAACATGGACGTGTACGCATTTCTGTGGATGGTAAGATGTGGCAAGACTTACCAGGATCACTTCCTCAGGATTGGTTAATTTCGTCGATGGGAAAACAACCTAAGGACGGGAAATTTGTATACCCATTTACTGGTCAAAATGTGAGATTTGTAAATCTATTTATGTCTCCAAGCAACAATTGCCTGAAAAATATTATCAATTTTAAATTGTATTATTTTTCAGATTAATTTTTCAGAAATATAATCATCTGTTGAAGTTTGTTCTGATGAATGTACCATCATTTCAGCTAATAATCCCGTAGAAATAAGTTGAACACCAATTATCATCAAGAGCATCCCCAAAAATAATAGTGGATATCTGTATTGTATTGTTCCAGTTGTAATTCTTAAAAAACTTATATACAAACCTATTCCAAAACCAGAAGTTAAAAACAATAATCCCCAAGTTCCAAAAAAATGGGCTGGTCTTTTTAAATATCCAGTTATGAAAACAATTGTTAACATATCAAGAAATCCTTTTATGTTTCTTTCCCAACCAAATTTGGATTTTCCAAATTTTCTTGATTGATGGGTGACTATCACTTCTCCGACTCTGAAATTTTGTTTCTCAGCAAGGACGGGAATATACTTGTACAATTCACCATAAAGTTTTATGTGTTTTAAAACATATCTTTTGTAAGCTTTGAAACCACAATTTAAATCGTGTATTTTGATTCCGGTCAATGTTCTTGTGAGGGTATTACCTATTTTCGAAGGTAGTGTTTTAGAGATAGGATCATATCTAATCTTTTTCCACCCCGATACAATATCGTATCCTTCGTGAAGCTTATTCAGGAGTTTTTTAATATCAGCTGGATTGTCTTGAAGATCTGCGTCCATCGTTATTACGATGTCTCCCAAGCTATTTTCAAAACCAGTTTTTAGGGCAATTGATTTTCCAAATCCACCACGTAGATTAATGATTTTTACTTTCTTGTCCTTATCTCTTAATTTTTTAAGTATTTCAAGTGTGTTATCAGTTGAACCATCGTTGATAAAAAGAATTTCGTATTTTTTTGTTATAGATACCAAATTTTTTGTAATTTCCTTATACAAAAGAGGAATTGATTGATCCTCATTTTTAGCTGGTATAACAATTGATATATCTGTTGTTTCTTTCATTTTAATTCGATAACAAATGAATTATACTACATAATATACATGAATATTCAAATGAAATGGCCAGTCATATCTATAGTTATGGCAACCCTTAATTCATCAAGAACCATCAAGAAATCTCTTGACTCATTAAAGATACAAAAATATAAGGGAAAGATTGAATTATTGATTCTAGACGGTGGTAGTTCAGATGATACCCTAAAAGTAGCAAGACAAAATGGCGCAAAGGTTTATTTTAATAAGCTCAAAACAGCTGAGGCAGCGAAAGCTTTAGGAGTTAAAAAAGCAACAGGTTCTATTATTGCTCTTATTGACTCAGATAATGTTTTAACTAGTAATTTATGGTTAGAAAAGCTTGTAAAACCATTAGTTGAGGATAGCACAATCATTGCATCAGAACCTATATATTTTGAGTATCGAGAAATCGACCACTGGTTGACAAGATATTTTGCTTTAATAGGAATGGGAGATCCTGTTAATTTATTTATTGGAAATTACGATAAATATAACTATCTTAGTAAAAGTTGGACAAATGTCGATCTTCAACAGGAAGAAAAAAGAGGTTATATTAAAGTTAAATTAGTAAATAGAATTCCGACCATTGGAGCAAATGGTTTTTTAATTAGAAAAAGTGTTCTAGATAATTATCCAGCAAGTGATTATCTTTTTGATGTTGATGTTTTGGAATATTTAGTTAAAAAAAATTCAATTTTTGTAGCAAAAGTTAATCAAGGTGTTGTGCATCTTTTTTCAGGAGATGTTAGCACTTTCATTAGAAAGCAAAGAAGAAGGATTAGAGATTATCTCTATCATTATTACTATAAAAATTCCAAAAAAACAGAAAATTCACTAGAATCGCCATTTATTTTTTGGGGTATAGTAAAATTCGTTGCATCTTGCATATTAGTATTACCATTAGTTTATCAGACCTTAATTGGTTATAGTAGAAAAAAAGATATTGCGTGGCTATTTCATCCCATTGCTTGTTACATTACTTTTTTTTCCTATACTTATGAAACAATTAGATTCATATTTATCAAGGAAGAATTTAGTCGAGAGGGGTGGAAACAATAAGAATTAAGCTAAAGATAATGAAAAAAAATCCAAAAGTTTCAATAATAATTACTAACTACAATGGTGGTCAAGTTTTACTAAATTGTATTGAATCTGTTAAAAAAATAAACTATCCCAATTTTGAACTGATTTTGGTTGACGATATGTCAGTAGACGATAGTTTTCAAAAAGTTTTAAATAATAAAGGTAAATTAAAAATAAAAAGCGTGATTAATAAAAGAAACTTAGGGTTTGCTGGTGCAAACAACGAAGGTTTACGATTAGCTTTTGGTGATTATGTTTTACTTTTAAACAATGATACCTTGGTCGATAGAGAGTTGTTGCGAATACTTGTAGATAGAATGGAGAAGGACTCTACAATTGGTGTAGCTCAACCCAAAATAAAAATGATGGATCGGAAGGGATATTTGGATAACGCTGGATCATTTTTGACAAAGACTGGATTTTTATCTCATTGGGGATTCGGTGAGAAAGATTCAGACGAATTTGACAATGAAAGAATAATATTTTCTGCCAAAGGTGCATGTCTGATGATTAAACGAGAAGTAGTTGAAAAGATAGGATTATTTGACAAAGATTTTGGTAGTTATATGGAAGAATCTGATTTTTGTTGGAGAGCTTGGACTGCGGGTTATAAAGTTTACTATTTACCTGAAACATACATATACCATAAACTTGGATATACATTTAGCCGTCAAGTTAGTCCTATTAATATAAATTATAATTCTTTCAAAAATAGAATTCTTATGCTTTATAAAAATCTTGAGACCAAAAATTTATTTTTAATACTTATTCCCCATTTAGTAATACTAACTGTTTTATCATTTTATTATTTATTCAAGTTTCAATTTGCAAAGTTTTTAATGATTGTTAGAGCAATGATATGGAATATTAAAAACATAGTAACTTCTTCAAAAAAAAGAAAGATGATTCAAAAAATGAGAACGATTAATGATGACGATTTGTTTAAAATAATATTGCATAAAATCAATATTAAAAAATCATATGCCGATTTTATTAGAGTAGAAAATGATATGGATTTGAAAAAAGTTAAATAATGTGTGGCTTTGGAACAGGAATAATAAATTTCCCCCCATTCTTCTTAAATTCTTTTAGTCTTTTCATTAGATCGTCTGCAAAGTTCCATGCCAACATAAAAACATAATCAGGTTTATCAACCTTCAACCTATCTGGACTATAAATTGGTATATGTGTGCCTGGAGTATACAAATTATGTTTATATTCGCTATCGTCAACTATATAATCCAGAATGTTAGTAGTTATGTTAAAGTAGGTGAGTAATGTATTTCCTTTAGCAGGTGCTCCAAAAGCAATTATTTTCTTACCATCCTTCTTTATGTCTGTTAATATATTTATTAATTTCTTTTTGTTATCTTCTATGCTTTTTGAGTAATCTACATATGTTTGTAATACATCTAATTTCTTCTTTTTTTCAAACTCGATAAATTTCTTGACCGATTTACCTATTTTATAATCGTCCCCAATTTTTTGAACAAAAAGTCGTACTGATCCACCATGCACTGGAGTTTTTAGAATATCAAAAATTTCCATACCGTGTTTTTTAAAAAATAGGCTTAAAGGAGCTATTGCTAAATAAGAAAGATGTTCATGGTAAACAAGGTCGAAAAGATTTTTTTCAACAAAATCCATGAGATAAGGAAACTCGATAACAAAAACTCCATTTTTATCAAGAAGAAATTTTACTCCATTGACAATTTCATCTAAATCGTGAATATGGGCAAAAACATTATTTCCTGATATCAATTTTGCTTTACCGTATTTTTTAGCTACTTTTTTAGCGATTTTTGAATCAAAAAAATAAGGCAAGGTCTCTATTCCACCTAAAGTTGTCCTTCTTGCAACATTTCTAGCCGGATCGATTCCTAATACTTTTGCCCCCAGTTCTTTGAACGGTTTTAGTAATACCCCATCGTTACTTCCCATTTCAACAACAAAATCTCCCTTCTTCATTTTTAACTTAGTAAACGCTGTTTTCGCGTATTCTATAAAGTGATCTCTTGTTACAGAACTAGTAGAGGAAACCCAAACGTAGTTTCTAAACATTAATTCGGGGTTAACGACATGAGAAGTTTGTAATTGTCCACAATTTGGACAAAAATTTAAACCTAACGGAAAAAATAATTCTTTGCTTGATAATTGATTCTTTTTCAAAAAGGAGTTGGCTAAGGCTGTTTTACCTAGATCTAAGACAGCAATTATATTCTTTCCTTTACATAATCTACAGAATTTTAATTTGAAGACTTTTTTATTCATTCAACTATGGTGATTCTTACTGTGTCGTCTTCATATTTATCTGGGTCTCTGTTTTCAGTACTAAATGCGTAGATAACTGAATCTTCAACGAATTTTACGGCATGTATTATATTTGGTCTAGATAATACTAAATCACCTGGATGAAGAACAACTGTTTCCACAGGATCACTATCGTCCTTAGCAGATTTTTCAGAATATTCACACTTTCCACTTTCAATATATAAATAATGGTAATCTTTTTTGTGGTAATGGTTAGAGCGAATTGTACCTGCTTTACTAGTAATTCTTAATATTGTTTGTATTTTATACTTATTTTGGTCCAAAACTCTAGCTATTCCACCTCTCTCATCTACAAACTCAGGATCAATATGTTTGATATTTATTTTCATATAATTACAATTATGTATTATGTATAAGCGATTGTTTAAAGTCAACTATGAATTGCTTTATAAATGTTCTGTTGTTTGATCTAACCAAGGGTCCCCACCACCATCTATTGTTTGCGTACCAAAAAACCGTTCTTTTCAATCGATCCTCAAATTTATAAAGTGGTTTCCACCCAAGTTTCTTAATCTTAGAATCGTCAATAGCATATCTTAGATCGTTTACAGCTCGATTCCCAACAAAATCAATCAGAGATGTGCTTTGTCCAAAGATATCTAGTAAAATTTTAGTAGTTTCTAGATTGGTTTTTTCCTCTCCTCCGATGCAGTAAGTTTCACCTATTTCTCCACTTTTTAATATATAGTCAATTGCGCTGCAATGATCCTCAACAGCGAGCCAACTTCGTACGTGCTCTCCGTTTCCAGCCAATGGAACTTTTTTGTTTTCTAATAATTTAGTAATAAAATTAGGTACTAATTTTTCAGGGTCTTGATAGGGTCCATAGTTATTAGCACAATTAGAAATAGTTATAGGTAATCCATAAGACGTATAATAGCTATTAACCATAAGATCAGAAGCAGCTTTTGAAGCAGAATATGGACTTTTTGGATCAAAAGGGGTTTTTTCGTTAAATGGAGGATCGTTGGCACCTAATTCTCCATATACCTCATCAGTTGAAATATGATGAAAACGTTTTCTTCCGTGTCTTAAGCAAGAATCAAGAAGAACACAAGTTCCTGATACATTAGTTCTAGCAAAAATCATGGGATCCTCGATAGATCTATCTACATGACTTTCTGCTGCAAAGTGCACAACCAAATCAACATTCTTCATAACTGAATCAACGTCTCCTTTATTTACTATATCGCCTTTAAAAAAGCTATAATGAGGGTTATTCTCGAGACTTAATAGGTTTTCAAGATGGCCAGCGTAAGTTAGCTTGTCGAAATTAATGATAGAGTCTTCGGGGTATTTATTTAACCAATAGTGTATAAAGTTGGATCCAATAAACCCCGCACCACCTGTTACTAATAGTTTTGACATATTATTCTAATTTGTTAGTTATCATTTTCCACCATATTTTAACCATACTGTTCAAAGTTCTTAATACCACTTTTATGTCTGTGTTTTTGCTTACTCCGGCATATCGTGGTCTATATGGAGATGTCGCTTCTCCTATTCTTAATCCTTTTGCTCTGAATTTTATTAAAGTTTCAACTAATATAAACATACCTCCTGTTGGATCAAGTTTTAATTTTTTCAACTCTACAGTTTTCCAAACATATATCCAATGAACATCTTCATATTTTATGTCAAATAATAATCTATAAAAAAACATACCTCCATATGAAAGTAAAAATCTATAAAAGTCGTAGTCAATTCTTTTTCCCCTTATACCTAATACTAAATCATACTGACTCATAATTTTAAAACAATTAACCATGTCACGAACCAAATCTTGTCCATTTCCTTGCATGTGGGCTACATATTCTTTTGTTGTAGATTTAATACCAGTTAAAAGTGCTTTGTTAAATCCACTATGTTTTTGATGAATTAAACGTATTTGCTTATTTTTTTTGGCAATGAGTTTTACAATCTCGTAGGTTCTATCTGTTGACCCATCATCAACTAGAATGATTTCAAAGTTTGGGACGATCCTAGGAAGGTTGGCAAGTGAATCTTGCAACACATATCCAATTGCTTGCTCCTCATTATAGATTGGTATGATTATGGATAATGAATGTTTATTCATTGCCACAGTATATCTTTTTCCTTATAAAATAAAATAGGGTAGATTTAATCAAGATAGCCTAGTCTCATTTTGATCATCTCTTTAAACATCTTATAGGCCGTTTTTATATTACCTAGACTTGTAGATCCTTTTTCTCTATGTCGGTAATATGAACGGGCTTCTGTAACCCTAAATCCAAATCTTTTTGCTTTAATAACTACTTCTGTATCAAAAAAAGGTGTAACCGACTTCATTTTTATTTTATTAAATATCGTTTTACGATAAGCTTGTGACCAACCAACATCTTTATAAGTAAGTCCAAAGAGAAGCCAAATTAAAAATAGATATCCATAAGATAACACTATTCGAAAAAATGTATAATCAAATCTATAAGAACGGGTACCTAAAACAAGATCTGAATTTTTAATTTTTTTTAAGAGTGCTATCTGATCTTTAAATGGTTGCTGACCGTCACCTTCTATATAAAGAATAATGTCATTTTTAGCATGACTAACAGCAGTTTTCCACGCTGTAGCTAGCCCTTTATTTTTACGATGATGAAAAACATTTAACTCTTTATATTTTTTTGCTAGTGATTCTGCAACTTCTGCTGTTTTGTCCTTTGATCCATCGTTAACAACTACTATTTCAAATTTTTTGCAAATTCTTCTAGCGTATTTTACTGTCTCTCCCACAGTGTTTGGCAAATTTCCTTCCTCATTGTATGCAGGAATTACAACCGAAAGTGACTCATTAAATTGATAATTTTTTATCATATTATTGCTTGTTAAGTAGTATATATTAACATGGTAAAATTTGGAAATGTTAAAAAGTCATTACAGGAAGATAGCAAACAATCAAGATAAACATTGGTGGTATAGGGGAATGACTGCAATCAACCTTTCTTTTCTTAATACTTACTTGTCCAAAAAAAGAAATTTAAAAATATTAGATGCTGGTTGTGGCCCTGGAGTTATGCTTCCTCACCTAAAAAAATATGGTGATGTATTGGGTGTTGATTTATCTGATGAAGCTTTAAAGTTTGCAAAAAAAAGAGGGTCGGTTAAAAAGGCAGATATAACAAATTTAAAAATCAAAGATAATACTTATGATTTAATAATCTGTATGGACGTGATGTACCATACTTGGGTCAAAGATGTGAACAAAGCATTAATTGAATTTAAAAGGGTTTTAAAAAAAGGTGGAATGCTATTAATTCGTGAACCTGCTTACAATTGGATGAGAGGGAATGAAGATAGAGGAAGTTTGACTGCAAGAAGATTTTCTAAGGATGACCTAGAAAAAAGCCTTGTTAAAAATGGCTTTAAAGTGCAAAAGATTAGTTATGTAAATTTTTTTCTTTTCCCAATAGTTTTTGCAGTTCGAATTTATGGCATGATGACAAATAAAAAGGGTAATAGTGATTTATCAATTCCTAATAATTTAGTTAATAATTTACTTTTTTTAAGTTTAAATATAGAATCATACATAATTAAATACATTTCTTTGCCCTTTGGAAGTTCATTGATTTGTGTTAGTATGAAAAAATAAAATGGTAGATTTAGCAAGACAGAAAGCAATTGATCTTTATTCAAATAGCTCATGGGAAAACTTTCTTTCCCATTTTAAATTTTGGGAAGAACCATATGAAGTTGTTAATAAAATGATTCCTAAAAAAGGATTAATTGTTGAACTTGGTTGTGGTGAAGGACTTCTAACAAACTATTTAGCAATTTCAGAACCAAAAAGAAAAATAATTGGATATGAATTAGTTCCCGAGAGATTAGGAGCCGCTAAAAAGAAAATAAAAAATACTACATACAAAGTTGCCGATGTAACCAAACTAAAACTGTCTAATTCCGACATCTTTATCCTATTTCATGTTCTTCACCACCTCCCTTCAAAAGACGATCAAGAGGAATTACTAATAAAGATTAAAAAATATCTAAACAAAAAAGGAAAATTGATAATTGTAGATGTACATGTATCTTTTGATATTAAATATTTAGCTGCGTGGTTTGCAGACCACTTTTTGGTGCCTTGGGTATTTGAGAATAGGTTTTACACAAGAGCCTATTTTAGAAGTGAATCAGAGTGGAAGTCGCTTTTAAAGAAAATTGGGTATAGAGTAAAGACTAAAATAGAGACCAAAGGTCGTCCATTCCCAAATATTATCTTTGAGTGTAAAATTTGATAACTCTAACTTTTATGAATAATCTTGTTAAAGCTAGTATGATGGTTTTAAGTGATTATCCTTCAGAACCAGTGGACACAATATTTTTATTTAGTAGATCTCCCGAAGATTCTATTGCCGTAGTTGAGCTTGCTTCAGATTTAATTTTAGGGGGGATTGCCAAATTTATACTATTAGCAGATCAAGATGGAGAAAAATGGAAAAGAATAATTAAATATGAAGCAAATCCAGGAAAAAATTATTATATTAAACAGCTAATAAAAAACGGGGTTAGTAGCGACAAAATTATATTATGTTCGCATCAAGTTAAAGATCAGATAGGTTTTAATACTCGTGAAGAATCCGACTCATTTTTATTAATGAGTGCAAAGAAAAATTATAAAACTGCTGTTTTGGTGACACAACCACACCAAATACTGCGAGCTACATTGGGAACTTTAAAAACCAATATTGATAAAAAATATAACATGAAATTTTGGTGTGCTACTCCTCAATCCATCGATTGGTATGAAAAAGCGGGTGGATCACAAGGACTAGAAGTAAAACCTAGAATTGATCATATTCAAGATGAGGTTGAAAGAGTAATTAAGTACCAACAAAAAGGTGATCTTGCCACGTTTCAAGAATTTTTTGATTTTATTAAAAATAGAGATCAATAATTTATTGGACAATTCAAGCAAGTTAAAATATAATCCTTTTATATGATTCCACTTGTCAATGTCAAAAGACAACACGATTTACTTCGAAAAGAACTTGATGTCGCAATTAAAAATGTTATAGATTCTTCTGCTTTTGTATTTGGTGAGGATTTAGATAAATTCGAAAGTGAATTTGCCAAATTCTGTGGCACAAAATATGCATTAGGAGTTGGAAATGGTGGAGACGCTCTCCGACTAGCCGTAATAGGTTTGGGGATAGGTCCCGGGGATGAAGTTATTAGTGTTGCCAATACTTTTACAGCAACAATTGATGCTGCCATTTTAGCGGGGGCAAAACCGGTACTTGTGGATTGTGATGAATACTTCAATATTGATGTTAGCCAAATCGAGAAAAATATAAATAAAAATACTAAGGCAATAATTGTTGTTCATTTGTATGGTCAACCGGCAAAAATGGACAAAATAATGAAAATTGCAAAGAAATATAAACTTCTTGTAATTGAAGACTGTGCACAAGCACATGGTGCTGAATTTAAGGGTAAAAAGGTTGGGTCATTTGGAGATTGTGGCTGTTTTTCTTTTTATCCTGGTAAAAATTTAGGTGCTATGGGTGATGGGGGAGCGATTGTAACAAATAATAAAAAATTATATGAGAAATTACAAAAGTTAAGATTTTTTGGAATGGGTAAACATAAATATTATCATGATTTTGTTGGTTTTAATTCTCGTCTTGATAATATCCAAGCCGCAGTTTTGAGAATTAAATTGCGACACTTGAGTAAATGGAATAATGAACGTATTGAAGCTGCTAAGACATATACTAAATTATTGCAAGACATTGTTGAAACCCCAAAAGAAATAAATAATGCTAAACATGTATATCATATATATGCCGTAAGAACCAAGAATAGAGATGGCCTTATGAAACATCTCGAAAAAGACCAGATTTATACAGGGATGCATTATCCAGTACCACTCCATTTGTTAAAAGCTCACAAAAAATTAGGTTATAAAAATGGTGACTTTCCTAATGCAGAAGTTGCTTCCAAAACAATACTATCACTTCCAATTTTTCCTGGGATTACAAAAACCGAAATTGAGACTGTCTCAAAAAGTATTCATAAGTTTTTTGGAAAATGAAAATTCGATTATGGTTCAAAGAAAATTATCTTCTAATTATAATATTAATTGTCGCAATAACTTTAAGATTCATTGCTGTTAAGCCTGGATATAACCAATATCATGGTGATGAGACTGCGATTTGGGGCAGTGCTTCACAAATGGTTAAACTGGGAACTTTTGATCCAGGTCGTTATGATTATCCAGCAACAGCAATACTAATTAATGCCTTTTTATATAAAGTTTTTTTTATTCCGCTTTTTTGGATCAAATATTATCTAGACAATATTGGACAGTTATTAGATGGAACTGTTAAGTTTCCTCCAACGATTGCAGAAGTACAAAGGATTTTTGGAATTTATATTATTGGTATAAGAGAGATAAACAGTTTATTTTGGTCACGATATATAACTGCAGCTTTTGGGGTAGGAACAGTATTTTTGACATATTTGTTATCTAAAAAAATGTTTTCTAAAAAAGTGGGTTTACTTGCTGCATTATTTTTGACATTTAATTATCGTAATATTATGAATTCCCATATTACACTACCTGATATTTACAATGCATTTTTTATACTTCTAGCATTAATTTCTTATTGGAATTTATATAAGAAGCCAAATACTAAAAATTATTTACTGGCTGGTCTTTTAGCGGGAGTTGCCTTTTCTATTAAATATCAATATTTTGCTGTTATACCACTTATTTTAATTCATCTAAAAATGGTGTTTGAGAACGGGTTCAGTTTTAAAAAATTATTTGATCTAAAAATTATTATGTCTGGAGTGACAATAATATTAGTTTTTCTTTTAACCAATCCATACTTTTTTATAAATCTAGAAATTGTTTTAGTTAAAATGGAAGAAGAATTTAGAAAATATGGCATGGGGACAAATTCATTAAATTTATTTCCAATATCATATCTATATCACATAGATTATGGTCCGGTTCAATTTCTTTTGGTTATTACAGGCTTAATTTATGGAATTTTTAAGAAATTCTTTAAAAGTTTGTTTCTACTTTCACTAGTGATACCTTCATATTATATGTTTATATATTATTCTCATGGTGGATTCTATGTACGCAATTTTATTCCAACTACTCCGATATTACTTATGTTTGCATCGCTTGTGATCTGGGAAATTATAGATTTTGTTCAAAATAAAGTTGATAAAAAAATAAGCACTGTTTTTTTGGTTATTATTATGTTTGCCACATTGTATATTCCAGCCAGAAATTCTATTCTAAGTTCATATGGATACACATTACCCTGGGGGTATGAAGCTTTAAGACCTTGGATACAAGAAAACATACCAAAAGATGTAATTGTTGCAACTCATCCATTTGATAAATCAAATTTAGGAATATCAAATAAAACCACTGAATTTAATCATACTGAAGCTTATGCACTTGCTGAACATGTTGACAACAAAGCTTCGTATGTTGTGGTGGATTTAAATTGGGCCAGTTTGCCATTTTATTTTTGGATGGATTATGGTTTTGATAGAGTTCGCGATTTATGGAACAAACCAATTGAAATATTAGGAAATACTTTCCATGGTCTTGCTGCAGAAGAACTGTTTCGTTATCAAATTAAGACCGTATCAAAGCCATGGCAAAGTCCCGACACACATTTTGTAGTTGTTAAAGTCCCAGAGTGGCCAAAAGTAGATATGACAAAAATTAAAAACTTTGCATTTAGTGAAAATCAAGAGAACTGGAAAATACATGGGTATAAAAATGAAGAAGATAAAAAAAGATATGAATATAATCTTGCTGTAGGAAAATTACAAAAAGGGTCATTATCATTAGTTCCAGGTGGAGTTACTTATCCAACAGTTCGAATAACTTCACAACCAATACCTATTAAAGCGAAATATTTATATAAAGTTTCTGGTTTTTTAAAAACTGAATTGAAATTACCCTCGAAGGAAAGAGAGGGTTTTTTGCGAATAGACTTCTATAGCGATAATCCTGATTTGGAAAAAGTAGGAATTACTTCTTCAGTGTCGTCTAGAGTATATGGTACAACAGATTGGGTAGAAAAGATAATTATAGACAGAGCTCCAGATAATGCTAAATACCTAACAGTTAGTTTTCAAAGTTATGCCACATCTGTGACAAAAATTTGGATGGATGATATCAATATTTTTGAGTCTGTAATCCCAGTTGATGATATTACCTCTCAACACCCTTACACAAAGGATATAATTGATTCAAATTACTTATATCCAAATTCTCATGGCAATTTATAGTCGTTTGTGATATTGTGCGTCGTATATGACCTTTGTATCTTGGCAGTTCATTGTCTTTTTTATACTAGTTACTTTCCATTATTATTTAATTCCTTTTAAATGGAGGTGGTTATTATTATTAATAGCGGGCTGTGTTTTTTATATTAGTTTTATTCCAGTATATATCTTACTTTTATTTTTACTGATTATAATTGATTATATTGCAGGCCTATATATACAAAAAACCAATTTAGAATCCAAGAAAAAGTTATATTTAATAATTAGTATTTTATCTACAGTTTCGGTATTATTTGTATTCAAATACTTCAATTTTTTTGTTGGTAATTTTGAAAATGTTCTCAATTTTTTTCATTGGAATTACCCGATAAAATTATTAAAATTTGTTCTTCCAGTAGGACTCTCATTTCATACATTTCAAAGTTTAGCTTATGTAATAGAAGTTTATAGAGGTCGACAAAAAGCAGAAACACATTTTGGAATTTATGCACTTTATGTCATGTTCTACCCGCAACTAATGGCAGGGCCGATTGAAAGATCTTACAATATGCTTCATCAATTTCATGAAGAACATAAATTTGAATACGAGAGTGTTGTTCGTGGACTACGTTTAATGCTTTGGGGCGCATTTCAAAAGGTCGTTATTGCAGATAGAGCTGCAATTGTCGTTAATATTGTTTATGAAAAGCCAGATAACTACTCAGGACCAATATTGATATTAGCAACAACTCTATTTGCTTTTCAGATATTTTGTGATTTTGCTGGATATTCAAATATAGCAATTGGTGCGGCTCGTGTAATGGGTTTTGACCTAATGAAGAATTTTGACAGACCGTATCAATCAAAATCTATTCAGGAATTTTGGACAAGATGGCACATATCCCTTTCAACTTGGTTTAGAGACTACGTTTATATTCCTCTTGGAGGAAATCGTGTATCTAAATTACGTTACGGGATAAACATTATGATCGCATTTCTAGTAAGTGGTTTATGGCATGGAGCGGGTTGGACCTTTGTAATTTGGGGTGGGTTACATGGGTTTTATTTATTAATTTTTAATTGGGCTGACAGTTTTAATAAAAGATTTTTGAAAATGGGTGTAAAAAGTTCAAACTGGTTTGACAATTTTATACAAACCTTCATTACATTTTCTTTAGTTTCATTTGCCTGGATATTTTTCAGAGCTAGAGATTTAGATCAAGCTTTATATATTGTGACACATCTGTTTAGTAATCTGAATGATAGTTTAAGATTATTTTCGTATCTAAGCCCATCTTTCATAAAAGTTCTCTTCGTAGAGAGAGAAAAAATTTTAGGTCTGACACTAAATAATTGGATTGTGATGATGCTCTCAATTTTAGTGATGTATTATATTCACAAACTTCAAAACACAAAAAGTATTCATCAATTTATGGAAGAGAAGTCATTAATTTTTCGTTGGGTAATATACTATGTCTTAGTATTAGTAATTTTTTATTATGCAGCTCAAGGGCAAGAGCACTTTATATATTTTCAATTTTAAATATGCAAAAATTCTTAATTAAATTCTTAGTATTTTCAATACCATTTATACTTTTTATTTCGTATATAGCGTATGAAATATTTATCTTACCAGTTGACCATTTTACCTTTCGAGCCTGGGAAGCTTTAAAGGTGTACCAAAATACATCAATATTATCAGGTCCATTTTATCCAAATAGTTATTTAAAGAAAGATGAATTAGGAGATCTTTCTGGTTTAACAAAATTTCCCGTGATTAAAAGTGTTGAATGGTACACTGATCGATATGGTTACAGAAAAAAAGCTTCACAAAAGGAAATATATAAGATAGTTGTTATTGGCGACTCAGCAATTGCAGGTTCTGCACTAACTCAGTCTGATATGTTTACCGAAAAATTAGGGGAGGAACTTAATGTTGAAGTTTATGCATTTGCGCCATCAAATTTTAATAAATTTTTAGAAGATGATCGATTTGTTAAAAACCCACCCGAACTTATTATCTTTGAGTCTGTTGAAAAATTAGTATTACATATTCCAGCAATTATTCCGAAGGACCAGAAAATAAACAAAAATAGTAATTTGACCAAATATCTACACCTGTTTAAATTGTCTGATCGATTTATATCGAAGATTGCTGTTTACAAAGACAGATTTGAAAAAGAGGCCCGGATAAATTACTTGTATGCCAGACTCGCGGAAATACCACAAAAAGTTGTCTCGGGGAATATGACCTTTAAATCAGTTTCAATAAAACAGGAATTAGACATTCCAGTAGGCACACTGAAAATGGCTTTTTATAGTGAACCAGAAGAATATTTTAAAAATTGGAAACAGGTCCACATAGATCAAGTAAGTGATATATTAAAAGGCTATCAAGGTGAACTTTCTAAAAGAGAAACAAAATTTGTGTTTATGCCTATTCCGAATAAAGAAAATATATATTGGGAGTTGGTTAGTGGTGGTAAAGAGAACGATAATTTAAGAAGATTAATAAATAATGCTAAAAGTGGTGGAATAGTTACCATTGATTTATTGACACCTTATCAAAAAATACATAGTAGTGATCAAAAAAGATTGATTTATCATTTAGATGATTCTCATTGGAATTCGGATGGAGTTGATGTCGCTGTTTCTGAAACAATTAAAATACTAAAAGAAAACAATCTTACAATCTGATAGAATTCAAAGATGCCTAGATCTGTTAAAGTATATTGGATATTTTTATTCCTAATTTTCATTATATATGTTATTTTTGGTTATTTTTATTTTAAAAATACGTACGCAAATGGTGACGAGGTTCATTTTTTAGTAGCTACACATAGTATTGTCTACGATCACGATGTTTGGTTAGAAAATAATTATGATCAAAAAGTTAATCTTACTTTTAATCCTGGAGCAGTTGATAAAATTGTAGCTAAAGGTTTAGATGGTCATTTATACCCAGTTCATGGAATTGGATATTCATTATTGTTAGCCCCATTTTATGCTTTAGGGAATCGGTTGGGAACGATAATTTTTTCAGCTCTTTTACTTTCAGCTATTTTCATATTAACGTGCATGTTTTCTAATAAAATAACAAAAAATGTCAAATTTTCTTTAATTTTATCTTTAATGATGTTTTTAAGCCATCCTCTATTTAATTTTTCAGCCTTAAATTTTACAGACGCAGTAGGAGCATTAGTTTTTATTTTGGCAATATATAATCTTTTGTATACAAAAAAACATTATTTACTAGTTACACTCATTCTTTCTTTTTTACCATGGATCCATATTAGATACTTTCTTGTTGCACTAATTCTTTATCTTTATTCGGTTTTTAAAACTTCTAAAAGACAGAAGAAGCTAATGTTGGTATTTCCACTTTCAATTGTTTGTTATTTCCTATTTCTAAAATCAACATTTGGAAGTTATAACCCATATACACCTTACATGATTTTTGGTGACACGGCATTTTATGGTCATTTCTTTTGGAATCTATTAAGCCTTTTTATTGATCGTCAGTTTGGTCTGTTAGTCTACTCACCACTTTTTTTATATATTGTTCCGGGGACTTATTTTTGGTACATAAAGAATAAAAAATCTTTTTTTACTGTATTGTTTATTGCAGTTGCATATTTAATCCCCATTGTAATAATTGATGTACGTCAAGGGTATGCACCTCCAGCAAGATTATTTATTACGCTTCTTCCACTTTTTATTCCATCACTTGTATTTTTTTTTATGGAAATGAAAAATGTAGTTTATAAAATTATCGCTACTGGCTTTTTCTTATGGAGCGTATTAAATATGACTATTGCTTTACTATTACCTCCTAATCACGGATTTGTATATGGAGACGGAGTTGCTCCGTCATTACTTTATTTATCAATGCATATTGGAATAAATATTCAAGAACTCTTTCCTTCTTTTTATCACGATATGGAAATTACTTCCATCCACTATATTTTGATTATATTAATATTTATATTTTGGGGATTTATATTTTTCGATTATTCACGCAACCAAAGAATATCGGAAAACAAATAAATAATTTGATAGAATATATTAATGTTTAAGGTTACAAAAAGGTATTGGATATTTTTGATTTTATTAGTATCAATCTCATATGGTCAACTTCTACAAATGTTTCCATGGCAAGATGACCACGCCTTGATGTTTAAACTTGGAAATATTATTGAAAAAGCTGGTTATTTGGGAAGAGGTATTTTTGGTGAAGGACCGTATAAATATACGGCAGCTTTTTATTATCCAATTTTTAAATTTTTTGGTTATAGTATACCTCTTTTTTTTCTACTCTCATTTGTCTTGTATTTGTTTGCTACCTTTTCCGTTTATTATGTGGTTTCAAATGTATTTGAAAAGAAACTGGGTAGATTAGCAGGCTTCTTGTTTGGAGCAGGATACATTGCTTCAGATGGATTTATAAGATTATACAATTCTGTAGGAACTAGCTTGAGCATAATATTTATTTTATTTTTGATATTTGTTTATTGGAATTATTACAAGAGGAAACAATTTAAATTTTATTTATTTGCACTATTTTTATTTTTTTTGGCTACTGAATTTATTAGATATAGAACTCATTATTTAATATCAGTTGTATTGGTTTTCGAATTATTATTTTTAACATTTACCAAACCAATTTTTAAATCAATCAAGAATTCACTAATTAGACTTATACCTTTTGCATTTATCTTTTATAGATATTTTATAGTTGCAGGTGATTCTAGAAGTGGTAAGGTCTTAGAATTTATACAAGCATTATTGAGAGGTGAATTTTATCAGACGTATAGTTTCTTTACTTCACTTGCTAACCTTGTTGCGCCTGATTGGTTGCTAAATCCAATTATTAATATGATTCCAGATAGGTTAATAAATTTTGTGACGAGCGGAGTATTCGCTAATAGTGTTTTAAATTTACAACCGCGGAGTAGATTGATACCACTAATAGGTGTGTTTATTTTTGCTCTCTTAATTTATTTGATTTTTAAATTAAAGAAAAACAGAAGATGGTATGTTTTGTTTGTCTTTTGGCTAGCAGTAAATATTGCAAGTTATGCAGCCTATCTTCCGACAAATGCATATGAATCAACGAATCGACTATTGGCCCATTCTTTTGTTGCATTAATTGGGGCCTTTGTAATTCTAGTTAGAAGTAATAAATATTTATATTATTTAATAATAATATGGGGTGCGGGAAATTTGTTTAATTCCTTTAATTTGCAAAAAAGAATAATTTTAAACAGAAGTAATCCAGCAAAGACATTTTATTCAGAGTTGAAGAAAATTGTACCCGAACTCAAAAAGGGTGATGTGTTATATTTTGATGTAGCTGAATCTGAAAGACAGAAGTTTGCTGATAGTTTTTCTGTGGCTCAAATGCCAGAAGAAACTGCCATTGCCTGGCAATATGGAATTGATAGATATGATATAAGAAGGGTTACAGAATTCAGTGATTTTAAAAAAATAATTGATTCTGGAGTAATTACAGATATAAACAAAAAAGAATTAAAAATAAATAATATATATACTTTTTTTTATTCAGGTGATGGGTTACAGGAGACTACTAGTGAGTTTAGATCCAACTTCGTTAAAAAGAATAGTTTAAACGAGAAATTAAGATTTGAAAAAATTGAATTTACAACTAAAGATATAAAAAATGGTTTGGAAATAGAATTTGATGAGCCAATTAAGAGTATGGTTCCTACGAATTTGCAAATTGAAATCAAGGCTTTACCACAGAACTTAAGTAAGATTAACTTTCCAATTATTAACAATCAAAATATGTCGAAAAATCCTGTCGCAAAAAATGAAAGGCTACGAAAATTAGCGTTTGATTATCAAAACACAAAGGAATTAATGACTAAAAACTTTAAAGTAAAAACAAGTAGTATATGGAAAGATGATATTGGTCAAAATTTGTTTGACGATAGGAAAGATACATATTGGCGCGCCGATCGTGTTTTGTGGTCTAAGGAAGGGGCATTTTTTACACTTGACTTGGGTTCCATCCAATTAATTGATAGGTTTATTTGGATAAATGGATATTCTAATAATTCACCAACAAAATACACAATTCAAACTTCAGTAGATAATGTAAATTGGAAAACTGTAATTGAAAAGTCGTCTACAAAAAGAATTGAGCCAAATGTTTTAAATGTTGATAAGTTCGATTCATTGAGTGCTCGATATGTACGAATGAATATACAAAATACTTTGAGTAATGATTCAGCAAGTATTGCAGGGGTTTGGGTTGTACCAACTACTTTTGCAGAACTTGATATTTTAAAGGCCGAGGAGTTTTTGGAATCACCTTTTGGATATGTGCCCAATACTGAAAGTTACTTGAATTCGCTTTCTGCCCTTAATTATTTTGGTAATATTCAATTTTATTGGTTGAATAACAAAACGAATAATTTTCAGACACAAAGTAACTCGGTAATAAAAGTAAAATACGATAACCTTTATAGGTTATATGATATTATGATTCCTGCAGGAGGGACGAAGATTTTTAATTTAAATCTAAATCAACTTCAGATGGATGGAGTTTTGCAAATAGATAAAATCTATCTTAAGTCTAAATAAAATTATTCAAGAACGTAAACTTTAGGACTAAATGCTTTTAAGAGACAAGAGCTGGTATCTTCTGAATGAAATCTAATATATTTTGCTTCTTTTGCAACAAAATAGAAAGTAAAATCTGACTGCATTTCTCTTTGCTTTGCATGTTTCAACTGTTCGCGTGCAACATCCTCAATCTCTCTTGTCCAATTTATATTGTCTGTTGAGGTATCAACATAGCCTGTATTAAGGACATTACAATTTTTAATTGGCTGAGTTAATGTAATTTTTGTTAATTTTTCGATATTTGGCAAAATAAGTTCTAAAATTCCTAGTTTGTATAAAATAGAAACATTATTTGTAATTTCTTTTTGTTTTTTAAATTCAGCTGATACATATTCAGGTGAATTTTTCCATAATTTTGCAATTGCAATGCCATCAACAGTTACTTCATAAACAGGCTTAACTACCGTGTTTAAATAATTGAGACTGTACCATTTCATCGGTTCGTAATCATATATAAGTTCAAGCACATATTCTCCTTTATTTTCCGGTCCTGACCAATAATCAGCTGAAAGTGAGATGTCAGGTCGTAATTTAAATCTTGGTATATTGCTAATTGAACCTACAGGTATCGTTAGTTTTGCATTTTCTTCAGCATTTTTGTTTAACCATTCGATTACTGGGAAATAAGCGTTTCCATATGAATTACCCCAAGAGTCTAATTGTATCATTTTTGCTCCAGATAATCCTCCTACTAAACGATTGAAATATACGTTTTCGTTCGGGTGCAGATTAATCAAACGTATAGTTATAGGGATATAGGCAACGATAATTAGTATTATGAAAATGTGCTTTGAAATAAATTTCATTTTTTCAAAAATAAAACCAGCTCCGATACCGCATAACATGGCTAGTATTGGAATATATTCCATAATTTGTCTTACACCTCCGTAGCTTGTAGTTCCAGGAAGAGTGACTCTTAATAGAGTTGTTAAAAGTGAGAATATAAGGAGTAACGGAAACAGTTTGTGTCTTAGAAATTGTTTAGGAACCGCCAACGATAGTAAAAACAAGAAAATAGTAATTAGGGGTGATGTGAATACAATCCATTTCAATGGAGTTAAATTCAACGAAAAGGTTGAATCTTGTCCCATTAAATTATTCGATGAGTAGCCAATATGTAAGTAATATTGGACAATGCTAATTGTTTTTTGTAAAGGGTCATTCCACAGTGTCGGGAAAAACAAGATAAAAAATGAAATTATAAAAACTGGTGAAAATATTGCAATTAGATAAAATTTTCTATCGAATTTAATTTTTGTTTTATTTTTAAAAAAGTAAAGTAGAAACCATAGCCCCATGGGGATAATTATAAAAATAATATTGAATTTTACTGATAACCCAATTGAAAAAAACAATATTGACAACAAAAGCCATCCGAGGCTTTTTGTGGTTACCGCTTTATATACAGATATCAAGGTGGTTGCGTAAAATGTAGCAATTATTGGATCCTTGATATTAAAATGTTGCTCACCAATTAGAAGTGGATAAGTTGTTAGAGCTAACGACGATGAAATCGACTCTATCATCCCATATTCTTTCCACATAAATAGAGCAATAAAAAATACCAGGAATGAAACAGTTGTCACTTCAAAAAGATGGTAAGATTCTAGATCTCCAAGAATTCCTAATTTCTGATAAAAAATTTTATTAAAAAATGCAGCAAAAATGCCATTTAATGCAGGGTGTCCTGATGAGTTTTCAATATTAATGTGGTATTCTCCGTTCCAGTCTTCATCTTGGTAGTAACTGCGTCTAAAGTTTGGGTCAGATAGATTTGGGTTATCTTGTACATCTTTGAAATGTTTTTCTGAATCTCTGAAGCTTGTACTATCAGCAGTTCCTTTAAGTGGTGGATATTTCGGCATGTTTGAATAATCTTTTTTTCCACTTAGAAAATATTGCAGAAATGCTTGTCCACGGCGAAAATGATAAGGTTCGTCCCAATTTATACCGTAATCGTTAAGTGTATAAATACCGTAAATTAGAAAGATTATTGGGATTACGAGAATGGTAAATAATTTTTTTTTCATGGTCTGCATTTAAACAAGATGTCTACACACACTGTTTTGTTTTGAAGAACAAACGGATTACCCACATGAATGACTGACGACTTGGGACAATATTTCCGTATTACTCTAAAAATATCAAATAGATCTCCTGTTGAGAGTCTTTGTATACTTGCCTCGATAAAGAGAAATTCGGTTTTTAAGAGCGTTTTTTTTGCGGTCAGTAAAATATTGTATTCTGCACCTTCCGTATCAATTTTTAGTAAATTAACTTTCTTAAGCGTTTTTACTTCTTTTATATCATCAAGACCTATTCCTGTACAAACTTCTTCTTTTTTGGAATCTCCCTTTAAAACGGAAGACATAATTGTAGTATCTGGGGTATATAAGGTGGGAGTCTTGTGTGTTGAAATAGCGTAATTAAAGGCTTTTGAATCAATATTCTTTATAAGAAGACGATAACTTTCACTTAATGGTTCAATACTAAGAACTCTCGATGTTTTTAATATATTCTTGCAAAATATATTAAATTCTCCGACATGTGCACCGATGTCAATTACTATCGATTCAGGTTTGATATATTTAGTGAGGTATATGTTCTCTGTAAAAACAGATTGTAGAAAAGCAATTCCGTATTTATCATAGTAAAAATACTTGTGATCGAATACAGTAATGGATGATTTTCCAATTTTATAGTTAACAAGACTATTTTTAACAATAATAAGGTATTTTTTGATAATAAAAATTATCTTTTCAAAAATCGATATAGGTAGCTTAAAAAATTTTAAATCTAAATATAGTGATCTTAGTAGTAAATTCATTTATAAATTGGTAGTTTTGATTGTAATAAAATGAGAATGGTAAGGATCAATTTTTGACATACCGTTACTTAACCAACTCCATAAAGGATAATATCCAGCTCCAGTTCCTTTCACAAATCGAAAGTTATATGTTTCAAATGATTTAATTAAGCTATAGTATGTTAGGATCTTAATGTGCGGGTAAGCTGAATCATCAACTCCACTATTACCCTTTTTGCTCCAAGTTGCAGTTTTTTTATTATAATGTAGGGACATTGGATTGCTAATATGCTTTTTCTTAATGATAGTATGTGAAAAATCCTGGTAGCCCAAAATTAATGCGAATATATTATGCCAACTGGATAGGTTTTCTGTTGAAATTACTGCGTATCCCCCTGGCTTTAAAATTCTTTTAATCTCACCTATAAAAAGATCAATGTCCGATATATGTTCTATTACTTGATTGGATATCACGACATCAAAAGTTGAATTTTCTATGGGCCACGAAGTTTCTAAATTACTTTTAATAGTATGGTCAACACCTCTTTTTTTAGCCACTTTTAAACGTTCAGTAACGCCATCAAGCCCCCATATTTCCTTACATCCTATTTTATCTTTAAATTTTATTGATTTTTGTCCGTCGCCACATCCGATATCAATCACTTTTGCTAATGGATTTGCATCTAAAAAAGATAATATATTATTATCGTTTTGACCATATGCTTCAGTCCATATTTTTTGATAGAATTGTGTTAACATCAAGCTATAATTATATCAGATGAAAAATCCGTTGGTTACAATAACAATTCCAGCCTTTAATAGTGGAAAAACTATCGAACGATGTCTTTTGGCTTTAAAACGTCAATCCTACAAAAATATTGATATAAACATTATTGACGGGAGTACAAAAAATGATAAAACCTATCTAGTTGCTAGGAAATATGAAGCGTTACATAAATTCTTCCCAGGTTCACTTCTTGCTGCCAGGTATGAAGGAGTAAAAATTGCAAAGGGAAAATATACATTAATCTTTGATAGTGATCAAATAATAAGTAATACTGCTATTGAAAAAGCCGTTGCACTTTCAGAAAATAATGGTTATGACATGGTAGTTTTTGAAGAGGATGTCTTTAAGAAAGATACTTACATAGAAAAGCTTTTTGCTTGTGATAGAAAACTTATGAATGCCGTTAATGATCTAAGTCCTTACACTGGGGTAATTATGCCGAGGTTTTTTAAAACAAAAATTCTCATGAAGTCTTATTCCAATATTCCACATGTATATTTTGCTGATACTGGAGGGCCAGATCATGCTATCGTTTACCTCGAAGCATACAAATTAAGTAATAAAATTGGAATTATCACTAATGCTGTTAAGCATCTTGAGCCATCTACACTTACAGAACTGCTAAAAAAATTTTATAGATGGGGTCAAACCAGTGTTGGTGTGAGTAAAGGAAAATACTCAACTCTTATGAAAAGTAAAGAGAGGTTTAGGACAGGATTATTTTCAAATGGTCTAATTATCGAAAGTTTGGGATCAATCCTTCTCCTTATTTTAAAGGGTGTTGCATTTAAGACGGGATACATAATAAGAAAAATGCAATGAAGTTTTTAATGATAATAGTATTTACAAAGAAATAATGGAAATTCTCGGTCTTACATTTGATTTTAGCAAAACATTCAAAAAGGAGAGGCTTGTTGATATTACAACAGCCAAATATAGAAAAACAAAACATGGATATTTAAAAATATTTGAGCATTTCTATCATGTTAGTGGAAATAAAAACCTTGTAAATGCATTAAAAGATGATTTTGTGTCAGGAATATTTATGTGGTCTGGGAGTGGTTTATTGGGTTCTATCGCTAGAGGTATTTATTTTGGATTATTTATAAATTATAAAGTTCCTGCGGTGATAGGTAAATCCTTTAAAATTGTAAATTATTCCAAAATTAAAATTGGTAGATTTTTCTGGGCTAAGGATAATGTGACATTGTTTTCCGGAGGTATTCTAAATATAGGTGACAGTGTAGTGTTAGCGGAAAGATCAACTATTTGGTCAGGAGAAAGTGGTGTTTATATAGGTAATGATTTTTTTCTCGGAATAGGTTCATACATATCTGCTATTGGGGGTGTTGTAAAAATAGGAAATGATGTAATGATTGCGGATCATGTAAGCCTATATACTTGGAACCATAGATATTTAATGAAAAATATTACTTTTTCTAAAATGGGCGGTACTATTGAAGAAATCGTAATTGGGAATAATTGTTGGATTGGTACTGGTTGTAAAATATTGGCGGGAACAAAATTAGGTGATAATTGTGTTGTTGCTGCAGGAAGCGTTTTGACAAAAAAATATCCGAATAATTCTGTTATCGCTGGGATCCCGGCGAAAGTTATAAAGAAAATTCAATGAATTACTTAAAAGATTATGTTCTTAAGTATAAAAAATTAATTTCAGTAAGTTGCGTGTTGTTTGTTTTCTTGATTTCATATTATAGAGTTCCATTTCTTTTTTTTCAACAGGATGAAATTTTGGGATTGGGTTTGTTTATACAAAAAGGTTGGTCAACAATTCTGTCTGGTTTGGGAAATTCTAATATAACACATTTTGTTCCCTTAACAATGGGTCTCTCTTATTTTATATACCATTTTTTTGGAGCAAACTATTTTATTTATAATTCTGTTGGGTTATTGTTTCATTCTCTAAATGGTTATTTGATTTATTTGATTTGTGAAAAAACACTTAAAAATAAAACATCAGCAATTATTGGGTCATTGATATTTTTTTCATCATCTGTGGCTTCAGAACTTGTAATGTGGCCTGTAATTAACCTAAACACTGTATCTCTAACATTCGCACTTATAGCTTGGTTATTAGCAGTTGACTCCAAAAGAATTTGGTTAATCTCAATTTTATTTCTTTTTTCTGTATTTTCCGTTGAATATTCTATTGGGATTTCATTATTTTTACCTTTATTAATTTATCTGAACAGTAAAGAAACAATTAAACAAAAGATATCCTATTTGAAGCCATTTTTTGGTACCGTAATAATTTATTTTTTGCTAAGATTCTTACCAATAATATTTAAAAATGTATCCTCACTTGGTACAGTTGAGGGTAGTTCTATAAATCTTTGTTTTGTTGAAATTATACTCTTGGTCCCAAGATATTTAGGACAACTATTTTTTGGTCAAAAAATTCTTCTTTCAACATCTACCTTTTTGCAACACCTTTTAGGTTTGGAAAGATACGGTACAGCTTTTTCTGAAACTAACATATATCCAATCCTATCAATGTCGATTGGGGTTATTTTTATATTTATTTTAGCCGTTTTTTTAAACAAGAAAGATATAATTGAAAAAAATTATAGAAAAAATTTAGTATTAGGTTTTCTATTTATCATCTTTAGTGCCCTTCCTTTTGTTTTAGTTCCTGGTGGAGTGGGTCTTTCAAATATTTCTTCTAGATATATGTATTTTGGACTGGCTGGCATGGCCTTTTTCATGTCGACTGTTTTTGATATTCTAAAATCTAATTATAGTAAGAAAATATATCGGATATCATTATTAGCTTTATTTGTATTGATTGGTCTAAGTAGTATCCAAAATTATAATAAGGCGGATGGTCTTTACAGAATGGGAGTACAAAGACAAAAAATATTGAACCAAATTATTACTACTTATCCAAACTTATTCGATAAGACAATATTTTTTGTACAAAGTGATAGTAGTTATTATGGATTACCAGAAGAAATTAAAACTCTTCCTTTTCAGTCTGGACTTGGGCAGACATTACTGGTATTTTATAGCCAGAAGGATAAATTACCAAAAGAATTTTATCCTGGCGAATATCTTTGGGAAATAGATTCTCAGGGATACTACGAAAGTGGAAATAGAGGATTTGGTTTCTATCGAGATTTCGGCTTATTAAAAGAAACACTGGATAAGTTTGATCTAGAATCTAATTCAGTAGTTGCCTATTATTGGAATGGTAAATTGAATGAATTATCAGATGTGACATATGAGATTAGATTAAAGTTAGAGAATGAGCAATAAATTATTAAAATACATAAGGACAAATTGGATTTGGATATTACTCTTGTTACTATCTCTAACTCCAATCATTTGGTTTTGGGGTAAAAATGGAACTTTAATTAATGGTTTAGACACCAATTTTCCACTCGATCCCTTAGTTTGGTTTAAAAGAAGATTTTATGTCTGGTATGATATTTCAAATGCTGGGAGTAATTTTAGTTCCTCTATATCTGGATTGTTTTTCCATTTAATACAGGTAGCCCCTTACATTTTAGGTTTGAGTTTACAAAGAGTTGAAATAATTAATTTAGTTTTTTGGTATTCATTAATCATTTTTTCATCGTTTGTATCTGTTAAATCTTTTGGAGTCAAAAGTAAATTAGCACAGCTAATATTTGTAACCATTTACTCTTTTAATATTTACCTCTTTAATACTTGGGAAAATGTAAAAGTATCTAATCTTGCCCTTTATGTTACACTGCCGTCTTTTATTGCACTGTTAAATTTTTATTTATCAAAAAATATTAATATATTTCGTTTGTTTTTGTATTCATTTTTAATTTCTATAATTGCATCGGGAACCGGTATTAATCCAGCATACTTTTTAGTTATTATCATAGGGATAATCATCTTTACGTTTACTAATTTATTATTTTCAAAGAAACTTTGGATAGATGTCATTAAAAGCACATCAATTGTAATAGCCACTCTAGTATTGACAAATTTGTATTGGATATTGCCACTTTTTAATAATTTGTTTATTAGTTCTAAAATCAGTAATCTATCTGATATAGGCCTTACCGACTGGTTAGATAGTTTATCTTTAAATACAAGTCTTCTAAATGTTCTTCGTCTTCAAGGTGCTTGGGATTGGTTTTCATTTGATTCAGCTGGGCAACCTCTTTATCTACCTTATACTTTGAATTATTTGTATAAGTTACCCTTTATTCTTTTTAGTTTTGTTCTTCCATCTATTGCAATTCTGTCGTTTGTATTTATTAAAAATAAAGACAAATTACAGAATTATTTATTATTTGGGATATTTTTGGTCGTAGGGATTTTTATGGGTGCAGGGACACATTATCCAACAGGAGTTATCTATCGTTTTTTAGTTGACAAGGTTCCCTTTTTCTCCTTTTTCAGAAGTCCGTGGTATATATTTACACCTCTTTTGATATTTGCTTACGCAGGATTATCAGCTCTTTTTTTTGATAATGTAACAAATATTTTATATAAATCAAAAAGAATTTACACTAATACGTTTTATGTCGTCGGAGTAGTTTTTATAGCTTTTCACCTTTTGTATTCATATCCGTTAATTTCTGGTAAAATTTTTAGGCCATTAAGACATGATGGTTTTTTTGTTAATTTCCCAGATTATGTTTGGGAAGCGCAGAACTGGATTGAATCGACAGATTTGATAAAAGGAAGAATTATTACATATCCGGATGATCAAATAGAGGATTTTGATTGGGGTTACAGAGGTACGGATACAATATTAGCACTATTTTCATCTAAGGAATTTTTTACACCATCCTTTAATATAAGCAGTCAAGTCTTAAAAGATTTATTAGATGAATTTTATCTCGCAATAAAGAGTGGAAATTATGACTCAGCTGTTAATATAATGAAATATATTGGAGCTGACACTGTTTTTAACAGAAAAGATTTTGTTTCGATTTCTCCCAAGTTAGATGAAAATAGTTTTGTGAGGGAATATACGACAGAAACAAAAGAGATAGGACGTTGGTCTTTTATCAATATCAAAGATAATGCTAATAATTCCAAAATATTTTCACCCGAAAGAACTTACATTAACAATTTCTCAGATAAATTGTTTTTAGATTTTGCGAAGATATCACCTCGTGGCCGAGAATTGATAGCAAAACTTCCAGATTCAGAATTTTCAAAAACAATTATTGAGGATAATAATTATTTACACGTAGCTGAAGCAATACATAATACCGAGGAGGTTACTTCAACTTCAAATATACAATTTTATACATTAGAAATCGCGCAATCTGGAAGCTACAAAATATATATTGAAAAAGCGAAATTCGGTACAAATATAATAATAAACAACATTTCTTATTCAGGACAAGTTAGTCAAGAAAACTCAAACTACTTGCAGTTTAATCCTGACTGGTTGAATAAAGGTATTTACCAAATAAAAGTAGTTTTTCCAAAAATTGAGAGTCTTGTTGATATTATCAGTTATCAAAAACTTTCTCCTGGTAATTTATTAAGACCAGATGAACTACCTGTTAATCCGACAAAAACATTGGTTGCGTTTTCTGATAGTAAGGTTGAAGAAAAAATAACTATTCCAATAAAAGATTTTGATCCATTTGATAAATATTTATTGAGTTTTGATTATAAATATTTTTATGGCAAAATACCAGTTGTAGATGTAGTTCAGTCCATTCCAACATCTCCGGTTAAAACATTTCCAGATTATGTAGGCTCTTCTTTTGATTGGGAAAGGAAAACAATTACTATAAACCCTGTAGATTTAAAATCTAAGTTAGAAGCAACTATAATTTTGCCAAAAAATGAAAAAAGGGAAAGAAGTAAAACCTTTTTTGAAAATTTCGAACTGCTTCCAGTTTTTGACAATCGTCTCGTTGCGTTACAAGAGCCTCGTGAAGATATTTTGAATGTTACTAGTCCTAAAGTATCTTTTACAAAAATTAGCCCTGTTAAATACAACATAGAGGTTGAAGGAGGAACAGAAGATTACTATTTAGTTTTTTTGGAAAACTATAATCCAGGTTGGAAATTAATATTGGATGACACAAAAGGTGAAATTGTTCACTTTAAGACTAATGGTTTTGCAAATGGTTGGTACGTATCCGGTGGAGAAGCACTTCAAAAGATAACATTGTTCTATCAGCCGCAAATATATTTATATATTGGTTTTACCATTTTTATTCTTATTGGATTTATTTCAATTTACCTATTAATCACCAAGAAGTATGACAATATTTAAAATATTGTTTAATAAACAAAAAATCTTGGCTACCAAGTGGGCGGAAGGAAACATAGCTGGCTTATTTATTTTTAATTTAATAATATTACTATTGGTTCTCTTAAGGTTTGCCGGGTACTTTTCTCCATTTTTAACCATTAATATTAACTTAATTTATTTGATAGGCTTAATTCTATCCGTAATATTACTAAAAGCTTCAAGTAGAGTAATGTTTATTATGGCACTTGTTTTTTGGATGTTAACCGTTTTTCTCAAATATGTTAAGATCGATGTTTGGGCGGATAGAACTGTAGAATATTTTTTTCAAGCCTTAGTGGTTGGTATCTTTTTGCTAGTATTTAGAAAATAATGTTGTCAATAAAATTGCTTGTAACTATGTCGCTGTTTGGTTTTTTGTGTGTTGGTGGGTTACTCTTAACAAACCATCCTGGATTCGCCATTAGAATCATCAATTATCTTTTTTTTATTATCTTAATAGGTGTAATTTATGAAAAATTTATTAAAAAATAGTTATTGGATATTACTTTTAATCACTACTTTGTTAGTATTTAAAAATTTACTTATTGGAAATCTCTATCATGGTGGAGATGTTCCATTCTTTTATGATGATACATTAATAAATCTTATATCAGACCCACTAGTTTGGACAGAAAGAGGTTATTCCTTTGGTGGAGTAAATTTGACTCTTTGGCTCTCTCCTTTAATGGTTGTGTACGGAGCTTTAGGCAAGACTTTAAGTTTGGGTAATGATACGGTTGTTAGAATATTATTCATACTACCGTCGATAGTAATATCTCTAATCGGACCCATACTTTTGACAAGATACTTAAAGTTGACTAATACAATTCAATTTTTTACGTCCCTAGTATATACATTCAACACTTATTACTTATTGTTATTGGATGGTGGTCAGGTTGGAGTGGCTCTGGCATACGGAATTTTCCCTATAACTCTTCTGTTTTTGAAAAAATTTGTTGATAACATAAATCATAATAATTTTATATATGCTTTATTACTTTCTTTCGTGCTCTCAGTGATTGATCCCCGAATATTAGTTGTATGTTATTTAACAATTTCTATATGGTCAATACTAGAAAAGAAATTTAATTATTGGTTAATTGTAATGGGAGTAATTTTAATATTTCTAAATTCTTATTGGATATTACCATTGCTTAAATTAGGAGCGGAAAATATAAGTACCTCTATTTCAAATCTCGGATTGTTATCACTTATTAATCCCTTGCTACTCTTTTCTCCACATTGGCCATCAAACATATTCGGAAAAATTAATTATCCACCATTTTATTTTGTTGGAGTACCCATATTAACGTTTGGATCATTTTTTATGAAAAAGGATCGACAATATTTAATTTTTAGTATAATTCTTTTAATTTTTGCATTTTTAACTAAAGGACAATCACCTCCGTTGGGAATAAACTTGGGTTTTATTTACAGAGATTCAAGTAAATTTTTTATACCAGTAGTTTTATTCGCAGGAATGATGATAGGACATACATTTGATTTATTAAAAAATAATCTATTTAAATTTTTAGGTTTTATTTATATTATATTTTTAATTGCTCCAGCTTTATTTGGTAAAATGAACTTTTTAATGTCAGATAATATTTCTGACCCTAGCTTTTCATCAATTGCCCAAAATATCAAAAAGCAAAATAATTATTTTAGAACGCTATGGTTTACTAATAAAAATCCACTTTCGTATGAGTCTGTTATTAATCCGGCTGTTGATGCAATAAGTCTTTCTAGTTTTATTCCCTTTGTCCAAACAAATGTCGGAGAAGACCAATTTAACTTTTTAAATGACCAAAATTATATAGGATGGCTTAGAATTTTAGAAATTAAATATGTTTTCTTAAATGGAAACCATCGAAACATTAATCTTACTCAAACTGATGCCAAAAATTGGGATACGATTAAAAAACTTGTTGATACTTCTTTTGATAGTAAGAAAATAGATTGGAACTTAAATTTTGATGCATATGAGGTAACTAATCCCTACCCAAAATTTTATGCTGTTGATAAGCTAGTAGCTATAGTCGGTTCAAATAAATTAAGTAAAAAAGACACATATACTCCTGCAATATATTTTGAAGATGGCAAATGGGATCCTTCTACAATTTATATTAAAAAACCAGATTCGCTTAAAATTTATTATACAGATGGAACAAAATTAGATTTAACAATGAGTCTTTTGCAAAAGAATTTTGTATCACCTGCTGATAACAAAAATACTACATGGTCAGTATTTACCAACAACGAATATTTAAAATATAAATATCAATTATTAATAAGAAATATTAATTTTACCGATTTTGATTATGGGCGAGGAATAGCATTCTCGACCAAAAGAGGTGAATCCATTAATTTTAATATTAAGATTCCAGAAAATGGCGATTATATATTAGCAAAAAGAATTTTTAATCAAGATAGTCACAAATTAATTTGGCAAATTGAAGAAAAATATTTAGAAAAAGGCAATTACAATTTTCTGATAAATAATAATGATGACATTACAGTATTAAATGTTGTTGCAATTATTTCTAAAACTAATTACAAAAAAGCTCTAACATTAACAGATCAGATAATAACAAAATTTGGAGTTGTCACAGAGATTGATAGTAATAATGATATTAATAAAGTTGAAATGAAGAATGTTGGTACATCCCAATATTCAATATTAACAAAAAGAATTGGTTATTGGGTGGTTTTTTCTGATAGTTATAACCCTTTATGGAGATTAAAGAGAGGTTTAACTTATTTAGAATCCTATCCAATTTACTCAATGTTGAATGTCTTTTATGTTGAACCCGAATGGAACGATCTAAAAATCGAATTTACTGGACAAAGAGTTTTTAGATGGGGAATATGGGGAACCGTGGTGACAATTTTAGTTATTGTAATTTACTTTTTGTATAAAAAAGAGAGCAAATAGTAATTCCAGAACTTTGGCTTCAGTTTTGGTCTTTGTTGTTTCATACTTTGGATATTCGATTAACAGGTACGTTCGGGTACGTCAAAAACGCCATTAAGACCATTGACAATAGTAAAAGTTTTAACTAATATATAAACTGTAGGTTAGGTTAAACCTAACCTCTAGTTTACAAACATGAAAAAAGGGGAATATCTTAATAAATTATTAAATTCAGATAAATCAATACTTACAAGTAAAGATATTGCTATGATCTGGCAGGATACGGATAAAAACACTTTCAAGGTTAGACTGAATTATTATTTGAAAAAAGGAGATTTATTTAAAATTAGAAGAGGAATTTATTCTAAAAATAAAAATTATGACAGGTTTGAACTTGCAACTAGAATATTTACGCCGTCTTATGTAAGCTTTGAAACCGTGTTAGTCAAAGAAGGGTTGATATTTCAATATTATGAAAGAGTAGATGTCGCAACATATTTAACCAGAGAATTGAAAATTGAAGACAATATATTTTTATTCAGAAAAATTAAAGATAATGTACTAACTAATTCATCAGGAGTTAATATCATTAATCATACGTCAATAGCTACAAGGGAAAGAGCATTTTTAGACACACTTTATATAGACGGAAATTATTATTTTGATAATTTAAGGTCACTAGACTGGGATAAGGTTTTTAAATTACTGCCTATCTATGAAAATGAGAGTATGTCTAAAAAAGTAAAGGAATTATATGACATTAAATATACCTAAACACAAAACAATTCTTTTTCAAATATTAAAGGAGATATATTCTGATACTACAATTGCTCCTTACTTAGGGTTTAAAGGTGGAACAGCTAGTTTAATGTATTACGACTTAGACAGATTTTCTATAGATTTAGATTTCGACTTACTTAATGAAAATAAAGAAGATTATGTTTTCGAGAGAGTTAAAAATATTGTGAGTAAATTCGGAAAATTAAAAGAATCATACAAAAAAAGATTTAATCTATTCTTTTTGGTATCCTATGAGGAAAGTTTACAAAATATCAAGGTAGAAATAAATAGAAGAAATTTTGATTCTAAGTATGAAATAAAAACATATTTAGGAGTTTCGATGCTTGTAATGAAGAAAGAAGATATTTTTGCTCACAAATTGATGGCGATGTATGAAAGAATGGAAAAAACTAGCCGAGACATATATGATGTAAACTTTTTCTTAAAAAACAGATTCCCTGTAAATGAAGAAATTATTGAAAACAGATCTGGTCTGAAGTTTAAGGAATTTATAAAAGAATTAATATCACGACTCGAAAAATTTGATAACAAAAATATATTAATAGGATTAGGCGAATTATTGACCCAAAGCCAGAAAGATCTGGTGAAGTTAAAACTTCTGGTTGATACAATTCAGTTGTTGAAGCTTCGATGAAAAAATATATTAATAAAATAAAATTCCTGCTTTTTTCTGATACTTCTCGGGATACAGTTATACTTTTTATTGGGAATAGTTTCTCCGCATTGTTTGGGTTTATATTTATCTATATTTTGACTCGGAAGCTAACAGTCGATGAATTTGGTGTTTTTTCTGCAGCTGCGAACCTAATTATCATAATTTCGTCGTTTACTGATATTGGTATTACAACTGCTATGATTAATTTTGTTTCGACTAAGTTGGGAAATAATGACAAAAGTGGCGCCAGTAGGTATCTTAAAGCATCTTTTGTTATTAGATTAATTTCAATATTAGTTGTATCAGGAATAGTTGTTTTAATTCCAAAATTTGTTTCTGTTAATTTACTGGCAACTTCTGATATTTCAGTTTCCTATTGGGTTTCTATTATATCAATCGGATTAACTGCATGGCTCACTTTACCATATGCCATGATGGCCTACAAAAAATTTTGGCAGTCAGTAATACTTGATTGGTCTCTTGGAATTCCAAGAATCCTGATATTTCTGGGTCTTGCAACAATTTTACCTACGAATCTTAACCTAGCTCTAATGTCATATGGATTAAGTACAATTTTACCTATATTTTTTGGTTTTAGTGTCATTGGTATCTCTTTTCTAAAAGTAAAAGCTTTAAAAAAAGATTATTTTGACTTAGTAAAATTTTCAGGCTGGCTGGGGGTTAATAGAATAATATCATCAATTTCGGGTAGGCTTGATGTAACCATGCTTGCAAGTTTAACAACAGCCGGTATCGTAGGCCAATATTCAATTGCTTCAAGACTATCATCGTTTGTAATAGTTTTATCATCAAGTTTAGGGTCGGTTTTATCAACACGTTTTGCTCGCTTCAATAATAAAGAAGAAGAAAAGAAATATTTAATTAAGTCTACTTTGTTTACTATTCCAATAGTTTTGGGTGTTATTTTGTGGATTGTTATTGCTAAACCATTTGTTTTGATTCTTTTTGGCGATAAATATTTGGAATCTGTAAAAATTCTTCAATATTTACTGTTCTCAATGATACCCTTTGTGTTTTCGACTCCTGCAGTTACTGCCATTGTCCATTCAATTAGAAAGCCAATTTATATTGGAGTATTTTCCTTTGTGCAGATAGCAATGGTATTTATATTTAACATTTATTTTACAAATCTTTATTCAGGAATTGGTCCGGCAATTACATTTTTAATTACCAATTCTGTTTTGGCAATATATTCATGGATTATAGTTTTTAAATATTATGGAAATTAGCGCCCACCTAGTTGTCAAAAATGAAGAGAATTTTGTATGGTATTCCGTAATGTCAGTAATTGATTATGTTGATAAATTACTGATTTGGGATACTGGAAGTACAGACAACACTTTAAATATTATTGAAAAAATTAACAATCCAAAAATAATATTAAAAAAATTGAGTCCTATTAATTTTGACGAGGGTAAGATTCGTCAATTAATGCTGGATGCTACAAAATCTGACTGGTTTATAGTTTTAGATGCAGATGAAATATGGTGGGATGGATCAATTCAACTTGTCACAGAAACAATTAGAAACGAAGGACATCAATTAGAATCAATTGTGGTACCAACAGTGAACATGATTGGAGATATGTTTCATTTTCAAGGTAATGATGCAGGAAGATATGAATTGGCTGGGAAAGTAGGACATTTCGGCCTTCGTGCTATAAACAGAAAAATTCCAGGACTTCATGGGCAGGGTGAACACGGTGTGTTTATGTGGGCCGATCAAAATCAAACAAAGATTGAAAGTAGAGATCAAAAAAAGATTAAATTTTTAGATGCATCGTACATACATACAACTCATTTAAAAAGATCAGATACTTTAGAAGGGGAAAAAGAAGTTTATAAAAGAGCCAAAAAATTAAAATATGAAATTGGGATAGAAGTACCAAAAGACTTTTATTATCCTGAAGTATTTTTTAGAACTAGACCTGACTTTATAAAATCTCCTTGGGAAACACCCGATCCGAAATATAAATTTATAGCAAGTATAGAAACACCATTAAAGAAATTTAGAAGAAGATATTTAATGAAGGGAGTAAAACATGGATATTGATTATACTAAATATCACAGGGATAAGGAATATCTGGATAATGAAAGACTTTTCAAAAATATTTTTAAAAGGCGATTAAAAATAATAAATAGGTTTATTAAATCTCCCAAAACTGTTTTAGATATAGGTTGCTCAAATGGAGTTTTCTTAGATCTTTTTGAAAAAAGTGAAACTTGGGGAGTTGAACCATCCCATTCGGGATGTAAGATAAAAGATGGAAGACATAAGATAACACATAAGTATTTTGAGAAGGCAAATTTACCACAAAACTATTTTGATCTAATTATAATGAATCACACACTTGAGCACGTAGTGGATGCCGAAATTGTTTTAGTTAAAGTGTATAGACTTCTAAAAAAAGGAGGAATTTTATTTATTGATGTTCCAAACGCAGGTGGGTTGGGGTCGATGTTATTAGGAAAAAAATGGCCTTATAGATTAGAAAATGAACACACTTATCAGTTTACAAAAGATTCACTTTCAAACACGATAGAAGATGGCGGATATAGGATTTTGCATTGGGAATCAAGATCAGGTCTGTTTGAGCTATCAAATCCGCTATTAGATCTTTATCAATCGTTAATTGGTTTTAAAAAACGTTTTATATTTAACATTTTGGCTAGTCCCTATCATCTAGTTTCTAGTATCTTGCAAATGGGTGATAGCATGAGTTTTGTAGTTAGAAAAGATTAAGTGGTTCGTACTTAAAATCTACAAATTTAGTATCTTTGTCAATATTTACACCTCTTGTTCTATCTAGAGTCTCAAATACATTTACTTTTTTTGTACCGTTTAAATATGCATTCCAGTCTGGATTGTATACTTCTGGAATTACTAAACTATTAACTTCATTTATTATTTTTACGCGGATAAAATTAGGTTTATAAATTTCATAATTTGGATTAATATATAGAGCATTCTGATAAATCAGATAATTATTAACTTTCTTAACTAGGCTTAAGTTTTTGATACTTAATTCGTACGGAGAAATTATATATTTAACGCGATAGGCAGTTAAGGCAGGAGGATATGGTTTAAATTTTTCAAAAATATAATTTTGATAAGGGGGCACCGATAAAGTATATTTTTTCTCCCAGTAGCCTTGGGCTAGTTGCTGGCTATACTCAAAATAGTTTCTCTGTTGGAGTGTTCCATATCCTTCCACAAGTTCAATATTATGAATTGATGCATCCTTTTGACGGATACACTTATTTAAGCAAAAAACTCTATAGACTTCTTTGTCATTTTTCAAGAAATCAATAATTCCAGTAGGTGTATGAGAAATATTTCCCATTGGTCTTTCAATTATAAATTTTCCAATTAATATGTATTCTATAATTGCAAAAATTCCAAAGACGAGAAACCACTTATTTTTATTAATTAAATAATCTAGTCCTTTTGCAGTTAAGATTAATATTAGAATTACAGCAGGAAACCAAAATCTTGTAGATACACGAAATAAAATAAACCAATCATACTTCAAAATATTTAGGGCAAGAAGCGAAATTACTGATAGTGATATTAAAACATTTAACTTATGTTTTATATTTAATTTAATAAAACCTATTAAACTTAATAAAATAACTACTATTCCGGCAGTGATATTTTTCTCTGTATCTCTATTAGCTATAAATATATTTTGAATAAATTCTTTTTTACCATTCCATACAGGATATGTTTCAGGATTTTCTAACAGCAAATTTCTTGTCGTTTGTGATTGCCATTTTACTTGAGGGATTAGAATTGGTAACAAGATAAATAATAAAATTAGATGACTAATTAGAAACATCTTAAAGGCCTTCTTACTTTGTGTTAAAAAGAAAATAGCGTTAGTTGTGACAAGTATTAAGAAAATTAAGATATGGCTTGTGTATACCAAAAATAAAAATAGCGACAATAATAAGACTGATTTAAAATTTTTTCTTGTGTTTATATTAATCGTTGTCCAGTAGACCCATGGAATAAACGCCCATGATTGTATTAATCCAAGATGTCCTGCTTCTAAATATGAAAATAATTTAGGTGATAAAGCAAATAAAATTGCAACTATTATACTGGTCAACTTTGTAAAATTATTTATTTTAAGAAGCATGTACATTCCCAAAAATGCAATTAGAATATGAATTGCTATTGAAATTAACAACCCTATATCTATTGGTAGAAATAAAAAGATTATGTTTAAAGGATATATAAATAAATTTTGTGGGTCAGGCAAAAGTGGTGTACCTGAAAAAAACATAATGTTCCAAAGTGGAATTCCGTTGCCTAGCGTAATCTGATTTTTAATATAATATATAATTGGCCAGAAAAACTCTGTTAAATCGTTGCCTCTATTTAAAATTATGTCAAACATTTACAATATTAGTATGATTCTAATAGTTCTAATTGTAGTTCATATATTAATACTTTTAAACTTGCGATTTACTGCCTGGCCTGAAATGTTTTCCTTTCCTTATTTTTTTAATAATGGTTTTAGCTTGTATAAAGATATGATCCATCCATATACCCCTCTACTTACAATATTTTTGGCCAATCTTTATAGATTGATTGGATATAATGTTTGGATTATCAAACTAGTTACCTATACATTGATAATAATAAATGACATTTTAATTTTTAAAATAACTTCAAAACTAACAAAAAGTACCAAATGGGGAATCTTTGCAGTAGTTGCATACTTATTGACGCAACCATTTTTAGAAGGTAATCAACTTTGGTTTGACTTTGCCATATCGTCACCAATACTATTAGGTCTTTGGTTAGTTATTAACAAAAAATACTTTTGGAGCGGAATAGTATTTGCTATTTCCTTCTTAATAAAACAAAATAGTGCACTGTTTTTAATTCTTGGATTACTTTTGTCATTTAAAAATAAAAACTATCCCAAAATATTACTTGGCTCTTTTTTAACCATTATTCCTTTTGGAATTTATTTACATCAAAAAAATTCAATAGTAGATTTTTTCAATTGGGTATTAATTTATCCGTCAAAATATTGGACCAATTTTCCAGATTATGTTCAAATGATGCCAACAAATAGACAACTTCTTATTCTTTTGCTTTTATTTCTACCAACGGTTTATTTAGTTATCAAAAATAAATTCAAAAATAATCTTTTGCTATTTGGATCGTTAATAATTTCATTGATATTAATTTACCCAAGGTTTTCATTTTTTCATTTTCAAACTGGAATAGCGATTTTAGCAATTATTTTTGGTGTAGCAACCTCAATTGCAAAAAGACAGTTTGTTTATTTATATTTATTCATAGTATTTTTAATTCTTCCAAAAGATTGGAGTAATTTAACAAGATTTATAGATGATAATAATTTGTCAATTCTAAAAAATGAAAAAGTATATTTACTTGGACCTCATTCTCTAAATTATGTAGTTAGTAATTCATTACCTCCAAAACCTTGGATTGATAATTATGGTTGGTATTTTGAAATGCCAGGTATGCAACAGAGAGTTTTAGAATCTTGGAAAAACAATCCACCAAATTATGTGTACAGGTCGTTGCCTCAAAGTGGAAACTGGTATGATTTGGGTGTATATCAACCCAAAGAGGTAGTAAAATATATTGAAGATAATTATCAAAAAGTAGACCAACAAAATGATGTAGAAGTTTGGAAATTGAAATAAGCGAAGCTTGTTACTTCGTAATAATATGAAAATCGCAATTATTAATAAGTACCAAAATAAAGTAAATAGAGGGGCCGAAACTTTTGTTGCTGAACTTTCAAAAAGATTATCCAAAAATCATCAAGTAGACGTATTAAATAAAATTAATTTTTGGAAAAAATATGATTTGATAATACCTACAAACGGCAGACTACAAGTATTTATAGTCAGAATTTTAACATGGCTAACTGGATCTAAAATGATTGTTTCTGGACAATCTGGAGTAGGAATAGATGATAGGTTAAATCTATATGCCATGCCAGATGTATTTGTTGCACTATCTAACTTTGCCGCAGAGAAATCAAAAAAAAGAAACCCGTTCGTTAAAGTTGTATGTATCCCAAACGGAGTTGATTTAAGTAAATTTGCACCGCAAGGTGTAACCTTACTGTCTCGAGAAAAGATTGTTTTGTCAGTCGGTGCTTTTACAGAACAAAAAAGACATGAATTGGTGATAAAGGCAGTTTCAAAATTAAAGAATGTAAAACTTATTATTGCAGGTGGTGGGGGAGATTTGAAAAATAAGATTTATGAGTTAGGAATTAAGAATTTAGGTAAGGAAAGGTTTGAAATCATAGAAACGACAAATGATAAAATGCCAGAAATTTATAGACGAGCAAGTATTTTTACACTTGCCTCAAAAACATATGAGTCTTTTGGAATAGTATTTGTTGAAGCAATGGCATCTGGATTACCAGTTGTTGCAACAGATGATCCTATTCGACGAGAAATAGTTGGAGATGCCGGGTTATTTGTTGATCCAACGGATACCGATGCCTATGTTAAAACTATTGAAAAAGCTCTAAATACTGATTGGGGGAACAAACCAAGAAAACAGGCAGAAAAATTCAGTTGGGACATTATCGCAAAAAGTTACGAGGAACTTTTTACTGAATTAAAAATTAAAAAATAAGAATTAAAAATTAATATCATGATATCTGTAATTATTCCTACATACAATGAAGAAAGCGTAATACTTGATTGTTTAACCTCACTTGCCAAACAGACATACAAAGATTACGAAATTATTGTAGTTGATGATGGCTCGTCAGATAAAACGTTAGAAATTGTAAAAAATGTCAAAATATTACAGCAAAAACATTTAGGCCCCGGAGCAGGAAGAAATTTAGGAGCTAAAAGTGCAAAAGGGGATATTTTAGTTTTTGTAGATAGTGATATGACTTTTGATGAAAACTTTTTAAAGATGCTTATCAAACCAATTCTTGCGGGCCAATCTAAAGGGACGTTCTCAAAGGATGAGAATGTAAGTAACTGGGATAATGTATGGGCAAGATGCTATAACATTAATGAAGGTTGGATGGATAAGAGAAGACATCCAAACAATTATCCGAGCACACAGAAAGTTTTTAGAGCAATAAAAACTTCAGAGTTTTTTAAAGTCGGTGGGTTTACAGCTGGTGGTTACAATGACGATTGGAGCTTGTCAGAAAAATTAGGATATGAAGCAAATTTGGCCGAAAAAGCAATCTTTTACCACAAAAATCCAGAAAGCTTAAAAGAAATATTTAATCATGCACAATGGGTGGGAAAACGTAGCTATAAGCTATATGTTTTAGGATATATGATAGCTCTACTCAGAAGCTCTTTTCCTGTTTCACTTGTTCTAGGATTGCTATATGCCATATGGTATCGGCAATATGCTTTTATAATATTTAAAACAATATATGACTTTGGTGTATTTATTGGTATTTTAAAGTTTGTGTTTACTAATAAGGGTTCAAAATGATTTACTTAATTTTAATATTAGGTTTAGTTCTCAGGTTAATATCACTTAATCAATCACTTTGGCTAGATGAGGCAACTACAGCATTGGTTGCAAATATGCCAATTTATGATTTCTTCACAAAATTTATGCCAGCTGATTTTCACCCACCTCTTTATTATTTAGCAATTCATTATTGGGTAGAAACCTTCGGTTTGACAGAGATCGCATTACGATTACCGTCAGTAATATTTGGAATTTTAACAATTTATATCGTTTACTTGATTGCTAAGCAATCAAAACTTAAATGGCCTATTGTTCCAGCTTTATTTTTAGCAACATCTGGCCTTCATGTCTATTATTCACAGGAAGCAAGAATGTACGCCTTAGCAACTTGGTTAGTTAGTTGCTTGGTACTTAGTTATATAAAGAAAAACTGGATACTATTCTCGATATTATTACCTTTAATATTTTTAACTGATTATGTTTCACTTTTAATACTCCCAGTTCTTTTCCTGTACAGATATTCAAGAAAATTAGTTTATTCTACTATTCCATTAGTCCTCATTTTTTTAGTATGGCTACCTATTTTATCCAAACAGTTAATTGCAGGGGTGGCTATAAAGGGGAGTGCTTGGTGGAACATATTAGGCCCAGTCACATTTAAAAATGTAGCTCTAATTCCTACTAAGTTTATGATTGGTAGGGTTAGTTTTGATAATAAACTTCTTTATGCATTAATAATAATTATTATTTCTGGCATTTTTATATATGTGATTGGCAAGGCAAAAAACAGACTAAATTGGTATTGGTTTGGCTTAAGTTTAATATTTGGAATATTGTTATCTTTTTTTATTCCAACCTTAACTTATTTTAGATATTTATTTATTCTACCTGCATTTTACCTACTCTTGTCAGAAAGTAATAGTAAATTATTTGTTGTAATTATTTTATTTATCAATTTATTATCATCCGGATTTTATCTGTTTAGTCCCAGATTCCAGAGAGAAGATTGGAGAGGACTGGCAAAATTAATAGGTAACGAAAGAATAATTTTTCCAGTTAATTCTCAAAAAGAAGCATTAACTTACTACAAGAAAGAATCACAAGTAATCAGGAAAGAGGAATTAGTAAGAGAAGACCAAACAATTTGGCTCTCACGTTATGTTTGGAATATTTTTGACCCTAGTGATAGCACAAGACTTAGGATAGAAGATATAGGATATAAGAAAACACAAGAATATAATTTTAATGGCGTGGTAATATGGAAATATAATTATGAAAGTCGCAATTGATTTGTCACAAATAATATATGGTACAGGAGTATCTCACTACCGTGAGAACTTGGTTAAAAATTTATTAAAAATAGATACTGAAAATGAATATGTTTTATACGGCGGTTCGCTTCGTAGGTTACAAGATTTAAGATTTAGGATTAATGATTTAGGGATAACTACAAAAACAACAGTAAAGACTTTTCCGATTCCACCAAGACTAGCTGATATTGTTTGGAATAAATTACATATTTTACCAATTGAAAAATTAATAGGAGAGGTTGATCTTATTCATACATCTGATTGGGCAGAACCACCATCTAAAATTAAAAAGATCACAACAATTCATGATCTCGTTGCTTTGAAATTTGCTAGAGTTACACCTAAAATTATAGTTGATACACACAAGGACAGATTAAAATGGGTAAATAAAGAATCAGTAAGGATAATAGTCCCAAGTATTGCTACTAAAAACGATTTGATAGAATTAGGTTTTGGAGAAGAAAGAATAAGAGTTATATATGAGGCATCTAATCATATTAAAGCAAATGATGCTGAAGTTTTAAGAGTTAAAAATAAATATAAAATTAGAGAAGATTATATAATATCAATCGGAGTAAATCCTAGGAAAAATATTTCTAAATCGATTGAAGCTTTTAATCTAGCAAAAAGTGGAAAAGATATTAAATATATAATAGTTGGACAAAAAGTAGATTCAAATTATAATGACCAGAGAGGGGTGAGGTTTCTAGGTCATGTTCCGGAAGAAGATATGGCGGGTTTAATTACTGGTGCAAAAGCAGAAGTTTTTGCATCATTATACGAAGGTTTTGGAATACCAATTCTAGATGCATTTAATTGTGAGACACCTGTTGTCACATCAAATGTTTCTAGCATGCCAGAAGCTGCAGGAGGGGCTGCAATACTTGTTGACCCGTATGACGTTAATTCTATTGCAGAAGGAATTGAGGAAGCGTTAAATAAGCCCAAAACCTTAATTGCAAAGGGGCTAAAACGTGTTGCCGATTTCTCTTGGACCAAAAATGCTGAAGAAACTTTAAAAGTATATAATGAAGCCAACAATCATGAATATCAAAATCAAAAAAGCTAAACTTGAGGATTGGAAAATAATTCAAAATTTGAACAATCAAGTGTTTATTAGTGAAGCCAAGCATGATGGTGATTTGGTGGTAGATTACGCCTTCAGTAAAAGTGGTGTTAGTTATTATAAAAAATTAGCTAATAGCGAATATGGAAATTGTGTTATTGCCTACGATAACGATAAAGCGGTTGGTTATATGGCAATGAGCATAAAGGACTTTGGATATAGAAAAAGCAAATATGTAGAGGTCGAAAATATGGGTGTAGATCCAGATTACAGGTCGCAAGGAATAGGGCATTTGCTAATTGATGAGGCTAAGAAATGGGCAAAATCACAAAATGCAACTAAACTTTATGTAGAAGCTTATTTTAAAAATGATAAAGCTATAAAATTTTACAAAAGAGAAGGATTTGGAGAGATTGGGTTAGAACTGGACATGACGATTTAGCCATGACAATGCTGATTTTGACATCAAAAGCCACAAGTGAAGAAATTAAGTTGGTTTCTGAACATTTCCATGGTTACATCAAGGTCGTTGTCGATATTGAAAAGGAAATACTTTGTGCAGGTTCAGATAGACATGTTGATGAGGAACAAGAATTTTTAAAAAATGGTTCAAAGCAACCCAATTTGTGGGGCGGTGGACTAGACTTAGAATCTGGTGAGATTGATTACAACTCAATGATTAATTTGAGACCCAACCAAGATAATCCTAGTCGTGACATTTTATCCAAAGAGATAAGAGAAAAGTTTGATGAAATTGTTGTTAAAATATTGAGATCCAACCTAAAAGTTATAAAATGACAAAAACAAGACAGACAATAATGGATATTGCGATGAACTTAAATCGAATAGGTAACTGGGTAGCAGATGGTTTTGGAGTAAATCAAAAGAAGATTGCTATATTTATAGAAAATACAGATGGATATATTTCAACAGTTGGAAACTTTGATAATAAGTTTACAAACACTTGGAATGATTTTATGAAAATTTACCCAAACATGAAGAATTCGCCTAAAGATAACGCTGAAAATTTAATGACATGGGGGAATATCTTGACACATCGGTCAAAGTTGATATAATAACAGTGTATTCAGATAGCTGAATACCACAAATTTGCTAATTCCCCTCGGCTCATTACGACCCGAGGGATTTTCTTTTTAATATCAATCAAATGAGGTAATATATAGACATATGATAATAGGTATTGATGGGAATGAGGCAAATGTTAAAGATAGGGTAGGGGTAAATAAATATGCCTTTGAAATGTTATGGGGGCTTCAAAAGATTAATGAATCTAGATCAGAAAAGCATAATCTCATAGTTTACCTCAAAAATGAACCGCTCAATGATCTTCCAAACGAAACAGATAATTTTAAATATAAAGTGATAATGGGAGAGGGTCTTTGGATACTGACAAAACTTACCCCACACCTTCTAAAAAATCCAGAAAAGATTGATATTTTATTTTCTCCAAGTCATTATATTCCACCTATCTTGACAATTCCTCGTGTATGTTCAATAATGGACTTAGGTTACCTCGAATCTACGGGACAATTTGAAAAAAAAGTGTTTTGGCAGTTAAAATACTGGACTGCTATTTCTATTTTTGCTTCAAAACAGGTACTAACTATATCAGAAGCTAGCAAGAAAGACATTGTACGACATTACAAATTTGCTTCAAATAAAATTAATGTCACGTATTTAGGATGTGACAGAAACAAATTTAAATTAGGGATACCTAATAACCTTGTACGACAGATCAAGAATAAATACTCTATAGTACGCGACTATATGTTGTTTGCTAACACTCTTAAACCCTCTAAGAACGTTGAAGGGCTTATATCTGCATATTCACTCATAAAGGAAAGTGGGACGTTTCAGAATTTGTCACAGCTTGTTATAGCTGGCAAAAAAGGATGGATGTACGAAAATATTTACAAAAAAGTAGTTGAGTTAAATTTAAAGGATGATATTATTTTTACTGATTATTTTCCAGAAGAAGAAAGACCGGCACTAATGACTGGTTGTCTTTTTTATGTTCAGCCGTCCTTTTGGGAAGGTTTTGGAATCGATATACTGTCAGCTTTTGGATGTGGAAAACCCGTAGTAGTCTCGGATGTAGGTTCCTCACCCGAAGTTGCAGGGAAGGCGGGAATTTATGTAAATCCATATGATGTCAAAAGTATTGCAAATGGAATAGAAAAAGTGTTAAAAATGGATAATAAAGAATATAATAAAATAGTTGATTTGGGATTTGAACAGCTTAAGAAGTTTAGTTGGGAAAAATGTTCTAAGCAAACGTTAGAAGTAATTGAAAATGCTACAAGACAAAAACGGTAATAAATTAAGTTTTGGAGAGGCTTTTCTTAAAATAATAAATAGGATATCAAACTATTGGCTTGATTTTGAACTGATGCTTCTTAGGTGGATTGGATATATACCTTCTCATATTGTTCGGAATCTAAAATATAGATTTTTTGGTATTAAATTAGGTAAAGGTTCAACTTTTCATATGTGGGCCAACTTTTTTGACCCGAGAAATATTGAGATCGGTGAAGACACTATAATTGGTGACCATGCATTTTTGGATGGAAGAGATAAGTTAACAATTGGTAATCATACTGATATTGCGTCGCATGTAATGATTTATAACTCTGAACATGATTTATCAAAAATGGATTTCTCAGCTATAAATGCCCCAGTTGAAATAGGTGATTACGTTTTTATTGGGTCTCGTGTCACAATTATGCCTGGAGTTAGAATTGGTAAAGGTGCTGTTGTTGCTGGAGGTGCAGTTGTAACTAAAGATGTTCCCGATTTTGTGATAGTAGGCGGAGTTCCAGCAAAGCAGATAGGCGAAAGAAAAGACAGAAATCCAAATTACAAACTTGGGAGGGCAAGATTGTTTCAATGATAAGTTTCTTGTCACAAGCTTTACTTATGATTAAGATTTTTAAAGTTTTTTTAGTGATACTAATATTACCTTTATTGATATATGTATTTCCTCAAAGCCCTAGCTTTCCACAACCTCCGTCAGATTTTGTTCAATCCTTTGAGCCGGCTGATGTAGAAACTCCACTTCGAAGAGGATACTACACAAACTTAAGTAGAGCAGAAGTAATAAGTCATTATGAAAAAGAGTTTAACTGGGGTTTTAATGTTTATACTCCAAGACTTAATTACCCTCCCGAGGAGGCTCAAGCAATTATAAGGGATCAGACGAAAAGCACTTTTTTAGAAGAAATAGTACATCCTCTTCGCGAATCTTTATTTATTAATGGATTTGAACCACTAACTGAAGAGTATGCGATTGTCAAAAATGGAATAAGATGGCGACAGAGAGTTGTTGTTCGATACGTTCCGAGTTCTGTTCTAATAAGAATGGGTGTTTTATTTGCAAGTATGATTCTTAGTTATTTCTTAATTTTAGAATATTTAAATGCAAAAAAGACAAATTGACCTTTCTGTAATTATTATTAATTTAAGTACAGATAAATATCACACTAAAAAACAACTTGAAATTGCTCTTAAATCCATGGTCCCTGCACTTCAAAAAGTTAAATATGAAGTGATAGTTGTTGATAATTCAACAATAGATGACGGTACGCATGAAATGTCTAGTAGATACATAAAGAATTTAGTTTATTTAAAACGAAATTCAGTTTTTAGTTTTTGTAATAATAATAATTATGGATTAAGGCAGACAAACGGAAGATATGTGTTGTTTTTAAATAACGACATAAAATTACTTGATGATAAAATTTTTGAGGAAATGGTTGAGTGGATGGATATAAATCAACAGGTTGCAGTTACTTCTCCCGCTTTGTTAAATAATGGTCAACAAACTATTCAAGCTTCTGGCGGATCATTCCCAACTTTATTAAGAGTTATTGCTTGGATGACTTTTTTGAATAACTCTTATCATCATAAACTTAGTTATTATAATAATGAGCATAGCCAAGATTGGGTCACAGGAGCCTTCTACCTAGTAAGGAAAGATATATTAGATAAAATAGGTGCGTTTGACGAAGATTATGAGGCTTATGTTGAGGAGGTCGATCTTTCATACAGAATAAAGAGTATTGGTCATGAAATTGTATATTTACCTAGATGGCAAATTATTCATTTCGGTGGTCAATCATATGGAAATAATAATTCATTAATTTTAGAACTTAAAAATATTAAATTATTTTATAAAAAGCATTATCCTGCTTGGCAATTGCCAATTCTTAATTTTGTAATTAAACTTGGTTGTATCCTAAGAATTATTGTTTTTGGTGTTTTCAAACCAAACTTGGTTAATATTTATGCAAAAGCTATTAAATCTGTTTAAATCGTCATATTATAAGCGAAGCTTGGCCAAATATGAATTTGGTAAATATGCAGTTACTGCCCTGTTAATCTTTATTCCATTGTTTCAAAAATTTCCCGCATTCAGGATTATGGGTACGTACGTTGCAATAAGACTTGAAGATTTTTTGATATTAGGTACATTGTTATTATTTTTAGTGCCTTTGCTTAAAAACATTAAACTTTTTCTAAAAGAAAAAACAGTACGAGCAATTCTACTTTTTATTACTATCGGTTTAATTTCCCTTGTGTCGGGAATATATTTAACTCAAACAGTTTCGCTAAAAATAGGTTTTCTTCACTGGATAAGGAGAATTGAATATTTTTCACTTTTCTTTGTAGGATTAACATATATGAAAATTTCATCAAAAAAAGATTTTTTTGGGAATGATACATTCTTCTCATATGTTATTAAAATTTTACTATTGGTGAATCTTTTTGTATTTTTATATGGAATTGGTCAACATTATCTAAATTTTCCTGTAATTATTACTCAAAATGAGGAATATTCAAAAGGGGTTGCGTTGCGTTGGATACCGGGAGCACATATTAATTCAACTTTTGCAGGACACTATGATCTTGCATCATATTTAGTTTTGACAATGCCGATTTTTATATCATCCTTTTTTATTTTAAAAGATAAATTATCAAAATATATTTTAGCAACATCAATAGTTTTTGGTTATTGGTTATTTTCAGTTGCAGTATCCAGAATTTCTATTGTTGCTTTCTTGATATCTACCACAATTTCATTGTTTTTATTAAAAAAATACAAAGAGATATTGTTGGTTGTGAGTATCAGCGTTATCATATTTGGACTTTCAGCTGATTTAAGAACACGGTACGGCAGAATTATCGAAGTAGTAAGACAGAAAATTTCATCAGCAATAGTTGTTTACGCGCAAGAAGGTGGTAATGTTAATGAAGACAGATCTACTTCAATCAGGTTTAATGTTGAATGGCCAAGAGCATTTCGAGCTTTTTATAAGAATCCAATAGTGGGTACTGGGTATTCATCGATAACATTGGCAACTGATAATGATTATTTGAGAGCACTTGGTGAAACTGGATTATTGGGGTTAATCTCATTCATACTTATCTTTATTGGTTTGTTTGCGGTGTTTAATAAATATAAAATTGATGATAATTTAGACTCTGTGTTTGTTGTAAGTTTTATTGGTTCGACTGTTGGTATATTAATAACTGCAGTATTTATTGATATTTTTGAAGCATCAAAGTTTGCAACAATGTATTGGTTGTTTGCCGGTTTAGTAGTAGGAAAAAAATATGAACAAATTTAGTACCCTCGTGAGAGCCATTGTGAAAAGTGAGTATTTAATATTATCTGTCATGTTAGTTTTGGGCTCTTGTGTGAGACTTTACCGAATAGATAATCCTATTGCTGATTGGCATTCTTGGCGTCAAGCCGATACATCTGCTGTTTCGAGGAATTTCGTAAAAGATGGTATTAATATGCTTTATCCAACATATGATGATATAAGTAGTATTCAGACGGGAATTGATAACCCAACAGGTATAAGAATGGTAGAGTTTCCAGTTTTTAATGCGTTACATGCATCGTTATATAAAGCAATGCCTTTTTTTACATTAGAAAAAGGGGGTAGGTTATTAACTGCATTTATATCAATAATTACTGCGTTTTTTTTATTCTTGTTAGGGAAGAAACATTATTCATCAAAAATTGGTTTATTAACATCTTTTTTCTTCTTATTTTTACCATTTAACGTTTACTTTAGTCGTGTAATTTTGCCTGATCCATTAGGTGTAATGTTTGCAGTATCCGGTTTATATTTTTTTGGTAAGAACAATTTTATATCAGGTATCCTATTTGCATTTGCATTGCTACAAAAGCCATACTTTGGTGTTTATCTATTGCCACTTATTCCCGAGTTCTTAAAAAAGGAAAAATTTAAATCAAATTTAGCATTTGCGTTATTAACATTTTCACCATTCTTAATGTGGCGTTTTTGGACGGGTTTACATCCTGAAGGAATTCCTTTTATAAAATGGGCATTTAACGGGGACAAGATCAGATTTCATCCAGCATTTTTTAGATGGTTATTTGGAGAAAGAATTGGAATTTTAATATTAGGAACATGGGGATTGGTACCTTTTGCCTTTGGATTAATACGTAATTTAAAAAACAAATTTAATTTACATTTAACATTATCAATGCTTGTTTATTTAGTTATAGTAGCTACAGCTAACGTTAGACATGACTATTATCAAATTTTAATTATTCCGTCGATTGCTTTAACCCTTGCAATTGGCTCTAATTGGCTTTGGAAAAAATCTAAAATATTATTGTTTCTATCAATTTTAACAATGTTTTTGATAAGTTGGGATAAAATAAAACCTTTTTATCAGATAAATCATTACGAATTAATGACGGTTGGAAAAATAGTTGACGATCTACTACCAAAAGATGCAAAGATCATCATTCCTTATAACGGAGATACAGCATTTCTTTATCAAACAAATAGAAAAGGTTGGCCTGCAGTTGATAACTCAATAGATAATATTATAGAGAGAGGTGCTGATTATTATGTATCCATTGATTTAGGAAGTCTTGATAGTATTAATTTTGCAAAAAGATTTAAAACAATCGCAAAGACTAACCAATATATAATTCTTGATTTACACAAAGAAATACTCAAAAAATGAAGATATTAATGTTGGTACCATTTCTACCCATTGATCAGATGTCTGGTGGTCAAACGCGTTGGTACCATTTGATTAAGTTTCTGTCTAAGAAGCACGATATAACTGTAATGTCACTTATACGAGGTGACAGAGAAAAAGAAATTGCATATTTACCACAGATTAAAAAATATTGTGAGAAAGTGCTTGTTTTTGATAGGCCAAAATCACCATGGACCCTACGTAATTTATTTTTGACTCTTGTTAGTATGAATCCTCTTGTTGTTATTAGAAATTTTTCTCTTGAGGAAAGAAACGCTATTAAAAAAGAGTTGGAAAATAATCATTATGACATAATTCACGCGGAGACTTTTTATGTCATGCCCCACATACCTAAAACCAAAGTCCCAATTGTTTTGGTTGATCCCACGATAGAATTTTCAGTGTATCAACATTATATAGATAATGAAGTCCCCTTTATTTTCAAACCAATTTATTTATTTGACGTGATAAAACTTAAATTTTGGGAAAAATACTATTGGAAAAAAGCAAATAGAGTCTTTGCAGTGTCTGTTGAAGATAAAGAAATAATGGAAAATGAAATAGCTAATGTAAAGGTCGGAATTATACCAAATGGTGTTGATGTTAGCTATTTTGAAGAAAAGAAAGTAACTAGACAAAAACCTCCAAGAATTCTTTACCACGGTGATTATAAATGGATGCAAAATGTAGAAGCTGTAAATATTTTAATTAAAGATGTTTGGCCAATTATAAAAAAACGAATAAGTAATGTTAAACTTTGGATAACTGGGAGATCGGTCCCTAACGAAATAATTGAACTTGCAAAAAAAGATAAAGATATTGAAATAAGTGAATCGCCAAAAGATAATCGTGACGTCTTTAAGACTGCCTCAGTTCTTGTAACTCCAATCATGAGTCCTGGCGGTACTAGACTTAAAGTCCTTGAAGCAATGGCGTCAGATTTGCCTGTTGTATCAACACCCGTAGGTGTTGCAGGATTAAATATTGTCTCAGGAAAACACGCTTTAGTTTCAAATTCGGTGATAGAAATGGCAGAAATGACAGTAAAAATATTAGAAAATGAAAAATTAGCCAAAGAAATTGCCATAAATGGTAAGAAATTCGTGGCCGAAAATTTTGATTGGAAAACAATTGTTGATAAACTAAACGATGTATATGATGAAGCCAAAGCTAACAATAATAATTCTTAATCACAACACGAAAGAATTACTTGGTAATTGTTTAAAATCAATTAAATCTAATTTAAATGATATTGATTATGAAGTAATAGTTTCTGATAATGCTTCAACTGACGGAAGTGCTGAATTATTAAGGGAGAAATACACATGGGTTAAATTGATTCAGGGCCCAAATATAAGTTTTTCAAACGGAAATAATAGAACCAAGAGCTTAGTAAAAAGTGAGTATGTTTTATTTTTAAATTCAGATACTTTAGTGCATAAAAATACACTCTTAAAAACTGTTGAATATATGGATAGCCATTCAGATGTTGGAGTATTAACCTGCAAATTAATTTTAGAAAATGGGGAATTAGATAAAGACGCAAGAAGAAGATTTCCAACTCCATGGATATCATTTAAACGATTGTTTTTAAAGAATAGTAAAAAATATTGGTATGAAGATATATCTTCAGAAAAAACTCATGAAGTAGATGCAATTGAAGGTGCATTTTTTTTAACCAGAAAAGATATTTTAGATAAGGTTGGTTGGTTTGATGAAAAATTTATTTTTGATGGTGAGGATTTAGATTTATCTTTTCAAATTAAAAAGTTAGACTACAAAATAGTTTATTATCCCAAAGTGTCAATTACGCATCTTAAAAAAGCTTCCAAAAATAATTTTTCTGGAGTCCAGAGAAGAATGCAAGGTATAGATTCAATGGAATATTTTTACAGGAAAAATCTTTGGAATAGTTATCCACTTATTTTTAATTATTTTGTATTAACGGGAATTAAATTATTAAAATTAATTAGATATATTCAAGCACTCATATGAAAATATTAATTGATGCCAGACTTTATGGTTCAAAGGACACTGGTATTGGTAGATATACTCAGAAATTAGTGGAAAATCTGATAAAAATAGACTCTAAAAATCAATATATTATTTTTTTAAGAAAAAATAATTTTGAGTCACTTGTGTTTCCAAAAAACTGTAAAAAAGTTTTGGTTGATATAAAGCATTATTCTTTTGAAGAACAGTTTAAAATGCCTTTTATTCTTAATAAATACAAAGTCGATATTATTCATTTTCCACATTTCAATGTCCCCCTTTTTTACTTTGGAAAATATGTTGTTACAATTCATGATTTAATAATGCACAAATTTAAAGACGGATCAGCAACAACAAGAAAATTTCCTATTTATCAAATTTGGAGATTTGGATATCATTTAGCTTTTGCAAAAGCAGTTTTGGGATCGGTAAAAGTTATTGTCCCAGCATATACTGTAAAAGATGAGATTATAAAATATTACAAAATTAAGTCAAACAAAGTGGAGGTAACATATGAAGGTTGATTATTTTGTATATACAGGAAATGCTTATCCTCACAAAAATTTAAAACGTCTTGTTTGTGCTATGGTTTTGTTAAATTCAAAACGAGAAGTTGTATTGAAGATATCGTCAAGCAGAGGAATATTTACAGAAAGACTTGAATTACTGATTAAAAAAAATAAGGCCGAAAAATTTATTGAACTATTGGGTTATGTTCCAGATGACAAAATTAATGATTTGTATAAAAATTCAATAGCTTTTGTTTTCCCAACATTATCAGAAGGTTTTGGTTTACCACCAAAAGAGGCAATTGAAGCAGGAACTTTTGCAGTTATTTCAGATATCCTCGTCCTTAAAGAGATATACAAGGATTCTGTTCTATACTTTGACCCACATAACGTGGAGTCAATAGTTGATGCAATGGAAAAAGTATTAAAAATGCCTGAAAATGAAAGGCAAAAGAGAATTAAATATGCCCAAGAATTCTTAAAAAGATATTCATGGCAAAAAATGGCAAAAGAAACATTAAAAATATATGAATCTCTCAAATAGTTCAGTAGTCTAGTCTACGGATACAGGATTATCTTTTAACATTTTTTCGTTTAAACCCAGTATAACTTGGAAATCTTTGTAAAGACCTAGTATGACCAACCATTTCATATGCCTTTTTGTGGTATTCATCATCAACTTTTATTTCTCTTTTGTTTATTAATTCAAAGCATTTTGGATATTTATCTTTTAATTTCTGTACATGGAGGATTGTTTGCTTTCCAATTTTAAAATTTTTTCGTATTTCATCATAAGTCGTATCAGTATCAAGTAGTTGCGATATTAATATTCGTCTTCCAATTTTTATTCTTTCATCATTCGTTAATATCCCTTTTATTATTTCATCAACCTCGGAACCGTCTTTTGCTGCCAAAAAATGACCGGTACCCCTTAAAATGCACTAA
>AMFJ01007473.1_pt1 | contig 137350 bp, 156 predicted proteins | sample 427208 | NCBI WGS metagenome assembly AMFJ01 (sample SAMN02954298, study PRJNA114691) | groundwater metagenome | biome: aquatic; feature: subsurface aquifer; material: sediment; isolation source: subsurface aquifer sediment | place: USA: Rifle, CO | collected 2008-08 | reverse complement strand
ATTCCTTCCCCTTTGACCCCTCCCTTGGAGAATGCAACAACTTCAAAAATTTGTGTTAAAATATGCTTTGGAGTTTTAGAAATTTTTGACAAAATACGTCCGAGCCTTTTCAAACAAAGGCACAAGACCACGACTTTTTCCCATCCCCTCGGACTATTTTGTTTTCTAGAAAGAGGTTCGAGCCGAAGATTTTAACGGTGAGGACCTTTTTAAGTTCTAAGTCCGCAGACTTGACAACTTGTTCTACTTCTGTAGCTTCAGAAATCCAGTTTTTCATAGGTTCGATCCAACTGCCTTGATGTTTTTTATTGTAAATAATTTGTTCTTCAAAAGTTTTCTTTTGAGATACAAGTTGAAACTTCTTTTCTTGAAAAACATCTTTATCTATTATCTGGTCTAGGTAACTGTCTAACAACAATTTTAACTTTATGTCTATTGCTTCAACTTGTTTGCGTTTCAAATTATTAACCTCAAGGCAGGACTTGGCTATATCAAATTCTTCTTTTTTAAGTTTTAATAGCATTTGATTAGCCAAAGTCTTTTTCAAAGAATACTTTTTGAGTAGGTCTGTAAGCTGCAAATCAAGATCATCTTCTGTGATGCACAAGTTTCGCACTTCTAATGTGTTAAGTTACTAATAATTCATACTCTAATTGTTGTGCAACTGATTGTTTTATAATATCCCACTTCTGTCTGTAAAATGTAATGTTTTGTTTTCTTCGTAGTTCTTGTTTTTTGATCCAACTCAATACAGAGAGCACAATATGATTTCTTTGTGAACGGCTCGTGCGAGCCTGACTACACTCCAGACCACAGGTCTGTTTGAGCTCTTTGTGAAAGACTTCAATTTGCCAACGTTTTCCTACCAAGGAAACAATTTTATCTTTTGAGACGTTTTCTATATTGGTTCCAAAATAATCTATGCGACCGTTTTTAGCCACAAACCGAAATACGGATATGTTGCCATATCCTCTTAAGTGGACTGAGAGGCCTTCCTCAGGAATCTCTAAATTTTCAAGTTTTTCTTCATGGTTTACAACTCTATTTTTTCTAAGTCCCATGACCCAGTTCCAACCTAAATCTCTAATACATTTGCAATTATCTAAACTTCCATACCAACTATCAGCAACCACAGCTTCTGGTTTCACCTCCCTTCTTTTTGCTATTTTTAACATTTCTCTAAATTGATCATTTTTAGTTTGACCATCTTCTTTTGGTTCCCAAATTCTAAAGTCCATTGGACAAACTTCTTTGTTGTTATCAACCCACAAAAAGTTAAGCATTCCAATACCTCTTAAAATACCATGTACTGTGCCTGAGTATTGCCACCTTACAAGTTCTATTTTGTTACTTCTGTTTTTATCTAAAACTGTTTCATCAGCAACAATAATTCCAGAAGAAGAACCAAGAACACAAACTTTTACTCATGTTTAGGCAGTAATTAATTTTACCTTAAATTGCTATGAAGTGCGAAACTTGTGTTATGATATGATTGTAAGTAGGATTGGTCACAGTCCAGCTTGTTTGTATGGTATCGGGCACGTATGAATATAGAAATTAACACAACCACAAAAATTGCCATCTTTAAGGGCAAAAAAGTGCGTAAGGTCATTTTCCAAAACGAGTGGTGGTTTTCGGTTATTGATGTGGTTGAAGCGCTTGTAGAAACTGATAGGCCGAGAAAATATTGGAATGACTTAAAAACAAAAGTTATCAGAGAAGGTTATGTTGAGTTGTCCGATAAAATCGGACAACTGAAACTTCCATCATCTGATGGAAAAATGTATGAAACTGATTGTGCCAATACAGAAACTATATTTCGCATTATTCAAACAATGCCTTCTCCAAAAGCTGAACCATTCAAACGCTGGCTAGCCAAGGTGGGTTACGAAAGAGTACAAGAGATTGAAGATCCAGAACTCGCTACCAAACGCACCCGCGCCATCTATAAAGCCAAGGGGTATCCTGATTCGTGGATAGAAAAACGCATGCGGGGCATTGAAATCCGCGAAACCTTAACTGATCAATGGAAGAAACGCCATGTAGGTGAAGACCGAGAATATGCAATCTTAACCGCTGAAATCTCTCAAGCCACATTTGGCATGACCCCATCTGAATACAAAAAGTTTAAAGGCTTAAAACGAGAAAATCTCAGAGATCACATGAACGATTTAGAACTCATTTTCTCCATGCTTGGCGAAGCCTCAACTACCGAAATTGCTAAAAACAAAGATGCCCAAGGATTTTCTGAAAATAAACAAGCAGCACAACTTGGTGGGACGGTAGCGGGGAGTGCACGAAAAGATTTAGAACAAAAAAGTGGGAAAAAGGTCTCCACGAAACGCAATTATTTGTCTCTGACCGAGAAAAAGAAACTACCATGACCAACATTTTCATCAAACTCAAACACTACCTCTTTGCCCCGCTTTAGTTAAGGTTTTGTGTGTTTTGTATCTCTTGAAAAGAATTTTATTCTATCTCCCTTAAAGAATAGTGGAACTGAGGTCAATGGACCGTTTCTATGTTTTGCAATATCTAGCATTATATTTTCATTGTTTTCATCGTCTTCTTTCCAAAGAAACATGACAACATCAGCGTCTTGTTCTATGCTTCCCGATTCACGAAGGTCTGAAAGTTGAGGTTTTTTTATATTTCTTGATTCAACACCCCTAGACAACTGAGAAAGTGCCAATACTGGGATTTTAAGTTCTCTTGCTAGGTTTTTAAGACCTTGTGAAATTTCACCAACTTCTTGAACTCTGTTTTCTAAATTTCTTGACCTTGCTAGTTGAAGGTAATCAACAATTATCATATCTAAGCCATGCTCGACTTGAAGTCTTCTGGCTTTTGTTCTCATCTCGAGTATCGAGAGAGCTGGAGTATCATCAATATATATTGATGTTTCTGCCAAAATCCCCATAGCATTACTAAGCTTTGTAAAATCATTTTCGTCAAGTTTTCCTGTCTTTAGCCTCCAAGCATCAATGTCTGCTTCATTAACAAGAAGTCTATCTACAAGTTCCTCCTTACTCATTTCTAATGAAAAATAACCAACACTTTTTTTGTTAGTTATTGCCGCATATTGTGAAATATTTAATGCCAAAGCTGATTTACCAACCCCAGGTCTTGCTGCTAGAATTATTAAGTTACTTTTTTGAAAACCAGCCGTCGCGTTATCAAGACCAATAAAACCTGTGGCTATCCCTCTTAATCCCCCCTCTTGTTTGTGTAATTCATCCAATCTATCAAAACTCTCAGCCAAAGTATCACGAATTGATATAAATTCTTTTTTAACGTTTTTTTGACTGAGTGAAAAAACTTCAGATTCTGCCTTATCGAGTAGTTCGCTTGATGATATTCCTTCATCAAGTGAAAATTCCACAAGCCTTGAAGCAGCTTTCATCAATGCTCTTTTAACGCTAAAATCTTTGACAATTTTGCCATAATGCTCAACATGCGCTGCTGTTGGAACTTTATTAGCAATATCTGTTAAATATGATGCTCCACCCACACGCTTTAAATCTTTTTGTTTTTTTAATTTTTCAGCAACGGTTAAAACATCAACAGGAATTCTTTCTTCATAAAGTGAAAGAATTGCTTCATAAATATCTCGATGTCTGACATCGTAGAAGTCATCAGGCAATAAAAATTCTGCAACAGCAATGACTGCATCTTTATCAAGTAGAAGCGCGCCTAGTACGCTTGCCTCTGCCTCAGCTGAGTGGGGTGGAACCCTTAAATTATTTATGTCTGCCATTTACTTGTTTGAAAGAACAACAATTTGGGCAGCAGAATCCTCAATCAAATCATCCTTTTTAATACTAAATTTTGGAAGTCTTTCGACAGTCAAGCCACTTTCTTTCAAAAACTTTTCTAATTCTTCATCGGACTTTGCTCCAAATGGAATAATATAATAACCTTCAATTTGCTGAATCATTTCAACTGATTCTCCCGTCACAGGAACAATTAATATATCAATATCTCCAATTGCAGAAACTTTGTTGTCAGGTAACTTCTTGGTTATATTCCCAAGGTGACAGATTCTAAGTCCATCAATTTCATATACAAAAACAATTCCCTCGTCAGTCTTGATTCCAATTACTGAAATTCCGGCTACTTCATATTCACCTGCACTCGTAAATATTTTACTGCTTGCTCCATCAAGCGACTCTAAAGTTATGCCTTTAGGATCAGCCAAGGCAAAACCGGTCTTACCTTTTAATTTAAATGTCGAATCTTTAATTAGTGTAATTTCCATTGTTAGGTCATTCTAACCAATTACAGTTTCCTTGACAAGTGGTCAACTTTACAGGTATATTAGCAAACGCAATGCGAAAAGAGGTAGTTTATGCAATCGTGGCTGGTATATCAATTGGTCTCATTGCTGCATTTGGAACATGGAGAGTATCAAAAATGGTAAAACATACTCCCCCTCCAACTGAAAGAAAATATACACCAACTCCAAAAAATATCACCAATCTATTAATTGATAATCTAAAAGACTACGATGTGGTCACTGAAAATCCAACAATTAAAGGTGTTGCTTCGCCAAATACTGATATCATAATTTCAACTCACGAAAAAGATTTTTACACTAAAAGTGATTCAGAAGGCGAATTTGAAAAATTAATAGAGATTCCTGCTGGCATCTCTGAAGTTAAGATCAACGAAATTAAGTTAACACTCATTTACTCGACAGAAGTAGAAACAGGAAGAATTGCATATGTAGGAACAATTACTGATATTTCAGCTGGAAATATACAAATTAAAAATAATTCGGGTGCAATTTTACAAATATCAATTAATGAGGATGCTAAATTTATTAATTCCTTGAAAAAAAATATTGAGGTTAAGGAAACAGATCTAGCAATTGGTGATTATATTGTCGCAATTGGAACAGTAAATGGCAACAAAGTTTTGCATTCTGAAAGAATTCTTATTACTTCCCCACTTAGCGAAACAAAAATTGAAGTAGAAAAAATTACAATTGAAAAATTATCAAAAACTTATATTAATGATATTAAGTTGCCAACAAAATGGGTTGGTCCAAATGTCAAAGAATTAGAAGTTGGACAAGAAATTTATGTTATTGGTATACGAGACGAAAAAAGTTACACTTTAAGAAGTATCTTCATTCCTGTAGAATAAATTATATATGCAAAAAGGTCCTGTAACACCTAAAGGTTTTGGGGATATTTTTCCAGAAATTGCTTCAAAAAGAAAAGATTTTATAAATAAGATCAGTGTAGTTTTGGAAAAATATGGTTTTAAACCTCTTGAAACTCCAACTGTAGAATTTGCAGAAACGTTACTTGGTAAATATGGTGAGGAAGAAAAATTAATCTACACTTTTGAAGATAAAGGGGGAAGGAAACTTGCTTTAAGATATGACTTAACAGTTCCCTTGGCCCGTTTTGTTTCAAACAATTTAGGACTTTTAAATCCAACCTTTGCAAGATATCAGATAGGACAAGTGTTTAGGGGTGAAAAGCCTCAAAAAGGAAGGTCGAGAGAATTTACTCAATTTGATTGTGATATCATCGGAAGTTCTGATGTCGCAGATGATTGTAAAGTAATAGCTTCGGGAATTGATGGCATAAGAGCCATAGGATTTAAAAAAGCAATGCTTGCAATTAATGACAGGGGAAATTTCAACTCATTTTCGATTGAAGACATTAGACTAATAGATAAAATGTATAAAATCGGCAAAGACAAAATGCCAGCTAACTTGTTGGATTTTATAGAGAAATCGTCGCCTACCCCAAGACTTAAAGAAATATTTAAAATGCTAGAAAGCGACTACAAACTAAAAGAGAATAAAGATTTTTTCTTTGATCCAACGCTTGCCAGAGGTTTAGATTATTACACTTCAACTGTTTTTGAAATGAAACTGAGTGGTGATCCAGCTGATTTATCAGTAGGAGGGGGAGGCAGATACGATAATCTTATAGGGATGTTTGCGGGATGTAAAATCCCCGCTGTTGGTTTTTCTTTTGGAATTGATAGAATTGTTGAACTTACAACATAAATTATATGAAATCTGCCCGAATTAATTCATATTTAATGCTTCTTGTAGTTGCTGTCATTTGGGGTGTTGCTTCCCCTGTTATTAAATATACGCTTGTTGGGTTTTCTGCATCAATTTTTTTAACATATAGATTCGGTACATCAACAATAATCGCAATAATTATTTTTTGTATAAATGGCATCCATCTTCCAAAAGATCCTAAACTTATTTTTTTAATTATTCTGTATGGTTTTCTAAATTCAGTTGTTTCTTTAGGATTTTTATTCTTTGGGATGGAAGATACAACTGTTATAGAGGCAGGACTTATCACAATGATGGAACCATTGTTAATTTCAACTGCAGGAGTTTATTTTTTACATGAACATGTTACCAAGAGAGAGAAAATAGGTATGGGAATTGCCATACTCGGGACTGCATTAACAGTAGCTGGACCATTACATTTTTCTGGTAATATTTTGGTATTTGGATATGTTATTTCAACACTTGTAACCACACTTCTACTCAAAAAACTTCTTAAAAAAAACGTTAGCCCCATGACACTCACAAACGTATCCTTTATAATAGGGTTTGTATGTTTTGGAAGTTTTGTCTTATATAATTCTACTTTGTCTTCTTTGTTATATGCCATAAGCCATACGCCATATGGCTATCATGCTGGTGTGTGGTATATGGCAGTTATTTCAGGAACACTAGCTTTTTGGTTATTTAATAAAGCTCAAAAATCAATTGAGATTGGAGAGCAATCACTTTTTGCCTATTTATATCCTGTATTTTCACTCCCTTTAGCAGTTATTTGGCTTGGCGAAAAAGTTACTACAACTCACATAATTGGTGGAATAATTATCGTTGTTGGAGTAGTCATTGCCGAGATCAAGAAGAAGCGCTATAATACTTAATATGAAAGCTCAAATTCATCCAAAATGGTTTAAGGATGCAAAAGTAACTTGTGCTTGTGGTAATACATTCACAGCTGGTGCAGTTGTAGAATCTATTTATGTTGAAGTTTGTAGTCAATGTCACCCATTCTATACAGGGCAAATGAAGTTTTTGGACACAGCAGGAAGGGTTGAAAAGTTTAAGACAAGAATGACTTCAGTTTCCAAAAAGAACATAAGTAAAACTGACAAGAGAAAATTGAAAAGAGAAAAGAAAATCCAAGCAGAATTAAATAGACCTGATTCACTTGAACAACTTCGAAAGAATGTCTAATCAAACTGCATATATAGAAATCAGGGGTGCTACAGGTGGAGATGAAGCCAAACTCTGGGGGCAAGATCTACTTCGCATGTACTCACGCTTCGCAACAAAAAGAAACTGGAAACAAGCTCAAATTGATGATTTAACTTTAAAAGTTACTGGCTCTGAGGTATTCGAAGAGCTCAAAAACGAGTCGGGAGTTCATAGAGTTCAACGTGTTCCAACAACTGAAAAAAGAGGCAGAATACACACTTCAACAGCAACAGTAGTAGTATTACCAGAAGTAGCAGAGACTGACGTTAATATTAACCCACAGGACCTTGAATGGCAGTTTACAACTGCAGGTGGACATGGTGGACAAAATGTAAATAAAGTAGCAACAGCTGTTCGCCTACGTCATGTACCTTCTGGAATTGTTGTCCAAGCAAGAGAAGAAAGATTTCAAGAACAAAATAGAATTATTGCACTTGCCCTACTTCGTACCAAACTATTTGAAAAACAAGAAGAGGAAAAATTAAAAACTGTAGCAGGCTATAGATCAGTAATAGGTAAAGGCATGAGAAGTGAGAAAATTAGAACATATAACTACCCACAAGACAGAATTACAGACCATAGAATTGGTAAAAACTGGGGAAATTTGGAAGTTATCGTCGACGGCAATCTCGACAAAGTAATCGAACTTACAAAAAATATTCAGTAATTTGCATTTCTCCCACTTCAAGAGTATATTATAGGGTAAGATTTTAATTGCAAAATCATCAATAGTAATAATTTGAAATTTTATTTGAGAAGTTTGAGGGCTTCGATCAACTGTTCGTCTACTTCTAAAGTTTCTTCATTATCCTTAATTTCAACATCAGGTGTTAATCCTTTTTCATGAATCCAATTTCCATTTGGAGTTAACCATTTTGCAATGGTGATATGAAGCGATGATCCTTTATCAAGTTGTAATGGTTCTTGTATTGTTCCTTTTCCAAATGTTTTTTCTCCGACTAGTTTACATTTTTTAATTTCTGAAAGTGCGCCCGCTAATATTTCAGATGCTGATGCACTTCCACCATTTACTAAAATTACAACTTTCATATTCCCAAATTTTCCATTTCTATTGGTTTTGTATTCAATACGATTTGTTTCACCTCGGTCCTCTATTACAACAACTGAATCTTTTTTAACAAATTCACCCGCAATATCAACAGAAGATTGAAGATATCCACCAGGATTATTTCGTAAGTCTAAAACTATATTGGTGATTGGTGATTGATTATTGATTATTTCACTAACTGCTTTTGTCCATTCAGTGTCAGTATCTGCTCCAAATTTTATTAACTTTATATGTGCAACGTTATTATCAAGGTATGAAACGGTGATAGATGGAACATCAATTGCCTCTCTTGTTATTTCCTTTTTAAACGATTCTGTCGATTCTCCCCTAAGAAGTACCAATGTGACTTTTGTTCCTGCCTTACCTCTAATCATTTTTACAGCGTCATTTAAGTTAATTCCTGACGTACCAATTTCAATTTTTTTCTCTAGATCAATAATTCCAACGATTAAATCCCCTGCCTTAAGTCCTGCCACTTCAGCGGGAGAATTAGGAAGTGGTGCAATTACTGCCAAATTCTTTCCTTTAAATCCAATTTGGATTCCAACACCTTGAAAACTACCTGATAAATCCTCCTCAACCAACTTGTTTTCCTCCGGAGGTAGAAATGAAGTATATGGATCACCTAATGAGGCTGTTAAACCAGAAATTGCACCATAGACCATTTTCCCAGGATCAATTTTGGTTTTATCATAGTATGAAGCATCTATTGAGTCCCAAACTTTCCAAAAAAGTGCAAAATCAACATCTTGGTGGTTTTTAGGTATGGTACGTGCTATTTTTACATTTGGAAAACTTGCTGACTCTAATCTAAAACCACTTACTCCAAGGTAATATCCTGAAACAAAAACCACACCTATTAAAAGTGAAGTTAAAATAACTTTTCTAACAACAGCAAAATTCATACGTGTTAAAGTCATGTGAATAATTTAACCACAAAAACTAGAATGGGAGAAGAGCTAAAAACCTGGCTCTTTGTACTTCTTGTGATAAGCTCCTTTGGTGCTTGGCACAAACTCCACTTCTTTCTCTTGTGTATATCCTTCCACGATCAGACAAAAACTTAGCTAAATTTTCATAATTTTTATATGATGGGGATGTTTTTGCATCACAAAATAAACACGATGTTGATAGTGGTCTTTCTTTTCTTATTTGTTTCTTAAATTTCTTTTTGGCCATGTTTTAAATTTCAAATCTACAAATCTGCAAATATCAAGTTAGAACGGGATATCGTCCGATGTGACTTCTTCTGTTTTTATTTTACTTTTCTTAACTTCAACTGGCTTAGTAGATACAACAGGTTCTTCGTCTGGAACATTAAATTCGTCGTGAGTGGAGCTTACTGATTCACCTTGTGGTTTTGAATCAAGAAGAATCATGTCATTAATTACCACTTCTGAGATATACTTTGTTACACCTTCTTTATCTTCGTAACTTCTATTTGAGAGTCTTCCTTCTACATATACTTTTCTACCCTTTTTCAAAAGTTGTCCACAGATTTCAGCAAGTTTACTCCATGCAACAATTCTTGTAAAATCAACTTCATCTTTTTTCTCACCAGTATCTGATGTTGTCCAACTTCTGTTTGTTGCAATAGTAAAGGTGCAAACTGCCATAGAAGTTGCTGTATATTTTAACTCAGGGTCTCGTGTTAAATTTCCAATAAGTTGAACCTTGTTTAGTGATTTCATATTATTTTTGTGCTTCTGTTCGAACTATCAAGTATCTTAGTATATTTTCCTCCGCCTTAAGTTTAATTTCAAGAGGTTTTATAGATTTTGCTAATAGCTCAAAAGGCATATGAAGATACAATCCTTCTTTTACCTTTCTAATTTCATGAAATAATTCCTTAACTCCCCAATCTTCTGTTTTTTCAATTTTTCCTTCAAGAAGTTTAATACTTTTTTCAAGAGTTTCCAAAACAGACTTTTTTTTTGCAGCAGTTGCCTTGCCTTCTAAAATCACTGTAAGTTCGTATTTGTTCATATTTGCTGATTATACTAAGAACCAATCTTAAATTCAATGACATCCCCATCTTTTACAATATAATCCCTACCTTCACTTCTAACTTTTCCATTTTCTCTTGCGTTTTTCCAACCATTGTTAGATACAAAATCATTAAAATCACAAACATCTGCTTTTATGAATTTAGCCATAAAATCAGTATGTATCACACCGCTTGCCATGAGCGAGGTTATACCGAGTCGAATGGTCCATGCCCTTACTTCTTTTTCTCCTGCAGTTAAAAATGTAATTAACCCCAATGTTTTAAATGCTTTTTGAATTAATTTATCAAGTGTAGAAAAATCAGTTCCCAATGATTTTAAATATTCTTTCTGCTCTGAGTCTGTAAGTTCTGTGAGTTCTGCTTCTACTTTTGCACAAACTGCAACAACTTGATTTTGTTCAATTCCTAGTTCTTTTGCATAACTAGCTTCTAATTCCTGACTTCTAGTTACTTGATCTTCATCAATATTAAGGGCTACAAGAAAAGGTTTTTTCTTAAATAGAGGTAACTCATCAGGATTTGCATTTTTTTTCTTCATATGAAGTTCCATTGTTTGCTCATCTGCAAGATCTAGTTCAAGTCTTAAGATTTCAAGGTCTGATTTTGGGTCCTTAACACCTTGCTTGATTATGTCAGGGTCGCTAAACGCACGGAGTACAAAACAAATTGCATCAGTTTGTCTAATGTGGTTTAAAAATTTATTTCCTAACCCCTCGCCTTTACTTGCTCCTTCAATTAAACCTGCAATATCCACAAACTCAACCGTTGCTGGAACAATTGGAGCATTGCCATATATTGGACTTAATTTATTTAATCTCTCGTCAGGTACAGGAACAATTCCTACATTTGGTTCTATTGTAGCAAATGGAAAATTGGCAACGTATGCCATTTGTTTTTTTAATAAAGCATTAAACAGTGTAGACTTTCCCACATTTGGAAGCCCTACAATTCCTACTTTGAGGTTCATATCCCAACTTTTCGGTTATTGTGACTGGTAATGGTAAATGTGCACATATTTCTACACCGCTCCTTTCTATTATTGTAACTTTGTCTATTATATCGCGAATTACTTTAAATTTATCAGCAAAATCTATGTTTGTAATTACACTTTGTAATTCCAAAACCAACTCGTCAACAGTTATTTCAAAATTAACTTGAGTCGTCTTCTTGGTCAATTCTTCTAGTTGTTTTCTGTAACTTAGTTTTCTATATTTAGTATCCTTCATCAAATTTTCATATTGTTCAAATTCTAATGTTGCTGTTCCATAAGCCTTTGAATACCTACTTTCTTCCTCCTCAATTTTTTTAATTCCTTCTAATAATCTTTGCTTCTCAAGCACATCTTCACCCCCTAAGATACTAATTGATTTGAGCCACTTCTCGGCATATTTTTTAATTGTTGAGTAATGAAAAAGCTTCTTTTTTAGCTCATTCCATACTGTAAAGTCTAAAACACCAGCGTTTACACCGCACGAAGTACACCTAGCAGGATATGGATGGCTTCTTAATCTGTCTATACAACGATAATAAAAATGCCCATATTTACTTGAACCGTCGCCAGTTCTTCTATTGCCACATTCACAATAAATTAAACCTGATAAAAGATAATCGTATTTCTTAATCTTGCCTGCGTACTTTTGATTAAAATCTATATGCTTTTGAATTTTTTCATATAACGAATAGTCGTTGATAATTTGAGGAACATCAAATGCTATCCAATCTTCTCTTGGTCTTTCCTTCCTACTACCTTTTTTGACTTTTTTATATTTTATGTCTTTTTGAGGATGTTTTGTAACAATACTTTCAGATTTATTGTAATGTGCTTTACCTGATACATATGTTTCGCATTTTAATATTCTGCCAATAGGTCCTTTCGTCCAAAAGATACTCTTGCCTCTTCTCGGTTTAATTCCAAGGTCGTAAAGCTTCTTTCTAATTTCATATACAGAAATATTATCAATACCAAACCAATTCCAGATATTCCTTACTACACGCGCCTCCTCGTCATCCACAATGCATTTTAAAGGCTCCTTTGGGTCTGTTCGTACAAACTTATATCCATATAAAGATTGACCATTTATGATTACTCCATTTCTTGCTTTAAAGAGTTTCCCTCTTCTCATTCTTTCAACAATTTTTACACGCTCATATTCATGGAATACACCCTGCATTGCTTGCATTACTTTACTCTCTGGCGAATCAGCTTGAATATCATGTAGAGATATAAATTTTATTTCTTTGTCTTCCAGCTCCTCAATAACAATTTCTTGATGTGCAAATATTCTTGATAATCTACCTCTATCATATACATACAATGCTTCAAACCTTCTTTCTCTTACAGCATCTCTTAAACAATCAAGAGATGGTCTGGCTAGAAGTGTCCCAGTCCAGCCGTCATCTATAAAAATATTCTGAGGGAGTAAAGTATTTTTATCTTCTATAATTTTCTTTTTAACTTCATCTAACTGTGATTCAATGGTTTGCTCGTTCTCTTGTCTGCCTGTGGAAACTCTTACATATAGAGCTACATTTAAAGGCTGTTTAATTTCTTCTATAATATTTTTCATTTTTTATTATCTTCAAATAATTTAGTTAGTTCAATTGAGCTTATTCTCCAAGATCTACCAAATTTGAAAGCTGGTATCTGGCCTTTTTCTGCCAATCGGTAAACTGTTCTTTTATTCACTCGCAACTTTTTAGCCACTTCCTCAATTGTTAAATACTTTTCTTCCATATTAGACTTCAGTGTACTTTTGCGTCATGGCATTTGTCAACAGTCTTCTTTCCAATATTCTCCTTCTGGCAATCTCAAACAATCTTGAATAAGCGGTTATAATTCTTTTTTCATCAGAAACAATATTCTTAAATGTAACTTTAGGTACAAATATCTTATTCATACCAATTTCCCTCCAGCATCAACTAAAACATCCTCATAATTCCCATTGCTATTTATTTTTGCTCTACCTTGTGCAAGGTTTTTATCTAACATATTTGTATGCATTAACTGGGTTACCGTTATGATCTAATTCAATTAATGTTGCACCTTGTCTAAAATAACCTTCATCTAAAAGGTTGTCCCATTGACCAATTGACATAGTTATATAAAATCCAGGTACACGATTCAGCATATTGCTCTCTGCCTCAGCTACGGTTATTAGATTTAATTTTGGTCGTCTTAGTTTAATTATTTTCATAAGATTTTTCTCCAGATATATTTGGTGAAGGGTTTACTGATAAATTAGCTTCAGGTGAGGGGTTTTGGTCATTATTTTGTAAACCATCATGTGGAGGCGGTGTTAAGGAGGGTTTGTCTAAAGTTGTAAACAACTCATCACTAGCCTCAGAAAGATGTGTAAACCCTTCACCTAAAAGTGAGATGCCCAAATAAAATATTCCCTTGTTAGTTGCTTTTTTAGAAAACTTATCTGTCATTCTTCTTCCAAATGCAGAGTTAGTCATGACTTCTTTATCACTTAAACCTTGATCATTTTCTGCCCAATGTTTATATATTTTATATAGCTCCGATGCTTTGGCACTTCCGTTCTCCTTGCATTTATCAACAACAAACTCAAATAATTCATCGTTTTCTTCCCGATAATCTTGGGTTGCTAGTTTAACTATTTCAGGGGTGGGATTTAAACCTTCAGATTGCCACAATGCACAGCCTTCCAACATCCAGTTCAAAATTCCTGAGTATTCCTTTTTTAAGATGCTAATTAGGTTTTTATCTTGTTCTGCTGGAGAAAATGTACGGTTAAAAGGAATCATTCTTACTCTTCTCCAAAAACCATATGAATCGTCTTCAACTTGAGGCTTATGGTTAACGAACAGCCAAGTTTTACAAATCGGATCAAAAGTAAAAAATTCAGAATATAAATACCTCGCAGTCATACTATCTCCGCCAGTAATTCCTTTTATTCTTTGTTCGTTAATTTTTGATGTTGATAATGTTTCCGACGAAACTAGAAACCTTTTGAATTCAATGCTTGCCAAATCATTTGTATTGTTTGAGATGCCGTAATTTCTTTGGAGCAAGCTAACTGGAGCATCATAAGCATAATCACCAAGTACAGAGCTTATGGTCTTAAAAAATACACTTTTGCCATTACTACCTGACCCAAAACCAAAAAAAGCCACTTGCTCACTCATGTCACCAGTCATGGAATATCCAATAGCTTTATGAACATAATGAATAAGATCTTTGTTGTCCTCAAAAACTTCTTCTACAAATTTTTTCCATCTCGGACAAGAGGCTTGAGAATCATAAGCACACCCAGAAATCATAGTTATTCTATCTTCTGGTTTACCATCTCTAAGTAACCCAGTCTTTAAGTTTAAAATACCATTAGAACAAGAAAGTAGCATGCCGTTTGAGTCCCAGTTATCACCTGAATCAGCGATGGGAAGTAAACTTTTAAGAATAGATGTCGCAGATTCCAACTTTGATCTACTTTCTGAAGATATCGCCCATTTTGCAATTTTAGTCTTAAGTTCAGAATCTTTTATGTTAGTTGCTTGAAAATATCTCTGTCTTGCTGATTCAATAGCAAACCTATTGGTAGCTTGGTTCTTGTCTGGTTGCCATCTATGATCTTGCCAAACAAGCCATCTTTTTCTTCTATGATCAAACCTAATTTTATCTCCATACAACGAAGCAATCCACTCAGAATTGCCGGTGTCTGTTAATTTGAAGTTTTTATTTTTTGATTTTTCGTTAGAATTACTGACAGATGAATTATCCAATTCATATTTTTTAGCGATTGTCCTGGCTGCAATAGAATAATTACCATCGTGTTGCAAAAGTGTGTAAATTGCAAACGGTGAATATGCTCTATCTGGATCAAATGGATCAGCATTTGAAGAAAAATTGTATAAAATACCTTTAGCTATATAACCAAATGTTGCTGAAACACCGCTATCTTTACCTGGTCGCCTTAAATATATTGTGTTATCTTTTTTATAAACAATAGTCCACTCATTTTTAATTAAAAGTTCAAGCGCTTCATCTATACCTTTCTTGTTAAATATATCTCCTGGTCTATCTCCATCAAAATTATTTTCTAGTGTTCTAAAATCTTCCGTTGAAATAGGTGTGAGGTTAAAAGACTTGGCACATTGAAGTAACACTTTGCGCTCTTCTGGTGTTATTTGAGGTAAGTTACACCAATCGCCTTGAATTAATACATATCCAGGAGTAGGAGAAACTACGAATTGCCCACCGATACCTCTTGTTTCAATAAAGGTAATAGACTTTATTTTAGGATCTATTTTAAGTTCTTCCTCCGTTGGAGGTCTGCTGGCAAGCTTTTGATTTTCCTCAATCACTTTGCACAACCAACAAACATGAAATCCGTCATGTTGAGTCTTTTCTATAAGAAGCCTGCCAACAAGGTCTGGGTAGAGAGATTCAACAAGTTTTTTCCATTCCTCAAGAGTTTTTTCTGCTTCGGGACTTCCATGGTTATCAAAATCTAGCCCTTCTTGATTTCGTATTCCAATACCATAGCCTTTTTTGATAATACATTCCTCTAACTCTGCTTCTGTAAAGTTTTTTGTTGGCCAGTTAGAAAATCCAACTGGATATTTTTCTGTTGGGTGATCTGGAATTACATCTCTACCAGCTTTTTTATAGGCAAGGGCCGTTTCCCAAAGTTTATCCATTTCTACCCCTTTCGTTTTGTCTTGCAAAAATTCTATCCTTAAGACTTTTAAAGCAAATATTATATTCCTGGGCATCAACCATCAATGTTCCTGACCAATACATATCAGCAAGAGCAATGGTATTTTTATCTTCAAAGATGAACCAGTAGAAGTCTATCTCTTGATCTAAACGAAGTAATTTTATTTCAGAGGCATACAAAGCAGCCGCTTCACCAATATCTTTTGTTTTATATTCGTTAATCTTCATATACATATGAAGACTCTATCAGGGTAAATAATGAAGTGAAATTGAGAGGAGTCTACTTAAAATATTTCTGCAGAAAATTGGTCATCAACTACTTTTCCACACCTAAGTTTCGCTTATATTGTTTTATAGCCTTAATCACAACATCTCTAAAACCCAATATCTTTTTGCCATCCAAATCGGCTATTTCCTGATAACTTTTACCATCTTTATGTAACCAGTACCAATCACGATCTCTTTTGATATTACCACTCGCTCTTTTCTGTAATTTGCTATCATTGTAAATTTTATTAAATAATTTTTTAACTTCAGTATTAAGTAATGACAACACTTCTTCCTTTTTTGTTTCTGGATTAACAAAAATAGCTACCATAGGCCATTCTGCTGAAAGTTCTGCTTCTTCAAACTTTTTTGAAAATGGGTACTTAGTACAAAATGCAGTTGTTGTAAATTCTTTATCAGTTATTTTCCCAGCAAGAATTGCATATCTAATCGCATTTGTATAATTTACATTTTTATGAAATTTTTCTTTTAAACCTGAAATGCTTTGAGATAAACGAAAAACATTTCTAAAAGTTTCTTTATTACTTGTATCCATTTTGTTCAAGCTTGAATTTCTATTGCTTCTATGAAGCCATTTGCCAGCTTTATCGTATTCTAGCGGTTTTGTTAATCCCAACAACTTTCTCGTTTTTTTGATGCTAATTATAAATTCTTCTTTATCTACTAGCATTGCCATTCTTGCATATTTTAAATTATCAGTTATTTCCTCTAAATCAATTTTATCTGTTTCTGCATTATTCATCTTCATTTGAAAACATTATATCTCTATTTTAGAAGTTCTGGCATTTCTACCCCAAGCACTCTTGCAATCTTATCAAGAGTCTTAAGAGATGGGTTTCTCTGACCTTGTTCTATAAAACCTATATAGGTTGAGGATACCCTGACTTTAGTGGCAAGTTGTTCTTGAGTAAGATTATTTTCTTTTCTATATCTTTTTACATTACTTCCCAATTTTATTAACTTTCTTGAGTTTACTGCCATACATTAATTATCCCGAGAAAGTATCGTAATTACTTCAAACTATTTGTTAGACTTTGTGCTATTATTACTCAGACATGTTTATACTAACTTGTAGTTAGACCAAATATATGGATATTAATTCTTTAATGGATTCGTGGTTTGCACCGATTTTAATTATTATCTTTTTTGCCTCCTTGTATTACATGTTTTATGTTCCAATTTTATTATTCAAGAAGCCTATTCAGTGGTCGGTGGCTAATCCAAATAAGTTTGTAAAAATCACAATCATTTCTTCTTTATTATTTACCTCTGTTTGGTTAATTACTGGCAAGTTTGCATTTATTGCAGGTGTTATAAATTTTATTCTATTGAATATTGGAATTTACTTTTTAATTGAAAAGTCTAAGAAAACCTGAATTGCCAAATCTATAACGTGATTTACAAAAACCTCTTAATTACCCAAGCTAACGAAATTGCAGAATTACTTTATCAATATATTAACTCACGAGATAATTTGCATAAATCATCAGGCACATTTAGAAGTTTACTCAAAAGTATTGATTATTCAACAATATATAATGAAATTGATAGTGTTAAAGCTAACTTTGAAAATAAAGAGCGTGAGTTAATAGAATTCAAAGATGAATATTATGGAAGTTTGGCAGATGTATCTATGGAATTTTTTGACATTCTTAAACTCTATTTTCAAACTTTATATGAAGCAGTAAAACAATTACATTTACTTGTTTTTAGATTATATGAAACTAGTAAGGGTATCGTAAATAATGACCGAAAATTATCTTGGTCAGAATATTCTCAACTGACTAAGACATGCGATGAAAAACATAATGTGTATCTTAGATTCGGAGATAAACTAAATCAAGTTTATAAAACCCTTAATAGTGAACAGGATGATTTTATTGATGATGAAACCGTAATATCTATTCATTAGGCCTTAATAACTTTCTAGCATGAATTATCCAAGCTTCAAGTTCAGGGTTATTATCAGGTTCATTCATTGTGTTTTTTCCAAAATGTTCAGGATCAATTCTCTCAAGCAACCAACGATTGTCTTTAATTTGACTTACCTTTTCTAATACCCATTCGGATTTTGCCCTGCCTAACTGATCCGAAAAAACTGGATCTGCCTTTTTCCAGTTTGTGATTGTATCTTCATCTTTCTTTATATATTCTGCAGCTAGTTTTTGAATAGGTATGTTACGGTAGTATTTCAAAAACTTTTTCTTGATCTCAAAAAGCTGATTGGTATAATTTAAAGACTTATTTGTCATTCAGGTAAGATTTTTCTAATATGCAGAATTACTTGATCTAAAACCTCGTTGGCTTCTGAGTTATTATTGTTTGATTCAGCATATTTACCTTTGAGCTTGTAATACATATCAATAGCCTTTACTTTTACGCCTAGATCAACACATTGATTTATCAAAAAAAGATGTTGGGCAGCAACATTTTCATCATTAAATCCTACTTTTTCTAATAGTGATGCTATATACGCCGAAATGTAAGGTTTTGTCAGGTTCTCTGAGGCTATGCTTTTGGCTAAGTTTCTATCTGGATGACCATTCTTATTACTTATAGAATAACCAGCCTTTAAAACAGCCTCAGTGCCATTACCATAGCCATCTACATAAGCCTGACAGAACAATTTCTGTTTCAGACTTAGTTTTGGATCTTTAGATTTAACTATTTCTGTATTCATATGCATTAAAAAAGCGACTCACACAAAATTTCTCTTGTATAAATCGCTTGGTTTTTCCATTAACGACTAACTAATTTATTATAACACTACTTTTACTCGTAAAACCATTTGTAGTCAGGATCATCTACTTCAATAATTTTACTTTTATTCATCTTATATGTGCCTTCTTCATTTACTGTTTCCCAAGTACCTTCATAATAATGATACTCAGCTTCACCGTCTACCCAGTTTGTTGTTCCAAATTTAACGAATATAGTGTCATCTGTATTTTCATACTTTTCAGTACTAATAACATCAACATCTAATATATCAGTAAATCTATTTGTCCACTCCGTAAAATTAGTTTTTTCAAGATACTTTGTGCTTAGTAAGTTGTATCCTTTTTCCATCTGCCTAGCCTTGAGATATGTATAAAAAGCATAAACTGCTTCTTCTGGAGATTTTGAAGGATCAACATCTATTTTCTCTATTTCTTGATCTGTTAAATTAACAAGGTTATCTCTAACATCTGATGCTGTGATGAAAAATGACATACCAGCAAGACCTTGAGTATTAACTCCAACAACCGCGCCACATTGATCTACAAGTGGTCCTCCACTCATGCCTTTGACTAAACTAATGTTAGTTTGTAAATATCCAACCACATCCTTTCTACTTTTTCTATAATCTATAAAATTACCTCTAACAATAGTTACATCACCAGTTATTTCAGAACCTAATGGGTATCCAGCAGAAAACAATGGTTCATTGCTCATTAAATTAAGACTTTCTGGTAACTCGTACACAAAGTCAGGATATAAATTATCTAACGTTAAGACTGCGATATCCATCTTCATATCCCCAACAATTTTTAACGGCGTTTCAAAATGTCCATCAGGAAAAACGACTTTAGGACTAGGTTCATCAGCGATTACATGGAAATTTGTTACCACTTCATTGGGAGATATAAAAAAACCGGAGCCTTCTCCATATCCACCAATTATTCTTACAACAGATCTTGTTAATTTTGTTTTAGCAATTGGTCCACAAAATATTTTGTTAATATTTCCATATTCTCTATCTATATAATCAATAATAACTAAAAGTGAAAATAAAAAATAAGTTAATATACATGACCAAAGAATAGTCTTTCCAAAATTAGACCATTTCCTAAAAGGCCAGGATATAATCTTCCACAACAACTTCAAGAAATAATAAGTAGAATAGGTTAGAAGTTTAATTGGAAATAAATAAAGAGGGAAAAGTAGCTTTCGTATATATGCTTTGAACTTGTTAAATAGCTCTTTAATTTTTCTTTTCATGTTCACCTACCGCCTTTCTATACTTACAGTAATCACAATCTTTTCCTGATTCTGGTAGCTCATCTGATTGAAGACAATAATATGCGTTAAGAATTATCCCCTTCACCCAAGAATCATCACCTTTATAGGGAATAATTTTAATATTGAATTCAAGCTTGCCATCAAAAGCTTCTTTGTCAGCATCTCCATTACAATATACAAAATAACCAGTTGGTAAGACTGTAAAACCATTCATTCTAAATAACCACTGGTATATTTCCATTTGGCGTTTATAGCCAATTTGCCAGTCAGCGTCTAAACTTACTTCTGCCTCCTTAGAAGTTGCTTTGTAATCTACTACAATAAATTCTCCTTTAGGGCTAACCCACATATCGTCAACGCCACCTGTAACAATAATGTTTGTCCCTGGAACATTATAAGTAATTCCTGCTCTTAATGAATCTCTCCACTCGTTAATTTTTTCGTGAGCTAAGGGGATTGCGTCAATTTTATATTTTTCCATTAAAGGATGTTTTGTACCTTTTGCTCTGTGAATATCAAACTCTTTCTTTAGGAGTTTATCTACAGCCGAATTGAGTGAAAATGGGTAACCTGGTGGTTGAGTTACTCCAAGTTTACGGTCAAGATAAAAACAACGAGGACAATTTATAAACAAATCAATTTTGCTTCGGCTCAATCTAAATGAAAAGGGAGAATCCTTGTCGTATAAATTAGTTTTTCTGTTTGGATTGTAATATTGTGACATGTTAACCTAACTCCTCTATTCTATCTGAGTTAATCCATTTTAGAAATTTTGGTTTATTTTTAATGTTAGTTGATACCAAATAAACCCTTTTCTTCGCTCGTGTTAATGCCACCAGAAAATTGCAAATTTCTTGGTCGGTGGGTACATTGCTTTCTTTATCTTGTATAAAATATTTGTCATCAAAATGTGTAATGAACACATATTCGTCTGACAGCCCTTTAGAGCTCTGAATTGTTGTTACCTTAATCGGTATCTTTTGAGTTGCAGGATCACCTGAATTAATAGGAAATATCTTATCTTTAAGGTAGTTTTCCGAAACAATTTGTGAATTTATATTTACTTTAGCCATAAAATAATCCAGGTTAGTTTTGGATATACTTTTACCATTCTTGAGTTTGCGTAGAGTAGACAATAGACCTAGGATTTCATTCTTGTATTCAAGATCTATCATTTTTGCTATTTTCAATTGGTTATCATCGCCCGTCTTTTTTAGCAAGACTTCAAATTCATCTTGTGATAATAAATGTTTAACAGAAATTCTCCAACCCAAATTGTTTACTTGATCATCAAGTAGTATAAGTAAACCGTCTATAAGTGTTACTTCAGGTTTTTCTTTCTCCGTGTATTCAACATTTTGGAATCCCCAATTCATTAAACCTTTTGCAACATCTCTTGTTTGAATACGAGTTGGAGAAATTATCAAAACAGAAAACCTACCCTTTGTTTCCTCTGCAATATTTTTGATCTGCGATTTAATAAACCAGGGAATCTGTCTAGCCTGCAAAGCCTTGTAAAAAATGTATGGATTTTTACTACAAACCTTATCCTTATCCTTATCGTCAAAGTATTTGTACTCTTTTTTAATTCTACCTACCAACTTACCCTCCTTCGTTGCAGATTCAACAATATCGTTAACTGAATCAACTATTACTCTTGTACAGCGTGAACAAAACGGCAAACTAAACGAGGCAAATTCTTTGTCATTATCACTATGTCTATTTCTGACATGCTCAACACTTGCTTTTTTGAATCCATATAATGCTTGATCATCATCCCCAGCGAGAAGGATAGGATTTTTTTCAGCTAATAATTCAATTAAGGAAACTTCTAATTTATTAAAATCCTGAAACTCATCAATCAATACTTGCTCGTATATAGGTGTCTTAGTTTTGTCTGTTTGTAACAATTTTACCGCAGCGTAAATAATATCGGTAAAACCATAATAATCACCGTAATAATCTTTCCGAGTTTTATAAAAACTAATTAGTTCATTCTGATCGTCCATATCATAAAATAAGGCATTAAAATCAATATCCTTTTCCAAAATAATCTTAGCGTCTTCGCTAATCAAAGATGACAATTTAGAAAACACTTTAATATCCTTTTTGGTAAGCTTACCCAAAATGCTTCTAGCATAGCTGTGCAAGGTTCTTACTTCAGATAACCCATATAACTCTAAAGATAAATCCGCTACAAGAGAATTAACAAAAGTAAGCGTTAAGGCTTTAGTTTTATTTTTTAATATTTCTTTAAAAAGATATGTCTTTCCAGTTCCCGGGCCAGCGACAACAATTTTCTTTTTTGATGTTGAGTTTAAAATCTCGTCAACATGTTTTTGCCGTTCAGCCTTAGTCCTTTCGTATATATCGTCATTAGGCAATTTTGTAATTTGTAAATCAGCCATTTTCAACAATTTCTATTTCTTCTGTAGTGAGATCGTAAAGTTTATAAACCATTTGGTCAATTTGTTTAGTTAATTTATTAACTAGTAATTGTTTGTGTTCATCATTTAGATAATTCTGGTCATTTGTAATTTCAATTACTTCTTTAACTTTTTTGCTAATATCTATCGTAGTTTTATTACCAAACTCTACAATAGGTATTTGTTCTAGATAGATTCCATTAAAACTAATATAACCTCCAGCTATATTACCCGAACCAAATTTTTTACAATACCAATAATTTAGCAATTCAGAATTTAGTAATGCTAAATAATAATTGGTTCTATCAATATCGTTGTGATTTTCATTAAATATGACCGCATACAAGGATAAATTCGCATATCCAATCGCGTCATATGCTGCCGTCAATCGTTTGGAGTTACCTTTTATTACAATTTTGCTTTTCTGGAAAACTTCCCATTTTTTAATTCCAATAAGTTCTTTGTCAAAAGTTAAGTAAGGGTTACATAACCTATTTCCAACAGCACGTATTTCTTTACCCCATTCAATAAAATATGGCTTTAAATTAGATACGTTAATAAATTTGAGTACTGTCTGGTTATCAGATAAATCGGTTTTTGATTGTTTAACCCCATCAAACAACAACTTATCCCATTCATAGTACTTATTAATTGCTGGTGTACCAGTAAGTACTCGTGCAAATTGACTTAGAGGTTTTGTTTTGGTACTAATTTTGTCAAACAAACCCCTGCTGTCATCATCTATATAAATATCAAAAATTTTATTTTTGTTCTCTAAAAAGCTATCCTGATTGATCTGATAACAATAGCTTATATTTTTGGTCTCAAAATACGGGAGGAAAGTACTATCATCTAAAACGCAAACTCTAATCTGTTCATTTATTATTGATTTGGTTAAAATACTTATAACAGGATAGACAGAAACACCGTCAAATGTTCTAGCTTTAGATGTGTCTATCAATTCAGCTATATGAGTATTATCTAGTATGAATGGTCTTAATTTATTTCCATATCGTTTTATAAGATATTTATTTGGAGTAATGTATGTAAGTATTCCAGTTGAATTTAATAGTTTTATACCTTTTTCAAAGAATGGAATGTACAAATCGTAATGACCAAATACGGCTGAATAGCTACTACGTATGAGTATGTCTTCATCTTCTGAAATACTACTAATTCTGACATAGGGCGGATTTCCTAAAACAATATCAAAGCCATTTTTTATGCCAAACATCCACTCTGGATCAAACCAGTCAGTGCCTTGATGCGAAAATGGATCCCAATCCCCAAGACTTGAAAGTATCTTTTTTTGTTCATGCGCTGAATAGTCTTTTTCTCTAAAATATTGTTTAATCAATTCCTTTTGAATTTGATGAAAAGTATTCATAAGCATATATTTACCTTGCTCATCAGCAGAGAAAAATTCATCCATTAACTTGCGAAGTTTTTCAACATTTTCCTTTTCGTCAAAAAGTAATTGTTGTGGTCCATCCTCAATCTTCGGCAAACCTATTAAACTATTTGCGGTAACAAATTTGAAATCAAGATTTGGTAGAGGTTTAACGCCACGGTTTTCTTCGCCGTCTTTAATAACTTCATCAACGATTAAAGTCAAAAAACATCTCAGTCTGGATATCTCAGTTGCAATTGGCTGTATATCAATACCATAAATAGAATTGCGAATTACACCAAGTTTCCTAATAAAGTCTAGTTCGTTGTTTGAAAACTTCTTTTCAATATCTCTGCGAAACTCTGGTGTTGCTGTTCCCATTTGTTTCTTAAACCACAATTGACCATCAGGATCGGTTTGTTGGAGAATAAAGACTATTTTCTGAAGTGCTCCCATTGGAAATGCGCCAGATCCACAGGCAGGATCTAATATTTTTACTTTTTCTAGTGCGTCAATAATTTTTTCTTTCTCATCGTTACCTATTGGATTAGTAGTATCATCACTTAGATCGTAGCTAATAATTGCTTTTAGTTTTCCTTCATCAATGTTTGTTTTATTCTTTAAATATAAAAGTAAACTTTCATCAACCATATAGTTAACGATAACTCTTGGGGTATAGTAGCTTCCGGTACTTTTTCTTGCAGACTCACCAGTTTCAGGATTTATTTCTGCAAGCAAGTTTTCAAAAATTCTTCCCAGCATTTCAGGATCAATAGAAAGCTCCTCATCGTAACTTGTGTTTTCATCAATCGTAAAGTTGTATGTTTCCAGGATTTCAAAAAAATCTTTAAACCATTCATCAGGAATTATCAAAGTATTGTGATATTGAGATTGAAAATCATCTTTGGTGCGTTTATAAAAATCATCATCCTGTGGGGAAAACAACCCCCCATTCAGGTATGGAATAGAGGAAAATGGAGATTCTGCAAAGTCTGGATTTCTTGATTTGGCAGGTTTATTTAACACCTCAAAAAATATTGGCTCAAGTATTTTATGATAATAGTCTTTATTGCTAATAACAGCTTCTAGCGATAGTAAATCTTTAGGCATTAAAGACTTACCAGTATCACTAATCTTCTCTCTTAAGAACCAGCAGAAGATAATTCTACCAATCATCCGAACTGCAAACTCTAGATTTTCTTTGCCAAAATCAACCCTGTCAGGTAGTTTCAATTTACCACTTACCAAACTTGTAAAGGCTTTTGAAATTTCGTTATAAAACTCTTTGTTTACTACCTCAATAGAAAATCTATTTTTTAGGTCCTCAAAATCTGCAATTTTACCCTTACTGAGTAGAAACTTTGTTGGAGTGTTTATTTTTGCTTTTTGACCTAGTAAATATGAGTATCTTCTTGGGTTTGATACCTGTACAGAAACTCCACCTGTTTCATTTCTTTCAGGAGTCAAGGTCATCAAAGAAAGACGCCAATCTTCTGAATTTTCTGTTCGGAAAACTATTATGGCTCTATATACAGCGCTTTGCTTCATTAAACGAAATCCGTCAGTCGCTATGGCAACTCTTGCTGTATTACTGCTTTGGTGTTTGACTTCAAATACTTGCAAATCTAGCTTTTTAGATTTACCTAAATAATTACCACTTTCAAATACTTTAAAGCTGGCTACATCAATTTTTCTAACATCCTTTTCAAAATCGGGAAGTAAATCTTTTAGAAGCTCTAAGAATGGTAGTTGTTCATATTTATCATCTAGTTTGATCATTGTTTAAATTGTTCGGCGAATAGTAATAATTCTTGCTCGTTATCATTTTTACTAGCTCTGTCTTTTAAATTTTGTAAGTATTTTTTACCAACAAGTTGAAGTAGTTTTTCATATGCAAACTCAACATTCTTTAAGTTGAGTTGGAAAATATCTTTTAAAGTTCCTTCTGGAATATCGTCTAATTCTTTGATTACACTTATAATGTCTTCTGAGTAGTCTTTAGCTTGGGGTAAACTGTCGCCAATTACTTTAAGAACCTTTATAGCCTCAGCTCTTCTTCCTTGGATTTTAGGTAATTCATGCTTGGCAAAGAGTTTATCCTTGGCTAAATTAAATACATTTATAAAGTCGTCACCAACAGCCTGTGCATTTTCATCTGGTTTGGCATGGAAATAATTTAGGGCGTCTTCAGTTGATACCACAGTTGGGTCATTTAAAATATCTGCTAGTGTGAATATTGCATGCTCACCTTTTTTACCAAAGACTACAACACCTTCTTTGTTCTTAGCCTGTCTTTTAAGTCTTGCTCGTCTTGGTACATTCATAATTGATTCCATTAAACTTGGGTTCTTTCCTGCTTGATCGTAATCTTCTCTGTATTTAGAATCCCAAGATACTTCTTCATTTTGCTTTTCGGCTTTTGAATATTCATCTTTGAAGAAACTAACCAATTCCTCATCTTTTGTTAAAGTTCTTGTATCACTTCCTACAACAGCATTTATAAGTTTCATTTTTAAGGTAGAGATTGATTTTACTCGTGTCTCTATTTCTCCAATAGCAGTTGGGAAACAGTTATAGACCTCAAGGAAATCAAATACTCTCTTGTTGATACGATTGATTCTTCCTACTCTTTGAATAACTCTTGTTGGGTTATAGGGAATATCATAGTTAATGACTATTCCTGCCCTATGAAGGTTGTAGCCTTCACTAAGTGCATCTGTAGCGATTAATACATCATAGTCATCCTTCTGGTGGCTTTCAGGGACAGAAGCGTCAAAGTTTTCCTTTACTTCCTGTCTTTTAGCTGAAGTTGAATCAGAAGCAGTATATCTAAAAACTCTAAGTGAGGATTTTAATTGCTCATACAAATAATCAACTGTATCTTTATAAACCGAAAAGATAACAATTTTCTTTTTTGGATTTTCTTTTAAAAATCCTTTCATTCTACTGGCAATTTCAGTTAACTTTGGATCAAGATCAGCAATTTGTGGATTGGAAAACCAATCTTCTCTTATTTTTTTAAGTAAAATAGTGTCGTGTCTTACTTCAGTTATGAAATTTTCACTAAGCATTTCTTTCGGAATTTCTAAAAATCCCTCCTTGGATCTTAAAAATTCTAGCTCAGAAGTTAGTGCGTCTGATTCTTCTCCATCTTCCATGTCATAATCTTGAGGGTCTGGGAGTTTGCCCTTTTTCATAATTGGAACTGTTCCTAGGTTATCCCACCAATTTTCAATTCTTTCATTAGATTCAATCATTTTTTCCAAAGAAGATTTAAAGGCGGCTTTAGAGCTTTCAAAACGCATAACGAGTAAGCGTCTCATAAACTTTGCCAAGTTAGATTGAGCGATCCACAAATCAGAAACATCGTCTAATTGATCTTTAAACTTATCAATAAACTTTTCTCTATTATCTCCTTCAATGTAGGCTGTAGGCTGATACCTTGCTCCAGTAAAACCTTCTTCATTTGGTTGGGTAATTAAGTCCAAAGTGTTTGTATATAGATCAGTTAATTCACCAAGCTCATACTCAAGAAGTTCAGGACCACCACCCTTAATTTCTGCAAAAGAAATATTCTGCTTTTTTAAGTCTTCTTTGTATCTTGTGATATAGTCCAAATCCAACCTTGAGCGTCTAATAATTACCTGTTCAATAAGTCTTCGTTGTTCTGAGGCTATTTCACCAGCTTCGTGATCAATTTCGTCTTGGGATAGTCCTTTGGACATTTCAGTTCTTAATTTTTTATATCTTTGAATTAGCTCTCTATACCTAAGGCTCAAGTTATCAATTGACCTAATGGTTGTTTGTCCTGGTGTTTGGAACAGTTTAATTAAGGCAAAAACATCTTTTGGATCATTGTTAAATGGGGTTGCGGTCAGCAACAAAATTTTATTGTCCGTGTGACTTCTACACACCTGATGAAGTAGTTTGTAATCATTTGTGTCCTCATTTCTATATCTATGAGCTTCATCCAAAATAATTAAAAGCGGTTCGTTATTGTCCTCGTATCTTGCAAATACTTCTCTCATGTTTCCGGAACTGAAAACTTTTGAACCTCGTATTCCAAATTGTTCCTTATATTCTTCCCATTGTGGTATTAAGTGGGGTGGGGCAATTATTACCGTCTTTAGATGATCCAAATTTCTAGCGATAGCCGAAGCAATAATGCTTTTTCCAAGACCAACAACATCTGCTAGAATTACACCACTATATTTATTTAGTTTATCTATGGCTATACGAACAGCGTCAATCTGATATTCCAAATCTGTAAAATAACCCTTAGTAATTTTGGAGGGAGTTAAGAGAGCATCTTCTTTTTCCTGATAAAAAAGCTCATGCAAAATACGAATATATACTTCGTATGGGTTGGGTACTGCATGCCTCCATAAACGGTTGTCTAGTTCTTTTACAAACTCTTCTTTGGTAAATTTATCTACAATTGTTACAGATTTTGAATCGTTCCAAAGCTCATCAAATTTTTGTTGATATTCTGCGAATTTTTGTTTGTCACGACTTGGTTCATTTATTTCGCCTTGACCAACCAGTCCTCTATATGTGAAGTTGCTTGAACCTGTAAATATTGTCCCTGGGTAATCGCCACTCTGGGAATGTTCTGATTTATTGTGAAGAAGGTAAAACTTTCCATGAAAGTTATCAATTGTTTTTCTAATTTCTAGTGTTCCATTTTCAATTTTTTCTCTATAAAGATCATAAGTGGCAATTTCAGATTCATTATCAAAAATATCACTATCGTTCATAAAACTAACAAAGCTGTCTACATAATTTTGCTTTAGAGCTGTTCTTGAAGTGGTTTTACTCCTGGGTTGCCAACGAGTTAAATCTTCATCTTCTTCCTTAGCATATTGGGTTATCTGAGAAACAAGTGTTGGATCAATTTCAAGGCCTACAATTATTCTTACCTTTTTATCTTTTAATTCTGATGCTAATGATTGGAAGCCAGAAAAGAAAAAATAACCTACAGCGATATCCACACTGTCAGAAGTAGAAAGTGCATTTTTAATTGCCTCGCGAAGTGTTTGGTTTTTATTATCAATTAAAGACATGTTATCGTTATTTTACTACTCAGAAAGACAATTTGCGATGGAGATTATATTTTACTTCTTAAAATAACATGCTTAAACCAATTTTATTTTTCTGCATAGTGATTATAAACTTCTGGGACTTTTGAAGATAATATACGCCCCATCATATCTCTTTCCATAATTAGTCTTTCTTTATTTGCCTTTGGAATTGCTACTTTGAAGTAAAATTCAAATTGTGGGACGGAGAAATGTATGTCCCCACGCTTAGCCCCATATCCCATGAGATGAGCCTGATTGAGTGGTATATGTATCCATGTTATGACTTCGTCTCCTCCTTTCTTAATAATGATCTTTTCGACAAGATCACGAACAATTTGTTTTCGATCGGTTGCATCCTGCAATTTTATAACTCTTTCGGCTTCTTGGCAAAGCTCATCTAAACTTACTTTCGTAGTATTGCTAGAATTGCTCTTATTTCTGATTTCTTCCATTTCTCCCTGATACCCACGTTTTTTATTTTTTACACCTTTCATTAATTCTTCAAATTGACCAGAGTCTACTATTCCCTCGCCATACATCCTCGCATATCGAACTTCCTCATCTTTGAGGTTATCTATTTTCTTTTTGAGGTTGTCGATTCCCTCCTCAGATGATTTTGAATAATCATTTCGTTCATTGAACCATCTTTCTGCTAGTTTTTTCAACAAATCTGGGTCGATTAAAATTGCGTATAGCTTGTTCCAAAACAGCCCATCAAGCACTACAGCATTAACCCCCATACAATCACATTTTGTTTCTTTTGGATATTCGTAAATTCTTGCCGCACTTCGGTAATAGTGATTTAGTCCTTTTGAATATCCATCGCCAACCCTCCTAAATCCATGTTCACAATAGGTCTTCCCCGTTAAAAGATAATCGTATTTCCTATTTTTTGAGGCATACCTTTTATTATCCTCTAGGATCTTTTGAACTTTATCAAAAAGAGATTCGTCGATAAGTTTTGGTATTTTGAAAGGAATCCAGTCTTCAGTAGGCCTTACCCTCCTACTTGTTCGTTTGACTCGTTTATATTTTTCTTTGTTAATTGGATTTTTAGAAACTACCGCCTCACTTTTGTTGTAAAATGCAATTCCATCAACATAGCTTCTATTTTTAAGCATCCTGACAATTGGTCCTTTTGACCAAGTATCTTTTCTCCTTTTCCTTGGATAAACGCCCATACGATAAAGTCTCATAATAACTCCACGGATGGATAACCCCTCGATTCCAACCCATCTAAAAATCTTTCTAACAATTTCGGCCTCTTTTTCATTTATCTGATATAGCGTAGGTAATTTGTCAGTCTTTTTAACATACGAATAGCCATACAATGCATCTCCATTGATTATTATTCCCTGTCTAGCCTTAAACAGCTTTCCCCGACGAAACCTCTCAATAATCTTAATTCTCTCGTATTGGTGAAAGACTCCCTGCATTGATTGCAACACTTGTTCCTCTGGAGTAACAGCTTTAACATCATGAAGCGAAATAAATTCAATGTCGTTATCCCGCAATTCTTCCAACACAATTTCTTGATGAAAAAATATCCTAGACAATCTTCCTCGGTCATACACATAAAGCACTTTGAACATTCCAGTTTTTGCTCCATCCCTCATCAAATCCAAACTCGGTCGTTGCAACATTTCCCCAGTCCACCCGTCGTCTATAAAGATATTTTCTTTTGGTAAAACATTCCCGTCTGCCTCTATTCGACTTTTGATTTCATCTATTTGCGATTGGATAGTTTGTTCCACCTCCTGATTAGAACTTGAAACACGAGCATAGAGTGCAATAATTTGCGGAGTTTTATCAGTTTTCATTTTTTGGTTTGTTTGGTTTAATTATAGGTTCATGGCCGCTATTTCTCATTAAATTCTCAAATGCCTTCTGAAAAATCCTCGAATAAACATTGATTAATAAAGAATCGCTTTCGGGTTTATCCGCATAAAAGAAAGAAAATCTGATGTTGGTGATTTTATACATTTTTTACCTCCAGATATTTCGACAAAAGTTCTTCCAAGACTTCCTTAATCGTCTTTCCGTCCTCTACAGCTCTAATCTTGAGCAACCTATGCCAACCATAATCAATACGCACCTGTTTTGTTGTTTTTATGTCGATTTGTCGATTAGTCATTTTTTATTATTCCAATCCATAAAAAAACTCAGCCAATGACACAAAATGTCATGAAGCTGAGTTCTCTGATAATCTCCTAATTTCTTAGGAATCTAATTTAACTCAAAATTCTTAATTTAATTAATCTACGATAGCTGTAAAACAACTATCGTTAGGTTCATACCAAAACCAACCCTTTATATTATTTAATACTCCAAATCTAGGTGGAGCTATCAGTTGATAGTTTTTACATTCTTCACACTTGGCTAATCTTGTATTTTTTTCACCAAGATGGGTTTCACCAACAATCCGGCCACAGTTTTTACAAGGCACTCTTTTCCAACCATCAAATTTGAATGATTTCTGGTTTTTAATTCTGCTCATATATTCATATTTGTTAATAATGCTTTAAGTTCATTTCTGGTAATTAATTCGTTATTAAGTTGCCATCTAACAGAGTTGTCAACTTCACGACCTGCTGGTATTATCAAGTTCTTATTATCAATTTTGATTCTTCGTAATGGTGTAATCATCGCTCCTAATAATTGTAATGAGGTGCCTGTTGTATCTCCTATTTCTTTCGATGAAGAAACTCCACTTTCGTTCTCCGTGATTATTTTTAGTATTTGGAGTTGAGGTATTTTTAATTGCCTGATCCTACTTTCGATTTCGTTCATAACTGAAGCATAGCATAGCTATTATACAGCGTCAAGTACCCAATGGTAGCTATTCCAAACTTGTTTGAGGTCTGATAAAACAATTGAACTATTCACGCTTACTGGAATGGCTATCCTTTTACCACTTTTGTCAAAACTGTTTTTACGAGGAAATCCTAATTCGGTATCATATCTTTTATGACACGAGCCACATCGCTCTACAAAATCATCTATATCATAGAAGTAGAACCCACTCAAATTAGCCCAATTTACATTTGTTTCAGAATTGCAACAAATACATTTAGTCGCTTTGCCCTTAATATAACTAATATATTTATGAAGCGAAGAACAATTAGCAAAAATACCTTTGTGATTGTGATTATTTCTGCCTGAGGTTTTTAATCTTATAGAATTGGCAAGGCTACTTGATTTGTTGTTTTTAATATACTGATAATAACATTTTTGGCTATGAAAATTATATTCTAAGATATCACTACGTTGTTTATAAAAAACTAGTCCACAACCAGTACATTCTAAGTTTTTTCCTTCACGCTTTCTACCTCTACGAGACAAACCAACTGTTCCTCTGTTCCAAGGAACTACCTTATTATTAAGTGTTTGACCTTTTTGGAAATCCATCACAATTGAATAGTATTATCGAATCAATTTTTTGGCAAGTTTTATGAAGTTATCTAGAAAAAACCTCATTAGTGGTCTGAACAGAAACAGTCTGTCTATCTCCGATAATGTAGAATGCCCAATCTCCGAAGTACAACTCGCTTTGAGACAAGTCGTTTTGTTCGTAGAAAGGATATCCGTACAAAGTATTAGGGAGTCTGGTTTTATAAAGACCCGTTGCAGCCACATATTTTACAGCCAGTTCTTTGGTTCTTAAATCCAAGACCATCCTTAATGAATATCATATATCTTATGTGCAACTCAACTTACATACGATATTAAACAGCTTCCGTTCGTGGCCAAACACGGTCAACAAAATTTGATATATCTTCCTCACCAATTAAACCAAATAACGTCTCTCTAGCATCATACAAACCCCACCTTTCAAACTGCCAACGATTTCTATCCTGTATTAACCCTTCCACTTCTTCCCTCAATCTGTTCGGTGATGGAGATATCCTGTAAATATCTATACCTTCTGGTACGTTTGAAAAATGATTTCGTAAATAGGCTTCCTCAAAAGATCGGATCTGGGGAATGAGTGACTGAATCATTTCTTCTTTGCCAAGTTTTAATGCCAAAATCCCAATATAACATGCATACTCTACAGTTCTTGGCTCTGTAAAACCAAGGTGACGTTCGGGTTTTTCTTTAGTGAACATATCATTTGCAAATTGAAATACTATACGCATGGCACTCAGAGCGGTTTCAGTCATACCTTTTTGTAATCCTGCCAACCCCATTTGTGCCACAGCTTCTACTAAAGAATCGTAAGTGGAACTATGGGTATCTATTTTTTCAGCTTCAGAAACAAACCAATGTGGTAGGGCCATGTAAGAAGTTATTTGTATTTTTAATTCTGGATAGTGGCTTGTCCATTGACCATCGTTAGCCAAATCAACAAGTAATTTACCAATATCGCGAATAATTTGACCAAAAATTAATACTAAAATATGATCAGCATTCTTAAGCTCTTGAGCCAAATCTCTTATTATCTGTCTAAGCTCATCTACTACCGTAATGAAAATGCTTTGCCACTCCTCCTTCTGTCGTTGACTTCGAGCTCTCGAGGCTTGTTGGACAATCCAAAACGACAAATCTCGCAATTTTTCATAAGGCTTCCCTATATCGTTTTGTGTAAATAAATTATCTCGTGTCGTTCCATTTGAAACCACAGAAAGGTAGCTAAAATATGTTAAATCCTTTAGATGACGTAGCAAGTAAGACAATTCGATCTCAAGATTGAAATATCTACTGACAATTAATTTATCAAGTACAAAAGTGTATACGTTGAATATCTCCCCCAATGCCGGTTCATGGCGTGTGGATATTGCACTTGCTGCCAATTTCCATAATGTAGAATAAAGTGAATTAAGCTCTAAGTGTAAGTGTTTTTCTATTGCAATATAGGCATCAACTTTATAAAAACTCAGTCCCTGATATATTCCCTCGAAAGAATTTATATTGATAGCACGTTGCATGATCATGTCAAAATAACCTCGCACCTGTTCGAGAATCGGGTTTTCAGATCTCCGTAATCTAAGATATTTAATCTCTGCGGAAGTGTTTGCTAAAGCAATAAAAAGATTTACAACATGCATAATTCCATAAGTATCTTGTTTACGCATGTATACCTCACTAACAGACATTAACCGTTCAAGATTGGGTTGCAAAAAATCCTTTGAATCACTTGTCATGGCCAATAAAGCTGTCGGCTCAGGAAAAATAAGTGAATTGTTCTTTCGCGAAATTAGATATTGAATAATCGTCCCTCGAATGTAATCAAGGACTTCTCTCGCAGCACTCTTTTGTTCTGTAGAAACCAAAGAATCGTGGTAATCAAAAAGGTAAGCCAATCTAAGGTTAACATTGTTTAGAATCGTTTTTACTTGAGGAGATTGATAAAACAAAGCCTCAACTTCTACTAAATCACTTTGGGTAATGTTTTTCTTGGGATCTCTCTGTTCAATCCTTGCCAAATTTGCAACAGTTTTATATAAACCACTCAGCGTATCCACAGCCTGTTTTGCAGCCTTCAACAAAACATTTTCGGGATTGATGTCTGAGTAAATTTGTCGGTTTAATAAGTAAATCAAAAAAAATGAAACGCCAACTAAGGTAAGTGCGATTCCAATTGAAAGACCTGAAAACCCCATCCCCAAACGACCATATTCCAAACCTGCAATCAATAATGAAAAAACAATAGTGCCCACCAAAAAGAAAATAACTATGTATTTCCAAACATTAACTGCAATTTCGTAAAAGCCTTTCGGTAACATTGAGAAGGCATTTTGTATAGCAAACTGCGAAAAAGATGTAACTATAGCCAAGAGACTTCCCACTATTGCGGCGGTACCAAAAAAAAAGGCTGTGGCAAGATTCGATCCTACTGACAAATTAACAATATCGTTTACTTTCCATATCCCTAAAATTAAAAAAATAAAATAAAGAATCACAAAGAAAACTCCTCCTTGTGTTTTCAGTAGATACTTCAAATGAAACTTTAGAAATCTGGGAGCTTGTAACTTATATTTTGAGTAGTAATAGTCAATATATTTCGAACTTAAAACCAACTTTTTTAATACATACTTAACAAGATTTTCAAAAAAACCTATTGTTTTAAGAACAATTTTCTTGAGTCTTTTTTTGTTTTCTCCACAAATTTTAGCAACATTTAATCCCATCCGAGAAATGAAGCTCTTAACGTCTTTCTGAAATTTTTTCTTATTTCCATATTTCTTTACAAACTTGAAGACAGAGAGGAATATGCTCTTTTCGTTTTTTTGTACTTTTTTTCTGCCGCGTGACATATTATCGGGCAGATGGCCAATTATACTTCGTTTTCCTTAGAATTTCTTCTATCCCGATTACTTCAGAGGTGCTAGAACAAACCGAACCCTTCCTCAAACATCAAAAGATATCGGTTCCTTACGCACGGGCACGGGGATACAATGCCCCTCTAAGTCAAAAGTGGGACATCTTGCCCATCCCAAAAAACAAAGAGTCCTCTAAACGCTTTGAACAAGTACAGCCTATGCTGTAAATTTTTTTAAGGTAAACTCTCACAAGCAACACCGTCTCCCACTCCAACACTATCTAGTTTCATTGGGTCATTTGTTGCCGTAAATCCACAAGAATTAAAAAATGACTGGGCTTGTGCATGAGTTGAAAAATCAGAACAATCCCTGTCTGGACCAGAACAGGAAAAACTTCCTGTATAGGTTCCAGAAAAGCCAGAGGTGGTGGCTGGTTTAGGAGTTGCGGGCTTAGGAGTCGATATGGCTACACAAGCATTATCTGCCCAAAGTCCTCTGTTGTTAATGTCTGCTTCTTTCTGGGCTTCTTTATAAATTGATTGATATTTGTAAGGAGTGTTGTAAGTGTATTCAAAGGCATAGCCTTCAGCTATCATTTTCTTTCCAAAGTCTTCATTATTAAACCATACATAACGAAGTAGCCGTTGATATTTGTCCCTGTCGCCCTGGGTTGGGTCTGCTTCTAGTTCAACCTCTGCTCCAATTTTCAAAAGTTCTTTCGCTTTATTACTTGCTTCAACTCCAAAACATTCAACCGATTTTCGAGGGTCAACCGTTTCTGGGGTATTAATTCCAATAACTCGGATTCTTTCTGTTTTACCGCCAAATGAAAAATCCATTGTATCTCCATCAACAACCTTAACTACTTTAGCTTTTATTTTATTTGAACTTTCAGGAGAAGAAGTTGGGGTTATAGAAGCAATTGGAGTAGGACTGGCTGTTTGACTGGCTGAAGTAGTAACTTCCGTTTTTGGTTTTGAGGCGGGTAGTTTAGAAGCGAGAACCCCAGTAGCGACCAAAGAAATTAAAATTGTAACAATAGCTAAAACCGCACCCCTCTTTTTTGTGGAAGCTGATTTGAAAAGTTTGAAGGCGATAAACAAACCAATTATAAGTGGAGCTAGAGGCAAAAGAATCAAAGAGACGAGAACTAATCCCCCATACTTGAGCAATTGTTTTTTGTTCAGCTTCATTCGCCCATACTTTAACATTTTTAGTCCCAGAAGTATCTTTATTTATTTCAAGACAACTTTATACAAGTCTTTAGTTCCGCCCTTACCTCCAAAAAGACTGTAATTCACTGCGTCGCTTGGTATTTCATAAACAATCACACCAGTCTCAGCTAGGCTTGGAGAAAGTTCTCTGACGTTTAAGTAATTGGCTATACCTCCTATTGTGTCTGGATATGTCGTGAATTCTCTTTTCTGGTCATCAACTAATCGAAAACCGTCGTCGGGAAAAAAGGTGAATTTGGAATCCGTTATATTGGTAACGGATAAGTTGATTATTACAAATTTCGCACCCTCTTTTGCCACCTTGGGAGTTCCATAGCCACCGCCTATTGTTTGTTTCTCTTCAACTTTATTAACTTTGAATTTCAGCGTTGAAAGCACAATCTCATCTCCGATACCTTTTTCAATAACTTGTAGGTTCTCTTTCTTAGCTTGTTCCATAACCGTTTCTGATTTTTCTGAAGCAGTGGAGTTTCCAGAAAAAGCATCATTGATGGCGGCTCTTATTTGATAAGCCTTGTACTCCATTCCCACAAAAAAACCGATTATAAGGCTGATAACAATAATTACCCCAAGCGTTGTGATTTTCTTATTTTTTTCTGTTATGCCTTTTGGATTAAAGAATTTCATTTCTTTTTTCCTTTCTGTTTTCTACCTTTATACAAAATCCAATAAAATACAGCCAAGATTCCAAATGGAATCATCCAAGGAATAAAAAGCGACGAACCCAAGGCAATCAAAAATGGAAAAATAAAGATAACAAAGACAAAACATCCATTCATCATTTCTTGACCATGTTGTTGATATGAATTCATACGTTTTTCTTCGAACTATTTTCTAGCCTCAGACTAGCCTCGAAACTTGGCATCCTTGCCATATCCAAAAGTATGGCATCAACGCCATAATTTTTCAAGAGGTGATTAAAAATGGGAACTACAAATGAAAATTTCGGCAATAAAGTTAGAAAGTTAAGAAAGAAGATGGGTCTTTCTCAAGAACAATTGGCCATAAAGGCACACCTTGATATAACTTCTATAAACGAAATTGAAAATGGTTCGAGAAATCCGATGCTGAAAACCATCAAGAAAATTGCTGGAGCCCTTGGCGTGGCATCTAAAGATCTCCTCGATTAGTTAGAACGAAAGTAAACACCATCCTCACGCCTGTTTACGAGATACTAAGGCCATTGTATTAGCAAAGATGGTTAGATAGTCGTCTTTACAAAATCGAGAGTTTTTAAGTCGCTGGATAGTCATGAGGAAAAACAGTGTTATAACGGTTTATGGATTCGCTTATTAATCTAATAATTTATGGAATCTTTTTTCGATCTCCTCTAATTTAATCCGATCATTCTTTCCCGCTTTTCGTAATACGGATACATCTGAATCCCCACCAAGGAGAAATGATTGCAAACGACACCATCTTCCATACAGTGTCAAATTGTAATCATGCCAATCGTCTTCGACCTGATTTAACACTTTCTTGTCAAATTTATACCTTTCAACCAATCTGGTGTGATTGTCTACAAAAAGCAGTAAATTTTTATATTCATCTTCAAGTTCCTTTAGACCTTCGTCCGTCTCCAACCCAACTTCCTTAAGAGTTATCTTTGCTTGCTCAATCTGTTCCTCAAGACTCTGCTCCTCTGCAAAATGCCAAAGTTCACCCAAGTCGTCTTCTGGACTAAATGGACCAAATAAACCCCATTCGGATGTTTTTACTTTATTCATTTTAATTCCCCTGAAACTTTTTCCAATCTTCGTCTTTAATTTCAATTTCTTCTCTTTTTATAAATTGCTCCATTCTTTCTGAACCCCGAATACCTGGAACTTTAACTGGTTTATTTGGATCAACTGGCGGAACAGCGAGAATATCTTCAACAAGTTTTGTTGTTTGGTCTTTGAATTCTTTGATATCTCCAAAACTTTCAGGATCAATCACAATCATAAATGTCCCAATATATCTTTGTGAATCAAGAGGCTGATTTAAGCCACTTCTACCTCTAACTAAGGCTCCGCTTAAAACATCAACTAGCAAATTAATTGCATATCCCTTAAATCCACCAAAAGGAAGTATCGCCACAGCTTTAGCAGGATCAGTTGTTAAATTACCTTCTGTATCAAGATACGCATTCTCGGGCAAACTTTCTCCCCTATCTTTTGCTTGGTTTATTCTTCCCCAAGCATGCATTGCAGTAGAACCATCAAATACGATTGGGTATTTATGTGTTGGAATACCAAACGCAACAGGGTTCGTTCCTGTTACATCTTTTTTACCTCCAAATGGAACAACTCCTTGTGGACCACCATTTTCAAAAATTAAAGCTATACAATCTTTTGAAGCAACTCTACGTGCAAAGATGTCGAAAAAATCATTATACGTTGAATCGTATATTCCAAATGCGTAAATTCCATTTTGTTTTGCTTTGTTTACAATTTCATCAAGATAATCGACTGTGATTAAAGGTGCAAGTCTTCCATTACCTTTTATCAACTTCATTGAGTTTTTATCAACTGCAACTTCTTCTTTTACATCACCTATATTGCTAATTAACCTTGCATGTTTCCCCTTTAACTCACCTACGGGGCTAAACTGGTTACCAACCATTTCTTGCTCAACAACCAAACCAGTCATTAATTTAGCATCATGTTCATTCATTCCTGAAGTAACTAAAAATTTATTTACCTTTTCTTTAAGTTCTGCAATTTTTATTTTCATTTGAAGCTAAATTGTTATTTAAGATGATTACCACCATTCACAAAAAGAAAATTTCCGTTAAGAAATTTGTGAGGATCGTTAATAAGCGGAATAACTGCATCTGCAACATCTTCAACTGTAGCTACTCTTTTCATAGGATTATGGTCTGCAAAACCTTTCCAAAGTTTGTCATCATTTTCTAACCCTTGCCAGTTTGCTGTTCTTACTTCTCCCTGCATAACAGCATTTACACGAATTCCATATTTAGGTAAGTGAATAGCTAATGCTTTCGTAAGAGATGTTAAGGCTGCTGTGGCTGTTGCGTATGACAATATATCTTCGGCTGGGCTTTCATCGGCGGAACTAGAAATCATAATTATATTGGCATTATTACTTTTCTTAAGAAGTGGCAAGGCATATTTTGTACATAACCAAGCTCCATGAAGTTTAGTATCAATTGCAAGTTTCCATTCCTCAAAACTAGAATCTTGTATCGTCTTAATTATGTCTTTTTCTGCATTGTTAACCAAAACATCTAAACGCCCAGATTCCTTTTCAATTAAAGACATCAGTTCAGAAACGCTTTTTTCACTAGATACATCTAGTTTTTGCAATGAAGATTTACCGCCACTTTGTTGAATTTCATTTACAGTAGAACGGCCACCCGCCTCGTCGGTGTTGTATGTAATATAAACAAAATAACCGTCTTTTGCTAAACGAATCGCAATAGCTTTACCAATTCCTTTTGACGAACCCGTAACAACAGCTACCTTCTTTTTTGAGTCCATGCCACAATTTTAGTTCACAAAAGTCTAAGAAGCAATTAGCTAGAAATTTATATTATTGGAGAAATAACGTGGTAGTGAACAAAAACCAGATTATCATTAAATCTAATTTCTTCCTCACCAACGTCAACGGGGATTTCTTTGACATTTTTCAAGACTTTATACGTATATTTCCAATCTCCATCTGTTTTTTCTGCATCGGAATCTAGTCTTGTACCATCACCAATTTCATTTACAAAAGATATTAACCTCCCAATAACGTCTTTTTTAGTTAGTCCCAGCTCCTTTAGTTTGTCGGCAGTAAGAGTTCCACCTGCATAAACTCTGGTAGCTTTTTCGCCATTTACCGCCTCTGTCAATTCCTGACCACCGCCATTGAAGTTGGCAGCCCACTCGTCATGATATTTCCCTTCTGAACCTTGATAGTCGCTAGTTTCGAGATTAAACCCAGATCTCACGACTGAGCCTCGAATACTCTTTCCAACATAACCTTCTAAAAGTCCTTTAGCCAAGATGTCTTTGCTTTCTTTATCCATGTCTGAATTTTAACCCCTCAAGAGGTGTTTCGCAATCTCTGGAGCTTTAGAATGAACTATTTGTCCCAGCCAGTTTCTTTCAATTATTTGTCTTGCCTTACGAGGTTTGGGTAATTTGAACTTGAATTTGAAGTCAAGTGATGGGATAGTAAATTGTGAGTCCCTACAGATAATGACATTGACTTTTTCCTTTCATTTTAGTATTATTCTTTTTGAGGGTGTCAACCGTTAGGATGATGGCCCTTTATTTTTGTATTCAAATATATTAAATCTTTTAAGTTTCTTTACTCCAATAAACGTATTTATATCTAATTTTTTCAATAAATAATTCATAATTGAAATTTTATTCTTATCACCTCTAACCAATTTATCATGAAGTTTATAATTATAAGCAACTGCACCGATAAATAAATCAGTAATTTGTATTAAATTAACTCCTTTTGAGTCTACTCTGTGAATCCCCGCAATCGAAAGTCTTTTCAGCTCAGCATTTATATTATGTTTTACGTCTACTTCAAACCTAATATTGGCTGGTGTAGTTATAAAGTCTGCTAGTATAGTGAGTACTTCATCTATCTCCTTAACAATTTTAAGTTTAAATTTAGAAATTGTATTCCATTTGATTTCATCGTAAAAATGATATTTCTCTCTTATTAATCTTATTTTTTGATCTAGAAAATATGGTTGCATGCATTTAACCATGCCCAAACAAAAATACCTATTGGCCTTATCATTAATACTTCCTGTCTCATCAAAAAATACAAAGGGGGTTCGTATCTTTTTGTAATCACTTAAATCTAACATTTATTATATTTTAGCAGATTGTGGAATTAGCAACATATGCCATTTGCTTTTTAAGAAGTGCATTAAACAGCGTGGACTTCCCCACATTTGGTAAACCTACAATATAATTAGCCTTTTTTATTAGCTTTTGAAATTTTTACTTTGAAGATAAAATCATACTTGACATTATTAGCTAGGTTAGCTAATATATAATCATTATGTTAATTGCAAATATTCATGAAGCAAAAACCAATTTATCGAGCCTAATTGCTAGTGTCTTATCTGGCAAAGATGTCGTTATAGCCAAAGCTGGTGTCCCTGTAGTTAAATTAATCCAATTTATTCCTGATAATGTAAAAAGAATCCCAGGTCTTTTTAAAGGTGATGTCTGGATGTCTGACAAATTTGACGAAGAATCTAACGAGATTAGCAAAATGTTTTCCTAACCAGATGAAATACCTACTCGATACTCACATTATAATTTGGTGGTCAGAAAATAATAAAAGGTTAAAACCTGAACACAAAAAAATAATCGCCGACGGAAATAACATAATTTTTGTAAGTGTTGTTAGTGTTTGGGAAATTATTATCAAAACAAAATTAAAAAAAATTAAGCTAAAAACCCCAATCGATGAAATAATTAGAAAATGCGGGTTTAATATTTTAGATATAAATTTAGATCATGTTTTAGAATTAAATAAATTAAAAAATTATCACAACGATCCGTTTGATAGAATGTTGGTTTCGCAATCAATAGTTGAAAAGATGAAGTTAATTACACAAGACAAGTTAGTAACAAAATATATTAATTATTAAACTTCAGCAATTTTGTCCAACAATTCATCATCCCAGTAAAGCATTTTATGCTCTGGAAAAAGATAGGCTTTGGTTGGCTTTAATTCTTTCATAAATTCTGGACTATGAGAAACAATTATCATTGTTCCCTTATACTCTTTGAGAGCCTCTAAAATAATTCTTTGACTCATGACATCAAGATAAGTTGTGGGTTCATCAAGAATTAATAAATTATTATCTTTTCCTGTTAAACATGCAATTGAAAGTCTTGTTTTTTCTCCACCTGATAAACTTCCAACACGTTGTAATTGCTTATCCCCTGCAAACATGAATTTACCTAAAAAACTTCTTGCCATGCCCTCATTCATTTTTGTAAATTCAGTGAAGGTTTCCATAACTGATTTATTAAAATCAAAAGTTTCAAATTCTTGTGAATAATAGCCTACTGACAATTCATCATTTCTATACACTTCACCACTATCTGGTTCTAGCATTTTCATTAAAATTTTAATGAAAGTCGATTTACCTGTTCCGTTTGAGCCAATAAGTGCGATTCTCTCACCTCTTAAAATTGTAAAATCAACACCACGTAAAACTTCTAAATCGCCATAATTCTTTTTAATCTCAACTGTTTTTATTGGAACTTCGCCAATTCTTTTTGGTTCTGGAAGTCTTATACTAATTTTTCTTAACTCTTGCGGTACTTCAGGGAGGCCTTCTCTTTCCCTTTCAACTTTACGCCTTAAAATTGATTTTGTAGCAACAGCCCTTGAATTATTATATCTCTCCTCAGTTCTTTTTAAATGTCTCTGTTTAATTTCTAATTCTTTTTTGATATTAATTTCATGCTCTGCTTTAAGTTTTATATAATTACTATAATTTCCTTTATATTCTGCAATTTTGCCATTATATGGAGTTACTGCTAGAATTTTGTCAATTGATTGGTCCATCAATTCCAAGTCATGAGAAATTACAATCACTGCACCTTTATAATTTGCTAAAAATCTCATGACCCAAGCTTTTCCAGATACATCCATAAAATTAGTGGGTTCATCAAGCATTAAAATATCTGGATTTTCAAAAAGTGCCCGAGAGAGAGCTAACTTTGTTTTTTGTCCACCAGAGAGAGTTCTTGGTTCATGATCTAACATGACATTTAATTCCAAGCCTTTAAACATCGTATTAATTTCAAAATCAAGAAGACTATCATTTGGATCAACATATTCTCGCACAGTTTTCGAAGCATCCATTATTAGATCATGTTTTATTTCCTGAGGAACAAGACTAACACTTCCTTCAAGTTTTACTTTTCCAGTAAAACCATGTTCTACACCTCGTATTATTGAAAGAAGTGTTGATTTACCTGAACCGTTTGGTCCAACCAGTCCTATTTTTTGACCCTTTGATACACGAAAATTTACCCCAACGTATAGAGATTTCTCACCGTACCCAAAAGCAAGATCAATTATTTGAAGCACAGCTTTGTATTATATCTTAAAGTTGTGATATATTGATACAATTAAAGAATTGGGGTGATTTAAATGGAAGAAGAAAAGAAAATTGAGGAAACAAAAAAAATAAATTGGCTAACACCAACAATTGCTGTAATAATTCTTGTTGGAGGAATATATTTTGTTAAAAGCAATGATAAATCTCAATCCATAGAAACAACAAAACCAACTAGCACGGCAACCGAAATTGCTACTGATGATGCCTCTGGCATAATCACTGTTGAAGGTGGAATGTTTTACTTCGAGCCGAATGTAATTCAAGCGAAGAAGGGCCAATTAGTAAAAATTACATTTACAAATAAAGAAGGATTACACGATTTTGTATTGGAGAAATTTAATGTAAAAACAAAACAGATTAAGGCTGGAGAATCAGAAACAATAGAGTTCACGCCTAACGAAATTGGAGAGTTTGAATTTTACTGCTCAGTAGCAAATCATAGACAACAAGGAATGGTAGGAAAATTCATCGTTGAAAACTGAATATTGTACTAAATATATACATTACAATACCAGTTAAGATGACGATGGGCCCTGTAGATATTCCATATGTTTTTGCGATTAAAATTCCGACTACTGATGTTAAAAGTCCGATAGTGATCGAAATTATATGATAGCTTCTGGTGCTCTTTGCTAAATTTTTTGCTGTTACAGCAGGAATAATTACCAATGCTCCAGTGAGTAAAGTTCCTAAAAATTTAACCCCAAAAGCCACGACAAGCCCAACTAATAATAAATAGATAAGATTAACTTGGGAAACATTTATTTTTTGTGCTTTGGCTAAATCTTCTGAAACAATCCCTATCATTAGTTTTTTAGAGATTAATTTTGTTAGAACAAATATTAAAATAGATCCTAATATAATATATATACCATCAAGTTTTGTAACTTTATCTATATCGCCAAAAAGAGCCTCAAATACTTCTGGTTCTGGTGTAATTAAAATACCAACTGCAAGGCTTGCAGTAAAAAATATACCTACCAAACTTTCTACAAAACTGTCAGATTTTTCACTTAAATACCAGACCCCAATTATTGCAATTGTGAGTGCTACGAAAGCTCCAAACATTGGATTAATTCCAAAGGTTAAAGCTATTGCAATACCAGGAAGGGCAACATGAGAAAGTGCATCCCCCACCAAAGACATTCTTTTTAAAACCATAAAAGATCCAAGATATCCTGAAGAGGCACCAACTAATGCTCCAATTAATAATAAGTATGTTAGGTTAGTGATCATGTTTTAATTGTATAATTTGATCCGCATATTTTTTAACTATACCTTCGTCATGAGAGATAAAAATAATAGTTAAATCACGTTCGGCCTTTAAGGCCTTAAATAAATCGTAAAAAGTTTCTTCTCCTTTAATATCTACCCCTGCTGTTGGTTCATCAAGAAGTAAAACATTAGGGTCTCCTAGTAATGCATAAGCCATTAGAATTCTTTGAAGTTCTCCACCTGACAAACTTCCCAATCTTGTTTTTAAAACCCTAATATCATGATGGACATGTTCTGCTTTTGCCTTAAATCCAACTTTAACTAATATTTCATTTATTTTTTTTGGATCATTTTCCTTCAATTTTAAAAATTCCAAGACAGTTAATGGTAAATCTTTTGAAATTGCTAATTTTTGAGGAACATAGCCAATTCTTGCGTCATTTGTCCAATTTATTTGACCTTGAAACTCAATTAATCCAAGTAAACATTTGAATAAAACAGTTTTGCCTGCCCCATTTGGCCCAACTACTGCAACAGTCGTATCCCTGACCACATCAAATGAAAGATCATCAATAATCTCATGATTATTAAAACTAACATTTAAGTTGGTGACACTTAAAATATTACTGAGGCTTGTCATTACCTAATTGTATACGATCTGCAGTTACACTTCCATCACTATTTGTTTTTCCAAAGACTATAATTTTTAGACCTTGTTCTAAATCTTCCTTCTTTGATAACGAAGAAGCTGAATAGGTTGTTGAATCAGATAAAAAACTGTCGGCAAAATATTTTTATTCATATTTATGTATATTATATTCTATTTCTGAGAGTAATCTTAAAATATAGTATTGCAAGGTCTCACCTTGCAATAACTATAAGTTTATTCATATCTTAATGCCTCGATTGGTTGGAAGTCAGTTCTCATTTTATTTACTCTTAATGTGTTTATTGCTTCGAGTATAATTTCTGAAATTTCCATCTTATTTTTTTAATATTTTTCCATCTTTAATTGTAATTGTTCTATTTGCATGTTTTGCAATGTCTGGTTCGTGTGTAATCATAATTATTGTTTTTCCCTCTTTGTTTAATTTGGTAAAAATATCCATAATTTCTTCTGCTTGACTACTAGCAATGTTTCCTGTTGGTTCATCAGCAAGTATTATTGCAGGGTTTAAAACTAAGCTCCTTGCAATAGCGACTCTTTGTTGCTGTCCACCAGAAAGTTGTGCTGGCGTATTTTCAAACCGACCGTCAAGACCTACCATCTCTAGATATTTTTTTGCTATCTCTAATCTTTTTTCCCTTGATATTCTTTTTTGGAAAGGCTGATTATTTTATTATCTTTTCTAGCTTCTTGTAATTTTTGAATGTTTTACTGTCTTAAACTTTTACTTATACTTATTCCATCCATTTTAGGAAGCATTAAATCAAGTATAATTACATCATTAATAGAATTATACTCTAGAAGCTTAAAATTAACTTAGAGGGCTAAGGCTAGGGAGACAAGAATCATCATTATACCGAATCCCGCTCCTAACATTGTCGGCCATTTGGCTCCTGTAACAGGTAGTGGAACTGTTGTCGCTGTGGATCCTGCTAATCCAGACGTTGACGTACTTGTAGCAGTTGGTGTCGAAGTGTTATTACCACTCGATGTGGTGGAAGTTGCTGTAGCAGTTGCATGAGTTGTAGACGTAGACGTTGCAGTTGCTGTAGACGTAGACGTTGCAGTTGATATTGTTCCCATTCTAGTAAAAGCCTTACATGCATTTTGTGGCCAAGACACTTGCCCCCCGTTTAAAGAGAAATAAGCCATAAAGGAAACATTTTTTAATTGTTGTCCTGTGTTTTTATCTGTGATAAACAATCTTCCAAATGTAATTTGGGTGGAACCGTTTGTTCTCAAAGTGTTTGTATCTGGGTCAGAAAGTATAAAGTGTGTCCCACCATTTGGGCAGTCAGAAGTTACATTTCCAGCTCCAACACAAACTGGTTTTGGATTTTCTGGACCATAGAGATTATCAAGATTATATACCGCATAACCAAAACCATTAACTGGAGTGTTTGATACAGATGAAACTGTTAATGTATCATTCGAATTTAATACTGCTTTATCTGCAGAGGCAGAAACACAGTAATCAGGTCTGGTTGATGAAGTTGGGGTAGCTGTAGCCACTGCACAAGCAGACATATCAGCTGTCCAAGTTCCACCAGCAACAGGACAACAATAATTTCTTGTTCCACAAAACTCAATTCTTCCTGCAGTGTCGCAGCTACTTAAAGCTGGGGTATTGTCTGATTCTGGTGGATGGCAATTTCTTAAAATCCCATCCGTACCCGGACAGGCCTCAGCACCAGCCTCATCACAACGCCCATATGTTACACCAGCCTTTTCTCTTATGTCCTGTTGTTGCCTCACAAGAATTATTCCTGCAATAACCCCAAATGCCAAAACAACAATACCAACTATCGCCCCAACTATTTTCCAATTAGTTTTACCTTTTGGTTTAGAAGCGTTTGATAGACCAACTATTTTAATATCATTATCCTTCATAATCCTTCATAATATAAATATTCTTTCATACATACAATATGGCACAAATCAACACTTGAAATCAATACCCTAAATGACTTACATTAAGCCATGACTAAATATCGAGAATATTTTGAAAGAATGATAACTTCTGAAAAAGAAGCTTTTGACAAATTTACTAAGCTTCATATGCAATTTAGTCTAGACCAAGACGGTCAACAAGCGCAATTTAACGCAGAGGGTACAAAAATTGTAACTATTATCCGTGAATGGGAAAATAAACTTTGTTCAACAAGCGAGAAAGCTGGATATGGTGGTTACACATCAAATCTTTCAGAAAAGTTTTGGGGCGAAGTTAGAAAGTCTTTTCCATTAATTGATTATGTTGGAGTGATTGTGAAGAAAAAAATAGAATTCAAGATCAACAAAATTAAACTTTAATAAATTATTTTTATTCTTCCACTACCAAAAGTTACTTCAAATCCGTTTAATGACTTCAATTGAATTCGGTATAAATTATTTCCTGACCACAAACTTAATCCTCCTGATATAACTTGGGTCAAATCACCTTTATTAGATACCGAAATCTCACTGCCATTTACTGCAATTTTGTTTGTAACATCATAAATTCTTGCGTATACTGTTCCATTTCCATCTTTAACTTTTAATGATGCGTCCCAATTTGCATAAGCAGATTTTCCGTAATCAGTATTAAAATTTAAATAAAAATCAGTCCCCGCCAGATCATACCAATCTTTTGAGGTTGATGATAAAGGACCTGCAATTGGGATATATGCAGTTTGAGATTTTGGTTTAGCTGTAATAACAGGGGCAGGTGTAATTGTAACTGTTTTTACAGTTTCTGATTTGGAATTCCTAGCCACAATCTCTTCAATTTGTTTCTTATAATCTTTAAATTGGATTTCACATTCCTCACCACACTGATCAATATATTGTGGAAAAGTCTGTGTTATTAGTTCTTTAGGTTTTTGATATACAGCAAGCCATACTACTACACCTATTAAACCAAGTGTCAAAACAAAATTTATATAAACAATAATTTTCACCTTATTTTAAGTTTAGTCCCAAAACTTCATCAAAAGAAACAGCCAAATCGTATTTATCTTCTGATGGGATATTTGATTTTAGCATCTCAAACATAACGGCCATTGCTTTGCTTGTATTTAAATCGTCATTAATTGCTTCATTAAACTTAACTCTAAATTCTGCAATTTTTTGGTCCTTTTCTACTGAAAGCGTATTTCTTGCGCTAGATTTGAGATTTGAGATTTGAGATTTGAGATTTCGAAGTCCGCGTGAAGCGGATTCGAGCGATACCCATGTAAAATTCATAGGTTTTTTATAATGAGCCCCTAAATATAAATAGCGAAGTGAAATCGGATCAAATCCTTTATTAATAATATTTTCTACTGTGTAGTAATTTCCAAGTGATTTGCTCATTTTTGTTCCATCAACCATTAAAAATGCATAATGCATCCAAAACTTACTAAACGGAACTTTTCCTGTTGCTCCTTCACTTTGTGCAATTTCATTTGGATGGTGAATTGATAAGTGATCTTCCCCACCTGTATGGATATCAATTTGCTCGCCTAAGTATTTGATGCTCATCGCAGAGCATTCAATATGCCAGCCAGGAAATCCATCACCCCACGGGCTTTCCCAGTGCATTATATGATCGGAAAAGTTACCTACTCTCTTAAACCAAAGGGCAAAGTCTGCATTATTTCTTTTGTTCTCATCTGTCCTAACCTCAGCTCTAACTCCTAATTTCTTGTCTTCTATTTTTTGTCCAAACATCCTGCCATAATCTTTAAATTTAGAAGTGTCAAAGTAAACCGCCTCGACAGTATCATAGGCATAGCCATTTTTGAATAATTTTTCAATTAATTCGATTTGGTCTTTGATATGATCCGTTGCTTTACAAATTATTGAAGGACGAATCACATTTAGCGCGTCCATAGACGCGTAGAAATTCTTTGTAAAAAACTCTGCAACTTCCCAAACGGTTTTGCCCTGTTTTTTGGCACCTTTTTCAAGTTTATCTTCACCCTCGTCAGCGTCCGAAACAAGATGACCGACATCTGTCACATTTTGAACATGATTTACTTTGAAGCTATTAAATTCAAGTGTTCTTTTTAAAATATCATCCATTACATATTTTCTACCATGACCAATGTGAGCATTGTCATATACAGTCATACCACAGGTGTAAAGTTTGACCTCTTTGTCACCTATGGGAATAAAAAGTTCTTTTTGCTTTGTAAGAGAATTATATAAATATAAATCCATAAACTGATTATATCAGAAATTAGAAATCCTAAATTCGAATTTCGAAATTCGTACTTCGTATTTAACCACTCGGTGGTACTGGTTTTTCAACACGTGTTTGTTCTTTTTTCGCTGCACCTTTTTGTCCACCACCCATTTTCCTACCTCTTTTTGCCTGTGGCATATCTATTTGGCTATTAGCTGTTAGCTGTTGGCTATTAGTCTTTTTAACAGCCTCAATTTGAGCTTTTAAAACATCTCTTTGCTCATATGAAAGCTCTGTAAATTCTTCAAGTGGAATGTCTTCACCAGCTTGGATTCTTCTCATTAAATCATTAAATAACTTTTGGCGCCTTATATCTTTAAGTTCTGATTCTAAAGCTTCTAAATGCCTTCCATCTTGTTCTATAACTTGTTTTTTGTAAGTTTCTTCATCATGATGACTATCAGGATCTGACTTGTCCCGAGGTATCTCAGGACCTGCGTTGGGTATTTCTTCTTCTCCTGTTATTTGACGAGAAGCATTTTTTAAAAGTTCCAATGGCTCACTCACCATCTGTTGAGCAGATTTTTTAATTGCTTGTTTAACTTGGGCAGTTGTATTCATTAAATAATCATATCACTCTCCGACCCTCGAGTGCTTGCGACAGTGTTGTATCATCTGCATATTCAAGATCAGCACCAGTTGGTATCCCCATTCCTAGCCGGCTAATTATTAATTTTTCATTCTTAACTCTTAACTGTTTCGTCAGAAACATGCTTGTTGCTTCCCCCTCCATGGTTGGATTCGTTGCTATAATAATCTCCTTAATTATTAACTCTTCATTATTAACTCTGTCAATTAATTGCTGTATGAAGATCTCATCTGGTCCAATATTCTCCAGTGGATTAATAGCACCGTGCAGAATATGATAAAGACCTTTATATCTTCCACTTCTTTCAAAAGCTATTACATCAAGTGGATTTTCTACGACTAAGCAAACAGTATGATCACGAGTGTTATCAGTGCAAATTATACATGGATCATTCTCAGCTATATTTTTACAAACAGAACAAAGTACAGTATCTTTCTTAAGCCGTTCGACGGCTTTACTAAATTCATCCAATTGTGTTTGGGGAACACGAAGTAAATAGTAAGTTAATCTCTGAGCCGACTTCGGCCCAATTCCAGGAAGTTTCTCGAAAGACTCCGTTAAAGAAGTGATCGCTTTTGCAATTCGCATATGAAGTTATTTTCCAAGCCCACCTAGAAGACCTGATAATCCACCGCCCATTTCCATCATTTTCTTGGCAGCTTCTTTTTGAACCTTTTTCATTGCCTCGTTGATTAAATCAACTAAAAAGCTCATGTCTTCACCATCTTTTTTGATATATCTTAATTTTTGATCTCCTGTCACAGAAACTGACCAACCATTCTTTTCAATAGTTTCAATGATTTTTTCTAGCTCCTTTTGAAGAGCTGAGGCTTGTTGCCTCATTTTATTTAACTGTCCTAATTGTTTAAATTTATCAAACATAATTTTGAATTAAGAGAACATTTGTTCAGCAACGCTAATTATATTTTGATTAGCGACATCCGTCAACTGTACCTTTGCTGGAGCTTCCTCCAAACAACATTCGATTCTAATGTCTTTACCAAAAATATTTAATGCAATATCCTCAATCATTTTCTTAGTTTTAGTTTCTTCCAGTTTGTCTTTGTGAAATTGATAGTATATCCCTAACTTTATTTTATTATCTTCAAAACTTAGTGGTTTTGCAGAACTTAATAATCCTGCTATAGAAAGACTTATTGGTTTTACACTTAATAGAAGTTTTTTCCAAGAGATCTCATCCATTCTTGAAGTTTACTACTTTCCACGACGTGACAACAAGTGAGAAAGGAGCCAAAAAGCCACAAGCTTTAAGCTTGCGGAAGTTTTACCCATTTAATAAGGGCGACCTCAAGTGGCAATTCCTCAATCGGACTATACTTAACCATCTCTTTAGATGTCAAAATAAATTCAATGAGTGGAATAATAGAATTGTCTTGTGTTTCAATCAAAATTTGATGCAATTTATCTAACAATTCATCGGTCAAATTTTCGATATTTGTAGATTTTTTAATTATCTCCAATGATTTAACTATATCTTTTTTAATAATACTCAAAACCAGTTCTGAACTGTCAGCTTCCAAATCTTCATTTAAAAAACTTGAATCTGACGAATACTGTTCCAAAGCTTTAACAGCATCACGAAATGATCCTTTTGCAATTTTAATTATTTTATCAATATCTTCTGACTTAATTATTAATTTTTCACTCTTAATTATTCTCTCAAGAGATCTCTTGATCTCTCGGCTCGTTGCCTTTGTAAATTGAACCAACGTCGCTCTGCTTTTTATAGTTTCAATTAATTTTTCTGGGTTAGTTGTAGCAAGAATAAAATAGACATGAACTGGGGGTTCCTCAAGCGTTTTTAAGAGAGCGTTGGATGCTTCAGTTGTTAACATGTGACATTCATCAATAATGTATATCTTTGCCTTTGAATTAGCAGGAGATAACTTTACAGCATCCCTTAGAAGTCTAATGTCGTCAATTCCACGATTACTTGCAGCATCCATTTCAATAACATCAATATTATTTCCATTAGTAATGGATATGCAATTTTGGCACTTATTACAAGGTTGGACCTTGTGATCTTCACAATTAATTGTTTTTGCTAAAATTCTTGCGAGTGAAGTTTTGCCTGTTCCTCTTGGTCCTGCAAAAAGAAACGCATGAGGAATATTCCCAGATTTTAAAATATTAGAAAGTGTTGTACGAACTGAAGTTATATCAATCTCTTCTATTGTCTGTGGCCTATATTTTAAGTACAGAGTCATATGATGATAGAGTGTCATTCTTTATGGTGAATTCCTAATAAATGAAATGCAGAGTGGCCAACAAGTTCCAGCACTTTCTCTTCAATTAATTTACCTTCCATTTTAGCCTCTTTTAAGACAATTGGAAAGCAAACTACAATTTCACCTAAATGCATAATATTATCTGGATGTTTCCAACCAGCAGTTTCAGATTCTACAAATGAAAAAACGTTGTGAATTTTTAAGTCCTTTTTGTAATACTTTTTACCCAAAGTCTTCATTTTTGCTTCACCAACAAAAGAAACATGACATTCCGCATCAGACACTATTCCATTATCTTTAAAAAAACTTTGAAGAAACTTTCTTACTTTAACTCCACTGACAGGATAATTAGATTGTTTTGAGACATTAATTTTAACCATTGCTAAGTTTAGCACGAACTAAATTTGCAACAACACCTCCATCTACACCTCCATTTTTTGCCTTAACATCAGCAATTACCTTCCCCATGCTCGTCCTGAGCGTAGCCGAAGGATCTGCTTTCATCAACTCTGCAATCGTTTCATTAACTAATTTTTCTACTTCTTCTTCTGTTATTTCTGCGGGTAAAAATTCATTTAAAATTAGGAGTTCAGCCCGTTCATTTTCAGCCTGGGTATTAGCATTTGCCTTTGTATACATTTCAATCGCTTCTTTTCGTTTTTTAGCTTCACGTCTCACTACTGCAATTTCTTCTGCTTCAGTTAATTCCCTTTGTTCTGTAGCATTTGGATCATATATATTAATTTTTGCATTTTTAAGTTCCGCTGATAAACCACGCAAAGTAGACACTCTAACAGCATCGTGAGCCTTCATTGCATCACCTATTTGTTTCATTAATGTTGGTGTAATCATATTAAAAATTTTGTTTAAGTTATGTAGTTACTTCTTCTTTTGAATTCCATCCACCTAACATATGAAAATGCATATGCATTACTGTTTGTCCTGCCATTTCCCCAACATTTGTAACTATTTTATAAGCTCCCTTAATATTATTTTCGGCTGCGAGTTTTTGAGCTCTCAATAAAATTTTAACTAAAATTTCTACATTTTCTGGAGCCACTTCATCTAAATTTTTAATATGAACTTTAGGTATAATTAACATATGGATTGGGGCTTTTGGAGCCCTGTCATTTATTACAATTAAATCGTCATCTTCAAATACGGGAGTTGAAGGAATTTGTTTTTTGATAATTTTGCAAAATACACAATCTTTTTGCTTCATATTTTTTAATTATATCACTTTTTTATTCCACTCCACAATTTTAAGTTCGGTATTTTTAAGAAGTGTTTGTCGTATGTAACTAACGTAGAATTTGTTTCAATTGCCGAAGCTGCTATCCAAACATCATTAGTAGGAATTGGGATTCCCTTTTTTCGTAAAAAATAATAATTTAATTCACCGACGGTGACTACTGAAACACAATCTGTCAAGTTTTAGAAGATTAATAAGACAAACCAAAATACCATCTGTTTTTAGCTTCATTACCACAGTATATACATTTTCCAGACTCATCTTTTGCATCAAATGGCCTGCACCTTGTTGTAGCTTTAGTTTCCCCTTTTATTTTTAACTCACATTCTGCATTTTCACACCAAAATGCGCTGATAAAGCCTCGTGTGGTATTCATGGCCTCCTTGAATTCACTGTATTCATTAACAATATGAGTCATGTCTTTTAACATCTTTTGTGACGATTCAAACATTTTTTGTTGTATTTGCTTTAGATATTCTTCGACTTTATCACCTATTTCCTCAAATTTTACAGCTTCCTTTTCAACACTCTGCATTCTAAAACTTACAGTTAACGTCTTTTCTTCTAACTCTTTTACACCAATTTCTATTCTTAGGGGTATACCCTGTACTTCCGCGTCATTAATCCTCCAACCAAAACTTTTTTCAGGATCAGCGGAAATATCCACACTTCCTGAAAATTCTGAGGTGTAACCTTTTATTTTTGATAATACTTCATTACAATATTTTAATATCTCAGGATCATTTTTGTCCAAAACCGGAATTATCACAACTTTAATTGGGGCAAGTTTTGGGGGAATCTTTAAACCATTATCATCACCGTGTACCAGAACTAATCCGCCAATTGATCTGGTTGAAAAACCCCATGAATTTTGCCATACATACTCATTTACACCCATTTTGTTTTGAAATGTAATATTTAATGTCTTTGAAAAGTTTTGACCAAGATCATGTGACGTACAACTTTGAAGTGCTTTTCCATCTGGCATAATAGATTCAAAGGTAAAAGTTGTATCAGCACCCGCAAATTTTTCAGACTCTGATTTTCTTCCTATTATTCCGTCGATTGCAAAAAAATCTCGATATATTTTTGCATATATATCTATTCCCCACTTTGCCCTTGCATAATTTTCTTCATAAGTTGCATGTGCCCCATGTCCTTCTTGCCATAAAAATTCAGAGGTTCTTAAAAATGGAAATGTTCGTTTTTCCCACCTTACAACGTTATTCCATTGATTCATAATCATGGGAAGATCACGCCAACTTGAAATCCACCTTGCGTAAGCTTCATACATTATCATTTCACTTGTTGGGCGAACAACTAATGGATCTTTTAACTCCTCGCCGCCGCCATGAGTAACGACTGCTGTTTCTGGTGCAAAGCCTGCAACATGCTCTTTCTCCTTAGAAAATAATGAATTAGGAATAAATAGTGGAAAATAGGCATTTGGTATCCCTTCTTTTTTTATTTCAGTATCAAGAGCTTTTTGAATATTTTCCCAAATAGTATAGCCATATGGTCTTATTATCATTGTCCCTTTTGCGGGGCCATAGTCAGCTAGTTTTGCCAAATCGATGAGTGTTAAATACCACTTTGATATATCATCGGATTTTTTTGGCAACAGATTTTTTTGGGACATGAGGTTATTGTATCACTTGGTCATATTATCAAGGAAGCCGGAGATTGAACCTGCTGAAATTAATCCCCTTACATCTTTAATAGTTATAGCTAAGATTGCTATTAAAAGAATGGCCATCCCGACAGAATGAACAACAGCTTCAAATTTTGGTGCAACTTTTTTACCAAAAATTGCTTCAATGATTATGAACAACAATCTTCCCCCATCAAGGGCTGGAAATGGAATAATGTTTAATATAGCAAGATTCACTGAGATTATTCCCAATAAATTAATGAGTGGTAATATTCCTGACTTTGCAACTTCAGACGTGACAGCAAATACTCCGACTGGACCCGATACATCTTTAGGGCTTCTACCTTGAAACAACTCAGTAAAAATCTTTACAAAACCATTAACTACGTTTTTACCCCAAAAAAGTGCTTCTTTGGTTCCATAATATGCACCGTAAAAAGGTCTTTGCCATACTGGAGCAAAATAAGTTTCTGTATTAGTGATAGACACACCCAATGGACCTTCACCTGCTGGAGGTTCTGCCCTAGGAACTATTGTAACCTTTCTATCTTGTAATTCTAAGATTATCTTTTTACCTTTCTTATTTTCAATTTTGGAAACAAATTCGGTAACACTTACAACACTTTCACCATCAACTTTTTTAACAATATCACCTACCAAAATCTTTGAAATCTGGGCTGGAGAATTTGTAGCAATATCTATTATTTTTACTTCTTTGTTGTCTCGTGGAATACCAGTAAATGAATAGACAATTCCAAAGGCAACAACAGCTAATAGAAAATTCATGATAACCCCTGCAGTAATTACTGCAGTTTTAATCCAAAGTGACTTATTTATAAAAGCCATTTTCGGCTTTGTAACTCCGTCTTCTGACATTTCGCCATGGAGACGGACAAATCCACCAAATGGAAGTGCATTAATAGAATAAATTGTATCCCCTATCTTCTTTCCAAAAACACGGGGCGGTAGACCAAAACCAAACTCTTCAACCCAAATTCCATTTTTCTTGGCCAAAATGTAGTGCCCAAACTCATGAACGATAACAAGAATAGAAAGAACTATGAAAAATATAAAGATAGACCAAAGCATATTATATGCAATTATGAATTAAGAATTAAGAATTAACAAGCAAGAAAACTAAATTGTGAGAAGTTCCTGTTTTTTGGATTCGCCGAGTGTCTCAATTTTGCCAATGTAAAGATCAGTTAATTCTTGAATTTTAGATTCGGCATCTTTTTTCTCATCTTCTGTTATAATTTTGTCTTCAGAACTTTTCTTTATATCATGCATTTCATCAGCCCTGACTGACCTAATCATTACTTTCCCATTTTCAAGTTTTTGAGAAAGAAGTTTTACATATTTTTCTCTGTCTTCTGTTGTTAATGGAGGGAAAGAAATCCTAATTACCTCTCCATCAATAGATGGATTCATTCCCATATTAGCCTCCAAAATACCCTTTCTAATGTCCCCTATTATTGATTTGTCCCAAGGAGAAATAACAAGCATTGTAGTATCGGGGGCAGTAATTGATGCAACTTCCAAAACTCTCATCATCTGGGTTCCACCATATGCAGGAACCATGATATTTTCAACCAAACTTGGTGTTGCACGACCAGTTCTAATTCCTGAAATATCAGCCATCACAGAATCAACTACCTTTTGCATTTTTAAAGAAATTACGCTTGTATCCATCTATTTACCTAGTTCTATTCGAACTACTCTACCCAGTTTAATATTTTCACCAGTTTTTGCAATAACCTCTTTGATTAAATCAATTATTTTTTTACCTCCGTCTTTAATAAAATCTTGGTTCTCTATATCTTCCTCTCCCATTGATGCGACTTGAAGCGCGATATCTTTTCCTAATTGTTCAAACAATTCATTTTTCGCTACAAAATCAGTTTCTGAAAATAATTCTACAACTGAAACTATTTTATTACTATGATGACTATACGAAAATACTTTTCCTTGTCCCGTTACTCTATCTTCTCTTTTTGCAACTTTTTCTAATCCTTCTTTTTTAAGAAGTTCTAATGCTTTTACTTCGTCACCATTAAGCTCCTCCAAAACATTTTTAACACGCATAACACCAGCACCTGTTTCTTCTCGGACCTTTTTTATTAATGCAACATCAATTTTTAGCATCTTCCTTCTTAGTTTTCTTAGCTGTTTTTAATTTAGAGCTTACAGCTTTTGGCTTAAGGCTAGTTTTCCCCTGTCCTTCCAAAATAGCTTGTTTTACATATTCCAAAACTAAGTGTAGTGCTTTTGTTGCATCGTCATTCATTGGAATTGGAAAATCTACAAGGTTTGGATCTGAATTGGTATCAACTATTCCGATTATTGGAACATTTTTTCTATTTGCTTCTTTAATTGCTGTAATTTCTTTTTTGATGTCAACTACAATTAATAGATCAGGAGTTGTTTTAAGATTTGAAATGCCTCCAAAAAATCTCTCTAACCTTTCTTTTTCTCTTTCTAGAAGAAGTCTTTCTTTTTTTGTGTATTTTGAATAAAAACCGGTTGAAAGTTTAACCTTCATGTCTGCTAACATATCGATAGATTTTTTTAGTTGAGCGAAATTTGTGATTGTTCCACCAAGCCATCTTTCGGTAACAACTGAAATTCCTGTCTCTTGTAAAATTTGAAGTGCTTTATCTTTTGCCTGTTTTTTGGTAGCAAGAAGTAAGACAGAACCGTTAGCTTTAACTACTTTTGTAATTTCAGCAAGTGCAACTTCTAAAGCCTCTTTTGTTTTAACAAGGTCAAAAATATGAACACCGTCTTGTTCACCATATACAAATTCTTTTACTTTTGGATTCCAACGTTTAACCTGATGCCCAAAATGTGCACCTGATTCTAATAAGTCTTCTAATGATATATTTACCATGATTTGATTTTTTTTGCTCTCTTGACCTTCTGTAGATTCTGTAAGTACCAGAGAGCTTAAATCTACATGCTTCGTGAGTATTATATTTTAAGGGTTACAACTTAGCAAGTGCCTTTTTGTTAACCTTGATGCTTTCCAGTGCAGATTTGGCTGCGGATTTGGCCAAATGAATTGAATTTTTAATATCAGGTTGAATAACTTTATCATGCAGTTTACCAATTTTTCTCGCCAGTTCTTCAATTTCCTTTGCAATTTCTCTAATTTCTAAAGACCTTGCAATAGAGGTTTCTAAATACTTTCTGGTGTTACTTGGTTTAAACTTTGAAGTGTTAATTTTTTTAAGTTTTAAACTTAATTCCCTTACTCTGTGGTGCGTCTCTTTAATTATTTTGTTTGAATCTAAACTACAAATTGTCTCTAAGATAGAAGCTGAAAACAAAGCTACGATACTTGGGCTAACTTTTTTGTGAGTAAGCATCTATGTAACATTATACACCCGTGTCAAGGTCGGACCTTATTAGCTGCGAGTATCAAGTTTTCAGCAAGACATGTAATTGTTACCGGCCCAACCCCCCCAGGAACTGGAGTGAAAAAACTTGCTTTATTTGCCACATCTTGCGATATATCCCCATGAGGCGAACCAACATCAATTACAATTGAATTATTTTTGACCATTTCTGGTGTAATCAAATTCATCTTTCCAGTTGTAGAAACTATAGCGTCTGATTGCAAGGTGAGACCTTGCAGTGTCGTTTGTTCTGTATTTTCGTCTGCTTCTAAAACTATATAACCTAATTTCTTTAATTCTTTTACAAGAGGTTTTCCAACCATTCCATTTGCCCCAACAACACATACAGTAACTACATCAATTCTTGTTTCGTATATAGCCATTGCCAAAACTTCCATTACAGCCTTGGAAGTAGGATGCAAGTAAACACTATCGCTTTGTAAACCATCGACATCCTTCGATTTCGATATTAGATTTAGGATTGAAGTTTTAAGATTTAAGATATTTGACGGAAGAGGCATTTGAATCATTATTCCATGCACAGTTTCATCATCATTCAAAGTTTTAATTAAAAGTTCAATTTCTTCATATTTAACTGTTTCGGGTAATTCATAGATGTCTACTTGACAACCAAGACTTTCAATAAATTTCTTTTTGAGATTCGAATACAAAATACTTGCTGGATCATTACCAATTAATATAGTTGCCAAATGTGGAATAATCCCAAGTTCACGTACTTTATTAGCACTACTTTGTATAAGTATCTTTTTCTTTTGTGCATAATCTTTCCCATCAAAAATAATTGTCATAGTCCGTATTATATCAAAGTTATTTAATTGGCGATTGAGGCCATCTGAAATTTGTAGTCATCATTGTAATTCTTTTATATCCCAACAAACCTTTTGCATACAAAGTATCCTTAGTCTGTTTCTTATGTCGATAATTATCACTTATTTTAGAAAAAACTATATGACCACCAGTTTCACCTTCAGAATCAATCATATATCGATCTCCATCTTCAGATGTACCAAAATATATGCCCACATGTTTTGGAGCATCACCATAATGAGAGTAAAAAACCAAATCACCTGGTTTAGCAAATTTATCACTAACAGTTACACCTAATTTGTCCCACATATCATTTACATACTTTATGTCCTCCGGAATTATTAGACTAGGAAAAGATTTCTGAACCACTCTAAGTATAAATATGATAAATTCATTACAACTAAGTCCATTACTAGGACTACTTACATCGTAGTCTTTGTAATTAAATCTGGATGGAAATCCAACTAGGTTCATTTTTTTTAAATCTAATTTTTTCTATATTTTCAAAAGAAAACATTAGTTGTGGATTTATGTATGTTATTTTGTTTTCGATTGACATATATTTTTATTAAATTTAAAAATACTATTCGCTAAGATATTTGCTTTAAAATTAAGATATTCTTTGATTTAACAAAAAAAAAGACTAGAAGTTATAAAAATGGAGAAAAATTATTGTAGACATTGACTCGTGAATTCATAATAATTATATTATAACACGATCGGAAATTTTTCTGACAATTCTCTTACTTTTAAAGCAATATCTTTTAAAAATTTGTCATCTGTAATTTTTTGTCTAAATTTTTTTATGAATTTAATTCGCTCGAATTTATCCGTTGGTAATTTTTCATTTTTATATTTATTTATTACCTCTAATATCCAATCTGAAATTAATTTCATCTCTTTTTCTTTCATCATTCGGACGGTAACGGCTGGTGTTCCCAGTCTAAGCCCTGATGGATAGAAAGGTGAGGCATCTTCTGATGGAACAGTGTTTCTGTTTACAATAATTCCAGCCTTTTCAAGAGCCCATGCAATAGTCCAACCGTTTGCTCCAACTGATCTTAAGTCAACTAAAACTATATGTTTATCTGTCCCCTTTGAAACAATATTAAGCCCTCCGTCCATTAATAATTTTGATAACTCTTTTGCATTTTTAACTGTTTGACTAGCATATTTCTTAAATTCTTCAGTTTGTGTTTTCTCAAGTGAAATTGCAATTCCTGCAATAGTATGTATGTGTGGACCACCTTGAAGACCAGGGAAAATTGAGAAATCAATTCTTTCTTCAAATTCTTTTCTAGAAATAATTATTGCGCCTCTTGGCCCTCTTAAAGTTTTATGTGTAGTCATTGTTACAAAATCAGCATATGGGAATGGAGATTTATTAGCACCACCCGCAATGAGCCCTGCTTCATGAGCGATATCTGCCATATAATAGGCCTTAACTTTTTTGGCAATTTCTGACATTCGTTTGTGATTAATTTCTCTAGGGTATGCAGTTCCGCCTGAAATTATTAATTTTGGTTTAAACTTTATGGCTTGTTTTTCTATTTGATCATAATCAAAAATTTGTGTCACTTTGTCTACTTTGGTGTTTACACTAACGTGATAAAACTCAATATCATAAATTTTTGAAGTAAAAGAAATCTTTTTATCAGGAGTTTGCCAACCATGAGAAAGATGACCGCCATCTGGCAAATACATAGCCATTACTTTGTCACCAGTTTCTAAGATTGCATTATATACAGCCAAGTTTGCTGGTGTTCCTGAATAGGCTTGTACGTTTGCAGACCATTTGGTATTTGAAAGATTAAAAGCTTTTAAAGCGTTTGCCTCGCAAATTAATTCTATTTGATCAACCACATCATTTCCTTGATAATATCTTTTATTAGGTTGTCCTTCTGCATATTTATGCATAAGAACTGATCCAACAGCTTCCCTAACTTCAGGATATGTATAGTTCTCAGAAGGAATCATCATTAATGTGTCTTGTTGTCTAATTTCCTCAAGCTTTATTAATTTGGATATTTTGTTTTTCATATATATTTAGTGGTTAAAGCTTGGCACCGCGTCGCGTTGTAAAGGTCTCTCTCTGCCTCTGCTCCTCTTTTTTAATTAGATCTAAAATTCTGTCCATATCCATATTATACATTTTTAATAAAAATTTTCTTCATCTTGAGGCAAAGATATCCTAGAGTTGTAAAAACTTCAAGGAGGGAAATTATTTGGATGACTTGGAAGACTTTTTTGAAGATTTCTTTTTAGTAATCTTTTTTGGATTTTGAGACAATATTTTTGAGTCATTAACAACATAAATTAAACTACCAATGGAAATAATCGTGGCTAGAACTGCAAACCAATTCATTCTACCCTCCTTATTCTATTACCTCGAATAAAATAGATATAAAATAACAATCCAAATAACGTACTAATTATTACTGCAAAAAGATATGTATTTCCTGCCGACCAATTCATATTTTTTCTTTCTTCTTTAATAATATCAATGAAATCAACAAAAAGAAAGCTGAAGCAGATATGCCAAGTGTCGAATATAAATTTGCAATCTGTTGCGACTCTGGATTTGTAAATAACGGAGAGATTACACCACCAGTTAGCCACGCAACTGCAAGTGAATTAAAGAATTCTGACAATGATTTAACTTGTTTAGAATTTAGATTCATTTTAACACTTTCTTTTTGCCTTTCTAGTTGCTAAATTTCTTTAATGCTAATTATTGGAATTACAGGAACTTTGGGAGCTGGTAAAGGAACTGTTGTCGACTATTTAATTAAAAACAGAGACTTTAAGCATTATTCCGTAAGTGGTTATTTGAAGGATGAATTGATAAAACAAAATAAAGAAATAAATAGACCAAATTTACAGGATGTGGGGAATGAATTAAGAGAAAAATTTGGCCCTGATTTTATTACCCAAGAATTGTTTACGCTTGCCAAAACAAACAACGAAAATGCAATTATAGAAAGTGTTAGAAATCCAAGAGAAGCTGAGTTTATAAAATCACACGGTGGCAAGTTAATTGCAGTTGTCGCAGACCAAAAAATAAGATTTGACAGAATTAAAGATAGACAATCTGTAAAAGACAATGTAACTTTTGAAGAATTTCAAAAACAGGAAGAAAGAGAAACGCAAAGTATTGATCCAAATTCTCAAAACTTAACTAAGTGTATTGAAATGGCAGATTTTATAATTAATAATGATGGTGATTTAGATAATTTATATGAACAAATCGAAAAAAACATTAAATGATTATGTAAGGCCAAGTTGGGATGAATATTTTTTGGAAATTATGCGTTCTGTCTCAAAACGCGCAACTTGTGATAGAGGTAGAGCTTCTTCTATTTTTGTAAAAGATAAACAAATCTTGGTTACAGGTTATGTTGGCTCCCCCATTGGAATGAAACATTGTGATGAAATTGGTCATCAAATTAAAAAAGTGATTCACGAAGATGGACATATCACAGAACATTGTGTCCGGACAGTTCATGCAGAACAAAATGCGATTTGCCAAGCAGCAAGACGTGGGGTTCTCCTTGAAGGTTCAACGGTTTATGTAAACATGACGCCATGCAGAACATGTGCAATGCTTTTAATTAATACTGGTGTTGTCAGGGTCGTTTGCCAAAATAAATATCATGCAGGGCAAGAGTCAGAAGAAATGTTTAAAAAAGCAAAAATAAAACTGGATTTTGTATCAACAGAAGTAGTTAAATACAAAAAGTAATTTTATTCTTCTTCTTTTTTAGGAAGTTTCCAAGTAGCGAATTTGCAATCAGGGTAACGGCTACATCCAAAGAAATTTCCTCTTTTTGCTTTTTTAACAATCACATCTCCATCTTTACAATCTGGGCATTTAATCCCTACTTTATCCAAAAACTTTTCTGTGTGTTTGCATTCTGGGAAAAGTGAGCAACTTATAAACTTTCCAAACCTTCCTGTTCTAACTACTAATTCCCCGTCAGGACAATCTGGACAATGCACACCCAACTTTTCTGTTTCTATTTTTACTCTTTCTGAAGTTTTTTCAACACTTTCTAACTTTTTAGAAAATGGTTTCCAAAATTTTTGCATTTCAACTTGCCATTTTATTTCGCCTCTAGCAATTCTATCCAAATCTTCTTCCATCCCTGCTGTGAAACTATATTCAAGTTCATCTGGAAAATTTTTAACTAAAAATTCTGTTACTGCAAAACCTATGCTAGTTGGAAAAAAGTTTTTATCCTTTTTTTCTACATATGCCCTAAGTTGAATTGTTGAAATAATTGGTGCATATGTTGAAGGTCTACCGATACCCAACTTCTCAAGAGTTTTAATCAATGATGCTTCATTGAATCTTGCTGGTGGCATTGTAAACTTTTGATCACCCCAAACTTTTTCTTTTGTAAGTTCTTCATCTTTAACCACTTCAGGAAGCAAAATTATATCTTTCTCAATATTAAATAGTTTTCTCCAGCCATCAAATTTCATTATTTGCCCTGAAGCTCTTAATAAATATTGGTCTGCAGATACATCAATTGTTGTTTCAGAATATATTGCTTGACTCATTTGACAAGCCAAAAACCTTCTCCTAATTAAATCGTATAATTTTTGTTCACCATACTCACTTGCAATCACAGATGGATCTAAATTTAAATCTGTTACACGTATAGCTTCATGAGCTTCTTGGGCAGATTTACTATTTGTTTTCCAAACCACAGGTTTGTTAGGAAGATATGTCTTGCCATACTCTTCCGCTATAAAAAGTCTAGCTTTTTCTACTGCATCAATTGATAAATTTAGTGAGTCAGTTCTATGATATGTAATTAAACCTTCTTCATATAATTTCTGTGCTGCAGACATAGTTTTCTTTGCGCTCCAGCCAAACATTCTAGACGCAGACTGTGTCATTGTAGAAGTTGTAAATGGTGAATAAGCATTTTTTCTTACTTCACGTTTTTTTACATCGCTGACTTTATATTTTGCAATCTCAAGATCCTTTAGTATTTTGTCAGCAGTAATTTTATTGTTTATATTTTGTTTTAATAATTGAACCTGGAATTTTAGATTCTTTGAGTTTTTGAGCGAAGCGTAAATTTCCCAATATTCTTCTGGTTTAAATGCCTTAATCTGATTTTCTCTATCAACTACTAAACGTACTGCAACTGATTGCACTCTTCCTGCAGAAAGTCCCCTTCTTACTTTTTTCCAAAGAAGTGGGGAAAGTTTATAACCAACTAATCTATCTAAAACTCTTCTAGCAATTTGTGCATCAACCAAATCTTGATTAACCACGGATGGATTTGCAATTGCTTCTTCAACAGCTTTTTGTGTAATTTCATGAAAAGAAATTCTTTTAACAATTTTTGCTCTTTTTCCAATTATAAATTCTACATGTGAAGCAATTGCTTCTCCCTCACGATCTGGGTCGGAAGCAATATATATTTCACCTGCTAGTTTTGCCTTTTTTCTAAGGTCTGCAATCGTTGATTTTTTCTTGTCTATTGGTTGATAATCAGGTTTAAAATCATTTTCAATATCTATTGATAATTTACTTTTTGGAAGGTCCATAATATGACCTTTTGTTGAATCCACTAGATAGTCAGCGCCGAGAAATTTAGAAAGTGTTCTGGCTTTTGTTGGCGATTCTACAATTATGAATTTCATAGGTTAAAAATTAGCGTTCATATAATCTACTATCTCCTTTGCACTTTGTACAACAGTAGCCCCATTTTCTATTAGATAATCAGTCGCTTCACTACCTGCTATGCAAAACACTTCTACTCCTTCATTTCCTGCATGGTTAGAGGTGGAAATTGTACCAGACCTTCTTTTTCCTTCAATAACCAAAACTGCTTGGGACAATTTAACTATTAATTGATTTCTTGCTAAAAAATTTTTTCCCTGAGGAAGTGTACCATCTGGAAATCCTGAAACTACTGCACCATGTTTTGATATTTCATCTGCAAGATTTTTATTCTCAGGTGGGTAAATAATATCAAGTCCGGAACCAATCACTGCAATTGTTCTGCCCCCATATTTTAAAGCTGATTCATGAGCGATTGTATCAATTCCTCGAGCAAGCCCTGAAACAATTGTTATTTTATTTTTAACTAACTCCTTTACAAATTCTTCAGTTAGTTTTTTTCCTCGCTGACTTGGCATCCTCGTCCCCACAACAGCAACTGCTCTTTTATCAGAGTCTTTTAACTCTCCTAAAATGTAAATTTCATTCATATAGGTAATCGTTTGAGGAGCATTTTTATAGTATCTATTTCTAATTTTGAAACTGCACACCACTTTTTACCGAGATCTTTAATTGATGCACCAAAGTGATAGATAGATTTATTATCTATAATTAAAAAACGATCGTGAGAAAAATTCAATTCCTTAATCTCTATCGATGGGTATTGAGAATTGTGTTTTTTAAGATCTAAGGACAGATTGGAATTAATGTTTTTAGAGTAAATTGTAATAATCACTCCCGCCTTACACTTACTTAAAAGCATGAGAACTGTTTCGTCGACAAAGTTATCTATCAAAATTATTTCTCGTTTTGCAGATCTAATAAGTTTTGATGTAAAAACATACGCATCAAAAGTTTGGCCGTCAAAAAAGAGGTTTTGCTTTGGAATATCTTTATTATTTGCCAAAGCGTCGAAGACTTGATTGAATTTATTATCTATCTCATTTTTATCTAAAATTTGTTTTTGCTCGATATTATCAATTCTTGCAAAAAGTTGTGAATTTGCTTGAATAAACTTACGCATAGATATAAATTCAGACATAATTTGAATGCTAATACGAACAGCCACATGACTCTTTAGAACGCCTGAAAGCATAGCAACTCCCTGCTCTGTAAATGCAAAGGGCAATTTACGACGCCCACCATGTTTTTTTGATATCACAGATTGTGATATCAAGTTTATGGTCACATTTTGTGACCTTAAGTTGTTGTACTCATTTTTAGTAAGTTGGAAGTAAAATTTTTGCGGGAATCTATCAATATTACGTTTGACTGACTGATTCAAGACCATAGTTTTTATTTGATATAAGATGGCCAAATCTTCATCTAACATAATTTGGACCCCACGGACTGAATAAATATGAGAACGAATATCAAGCATTATCTAACTATATAACAAGGTCCGACCTTTTTGCAGATTTAACTTTCAATGTCGGACCTTAAAATATTCATCCATTATTTTTCTTGCTATTGGGCCGGCCACCTTACTTCCTTCCCCTGATTTTTCTACCATTACAGTTAATATTATTTCAGGATTATCAATTGGTGCAAAACTAAAAAACCAAGCATGTGTTTTATCATCTTCATTTGTTTCTGCAGTTCCTGTTTTACATCCTACTTCTAGACCATTATGTTTCTCAGTAAAATCAAAAAATGTAAAGCCGGTTCCACCTGTAGAGCATGCCTTTTTCATACCTTCTTTAACTAAATTTATATTTTCATCTTTTATCTTTAAGTCCGTACACTTTGTTTCACCTACAATTTTTAAACTACAAAGTTTTCCATTATTGGTAACTACTAGATCTGCTCTATGTATACCAACAGCAGTTAGTGCTAAGTCCCCTTGTCCTATTGAAAAATGATAAGTATTACCTAAAAACCATTTCTCTTTTTTTACTTTCAGTTTCCAATCGGGTGATGGAATAAGGGATAAAAGTTCCCCATTTATATCAATATCAGTAAGTTTTGTCAGACCAAATTTTTTCATCCAATCAACAAGTCCGTTGATTCCAACCGCTTCACCAATTTTGTAAAAGAAAGTATCAGTTGATCTTGCCAAGGCTTTTGTTAAATCAATTTCTCCTTCTCTTCCCCCGTATTGAGTAAAATACCAATTAGAATATGAATAATTACCATAAATAGATTCTGTGGTAACAACCCCCGTATCAGTATATCTATAATTTTTATCGATATTTCCAGTCTCGAGTGCGGCGATAGCCACGAGAGGCTTGAATATCGATCCTGGATGATAAAGTCCACCAATTGCCCTATTAAATAGTGGTAAATCAGGATTATTAAGTGATGGAATTATATCGGCTGGATTATATGTTGGTGACGAAAAAAGGGCTAAAATCTGCCCATTTTTGTCTGTTGCAACAACCGACCCTAATTTTCCATTCATTTCTTTGGCAATTGTTTTTTGTAACCAAAAATCAATATTTGTTTTGACATCACTCCCAACCATTGGTGACTTCGTACCTATTGTGCGAATACGCTCTCCCATACTATTTACTTCAACCAATTCTTCCCCATCGACACCTGTCAAAATACAATTATATTCCTCTTGAATACCACCACGCCCCAGAATTTGACCCAATTTATATGCTCCTTTTTCAATACATTTTGGATCAATTTTACCAACTTCACTTTCATTAGTTTCCTGTAAATAACCTGTTATATGTGCAAAATCTGGACCATTTAAATATTCCCCACCACGAGCTAATATTTTCCCTCGTTCGGCTTTTATTTTAATTCTTTCTATCCTGTTTCCCTCTGATAAATTTCTGTAATAATTCCCTTTAATAATCTGTAAATCAAATAATCTACCAATTAAAACTAAAAAACCTAGAATTAAAAGTCCTCTTAAAAACCATGAAAGCCATGATTGTTGTCTATTTGATGTAGCAAGCGTCTGCATGAGTTAATAATACTATACTATTTCAATCCTTTTGTAATTCTGATTTTGTTTAGAAGAGATGGATTTGTAAGTAAATTTCCACAGCCTCTGACGACACAAGTTAATGGATCCTCAGCTATATGCACAGGCATTTTTGTAGCATCTGCTACCGCTTTATCTATCCCATGAATCAAAGCTCCACCCCCTGCCAAATAAATCCCCTTTTCCATAATATCTGAAATAAGTTCGGGTGGAGTTTCTTCCAATGTATCTGAAATCCCTGTAATAATTTCATGAATAATTGGCCCAAGTGCTTCTCTTATTTCACTGTCAGTTAATTTAATCGATCTCGGAAGTCCATTTTCCAAATCCCTTCCTCTTACGACAAAACTCCTAACTTTCTCAAAATCTGTAGCTGATCCAATTGCAATTTTTACAGCCTCAGCTGAAGGTTGACCCAAAAGAACTGAGTATTTTAATTTTACATAATTAATTATTGCCTCATCCATCTCATCTCCTGCAATTCGAAGTGATCTTCCAATTACAATTCCACCTAGTGAAATAATTGCAATTTCTGATGTCCCACCTCCAATATCAACTATAAAATTTCCATTTGGTGAATCTACATCAAGCCCAGCACCTATTGCTGCTGCCATTGGTTCCTCTATTAAATCAGCGCTTCTTGCTCCCGCGTCAATTGCGACGTCAGCAACAGCTCTTCTTTCAACCTCTGTAACTCCCGATGGAATTCCAATAACTACATGAGACCGCGATACACGGGGCATACTGCCACCAATATCGTGAACTCTTTTAATATAGTAGGTCAAAATTGAAGACGCTGCATCAAAATCAGCTATCACTCCATCTCGAAGTGGCCTAATAACCTCAATTGTATTTGGTGCCCGTCCAATCATTTTCTTGGCAGAAGTACCAATTGCCAGAATTTCTTTCGTTTTTTTGTTTCTAGCTACAGCAGAAGGCTCCCGGACAGCTACACCTTTACCTTTAATAAAAACTAATGTGTTTGCGGTTCCAAGGTCGATTCCCAAGTCAGTAGAAAAATAACCCAAGATAAGATTAATTGGATTTGGTATACTTTTAAAAAAAGACATGATTCCAGTAATTTTTAACATATTATTTTTCTTAATTCCACTCATCTTTTTCAAAAATACTTCTGAACTTTTTGAATTTAATAAAATTATAACTCTTTACGTCTTCACCACGATCATAACATCAATCTGGATTATTAATAGTATAAAAGCAAAAAAAATAATTTTCCAGAAAACTATTCTTGATATTCCCTTACTTGTCTATTTATCTATTTATCTAATCAGTTCTCTAATGTCCATTGATCCCAGAACATCATGGCTTGGGTACTACTCAAGATTTAACGGAAGCTTAATTTCCCAAATTTGCTATAGCATTTTATATTGGGCTTTTGTTTCCAATCTTAATAAAAAACAGTCTTTGCATACTACATACTACATACTACTTTCTACTGCTATTGCGAGCGCTCTCGCAATTGGTGAGCATTTTGGAATATTTACAACATGTGGACTAATGAATCTTGGATGGAAAGAGTCATGCTGGGTACAAGATGTTCAAAACAGAGTTTTTAGTACACTTGGACAACCTAATTGGCTTGCAGCTCTTTTAGTTGCATTAATTCCCCTTACTTGGACAAAATCATACAAATACTATTTGTTATTAATTTTGTTTTTTGTGACATTATTGTTTACCAAATCAAGATCTGGACTTTTAGCTTTTGGTATCGAGGCAATTATATTTTGGAGCTTTGTATTCTGGCAAAGTAAACTAAAGTTTGTAAAAGAATTTGTATTTATATTTTTATCATTTAGTTTTTTAGCATTTGTATTTTGGTACAAACCTATAACCGGTAACCTGTCACCTATAATCTCTCAAGAACCTGCTCTTGAGTCAGGCGGAACCGAGTCAGGGACAATTCGTAAATATGTCTGGTTTGGGGCCATTGAAGTTTTTAAACATTATCCGATTTTAGGCACAGGTCCTGAAACTTTTGCTTTTTCATTTCCCATGTTTAAACCAGTTGGACATAATTTAACTTCTGAATGGGATTTTGTTTACAACAAGGCACATAATGAATTTTTAAACTATTTAGCAAATACTGGAATATTAGGATTTCTCTCTTACATCGCACTCGTTGTTTGTTCGATAATTATTATATTTAAATCAAAAAGATTCGATTTGCTATCGGGGTATATTGCAATTTTAATAACAAACTTTTTTGGTTTTTCTGTAGTTCCAGTTTCACTTTTATTTTTTCTAATCCCAGCAATTACAATAGTACATCGTGCAGAATACATAATACTAAGCAAAAACACAAAAACAAGTATTGGGCAAAAAATTGCAATTTATTTTGTTTTAATTATTAATTTTTATTTATTATTTGTTATTTATCAATATTGGAGGGCCGATATTTATTTCAACTCCTCACAATTTGAAAAAGCATTAGATATTTCTCCAAACGAACCAAATTACATATCTAAATATGCGTTATCAAAAGCATCAGTCGAATTATCATTAAATGCATTAAACTTATCACCATATAATCAAAATGTTCGAAAAATTTTAATCAGTAACTTAGTCAAAAATTCAGATAAAGAAACTAATAATTTACTGCCAAAGGCAGATCAGATATTACTTGCCGAGGGAGTTATAAAGGATGGAATTGTATTATCACCAAATGACCCACGATTATATTATCAGCTTGGAATACTACAATTAAAAATTGCAAAAAGCGACGAAGCGGTCAAAAATTTAGAAAAAACAGTTGAATTAAAGCCAAATTATAAAGAAGGAAGATTTGCATTAGGATCAATTTATAAAGCCTTAAATCAAAATTCAAAAGCAATCGAGCAATTTGAATATATTTTAAAATTTATCGACCCAAATGATGAATTAACAAAAAAATATTTAGAGGAGTCAAACCAGCCTCAAAAATGATACAATAGACCATATGGTACAAAGAATTATTCAATCTGGTGAGAAAAAATTAAGAGAAATAAGTAAACCCGTAGCAAAAGTGGACAAAAAAGTCTTGAGATTAGTCCGAGATCTACGTGACACTCTCGCTGTTCAAAAAGATCCAGAGGGAGTTGGTCTTGCTGCACCTCAAATTGGAGTTAATCTCCGTGTTTTTGCAATTGATTTCAAAAACCTAAAAAGAATCGTCATCAATCCTGAAATCATAGAAATTAGTAACTCGTCACCCACAACTCGTAACCGTAAAAATAAGTCCGAAATACTTGAAGGATGTTTGTCACTTCCACACTACTATGGTCCATTAAAAAGAGAGGGTTATGTGAAACTAAAATATTTAGATGAAACAGGCAAAGAAATTGTGGAAGAATTTAAAGATTTCAATGCACAGATAATACTTCATGAGATAGATCATTTAAATGGTTTTTTATTTATCGACAGATTATTAGAACAAAAGGAAAAACTATACAAATTAGATAGAGATAATGAATGGGAGGAGGTGAATGTCTAGAAACTAGTAGCTAGTAACTAGAATCTAGATTCTATGCGTATTGTTTTCTTCGGTACCCCAGATTATATAATTCCTGTTTTAGAAAAATTACATAAATATCATGAAATTGTAGCTGTTGTCACTCAATCTCCTAAACCTATGGGGCGGGGAAAAACACTTACATATTCTGCAGTTGACGCTTGGGCTTTTAAAAAGCATATTATTAGAAATTTTGATTATGTTGATTTGCCTGAGGCTGATATGGGTGTTTGTGCATCATTTGGAATGATTATTCCAAAAATTATTCTTGACCACTTCAAATATGGAATTTTAAATATTCATCCATCCCTATTACCGATGTTTCGTGGTAGCTCACCAATTCAGGCTACTTTAATTTCTGGAATAAATCCCACAGGTGTATCAATTATTAGAATGGTAAAAGAACTTGACGCTGGACCAATTTTAACCCAATTTGAAGAAGATGTATTAAAAGATGACACAAATGAGACACTCCGTGCAAGACTTTTTGAAAAATCTGCTGATGTTTTACTAGATATGATTCCTGCATATATTGAAGGAAAAATAAAATACAAACCACAAGATGAAACCAAAGTTGTGACAACTAAAATGATAAAACGAGAAGATGGTTTTGTTGATTTATATAAAGATAACCACGAGTTAATTTGGAGAAAATTTAGAGCATATAGTCCATGGCCAGGAATTTGGACCATGATAAACGATAAGCAAAGCTTGCCGCTTAAGAATAAGCGGTTAAAAATATTGAAATGCCGTTTTGAGGATAACAAATTGATTTTAGATGAAGTACAACCAGAAAGCAAAAATCCAACCACTTGGAATATTTTTAGAAAAACATACGGATTAAACGACCTTTAGTTTCTTGATACAGGCAGTGCATAGTTTCTGGCCATGCCATTTTTGAATATTTGGAGCAAATGTTCTTTTTGTTTCCTGAGCTCTTTTCTTCCATCTTTTTCCAGCAACACCTCGTCCATGAGTCTGTGAGGACCCGAACATGGTTTTCTTTAAGCAAATATCACAGGTAAATGACATATATTAAATTTAAACTTGATCGATTATACTATATTCATACTTAATTTAACAACATGATATTAATTTGGATACTAGCTTTTGTTGTTGCAATCACTATTCATGAGGCCTCACATGCATGGATGGCAGATCGTCTAGGTGACCCCACTGCAAGGCTTATGGGCAGATTATCTTTAAATCCATTGGTTCATTACGATCCAATTGGAACAAGTTTACTACTTGGATTATCTATAATGAGAGCTTTAGGAGCACCTGTTATACCCTTTGGATGGGCAAAACCAGTTGAATTTGATCCATATAATCTTAAAAACCCGCGTCGCGACTCAGCCTTAATATCGTTCGCTGGTCCTGCATCAAACCTAATTATTGCACTTTTAGCATCTTTATTGGGCAGAATTAATCCACTATTTTCATTAATTGCAGTTCCTTTTATAATATTAAACGTTTCTCTTGCGATATTTAACCTTGTTCCAATTCACCCCTTGGACGGCGGAAAAATACTTGTTGGAATTTTACCAAAAAGATACGCATACGATGTAGAAAACTTCTTAGCAAGATTTGGCACAATATTATTAATATTTCTAATTTTACCTTCATTTGGAGGCTCGTCATTAATTTCACAATTTATTTCACCTGTTATTAATTTGTTTTTGGTTCTTCTCATACCTTGACCTCCTGAGATACAATATATATGGTCCTGTTTGTTTAGTGTTGAGGTCAGATTTTCCTGACTAAATCGTTGAATCGGGAGGATGAGTTTGGTAGTCGTTCGCGATTATTGACAGTCCACCCACCTGAAGCAATTCGGGAAATTCACCGAGGCACTTTTCAGATGGGACCAATTTTAGATACAAGATTTATCATTTTGATGTTATAATAACGGTGTTATGCCGGCGTAGCTCAGTGGTAGAGCAGAACTTTTGTAAAGTTAAGGTCGGGGGTCCAAATCCTCCCGTCGGCTCAAAAATACGACACTATTTAGATATTTGCCAAGGTGGCTGAGTGGTCAAAAGCACGAGTCTGTAGAACTCGCTCCGCAAGGATACCTAGGTCCGAATCCTAGCCTTGGCACTGATATAGTTTGATATATATTGTTCTGGAATTTGGGCTATTCCCTCACCTTACCTAAATCCTGAAGTTTTTCTTTAATTTCATTCATATTATATTCCCCAAAGTTAACACCATTTTTCTTGCATTCAATAAGTCCCAAAATATACCGCCTGGCAATTCTTGCATCATCAATTCGTAAATGATGTATTGGGTTTGGCTTCTCTACTCCAAATGTCTCAATACTAAGTGAAGCAAAAAACATTCCTCTTGTTACATGTGCTGTGTTTAAATACTCAATTGGAATCGGTCTTTCGTCTTTTGAAAAAGGTGTAACATATGTAATTGTTATACGATTTAAGCAAATTGTTATTTTGTCAGGCCAGAGTTCATATGGATAGACACTTTTAGCTTCAAACAGTATTTCATGAGCAAGGTCTGCTAAAATACTTAGTTTGTCAGTTTTAGGAACTGAATCTTCTACTTTTTTATCTGAAGTAAACACTGTTCCAAATGATTTTGACATTTATTTGGCTTTGAGCAGCATTGACTTTAATTATACACCTTTTTCAAAAACTGGTTGGCCAATTAGTGGAATATAGGTTTTAAATTCTTCTGTTTTTACAATGTTCTTTCCTTCAAATGTTATTTTGATAACAAGCCCTTTTTTTGTTTCCTCACTCCACATTTGATCAAATATAAAATTGCCCAGAGAGTAATATACTGGAACTCCATTTATCTCTTCATAATTTTGTACCCAATGTGGATGATGGCCAATAACAACATCTGCCCCACTTTCTACCATTTGTTCTGCTATTGTAATCTGTAACTTATTAGCTATCGCTTGATACTCAGTTCCCCAATGTGGACCAATTATCAAAACGTCAACCAGAGAATCACTGTCAGTGATTAATTGTTGATCACTAGCTGAAAACTGATTAGAAACTAAATCAAATCCTAAAAAACCAAATTTCGTTCCATTCTTTTCAATAATTCCTAAGTTACCATAACCAACAGATTTAACTCCATCATTATTTAAATACTTTTTTGTTTCTTCAAATCCTTCTTTTCCATAATTATTTGTATGATTATTGGCAATCGTTACAATATCAAATCCTGAAAAAGTCAGACTTTTTGCAATCTCAGGTGTTGTACAAAATTTAAATCCACCAACATGCCTTTTACAATCTTCAACAATTGGATTTTCTAAATTTCCAAATGTGATGTCAGTATTTTTTAAAAAGTCAGATGTTTTACGAAATGAATAATATGGATCATCTTTGTCTAAACTTGCCCCCATTACTGAACGACCAAGCATGATATCTCCTGTAAAAGTAATTGTAATTTGGGTAATTGGAGGATTAGTTACATGGTTAGAGAATGAAGGAACAAGCATCAAAATAAAAGCAGTTATTGAAGTAATTAACATATCCAACATGATATAATTCCTTTTATTATATCACTAGCCTGAGTAGTTCATCGGTAGAACGTTTTCTTGGTAAGAAAAAAGTAGAGAGTTCAATTCTCTCCTCAGGCTCCAAATTACTATAAGTCTATCAGACTTTTTATTTTTTCTTCTATAGCCTCATATGAAAAATATTTCTTTCCTAACTCAAAATTATTATTAACCATTTTTTCTATTTTATTTTTATTGTTAATATGTTCAGTAACCAATTTTAAGTCTTTAGTGTTTAGTTCTTTAGTTATTTCAATTGATTTAAATCCTAATGGTTTAATATCTTTTTTATAAACTGGATATGGCGTTATTATTACAGGCTTTTTGAAATAAACTGATTCAACATATTGATTACCAAACCCTTCAACTTGTGATGGATATGTAATAAAGTCTGAAGCAATAAAAGCATCCCAAAGTGTGTAAATCTTTCTTCTATTGCCAGAAATTTTTCTGATGTGGTTAACATAATCGCCAGCAAAAATTACTCTTGATTTAACCTCTTTTGCGATTTCTTGTAACTTTTCGTAGTATTCTCGACCCTCATCTCCAGCTTTTCCTGCAATAAGTAGTACAACTTTGGAATTATTAAGTTTTTTAATGAGATTTAGCCTCGCTATAAGATTTATTGCTATTTCTATTCTTTTTCTTGGAACAACTCTAGTTGCCTGAAGAAATACTACTTCATCTTCTTTTATTCCAAAATCCTTCCTAAAATTACTATTAAATGTGTCTTTTTTATTTTTGTTTGCTTCATAATCAAAAGTGTCAGATATAACAGTTGAGTCAATGCCCGTTTTTTCTTTTAGATTCTTTTGTGAAATTGAATTTATGGTTACATGTTTTATAAATGGGCTATTCGGTGGAAACCAACGCTTAAAAAATGGAAAACATGATGATTTCAAAAATCTTTTTCTTTCCCACCAAAAGTCATGGTGTCTGGCTATCGTTGGTATTTTAAATTCATCAATTATTCGTGTTAGTGCAACTGCCAAAGGAAAATGCATAGGAAGTGACAAACAATTTGCAATTATTAACATATCGGGTTGATGCCCATTAAACGCTTCACGAAGTTTTCCTTCGATTGTACCTGCCATATCAAAAACTTCCCTCTCTACTTTTTTAAAATGATTTTTGCCATAAACAACCCTATCATGAAGTTCTACAACATTTTGGTTACTAAAATGAAGTTCTGGAATTAGAATACCTGCCCTATCAAGTTCTCCTGCAACAAAAGTAACCTTGTGCCCCATCCTAGTAAGGATAGTTCTCCACCTCACAGCCTCCAAAGAAACGCCATCGTTACCTGCAATTCTTGTTGAAACAAACCAAATCTTCATCTCTACATAAATATAGTTTTTAAAAACTTTTAAATCAAGACTTGTTTAAAATTGATGTTAAATGTAAAATACTCTCACTATGGCAAAAAAGGGAGCAAGAGAAATAGTAGCAATGATTTGTCCTACCTGTAAATCACAAAATTATGTGACAGATAGGAATAAGGTTAATATGGATACAAAAGGTAAAGGAAAACTAGAACTTAAAAAATGGTGCCAAGTTTGTAAAAAACAAACACTTCACAAAGAATCAAGTAAGTTAAAATAATTTTTGTATTAATTCTCCGGGAGTAAAAATACTTAGCCCTTTAATCTTTCCTTTTAAGATAAGTAGATGTTTTTTGTCAAGTGTGACTAAATATCTAATTTTTTCCTCTTCACAACTTGCTAAAACATGGCAATCCCCTTCATCAATTACTACACCTTTATATTTTTTAACCAATTTGTCCGTTGGAGCATATAGAAAATCCTTAAATAATTTCGATACATCAGTTTGAATTCTATTTTTTGAAATACCAAGTTTTTTATGATGCCTTAAAATTTCATCGTATATAATCTCACTAATCTTTCCGTTAATTTTTCCTTGTTTAACAAATTGAAGTAATTTACCAGAGCCTCCGTTTGGAGATCTAAGTCCTGATAATACCACTGAGGCATTAAATAATACCTTTAGTTTTAAGTTCTTTACTTTCTTCATCATCTAAATCAAAAAAGTCATCTACTTCACTATCGGCATATCTTCTCACAGAGTAAGGTAAAGTTGTTAATGGCTCAATAACTATTTTCCTACCAACCCTACTAATTTTAGCCAGTCTATTTTCATCAAAAAAATCTTCTCGTAAATTTCTTGGCAAGGTAAATACCCACCTCGATTGAAGCTGAACTATTTGATCTTCATAAGTAACTGTTTGCATAATTAGAATAATACCGTATTACGGTAATTCTGTCAAATTTAAAATGGTGCCAAGTTTGTAAAACAAAAAAAACAGGAAAAGTTTTTTGTTTGTGATTGCTAAATATATAGACAATATTGTATAATTCCCAGAATGGGAATAGAAAATACTGTAACAGGGCGAGGTCATAATCTAAAAGTGTATTCAGACATAGGTACAATTATAGATAGCATTTCAAAAAGTCCTGTTAAATCGTTTAATTTATTTTTTCGAAGGTTTAGATTGTTAAGAGAGAATCTTGATCTAACTGATGCTGACCCAAATTACCCAGAACCTAGAAGTCTGGTTTATCGTGATGATGGAGTTTACCAATTTGATGAGTCACTAGATGTATGGAAAAAAATTGTCAATGCAGATAAGCCAATCAGCCTGGCCGATCAAAAACCAAAAAAAAGGTAGTTTATCCCTTTTTTTCTCCTCGGTTGAATAATCCAAAAAATATAGTCTTTGGAACGGCAATTGTGCAAGTATCTGTTTCTACTTCATATTTTGGCTCTAATCCTTCATAGTCAATAACACCACCTCTTGCATCTCTTGATAATTGAGCTATCCGTTTGTCAATATTTTCTCCAGCCATTTGATTGGTAGAATCTTTGATAAAACCCTCGTGATCTCCATTTTTAACATTGAGAACATCACCAACTCCAATACCGATTGAGTTTCGAAAAACAGTACGTTTAGCCATGAGCGATTATACAACACTTCTTTTCCATATTTCAACTTTTTAAAGTATAATTCAATTTGTAGGTTAGAAAAGAGATATACATGGGTGTCGTTCAGTGGTAGGACCTCGCTCTCCAAAAGCGATGACGAATGTCCGATTCATTCCACCCATGCAAAATTTTAAAATGAGGCTAAAGTACACATTTAGATATATCTAAATGACTAGTGAGTTATATGTTTATATATACTACTAACCTCAAAAAATTTCTATTAGCAAAAAGTGACTCAATTTGATATCGAAAGGTTGGGAGTGTGATTTTAGGAATCGGAAATTTTGCAGAATTTGCGCAAAAATCCCATCAATCCTAAGAATCGCACCCCAACTGAAATACCCCACAAAACAAGATTGCTTCACTCTGAGTTCGCAATGACACTGAGGATTACTTAAGTCTTGCAATATTTGCATCGACCATCATTTTTACTAATTCTTTGAATTTTGTTTTTGGTTCCCATCCAAGTATTTTTTTTGCTTTTGTAGGATTGCCTACAAGTGGTCCTGTTTCAGTTGGTCTTATGAATCTTTTGTCTATTACTACAAAATCTTCATAATTTAAACCTACATATTTAAAGGCTACTTCGCAAAGTTCTCTAATTGTGTGTGTCTCACCAGTTGCTATTACAAAATCATCTGGCTCATCCGCTTGCAATATTAAATACATTGCCTCACAATAATCGCGTGCAAAGCCCCAGTCTCTTTTTGCTTCTAAATTCCCAAGAGCTACTTTTCTATTTTTGAAAATTGGTTCACCTTCTTCATTTAGATATTCTGAAGTTTTTATACCTAATTTTGCACAAGCCGCAGCATATGTAACTTTTTGAGTTACAAAACCAAGATAGCGTCTAGGAGATTCATGATTAAATAAAATTCCGTTTGTTGCAAACATATTATAACTTTCTCTGTAAATTTTTGTCATGCAAAAAGCATATAGTTTTGCTGCTGCGTATGGATTTGCTGGGTTAAATGGGGTCTCTTCATTTTGTGGAACTTCCCTAACCCAACCAAACATTTCAGAACTTGAGGCTTGGTAGAATTTTGTTTTAGGATTTACATCAAGTGTAGCGTCTAATACTCTATGTGCTCCAATTCCTGTAATTTCAGCTGTGTGAATTGGTTGTTTAAAACTTTCAGAAGGATGCGATTGAGAAGCCAAATTATAAACCTCATCTGGCTCAACTTTTTGAATAATTTCTCGAAGAGACACTGGATCCAACAAATCCCCTTGAAATAATTTCAATTCATCCTGAATGCGACCAATATTTGCATACGATTCGTGAGAGGTTTTTCTAACAATTCCTGAAACTTCGTATCCTTTTTTAAGAAGAAATTCTGCTAAATACGAGCCGTCTTGACCTGTTATCCCAGTTATGAGCGCTTTTTTCTTTGTCATTGACAAAATGATATCATGTTTACATAATAGTATATATGACCCCAAAGAATTTAGGTCTAACTGGTTTATTTGTCGCATTTGTTATCGCCCTTCCCCTTTTTGTATGGTCAGCGATTAATGTTAATTTTAATATTAGGGAAAATGCCCAGGGAGAACCTAACTTTTGCGGCGGGACCTGTGGTAGCAATTACAACTGTCAAGCAAACTATTTTTGCTTTGAAGGATATTGCAGGAATCCAATTTGTTCTGCTGATACTGATTGTTTGTGTAACGTGGCAACCCCAACACCCGTTACCACAACAATAAAACCCGCAATTAAATCAAATTCTGAGAGTAAAGGTGGCACAGCAACATCTAAACCAACAACCAAAAGTTCAACAAAACCTACCCCTACATACACATCCGGAATTACAAAAAACTTACAAAATTCATCAGAACCACTACTTAGGACAACAGATGATTTAAAGGCTCCAGAAAATCAATTCATCGCGAAATATGCAATTTATATATTTAGTGCGTTTATATTAATTGTTATCTCAACAATTTACTACGCAATCAAGAAAAAAATGACTAACGATATTCCTCATATAATGCCACCTACAAATATTTAGCATTTTGTGTTAAAATCTAAACTAATGATATTCCTGAAAGGAGGCGATTTTTACACATATGTTCATAGTAACAAAAAAACAAGGAGAGTCCGACGACTCATTAGTAGCAAGATTTCGCAAAAAGACTTTAATGTCTGGTCTTTTGCTGGAGCTTCGTGACAGAGAGAGATTCAAAAAGCCTTCTGAAAAAAGAAAAGAGAAGAAATATAAACTTAATTTTGCCAGAATGCTTGAAAAGAAAAGAAACTATTAAACAATGCTTGATTTTTTTTCCGAGGTTAAACTTGAGCTTGAAAAAGTCACTTGGCCAAAACGAAACGCTGTGATAAACTACCTAGGTCTTGTCATAGCCATATCAGCAGTAGTATCAATCTTTGTGGGTGGAGTTGATTTTGGCCTTACTAAAGGATTAGAATATTTTCTTAAATAATGGATAACACACAACCAATAGAGTTGCAAATTAATGAAAAAGGGACTGGAAAGAAAAAAATTCCAGGTCATATCATATTGACTCTCACTGAGGATCCAAAAGCAAAATGGTTCGTAGTACACACATCTTCAGGTCATGAAGTTCGTGTTATGGAAACTTTAAGACAAAGAGTTGAGACGATGTCTTTAAAGGACAGCGTCTTTGAGATGTTAGTACCTACACAAGATAAAATAGTAATCAGGGGTGGTAAAAAAACACAGGTTAAGGAAAAGATCTTCCCAGGTTATATGCTTGTTAAAATGATATTGGACGACGCTACATGGCTTGCAGTTAGAACCACAGCAGGTATTACAGGCTTCGTAGGTGCAGGTAATAAGCCTACTGCCCTATCTGAAATTGAAGTTAAAAACATACAAAAATTCGTCAGTTCTCCTGCACCAAGATATAAAACAAAGTTTGTAACAGGTGAAGCAGTTAAAATCACAGATGGACCCTTCTCAGACTTTTTGGGAACAATTCATGAGATTGATGAAGAAAAAGGTAAAGTTAAAGTATTAGTCTCAATCTTTGGAAGAGAAACACCAGTAGAATTAGACTTTTTACAAATAACAAAAATATAATGGCAAAGAAAATTAAAGTAATAGTTAAGATTAACCTCAAGGGTGCAGAAGCAACCCCAGCTCCACCAGTCGGTACAGCTCTTGGACAACATGGTATTGCTATCATGGAGTTTGTCAAAGCATATAATGACAAGACAAAAGACATGAAGGGACAAGTCGTTCCTGCTGTTATTACAATCTTTGAAGACAGAAGTTTTGATTTTATTATCAAAAAAGCTCCAATGTCTATTATGATTAAAAAGATATTGGGCCTTGAGAAAGGATCAGGAACAGCAGGACGTGCAGTAGATGCAACGATGACCAGAGCCCAAGCTGAAGAAGTTGCAAAAGAAAAAATGGATGATTTAAACACAAAAAACTTAGACCAAGCAGTCAAAATAGTAGAAGGTACTGCAAGAAGTATGGGAATTAAAATACAATAATGGGTAAAACTAAAACAGCAATATTAACAAACGAGGTAAAAACAGCCAAAACTTCTGCTGAGGAATATGCTGAGAAAAAGGCAAAGAAAGCTGCACTAAACACAAAAGAAGAGTTAATAATTAATAGAGAAGAAATAACTACACCAGAACCAGAAATAATTCCAGAATTACCAAAAAAAGTTAACAAAATACTTACCGTTACTTCTAGAAGCAAAAAATATTTGGAATCAAAATCGAAAGTTTCTAAAGCTACTCTGTACAAGATTGAGGATGCAATCAAAGCCGTTAAGGATGCCACTTATTCAAAATTTGACGGCACAATGGAACTCCATTTAAATATCAAGAAAACTGGGGTAAATGTACAAGTAACTCTTCCATTCTCAAGCGGAAAAACAAAAAAAATAGAGATCGCTGATGAAAAAACTTTAGCAAAGCTTAAGGAGGGTAAAATAGATTTTGATTTATTACTTGCAACAGCTGAAATGATGCCAAAGCTTGCAATTTTTGCAAGACTTTTAGGTCCTAAGGGACTTATGCCAAACCCTAAAAATGGAACTGTTATAAAGTCAGAAAAAGATGCAGAAAAGTTTAAAGGTAATTTAATTACACTTAAATCAGAGAGAGAGGCACCACTACTACATACTTCTTTTGGAAAAGTTTCTCAAAAAACAGAAGAATTAGTTAAAAATGCAGAAAGTATTTTAAATGCGTTGGGCGGTTCAAAATCAATAAGCAAAGCTTATATGAAATCCACAATGAGCCCTTCAGTCAAACTAGTTATTTAAAAATGTCTTTCTCTAAGTCCTTTGCCCAACGGTAAAAAGTTTGCTCCATTTTATTTCTATCAAATGGTACTAATAATTTTGGCACATCGTGTAAATCTTTGATCTGTAAAAATATCTTTCCCAACTGGATTGGGTCTATATGCCAATCAAATTTAGTTTTTGCTAGTATAATCATTTTTTTTAAATCAATTTGCTTCTTTTTATTGATAAAGTATAAGTCAACAAAATCACGTTCTCGAGCATTAGTTGAAATGGTTTGAATTTTATTCGCAGTGATATCTTCTAAACTGTCAATATCTAATCCTTTCCACTTTTTACTCACGTTAATTCGTTTAAAAGGATAATAATTAAAATCAATTTTCAATTCTCGATTTGGTAAAAAAAACGTATATGTGTGAAGTCCTAAAAAACGGCTATATATTATTTTCTTAGTTCCCATTTTGGCCCCAGTAATTCCGATAAATTTATTAACGCTAGGCAAATGAACTTCTTGCACCTCAGAAAAAAGATCAATGTCGTGAGATTCTCTATGATGAAGGTAAAACTCTGATAAAACAGTACCACCAGTCCAGTAAAATCTTTTTAGAAGATAAGGTTCTTTTGATACAAAATTTAAAAATTTAGATTGGTAATCGTCGAGAATGGTTAATTTCCCCATATCAAGAATTTCAAATAATTACGGGACAGTGGATCAATTTTTTTATCTAAATTGGCCCAATTTCTAATCACTTCTTTTTTATCTAATTTTTCTCCATCAAGTCCATAATTAATTAATTGAGTAAGTCTCCAAAGCTTGTGCATTTTTGGATGTTGTGCCTTGAACTTTACTTCGTCTACAGTCCAATTAATCATCACATATTATACCACGTACCAAGTCTAATCTTTACTACTTCCAACTTTAGATTGGAAGGAGCCAAAAAGCCACGACTTTCAAGTCGCGGAAGTTTTACCAAAAGAGGAAATGGGTATTTACTTTTAGAATAGATAGTGAGTATAATAAATTATATGGGTTTTTTTTCTAAGTTCTTTAAACAAAATCCACCTACAATCGAAGTGACACAAGGGTTAACTTCAGCAAAACCCTATTCCGGTGTTGAAGCACCAGTTACTAATGCAAATTTAACCACAGGAAAGCAAGAATTCAAAGATGTCATTCAAAGAGAAGCAGTTTTTCAAGCACAAGCAGATATTGAAAAACCAAGTGGCGTTAAAGTTGCATAATTTTATTAATTCAGTTAAAATACAATTTGTCCAGAGAAAACAAGCATTTTAGAGTTCTCTAAATACAAGCCTTGTTGAGGAATATATGAATAGAACAAGCAAAACAGATTTAATTAGTTCTCTTACACCTAAACTTAAAGGAGCAACTTCTATTGTATTTGTAAATTTTGCAGGTCTTTCAGTTTCACTTCAGCAAAAACTTAAACTTGATCTTAAAGCAATTGGGTCTGACATGACTGTTGTCAAAAATACTCTTATTAAGCTTGCAGGCAAGGATGCGGGATTATCAGAAGAATTATTGACAGATGAAGTTCTTTCTGGCCAAACAGCTCTTATAATGACTGAGGGAGATGCAATTGCCCCAATTCAGGTATTAGGAAAGTTTGTAAAAGAAAATCAAGTTCCACAATTTAAAGTTGGTATTATTGATGGTGCGTTTCAAGGCAAAGAAGCTTTACTTAAGATCTCAACTTTACCTACAAAAGAAACTTTGTATAGTCAAGTTGTTGGTTCTTTGATGTCACCAATGTATGGCTTGGTTGGCACTCTAAATGGAAATATGCAGAAATTATTGTATATCTTAAAGGAGGTGAGTACACGTGGCTAACAAAAAAGTAGATGAATTAGTAGAAGAAATATCAAAACTTACAGTTTTAGATTTATCAGAATTAGTAACTGCACTTTCCGATAAACTTGGAGTAAGTGCAATGCCAGTCGCAGCAACCGCTCCAGTAGCAGCCACAGCCAGCGATGCTCAAGAGGCGACAGCTTCTGGTGGTAATCAAACTGTAATAATGACAAATTCAGGCGCAACTAAAATTGCAGTAATTAAGGCTCTAAGAGAAATCAATCAAACTTTAGGGCTTAAAGAAGCAAAAGATGCAACAGATAATGTTCCTTTTGAAGTATTAAAGGACGCAAAACCTGAAGATGTTAAGTCAGCAGCCGAAAAGTTAAAGGCAGCTGGTGCAACAGTTGAACTTAAATAATTATCACATCCACTAGGTGTGATGTTTTTACAAAGTAATCCACTATTAAAAACAGCGGATTTTTTGTGGCTAGGAAATACGTGAGAGGAGATAGTCAGAAAATGCCTTAAGTTCTGGGGATGTCCTCGCGTCAGGTTCGATTCCTGGGCCTTTATTTACTTCAATGATGAAAATCTTTTTACTAACTTTTTCTATAGCCAAATCAACACCTGCGATATCTAGACCCAAAATGTTTGCAGACCTTAGTGCTATCTTATTTGCACTCTGCGTCGCACAATCTAATTGCAAGAAAACTGATGGACCTGTTAGGTCAAGGTACTCTACTTTTAAATTATCATAGTTCCTTTTGAATTTTTGCTCCAAAACCATAACTTTTTCTCCCATTATTAAAAATCTGTATTCCTTCTCGATATCAACAAATTTTTGAAAAATAAATTCTTTCTTAGATTTTTTTAATAATTTGTCAAAGTCATCAGCGGTTTTTAAAATATAAATATTTTGATTCCTTTGCGACAATATTGCCTTTGCAATTATCGGAAATCCCAATGCCTTAATTATCCGATTTTTGTTAATTAAAACGCTTTCTTTAAAGCAAAAGATGGTGTAAGGTACTGCTATCCTTTTTATCGCAAGTCTTAGAGCGCTTGAGGCCTTATCCATTGACATACCTATTTCACGAAATGCTGGGTCAACAAACTTAACCTTTTTATAATCTAAGTATTTTGAAATTGCCCCCATAAAGCGGACATATTTACCAGCACGCCTTACAAATACTAAATCAAAACTTGCAAGATCTATATTTTTAACTTTAATTTTTACTTTGCCTGATTTAATATCAAAATACAAATCTTTAAAGGAATGCAAAAATGCTTTGTATTTATTTTTGGAATGAAAATTTAAATATCTAACAAGTTTTTTCTTTGAGGAACTTTTAGAGTCCACCAAAACAAGAATTTTCTTATAGCGAAGCTGAATCTCAATTTTCTTCTGCATACCCTGTAGTATATCATATTGAGACACTTCTTGTTCAAATATTGCAAGGTGAGACCTTGCAATGATAGGATAGATATATGCCGGCTAAAAATACAATTAAGCACTACAGAAAAAACTCGATTTATCACATTTATAATCGTGGAGTTGAAAAGAGAAAGATATTTTTAGATGAGCAAGATTACAAGGTCTTCCTCACCTGCCTCAAACAATACTTATCTAACCCAGAAACCGAACCTAAACGTCAAGTATTGCAAGGTCTCACCTTGCAATATCATGTATCCAAAAATTACTATGTTGAAATCGAACTACTTTCATTTTGTTTAATGCCAAACCATATTCATCTCTTAATTAAACAGAAAAATAAAGATTCTATTAAGAAGTTTACTCAATCTCTTTTTACAAGGTATGCAATTTATTTTAATCGAAAATACAAGCGTTCCGGACCGCTATTTCAAGGTGTATACAAAGCCACAGACGTTATAAATATGGATTATTTATTGGATTTATCTCGTTATATTCATAAAAATCCACTCAAATTTACAAAGAATTTGACCCAAAGTTATTCATCTTATTCTACTTATTTAGGATTAAATAACACCGCGTGGTTAAATAAAAATATTGTATTAGATTATTTTAACCAAAGTTCATTCATGAAACATAACAACGTAAAATCATATAAATATTTTGTAGAAGAGTTTAAATATGTAAATGAAGAACTAGATCTATCTTCTGATTCCATTTCAAACTCAAGATAAAGATCATGATTGCAAGGTGAGACCTTGCAATGCTCCAATCACGTTTTTGGCGACGTTGACTCCAGTTGCTTTTTCAAAGCCCTTAAACTGGCAGGCACGATTTACTTCTAATACTTTCCACTCTCCGTCATTCCCCTTCATCAAATCAACACCTACATAATCAAGTTTAAAATGTTTTGCAGCCTGAATTGAAATCTTTTCAATCTCTGCACTATCATCCCCATTATATTTTTCAATCTCCCCTCCTTGTGAATAATTGCTTAAGAATTCGCCCTCTTTTGGAGTTCTTTTCATTATTCCCAATACCCTACCACCAAGAACTATTACCCTCAAATCAAATCCTGAAGTTTGAAATTCTTGAAAAAGCAAGTCTGCTTTTCTGTGTTTTATTAACACATTATCTAAATCTTCTTTACACTCTATTTTATACACACTATCTCCATGACTCCCAAGTTTATTTTTTGCAATAAATGGGTATTCCACTTCAGACATTTCTAATAATGGTATGTGTGGAATTCCTGCTTTTTTAAATTCCTTATGTTGCGTAATTTTGTCTAAAATACTCCATTTGAAGTAAGATCTCTGGTTTAGGACATAAGATTTACGTCTAAAATAATGTTTTAAAATCCTATCTCTTAGGTCATACAACTTAGAACTGTGATTAGGTTCTCTTAAGATTACCGCCTTTGCATTAGGTAATTTATTTACATCAACTTTATCATAATCAAATAATTGCAAGGTGAGACCTTGCAATAATGCCTCACTATTGAATCTTTTTGGTGCATAAGCTCTTGGATATTGTGTAAAAACAAGAAGATCAAACATTATTTTTTTATTTTACTGCGAAGCAGCAAGCTTTAGCTTGTACATAAATATAGTAAAGTCTGAGGGATGGTAGTGGTGGCGTAGAATGACACGACGAGTTAAACTCATACAGTATTCCAATATCTCTAAACTATCTGTATACCAAATATTACTTTCTGAATTGTCATTGGTTGGCGCTGGGTGTCCACCTAACATGTTAAAGGCTACAACACTGGTTGTATGATCAAACATTGTTTTTATCGCCTTCTTTCTAAATTCCAGATTTTCTTTATCGCTTCCAAAGTTAGAATTCAAGGCACCTGAACAAATAACTACATCAAATACTTCGGGTAATGGTTGACCAAAATAATCAGTTGTTTCAAGATCAAGCTGTGGGTAAATAACTTTCCCATTTTCGATAAATTCTGGCATAATATCGACACCTTTGTATATGACGTTTTTATACCTTTTTGTTAGAAAATTGCCCATTTCTCCAAAACCACAACCAACATCTAATACATTTTTATTATCAAAGTCAATCTCTGCCCAGAACTGTCTGAATCGTTGATGAGCAGCACCTTTAGATTTCCACTGGAGACTTTTAGGGCTCACTCCAAATTCTTTAAATTTTTGTTTGTAGATATTTAATGATTTCATCGGCTACAGATACATTACAGTATTTATTAATTAGCTTCCAAGCAGGAGCAGCATTTGCCTCAATTACAAACATTTCATTAGTTTCGCTATTTACTAAGATATCAACTCCAGAAATGTTTAAACCAACCGCTTTGGCCGCAGACCTGGCCAAGTTAGCCACGTCCTCAGGAACTGGCATCAATGTCTGTTTAGTATGATCTTTGTTCCATTTAGTATGCCTTACAATTGCGCCAATTACGTTGTCTCCAACTATTAATGCTCTTATCCTTCTAGCGTTTGGAACAAGCGCTTGTGCAAAGTAATACTTCCCCTTCTCGAATTTTGTTGACTTAAGAGTATCTAGTTCTTCTAAGGTTTTTACAAGCCACACTTCTTTCGCTTTTTGGCCTGAAGTAGATTTAACAATATATGGAAACTGCATGGAGCTAAAATCACCGAACACAGTTCGTGGAATACTAATACCACTCTCATAGAGCTTCCTCATCTCTATAGATTTCGCCAGTGATATGGGCATAAGTAAAGTATTTGAATACAATTTATCAACAAGTTTTATATCATTTCTAAGCGCAAAATTTGCAACCAATGTTGCAATTTCAAGACTCTTACCGACCAGTCTAAAGTAAATAACTTGGAATTCTTTTAAGCTAGTTTCCTTAAATTTCAAATCATTAGAATCAGAATTGTAATTAATATCTAAAAATGAGCCCACAACTACATTCTCAAAGTTTTTAAATTCTTCTAATTTGTCCACATTTCCACTAGTTAAAATTAATATTTTATTATTTGTTACCATTTTGCTTTGACTAAATTTTCCTTTTCAATAGTAGGACTGATTAGAAATCCTTGTAAATCAATTCTACCAATTAAAACCTGATATCGTAATAATTTTCTATCAGATACAGTTGCTCTTGTTACTATTTTACGCCCTGCAAGCCAAAATGACAAAGCAATAACAGGTCTTTCTTCTTCCCCAAGACTTGAAAGCTTTTTTCTGGTCATTAAAACCTTGTTCTTACGTAATAATCCCAATTTCTTGGCCAAATTTATATCAATTGTAGAACTCCACGCCCCAGTATCAATTTTTGCTAGATGTTTTATTGATTTTCCGTTTGAATCAATTATTTTTATTTCTTCAATTGCTTTAATTGTTCTTGTATCACTATCAGCGTTTTTGACGCGAGTCACAAATTTACTGGCAAACAAAGCTTTGGCAATTTTTACTCCATGTTCGGCGTCAATTACATTTATTTCATCTACTCTATCAAGTCTTCTTTTTAAACCTTCCATATTAGCAAGTTGGATGGAAAGTCCGGGTTGTGCATTAAGTTCTATTATCTGTGGCCCTTTTTCTGGATGTAAAACAATATCAACCCCTGCGTAACCCAAGCCTGATGCAATTTGACCTTCAACTGCAGTTTTTAATATAGTATTCCAAAAAGGAATTTTTATGCCACGAAGTTTTTTTGTTGTTTCAGGCTTAAAAATTATCTCTTTATTATGTTGTATTGCCTTTGTAGTTATACCTGTTGATATATCAACGCCCAGTCCCAATGCCCCTTGATGAAGATTTGCACGACCTCCTGATTCTTTTGTGGGAAGCCTTAGCATTGCCATTACAGGAATTTTATTAAAAACAATTACGCGGATATCTGGAGTTCCTCTAAATGCAAGTTTCCTAAAGCTTAAGTGTCTACCCACATACTCCTGAATAAATGCGGTATCAGGCTCATTACCCATAGAGAAAGCTCCTTCTAAAATATCCAAGCATTGCATTTTTAGATCCTCAGTAGTTATCTTCTGTTTTGAAGCAGTTACCCATTCGTTGTCACCTGTTCGCTTTTTAACTACCACAATTCCGTCCCCACCAAGTCCCCTAGAAGGCTTAAGTGCAAAGGCGTCAGGTAGTGTAGACCATTCAAAATCAAAAACGTCTGAAACATTTTTAAACTTTTTATAAATCTTTGGATGTGCAACTCCAGCAAGCCTTAAAACTCTGTCTGTCTGAATTTTAGAATCTGCAATTTTCTTGGCAGAACGACTATTATATTTTCCTGTAAAAAGTGACCCTCTAGAATTTAGGCCGAGAATTGAAGATGTTTTCATAAATTATTTTGAATTAATTAATTTGCGAAATCTCCAGTATTCCATTACACGAAGTCCTAGATATTTTCCTAATATAATGTCTATTACAAATGTTGAAAGAAGAGAAATTTCAGGATTTGATAAAACCAGCTTTTGAAATGGTTGATATGTCAAAAACAAATATGAAATGAGACTTAATATTAATGTTTGAGTTGTCAAAGTTATAGCAGTTTTAAATGACTTTCCAAGTTGTATCTTTGTAAAGTCCTCAACCAATAGAGTTAGAATTAGAACCGGAAAAATAGAAAAATTAATATGTGTTGTAAAAATAATTCCTAAAATCCCCAATGATACAAACCAGAGGATAAGCGCCATTCTTGGTAAATATTGAAGTTTTAATTTAAGTTTTCGAGTTATAATTCTAACTATTGTGGAAATTACTACAATTGCAATAAATAATAAAATTCCAAGTATCGGCCCGATTGCAACAAATGTTATAGAAAGTGCCGCTGGTAAAAATATGCCAAATCCCCTAATTCCAATTATGGTTCTTGAAGCTGCAATTACAGTAGCCACAATTGGTAATAATAACAATAGAGTTATGGTATTTTCAGGCACGCCTGAAGCTATAGAACTGTCGATAGCATGCTTCAAGATGAAAATATCCATGTGTGGAAAAGTTAGTATCTGTATTATACCAGATTTATAGTGATTTTATTACTTGGTTAATCTTTTGCTTGGATTCCTAATAACCATAGAATTGCTTCTTTTTTGTATCTTCTATCCCCTCTTGAATTAATTCTAATTGCAGGAAGTTTTCCTCTTTTACCCCATCTTTTAATAGTTAATGGAGAAACTCGTAAAAGTTCTGAAACTTCACGCACCGTCAAGAGATCTGGCATGCTTTCTAGTTTGACTGCTTTCTTGTTAGATTGATCCATATGTTAACTAATCATAATATAACAATAGGTAACATACGAGTCAAGGACTAAAATGAGGGTTAGGCAATGCGTTCCTTCAGTGCATTATAATATTTTTCCAAATAATCCTCAGCTTTTGTCCAATCACCTTTATTCTTAGCAATATTTGCAAGAACTCTTAAGTGTGCGGCCTTTGTAGCTTGAAAAAGACTTATTCTATAGACTTCTGCCGTGTGTTCCTTGGTCAGTTCTTCACTTTCACCTTTTGTTTTACTAAGCTCAACTGCAAGAGTTGCAACAATTTCAGGTTCAAAAGCAAGTTTCAATTCACTTTTTATTAACTTATAGAATTTTTTCAAAGAATTTTTTGCCTTATCTAGCTTATTTTTGTCTTGATATCTTATAGCATCAAGCATATAACCTGCAGCATTTGTAGCTAGTCTCTTGGAAAGCCCAAATTGTTCTTTCATGTGTCTTACAGCATAGATCATAAATCCTACATCTTCTGGGATTTTACCCAACCTCCACCATTTAAGTTCAAGATTAGCTACGATTTGCGGATCAAATTTAAAATGCTCCATTGCATCATTGCCTCCAAATCTCCTTCTTCTCCTACTAAAATCTAAGATTGCTATTTTTAACTTTTCAGGAGTAAAGTCAGGAAGATGTGAATTTTCAAAATAGTATTCCGCATATGTCATTTGCCAAGGCATTAAACCTGATGTTCTTTGCTCACCTGAAGTTCGAATAAATAAATCTGGATTTGGGTATGGTTGCCCATATGTATCTAAAAATTTTTCGTATGTTTTTTCATCTAAATCAACTGACTTTATTCCTGAATCAATTGCCTTTTGTGTAGCTCTTACGATTTCACTTCTCCCGCCATAATCTACCGCCAAATTATATATATGATTTTTTGAATATTTTGCAGTTTCTGCCTCAATTCGAATTAGATTTTCTCTAATATCCACAGGGAGCCTATCTTTTCTACCCAGATGAACGAGAGCTACTTTATCTTTATGAAATTCTTTTTCTTTTTCCTTTAGTGCTTTTCTAAAAAGATTCATGATTGCGTCAATTTCTTCTTGAGATCTATCCCAATTTTCTGTTGACCAAGCCCAAACTGTAAATGTGTGTACTCCTAAGTCTCGTACTGCTTTGGCTAGCTTCTCAATTGCTAAATATCCATTATAATGCCCCTCCCAAGGTTTAAGTCCTCTTGCTCTAGCCCATCTCCTGTTGCCATCCAAAATCATGGCTATGTGGTTAGGGATTACAGTATTTTTTGGAAGTGATAATACTTTAGACATCGCGATATATTATAATACACTAATGATACAAAAAACACTTGAGGAAACAAAGAAATTAGTTTGGCCAGTGATTGAGAAATATTTGAGTGATCCTAGATATCCAAAACAATTCCAAATACCCAAGAAGTTTAAAATGGATGCCGACAAATTTTGGGAAATTAATAAAGTTTATCCTGAAAGAAAGGGTAAATATTTAAGGCCAACTTTAGTTAAACTTATAGCAAACGCGTTTGGTGCCAATTCAAAAAATGTATTACAAATAGCAGGAGCCATGCAACTTTCTGAAGAATGGATATTGATTTCTGATGATATTGAAGACAATTCTGATGAAAGAAGGGGTAAACCAACTCTTCATAAAATGTACGGCGTTGAACTCGCTATAAATGCTAGCGACTCAATAGAAACAATTATGTGGAAAATGATTGTTGACTCAAAAAACAGTGAAATTATAGATGAATTTTATAGAATGCTAACAAGAACTACTCTAGGTCAGGGAGTTGAACAAATTTGGACCAATTCAAAGAAAAAAATTGATAATGATAGTTATTTTTTTGTAGCAGACAGTAAATCTGCTTATTACTCAATTGCGGGGCCAATGAGACTCGGGGCAATTTTAGCCAAAGCAACAGATAAGCAATTGGACAAAATCACAGAATTTGGATTGCATCTTGGAAGATGTTTCCAATTAGTCGATGACATATTAGATTTAGAACAAGACAAAAAGGAGGGAAAATCTACATTAGTCACAGAATTTGGAACTAAATATTCTAAAAAATTAGCAGTGAAAGAAAGTAATATTGCAAAAAAGATTTTTGGCGAGGAACTCGAGTTTTTGTCACACGAGCCAGCAAGAACAAAACTTGTAGAACTTCTAGATTTTATACTAGAAAGAGATTATTGATTAGAGTCCGTCACCCTTATCACTTCCTTTTAATTGCTGTTCTTTTTCTGCACCCATTTAAAACGCCTCCTTTCCCTTTGCACCCTCAATTCTTTTTTCAATTTGATAAGTAAGCCAATCTTGCAAATGCCATATTCCACTATCCCCTTTTCTGCTCCCTGGATATTCAATTGCCAAATCAATTTAATCCTGCCCAATTCTCACGCATAGATATAATCCTGCGATTATTTAGCATTAACATGATTACCTCACTTTTTAATGTACAGGTTTTGATATACTATATATAATATATGCACTTCGAAAGACTTTACAAACAATTTATGTCTCCCCTTACTCGTTTTGTATTTAAAAGAATTGGGAGTGATCCAGAAATGGCAGATCAGGTTGTAACTGAGACATTTGAAGCTGCTTGGAAGGGATATAAAACTTTTGAACATAAATCATCCTTTTTTACATGGCTTTGTAGAATTGCACTAAATAAAATTGCAGATTACTACAGGGATCAAATTAACAAACGCTCACACATTATAGTACCGTCACTTAAATGGCTCTCTCAAATTGAGTCGCCTGATATTCCAATTGAAGAAAAATTGGCTCTTGATGAATTACGCTCAAAAGTTAATGATTGCCTAAATTTACTACCACCAGAAAAAAGAAAATTATTACAATATAGATATTATCGTGACCTTTCATATAAAGAAATTTCTGTCATACTGCAGATTTCTCCACGAGCTGTTGAAGGTAAAATATATAGGGCTAAAAAGGCTTTTGTTAAACTATTTTTTTAGCATTCCCCGAATTGGCACACCCAACTTATACATAAATACAGTCCACGGAAAAACTATTACTGCATTTAGTATTCGTTTCAATCTTTTAGGCTCCTGGACAAGCCTATATATCCACTCGAGACCAAGCTTTTCCATCCATCTGGGTGGTAATTTCATATTCCCTGCCACGTAATTAAATGTTCCCCCCAAGGCAAAAGCACCTGTTACATTTAATATTCTATAAATATTTCTAAAAATCCACTTTTCCTGTTTTGGAGTATTTAAAGCTACAATTATTAAATCAGCTTCAAACAATTTAATACTACCAATTATCTTTTTATGTAACAACCTATCTTTATATGTTACAGGTTTACTATTTCTATTATATTGTGGGAAATCATGATTTGATTTAAAAATTACATTTTTATATTTTTTTTCCAGCACTTCTTTTGACTTCTCTGATTCGCCATATTCACCACCAAACAGATATACTCTCAAATGTCTTTCGTCTGCAATTTCCATCACATCTAAAAACAATTCTCTGCCTTTAATTATATTCAAATCTTTATTGTGTAAAAATTTATACGCAAATTTTAATCCTATGCCGTCAGGCACGGATAAGTCAGCTCTTCTAATTGCTTTTTTAAGAAGCCAATCTTTAGTTGCTAGTAGTAAATTTTCTGGATTTGGGGTTACTACAAAAAATTTCTCTTTGGAATTGAGCCTAGAGTTAATAAAGCTTAGCACTTCATCTCTTGTAGTGATAGAGACCTTGATTCCCAGTATTTCCCCATACTTTCGATCTACCTTAGGATATTTATGTTCACTATTTTTACAAATTAACATATTTTTTATTTATCAAACTTATTTTTTTTGTTCAACTTTGTAATTTTTTGTAAAATTATTACCTCAAAATTTCCGTAAGTTGCAACTATTAACTATTAATTTCTAGATTTTAATTACCCGATACTATAGACATTCATTGTTAATGTTAACTTTCAATTATTAACACAATTGTATAATTTTTTACTTCAAAATTCAGCCTCATATTATTACGCTTATCCTCAACTCCTGCACAATTGTTTTGTTTCGTTACCTATATACTACCGGTTATATCGGCAAGCTTTGCTTATAGTCATCCTTTAGTCGTTACAGACCTCTTCCAAAGTTCAATATTTTCAAGAACTAAACCTGTTCCCCTTACAACACAAAGGAGTGGTTCATCCGCAACGTGCGCAGGTACGCCTGTTTCCTCTGTCATTAACTTATTAAAATTACGTAGCGAAGATGTCCCTCCACTCATAACAATTCCTTTATCAATAATATCTGAGGCTAATTCTGGTGGTGTATCCTCTAAAACCGCCTTAACTGCACCAACCATTGTTATTAGTACATGTCTCATTGCTTCTGTTACTTCAGTTGAAGTTATGGTTACAGTTCTTGGTAAGCCAAAGACAAGATCTCGACCTGAAATTTCTAGTTTTTCTTCTTTTGGAAGTTTTATAGCTGAGCCTATTTTAATTTTAATATCCTCAGCAGTTGTATCCCCTATAACCAAATTGTGCTTTTTCTTTATGTGTTGCATGATTGCTTCATCTAGTTTTGTACCTGCCACACGCACAGATTTGTGTAAAACGACCCCACCTAACGAAATTACAGCAGCCTCAGTTGATCCTCCTCCGGAATCAACAATCATATGTCCACTTGGTGCCGAAACTGGAATGCCTGCCCCAATTGCTGCAGCTAGAGGTTCATCAATTAAATAAGCGTGTGATGCACCAGCAGAAAGCGTAGCATCCAGTGCTGCACGACGCTCAACCTGAGTACATCCTGCAGGCACACAAACCATTACATCAGGGTGAAAAAGAAGAGAAGAAACCTTTGATAACGCCTTACTGAAACTCCCTTCGGTCGCGACTCCAATTGCTTTGGAGATGAAATATTTAAGTATGGCCTCGGTTGCTGAGTAATCAGCAATAACACCATCGCGCATAGGCCTATTAGCTATTAATGCTTCAGGAGTTCTACCAAGCATTTTTTTGGCTTCTTCACCAACAGCCACTATTTTATTTTCATCTGACGATGTAGCAACCACAGTAGGTTCATTGGCAACAATTCCAACGCCTGCTACCCAAACAAGAGTATTTGCTGTTCCTAAATCAATTGCTATTTTTTTGCGATTAAACATAATAGGACAATTATATAGTATAATTCATCATATGGCTAAAAATAAGAATATGACCACTCTTCGCATCTTTGTTTTGTTCTCAACCTTTTTAGTAGTTGGTTTCTTTGGATATTTTGTTGCTCTAATTGCTAGAGGATATCAGTTTGATACTGTTACCTATAAATTTTTGGCCAATGGAATTTTAGTTGCAAAATCAGATCCTGATGGTGCATCAATTTATATCGATGGTAATTTGAAAGGGGCAACAAATACTAATTTGAAACTCGCTCCAAAATCCTACGATGTTGAAATTAAAAAGAATGGTTATATCTCATGGAAAAAGAGACTAACAATTAAAAGGGAAGAGGTTACACAAATCACTGCCCATTTATTTAAAACTGCACCATCTTTTTCCCCAATTACATTCGACGGAGCTATTAACCCCGTAGTATCAGCAGATTTTAGTAAAATTGCATACACTAACAATGAAGGTTTGTGGATTATGTCAGTCAGTTCACTCCCAATTGGTTTTCCAAACGAGCCCAAGAGGATAACTGACGGAATCCTTCAAAATCCTATTTATAAATTCTCACCAAATAACAGAGACCTTCTTCTTGATACCAAAAGTGACGGATCAACAAAAACTGCCACTTACTTAATTAGCACTAATGAATTTACAACTCAAGCAAATCTAGTTAATATTTTTGCTCAAAAAGATATAACTCTAGAAAAATGGAAGCTAGAAAAATCAAAAAAGGATGAATCAGAACTAAAACTACTTCCTACCGAATTATCAGAAATAATATCCAAAAACTCATCTAGTTTTGTATTTTCACCTGATGAAACAATGGTAATGTATACTGCGTCAAGCGCGGCTACGCTTAGAACCGATTTAATTTCTGAGCTTCCAGGAAGCTCAACACAAAAGGAAGTTAGAGATATCAAAGTGGGTAAAACATATATTTACGACATCAAAGAAGATAAAAATTTTGAGGTATCTGATACCGGTAGATCACTCTACTGGCTACCAACATCAAGACATCTATTACTTCCTGATGAAGGGAAAATAATAGTTATGGATTATGATGGGACAAACAGACAAATTGTCTTCTCTGGTGATTATGTTGCTCCACACGCATATCCATTTGTTAATGCAAGCAAACTATTAATACTCACAAACCTTGGCTCTTCATCATCTACTCCCAATTTATATAGTTTAAGTATTAAATAGTGTAAGCAAAGCTTGCCATTTACATGGTAAAATAAGCTTTACGCCACTATAGCTCAACGGATAGAGCAGACCCGTCCTAAGGGTAAGATGAGGGTTCAATTCCTTCTAGTGGCACAATAAGGTTAAACACTTTCAAATAATTTTAACGATCTTGAGCATTTTTACCGAACATAGAGACAGGACTTGAATCTTTGGGGGATATTGCTATCAATGTTTAGTTTATTTTGTTAGAATTGTGTTATATAACCATAATGACAACATTTAAGACGCGATATAGTATCATTGATGAATATATTCAGTTGTATCCGCAAAACATCCAAACGATATTATCTGAGTTAAAAAAAATAATTATTAGACAACCTTTTATATGAAACATATCGCACTTCTTTCAGAAATAAATAATATGGAAAAACTACTATTAACCAAAACCCAGACCGTAAAGGTAGACATGCTGATTCGTAAGCCCGTAGAGGAAGTTTTTGAGGCATTTGTAAACCCAGACATTACGACAAAATTTTGGTTTACAAAAAGCAGTGGGAGGCTAGAGGTTGGTAAGCAAATTACCTGGGCGTGGGAAATGTATAATGCCACCGCCTTGGTTGACGTAAAAGAAATTGAGATAAATAAACGAATCCTCGTTGAATGGGGCGACCTCGGTGCCATGACCAAACTTGAATGGATATTCACGCCGTATGGAGATGGATTTACTTATGTGAGCATCACGAATTCGGGTTTTGAAGAAGATAAAGATGCAGTTTTGGCGCAAGCAATAGATTCCACTGGAGGTTTTTCCATCGTGCTCGATGGAGCCAAAGTATGGCTTGAACATAGTATTAACCCAAATTTCATCGAGGATAAGTTTCCCAAGGATCTCACGGAACATTGATACATGATGAAATCCTTATCTGTTATTGGCATCAATATAGTTCTTTTTCGGTTGATTGATACACTTTCATTAACCTGGTAAAATGCACTAGGTAATTGTCAGAGAGCGGTTCAAAATAAGAACCATCCTCCGCACTTCGCTCGGGGTGTAGTGTATCGGTAACACACTGCTTTCGGGAAGCAGAAACAGGCAGTCCAATTCTGCCCACCCCGACACAGGCAGACACATTAAATTAGGTTTCTTAAATAAAGAAGTGTATCTTGCTTCAATGATTTTCTTATTTTATTAAACTTTTCAAAAGGTAAAAGAGTATTTAAATCCTTATTTATTATATCTTCTGTAACATTACTTTCTACAAATTCAATCAACTTTTTAATATAGTCCCCAACTTCAAGGCCGGTTCGTTCCTTTATTATTTCCTCTTTAAATTTATATCCTTCTTGAAAAAAATAATTAACGTCATAAATATCCCTGCCTGCAATTCTCTTGTGCCTATTATATCTATCCATTACGCTAACAATTTTGTTTGCAAACATCGATTCAATAGTTTGACAGTTTAAAAATCTATCAATTTCTTGTATTTTAACTTTTTTATAATCATTGTTTTTAATCACTTCGTCAAAAACACTAATCATAAGGGTACATCTTTCATTAACTTTTGCGTTGTATTTTAAAGTAAAAAATAGAGATTTAATGTTCTCATGGTCAATTGTAAAACCCAAGCTATCAAAAATTGATCTTAATTCATTTCCTATATCTAAAAAATCAGTCGGATTAAGTTTAGTATAAGGATCAAAATCCAAGTCTACTGAAAATCGATCTAAATATCCAAGCATAGAAGCACAAGTTCCACCTTTAAAAAATATTTTTTGTGACAAGATCGGGTTATCAGCAATTTCAATCAACAATTTTTGCATTTGGGTCCTATGCACAATATCTTGTTGTTTTAAAGCTATCATTTCAAATATTAATTATCATTTTTGTAAAGTATCAAAATAATATTTAGGGTTAAAGTAAATCATATCAGAAATTGCCCTTTCCTTGTTAGATATAAAATAACCATCTTTTTGAATTATTCCTTCCGGATTCAACAACACTTCAGGTTTGGCCTGTCTATAAATATACATTATTCCATTAAATTCAATTCTTTTAGAAATGGATGACACAAAAGTTATTGGATAAACAATCTGATTTATCACACCTTCTATAAACAAAACGGTTTCGCAAGATACATAGCAAAATCTATGAATAAGGCTAGTTCCTAGCTCAAATTGATCTAAATCTTTCAATGGGATTGTTGAGTATAAACCTTTGGTTATTTGAATCAATATTCCTTTTTGAACATATCTTTTTATTGTTGTATATAAGGTATTTCGATTTGTTATCCCCCATAAAAGAGCCAGATCCTGTGTATGAAATAGTCTTTCTCCAGATTTTAGAAGTATGTTTAGTTTGTCCATGGGGTACATTTATGTACAGGATAACATAACTAGATATCTTTGTCAAATAAGGTTCAATATTTATAAATTTCTTTCTCTTTAAACCAAAGTTTTCGTTCAAATTCTGCTTCCTCGGCATTTCCTGAGGCATGAACCAGATTCCTGATAGTTCTCCCTTCTGAATTTGCCTGATATGCTGACTCTAACGAATAATCGCCTCGTATAGTTCCTGGGATAGCTTCTGCTGGATATGTATGTCCTATCATCTTTCTAACTAATGCAATAGCTCCAGGAGCTTCCAAAATCATTGCAAAAAGTGGGCCTGAAGTCATAAACTCCATATTCCAGTTTCTAACAAGTTTTCCAATTCCGATTGGATCTGTTGTACCTAATTTTTCTTTTGGATCCAAACCATACTTTTGATAATTTTCCAAAGTTCTTTCTCCAACGACTTTTGAATAAGCATCGTCATCTTTGTAATGTTTACCAACAAGTATTTTTTCAACCCAAATAAGCTTTGCGGAAACAATTTTTAAGCCTACTTTTTCAAAACGAGAAATAATTTCACCGCTTATTCCTCTTTTTACTCCATCTGGTTTTATAAGTACTACCGTTTTTTCCATCATGCTATTTTAATATATTTTAACAAATTTTTATTTATCTTGATACATCTAGTTTTTTTAAAATCTCCATTTGCAATTGATTTTCTAAAAAGTGAAGCCAAACTTGCAGAAAAGTTATTGTTTGCAGGAGTATCAGCAGAAAATATTAAAAAGATATTAACTGATAAAGATTTGCATAGTGAATTGGAGCACAAAGATACAAAGGAAGCTGTTGATGTCATCAAGAAACGATTTTCGTAAATATTGCGAGGTCTGATTTTGCAATTACTATAGTATGGTAAGGTGTAACCTTGCGTGTGTGCAGTGTGCAGAGAAGACTTTAAGATAATATTTTTTTAAATTCTTTGCCATTATCATATGGACCTATGATTGCTAGGTTTAATCTTTCTGGTACAAACAACCTTTTGGCTTCGAAGTTTACTTCATCCATTGTTACTTTATCTATCTTTTTAAATACTTCTTCTGGTGTTAACACTTTCTCACTAAATAATTCTTGATCTCCAAAAAAGCTTGAAACGTCACTTGTATCCTCCAATGCCAAGGCCAAATGCCCTTTAATAAATTCCTTAGCTTTTTGCAGTTCTTTATCTTGAATCTTAGATCTTAGATCTGAAATCTTGTAATGCTCTTCAAGCATTACCTTAACTGCTTCTTCTGCTCTTTTTGTATCAAGCCCAGCATATGTTCCCATATACCCAATATCAATATATCTATCCATTGATGTTCTAATTGAGTAAGCAAGTCCCCTTCTCTCTCTGACCTCTGTAAACATACGAGATGACATTCCCCCACCTAAAATTGTAGCCAATAATGTCTGCGCATATTTATTTTTGTAATTCTTCCCGTCTGCTATAAAACCTAAAATTACATGAGTTTGTTCCTTCTTTTTGTTGTGTAATTTTATATTAGGTGAATTTTGAGAATTCTCAAAAGGTTTAGCTACAAGTGACGAGTTACGAGTTACGAGTTTAGAAAAATATTTGCTACTTAATTCCAACACTTTCTTTTTTTCAACACCACCGGCTACGGTTAAGATCATGTTATTAGCACCGTAAAAATTTTTTCTATAATCTATAAAGTCTTTTCGCTTCATAGCTCCCACTGTTTTTTCTGTTCCTGCAATGTCCATTCCTAGTGGATGACCGCTATATATTAGACTTTCAAATACCTCTCCAATATTCATCATCGGAGTATCTTCATACATTCTTATTTCTTCAATAATTGTCCCCTTTTCTCTTTCTATTTCTTTTGCATCAAGAAGTGAATTTAAAGTCATGTCAGAGAGTAAATCAAAGGCTACTTCAATTTTATCTGCCCTGCATTTTATGTAATATTCTGTGTATTCTTTTGAGGTTCCAGCATTTTGTACTCCACCAATTTGGTCTATTTCCTCTGCAATTTGCTTTGCTGTTGGTCTATTTGTAGTTCCTTTAAAAAACATATGTTCTAAAAAGTGGCTAATTCCGTTATTCTTTTTGTTTTCGTTCCTTGACCCTGTTTTCATCCATACAGAAACAGTCACAGATTCTAAAGAAGGCATTGGTATAGTTACAACTCGAAGACCGTTTGCTAAAATACTCTTTGCATATTGCATGTGTTTATTCTAACATATATGTATGGCTAGTGTAGTACAAAGTTTTGAGGCGAAAGAACTTAAAAAGAGGTCTTGGTCAGTTAGGCTTGCTGATGATTTAACTTCTATTTTTGGTAGCTTTTTGTTTTTAACAATTAATGTAATCTTTTTTATTTTTTGGATTTTGGCAAATACTGGTAATATTCCAAATATTACTCCATTTGATCAATTTCCTTTTCCTTTAATGACTACAATTGTATCTTTAGAAGCTATTATATTAACTTTAATTGTCTTAATGAGTCAAAATAGACAAAGCTTTATAAGTAATCTCAGAGAAGAAATAGACATGCAAGTCAACTTGACGTCAGAAAGAGAAATTACAAAAATACTTCAAATTTTAGTTAAAATTGCAGAAAAACAGGGAATAAGACTAGATGACAAAGACTTATCAGAAATGTTAAAGGAAATTGAAGTAAGTTATCTTGAAAGAAAACTTGAAGAACAATTAGAAATCAAACACTCAAACCCACTTCAAAAAGTAGTTAATAAAGTTACATCTTCTCTGGAGACTCGATCCCCAAAAGTTTAAGGCCATTTTTAAGCACTTGGGCAGTTCCCTTTGTTAGCAATAATTTAAACTCCTCATTATCTCCCCCAATTATTTTTTCTGCATTATAGAAGGTGTTAAATTTACTAGCTAGTTCATATAGATAATTGCAAAGAATATTAGGTGAGTAAGTTTTTACAGCAGTCACTATTATCTCTTGAAATTGGGATAATTTACTCAAAACTGAAAGTTCAACTTCTGTTAGCTCTGGTAAGGTCTGACCTTTTACAGATAAAGCTTTTAAGGTCAGACCTTTAGCAACTACGCTGTTACATCTTGCAATTGTGTACTGTATGTAAGGGCTTGAATTCCCATCCATTGCAAACATTGTATCCCAATCGAAATTGATATTTGTCATTGGTTGATGAGAAAGATCAAAATATTTAATTGCCCCAACGCCGACAGCGTCGGCCGTAGCCTCAGCGTAGGCTGATCCATCTGATTTTTTACCCAATTTTTTTGCTCTTTCTATTGCTTCTGTCAAGACTTCATCAAGTTTTACAGTTTTACCTGCCCTAGTTGACATTTTTTTACCATCTAACATAAACAAACCATGGCCAACATGTACTCTTTGACCTTCTTCATACCATCCCAAGATCTTTTCAATTTCAAAAAGTTGTTTGAAATAAAGACTCTGCTCTGATCCAACCTCATTTATAATTAAATCTGGATCATATTTCTCCAATCTATATTTATCTGTTGCTAAATCACGAGTTGCATAAAGTGTGGCGCCATCTTTTTTAATAATCATGAGTGGTGGTAAATTGTCAAAAAACACAAGTTTTGCTCCCTCGTCACCTACTTTTAGCATCTTTTTCTTTTCAAGCTCAGAAAGTACAGTATTCATTCTGGTTTCAAAGAAAGACTCTCCTAGTCCTCTCCCTTTATTGAAACTTTCATCAAATTTAATCCCTAAAAGTTTGTATATTTTGTCAAATTCGACCCACGACCAATCAACACATTTTTGCCATAATCTTTTGGCTTCAATATCATTATCTTCTATTTTTTTAAACCACAATCTTGCCTCATCATCTAGCTTTGGATCTATTTTTGAGGCTTCATGATATTTGACATACAGTGCTACAAGTTCACCTACTGGATCGTCAGATTTTTCTATATCTTCTTCATTTCCCCATTTTTTAATGGCACAGATAACTTTTCCAAACTGTGTACCCCAATCACCTAAATGATTATCTCTCATCACTTTATATCCAGAGAACTGCATCAAGTTTGCAATAGCATCTCCAATAACAGTTGACCTTAAATGTCCTACACCAAAAGGCTTGGCAATATTTGGTGACGAATACTCGACTATTGCTAACTTTCCATTACCAATATCTGATTTTCCATAATCTTCTTTTTTACTATCAATATGCATCAAATTATCAACCAATATATCATTTTTGATACGAAAATTGATAAATCTACCTAACTTTTCTGCAGAAAAATCAGAATTTTCTTTGTTTAAATTTTTAACTATTTCATCAATATTTAGATCTTTATTTTGTAAACAAATATTTGATGAATAATCTCCAAACTGTTCATTGGCGGAAAATTCCACTTCTGGATTTTTGACACCACTAACCCCTGCTAAGATTTGTTTAATTTCTTCTTTGTAACTTGACATTTGATATAATTTATTAGTATAATTCTCTGTATCACGATGACCAAGCTAAACAGCCTAAGGTTTCGACCGACCGCTGATCTTGGTCTTTTTTTGTTCTAAAGACTGCCTAAGAAAATCCAATCTTACTATATAATTATTGAATCTTCTTAATAAACCTGAATAATGACTGTTTGGGGTCATCAAATTCAATAGTTTATTTTTTTTATATAAATACTCAACTAAGCAATGAAAATCGCCATCACCTGAGACAATAATAGCCTTAGTGAAGTTTTTATACTGAATCATTGTGTGAAGCACCAACTCAGCATCAACATTACCCTTAACTATAATCTTACCATTAATTTTTTGCTCCAAAGTTGGTTTGAAAATAAGTACATATCCTGATTCCTGCAAAAATGTATATAGTGATTCATTTCCGTCCAAGTGTCCAATGAATAGGTATGCTTTTTCAGCACTATATTTATTTCTTAAATATTGTCTAAATTTTCGAAAGTCAAGCGTCCATCCTTGGCTTTTTACACCTAGATTTAAATTCTGTGAATCTATAAATGCGTAAACTATTTGTTTTTTTGATTTCATTATGTAAATTACCCTGCTTTTACACCATTTGGAACTTTTTAAATACTTTCTTGTCAATTTTAAACTTCATATATTTATTTTACTCTAATCCAATCTAAAAAGTCTCTAGTGGCAATATTCACCGTTTTTTCATAATGGTCTCCATTGTCATATAGTTTAAGCTTAAATTGGTTTTTTTTATCGGGAAATTTATCAGTTAACGCTTTTATATACTTTGTAGCCTTAGAATAGTGAACAACATCATCTTTTTTCCCATGTGCTACAAAAATTCTTGCATTATTTAAATATTTAAGATTATCCATAGGAGAGAGACCGTCTAAATCGTTTAAATGTTTCCACCACAGTTTTTTATTCTCCACAAAACCTTTATATAAGTATCTATATCCACTTTTTTCGATCGTTCTGACAAAGTCCGCATTAGTTTCTTCGGGTTTGACTGCTCCTTGTTCGCTTTGATCTAAAGCACCACTAATAACACATATTTCTTTTATGTTTTTATTAAATTTAGGCAAAAGTGGAACATATGCCCCACCTAAACTTTTGCCTATAAAAATAATATGGCTATATTTAAGAAACATTTCTAACCTGTCATAAACACAAATACAATTGACACCTTTTGTGAGATACTTGAATGACAAAAGTAATGTTTTAATACAGTTTACTGGAGTAAATACTCCTTCACTTCTACCAAAACCAATATAATCTGGAATAAAAATATCGACCCCTTTGTTCAAAATAATTGATGCCGACGAAAGATTTCCATTATCTGGAACTGTTGGACCACCCAGTGCCCAGACTAAAATTGTATTGGTTTTTTTACCACAGGTATAATATACTCCACAGATTTTTCCCATTTTTACAACTTTAAATATATATTCCATAATTATGCATTTAATTGTACTCTAGTTAGTTTATTTAGGCTTTCTGTTAATTTAGCTATGCCAAAAAGTCCAGGGAATCTTTCTGCTGCTATATATAAACCATTTGGATTAATGATGTTGGCAATGATCCCATCAAAGGCTAAATAGCCAGCAATTAACCAAAAGGCGCTTCCATAATTAATCCCTTTCATATTGCTAATGTTCTCAATAACCTTTATTTTGGCTCGACTGGAAACAATACACCCTTATTAGCAAACACGATTTCCAAAAACATTCCTTGTCCTATTGCCGAAACATTGCCAGCCATTGTTTTCAATACTGTTTTGTATGCATTTATTTTATTAGCAACTCTAGAACCTTCAATTGACGGATATTCCATTAATTTAGATTCAGTGAGACTTCCAGGTGAGTATAGCGGACAAAGCACAACATTAACTTTAACCACTGGTCCCAGTAAGTCTACAGCTTCTGGATTAGTCACAGATACACCAGGTTGCCAACAACCTTTAATTCGAGTCCACAACAACGCAGACTTATCAGCCTGACTCTCAACATATATTTGTTTTTCCATGTTTTTATAAAACAACAAAAAAGCCCCTTTGAACGCCAGATTTCTCTAGTATCCAAAGGGGCCCTTCCGGACTGTACCACCCTTATTCAATTTCTCAATATGTAAACTTGTTGATTTGCAACAAAAAACCGCCATACGGCGGAAACATACTGAAAAATCCTTTTTTCAGAGCTCCGTTACCGACACTCTTTGTAGTATTTTTAACTGTTAACTTCAGCCGTAGTAATGTAAGTTTCCTTACTTTCTCCTACGAGGCTCGTCTACTGCGGTAGACTCAAACGCCTTGATTAAAATGTAATGATATCTGTTAGAAGACAATGACGTCAATATCACCTTTTAAATCCGTCCTTTTTACTTCAATATTTTTCTCATATAACATGTTTAATATTTCTTTATGTGGGTGGCCATAGGAGTTATTTTTACCACAGGAGATTATAGCAACTTTGGGATCAGTGGCATCAAGTAGTTTTTGAGATAAACCATTCTTCGAACCGTGATGATTTACTTTGATATAGTTAAGGTTTTGTATTTCTGGTAATTCTGCGATCTGATTACTAACCTCATTTTCCACATCAGCAGTAAAAATAGCCTTGAATTCTCGATATTTTAGAAGAGTTACTATACCATCATCATTAACATTTTTACTTTTAATACCATCAATTGGGTAAACTATATCTAAATATATCATACCAAGCCTAAGTTTAGTACCTTTTGTTAAAGTAATGGGGTTGGTGGGTATGTTTCTTATCACTCTACTGTGTAGAGTGTCAACAAGCACTGAATAGGATAGATTGCTAGACTGCCTGTTATACTCTCCAAACAAGCCTATTTTGTAGTTTTTAAAAACATCAATTAAACCTCCATAGTGGTCTTCTTGAGGATGGGTCAAAATTACAAGTTCGACAGTTTTATCCCAAAATGGCATGTGTCGACCCAGACAATCCAAAACACTTTTGTCTGGCCCTCCATCAATTAAAATTTGAGTTGTATTTTTCTGTATTAAAATTGCATCACCCTGACCCACATCACAAGCAATTATGTGCAATTTATTATCAATTGAAAAAACTGACAACCAAACAGCAAGCGTAGCTAAAATCAAAAGATAGATAATATTTTTTCGAAATACCATAATAATGGATATAAACAATATAATATCATCCTGCCTAATATAGGCACGATTAAACCAACTGCTCCGCCAATTGCCCCCAAAACCATAATATATGGAATCGTCCAGAGAACTAGAGCATTGATAATTGGAGACATTACATTAAACTGTCCAAAAGTCATATAAATTATCGGCGCAACGCCGATTTGAGCTGCAACTGAAGTAGATAATCCTTCACGAAGAAACGCGGGAATTATTTTTAGCCTCATATCTATTTTTTTCTGCATCAACATGAGGGAAACTGTTGCTACAAATGAGAGTATAAAACCAAGATCAGTAATCCAAGTTGGTTTGATGAGAAGCATAATTACTGCTGAGTAAATTAAAATTCTCCAAGTATTTGCAATTCTCCCTGTCTCCTGACTAAATAATAATATGCTTCCCATTATTCCTGCGCGAACAATTGGCGCGTCAAAGCCTGAAATTGTTACATAACAAAAGATTCCGACTAGCGTAATCCAAATTGCAGTCCTCCTTTTTAAAAAAACGGTTAGTAGTCCAATCAAAAAACTTATAGTCATTGTAGCATTTGTGCCTGAGGCAACAACAATATGAGCAGTACCAGTTGCTTTTAACTTATTCCAAAAGCTTTCAGGCATATTCTTTGATCCTATTACAGTTCCTGCAACAAGGCTAGAAAACGGTTCAGGCAAACTAGCCTTGTAAAACATAATTAATTTTTGTCTTAAATCATATATCATATAACCTCTATCCTGTATCTTTATAAGTTTTGGTTTTACTAATTCCTTATTCCCCACTTCTCCTGTCACTATTATTTTGTCCCCATATGTTATTTCTGGATATTTTGGAAGATAAACTTTTAACCCCTGAAGTTTTAAATATTGTTGTTTGTCATAGACTATCGGTTCACTATAAACTTTTGATGTAATTCTCACCAAATCACCGTTTTTGTAATTTGGTTGAGAAGAATAAAATCTTAAAAAAATCAGTAAAATTGCAACTAACAAACTAATAAACTGTAATCGCATTTTTGATTTTTTCCAAAACTTTTTGACTAATTGCTTCTTTGGATACTAATTCTTGAACATCTGAGTAAGGTCTGTGTTCAATGATGTTTGAGGCGTAAACAGGGCCAATCCCATTAAGTTTTTCTAGTTCTGACTGACTTGCAGTGTTAATATTTATATTACCTGAAAGGTCAGACCTTTCAGATCCTAAAACTTGTTGATCTAGTTTGATACCCCCATTTTTATTAGCACTTGCAACTTCAGTTTGCGAATAGATGTATATCTTTTGCCCGTCACTTAATTTACTAGCTCTATTAATATTTTTTGTTACCCAGTCCCTGTCAGCATCCACTGAAAGTCCACCTGCGGTTATCAAAAGATCGTCAATCCTGTCTCCATTTTTCATTTTATATACACCAGGTTTTTCAATACTTCCAGAAATTTCTACAACAATGTCAGAACCAGTACCTTGGGGCGCTGTGGTGGATGATATAACTTCAACTTTGTCCCCTGAGGAAAATGTGTTGGTTTTATAGGCAAGCACCCCAAAACCGATTAGAATAAGCCCCAGAAGAATAAAAATAATTAGCTTTTGGCTATATAACGAAGTTAACAAGCTTACTAGGGACAAAGACTTCTTTTCTAATTGTTCCACCTTGTAACCATTTTGCTACTTTTTCATCAGATTTTGCAAGCTGTATTATTTTGTTTTTATCTATTAATTCTTCATTCTTCACTCTTATTTGTCCCCTAAGTTTTCCATTTATTTGAACTGCTATCATAACTTCATCCTCAATTAAGTATTTAGAATCAAATTCAGGCCATTTTGAGAGATGGATTGATTCTTTATTACCCAGCACTTCGTGCCAAACTTCCTCCATCATGTGGGGGGCAAATGGAGCTAGCAGCTTTGCTAAAACTACAAGACAGTCATTAGCTGTTGGCTGTTTGCGATTAGTCAAAACATTTACAAATTCCATTATGCTTGAAATTGCAGTATTGAACTTGTAATTTTCAACATCCTCCCCAACTTTCTTAATAGTTTTGTTCATCTTGGCCATAACAACAGAATTTGAAAACATGAGCGAATCATCTTTCGTAATAGGCTCGTCTGACGAGCCGGCCTTGGCAGTAGAAAGTGATGAGCCATGTTGAAAATTCAAAAACAACCTCCAGACACGGCCTAAAAATCTATGAGCACCTTCAACACCTGTAATACTCCAAGGCTTCATAATATCAAAAGGCCCCATAAACATCTCATACACCCTCAAAGTATCAGCTCCAAACTTTGGAATAATATCGTCAGGCGTAACTACATTTCCCCACCTTTTACTCATCTTTCTTGAGTCAGGCCCTAAAATCCACCCAGGAGCTCGAAGCTTTAAGAACGGCTCATCACCGTATTTTTTATTTATATATCCAAGATCAAATAAAACTTTCCAGAAAAATCTAGCAAAAAGAAGATGCTGAACAACGTGGCCTCCACCAACATAATCATCAACTGGAATTATTTTGTCTTTTGAAGCAAATTCTTTTGTGTTTTTAGGATCACAGAACCTTAAGAAATACCAAGAAGAATCAACATAAGTATCCATCGTGTCAACTTCTCTTTTTGCTACCTTACCACAAGTAGGACAAACTACATCCTTCTGGAAACTAACAGATCGCGCTATTGGAGATTCACCATGAGGCTGAAAATCAACATCGGTCGGTAAAAGCACAGGTAGCTGATCTTCTGGCACAGGATACCACCCAGATTGCAAGGTCTCACCTTGCAATTTTGCGCAATGTTCACAATAAATCATAGGGATTGGACAACCCCAATAACGCTGCCTTGATATTAACCAGTCATGTATATGATAAGTTGTTCCTTTTTTACTTTTCTTTCTCCCTATCCAATTTTTTTGTTGAGTTTTGACTTCTTCTAACCAATCAATACCATCCAAACCAGATATTAACCTATCAGCATAATCAGTAATTTTAAAAAACCATTGGTCTAAATCTTTTTTGATTACAGGTGTGTCACAACGCTCGCACTTTCCATCTTCAACTTGTTCATTAGCCAAAACAGTTTCATCTTTTGGACACCAATTAACAGGAGATTTCTTTTTATATGCCAACCCTTTTTCAAACAACTTAATAAATAACCATTGTGTCCACTTATAGAATTCAGGACTTGAAGTATCTATTTCTTTATCCCAGTCATAAGATAAACCAGAAGCAATTAATTGCCTTTTAAAAATCTCAATATTTTTGTGGGTTTCTTTATCTGGATGTACACCAGTTTTTATTGCAAAGTTTTCTGCAGGAAGACCAAAAGCATCCCAACCCATTGGATGAAGAATGTTAAATCCTTTCATTCTTAAATACCTACTTATTATGTCTGTTCCTACATAGCCCTCCAAATGCCCAACATGCATAGAAGCCCCAGATGGATACGGAAACATGTCTAAAACATATCTTTTCTTGCCTTTTGAAGCGCTAGTTTTGTATGTTTCCTCTTTCTCCCAACGATCTTGCCATTTCTTTTCAACTACTTTGTGGTCATATGTAATTACCATATTTGATATTCTACATCTTTTTGACTAAACTTAAAATCATCATGCTTTACATACTTGCCCTAATTATTATTCTATATACTACTTCTCATTTTTTATTTCGTAAAAACGAAATTTATCTAAAAGTTAGAAAGTATATAGATATTGCAACGGTTGCAGTCACAATTATATTAGTGATTGCTTGGATCGAAATTTTTGAGTTATCTTTCTTAATTCTTGTCTATTTCTTAATATCTTTAAGCTTAATCGCTTTTTTGTTCTACCGTATTAGAAGACTTGAAGACAAAAAAATAAAGGCTGAGGAAACTATTAAAGAATTGAAAATAGAAGAAAAAGTTCTAGAAAACGAAATTGAAATTCTACAAAAATGATAATTGTTCTATTGTTGTTATTAGTTTTTATATTTCCGATATCAACATTTGCTCAAGAAAGAGTTGAATCAGCAAATTATAGAATAATCTTTCCTAATTTTAATTCTGGAGCAGGAATTCCATCTTCTGATAATTACAGTTTAAATACAACAATTGGTCAAAATGCCCCAGGGCTTTATTCGTCTAGTGGATATAGAGTTAAAGCAGGATTTCAATATATAAATTCCATCATTCCTTTCAGTTTTTCAATTTCTGACATACAAAAGAATTTTGGCACCCTAACTCCTACTTCTCCCTCAACCAGCTCTTCTACTATTATAGTTTCTGCGGGAGGTGCAGGAGGATATTCAGTTAAGGCTAGCGAAAACCATCCAATGCAAACTTCAGATGCATCAGACAGCATCATAGATACTCTTTGTGATACAACTTGTAGTGAGACCTCTGCAGCAGTTTGGACATCGACAACTAAATATGGTTTTGGATTTAATATGAGCGGTAATGATGTTCCTGCTGATTTTGTTGGTGCAACTTACTACAGGCAATTTGCAGACAGAAGCAATTCAGAAGCGCAAGCGACAATTATGAGCTCAGCCAATGTCGGATCAAGCAGAACTGCTACTATTACTTATAAAGTAAATGTGTCAGGGGTACAACCTGCAGGTGTATATCAAAATGTAATAATGTTTACAGCAATACCTAGTTACTAAACAATTAAAAAATAAGAGTTAAGAATTAATAGATATGAAAAGCACAAAACAATACAAAAGAAGTGTTTTTATTTTGACAAAAACAAACTTGTTTATATTTTTTCTGTTCTCATTTTTCTTTCTTAATTCTTATTTATTAATTAAGAAAGTGAGTGCACAAAGTGCAATCTCACTTTCAGTGAGCCCACCTATTCTAGAACTTATGATCCAACCTGGTAAAACCGTCAAGCAAACTTACACAATATCAAATGATGGTAATAATACTAATTTAATTCCAAAAATTGTTTACTTTACACCTGCCGACTCAATAGGAAACATTGATCTTACAGATAGTAAGGCTCCAGACTGGATTTCCTTTGACCAAAAAACATCACAACTTACAATCTCTCCCCCAGAAAACGCAGAGGAAATTGATCATTTTTTAACTTTAATTTTTGAGACCAAAGAACCAGTAGATTTACTAAACCAAAATTCGACTAGCTTAGTATCACAAATTGGGTCTAATATATTACTTACCATATCAAAAGATGGGAACCCTAAAAAATCTGCCGAAATTGTAGAGTTTTCCGCCCCCCGTCTTGTTGATTCCTTTTATCCTATATCATATAGCCTAACTCTTGCTAATAACGGCAATAGCTTTTGGAAGCCAAATGGCAAAATAGTTACAAACAAAGAAACATTAAAATTAGCTCCACAAAATATAATTTCAGGATCTTCAAGAAAAATCTTTTGCATTGATAATGAGAATTTAATTAACTGTAATCTGCAAAGCAGATTTCATCTGGGGAAAATTGAATCAAAGCTTGAATTTTTGCTTGATAACGACCCTAAAATTTATAAGGCTGAGACAGTAACTTACAGCTTCCCATTTATATTAATACTTGCATTTATTATACTAGGTATTATATTTAAACTATGGCGAAGAAAAAAATAGTTCTTTTGGCTTTGTTTTTGGTCATAAGTAGCCTTATGTATCAGTTTTTATCCCCTTTTAAAAAGACGTATTCAGCAAATTTTACCTCGGCATCTGCGACACTTTCTAATTCTAGGTTTTCATACAAAGCAGGTGTAGCCTCAGGTACTACTGCCACATCAACTGTAACAATTGATTCATCAGGCAATGCAGATAACAGCACAAATCACTTGTTTCCAAAAGACACTGTTTGTTTTGCGGGATCATTTGAAACAGGATGTTTGGGAAACACTAATTACACAGTAGCTAATATTGCAAGCACTACAGTATTTAATACCACAACAGCTTTAACTACAACCCTTGAAGCCACAGCTTTTGCAGTTGCTACCCAATCAGGAAGTTTAACTTTAGCCTTTACAACAGTTAATGTCGTTCCAATTGGGGGAGATATTTTAATTACTATCCCAGCAGTTAATACAACTGGTAGAACAAATGATGGAATTCCAGATACAGCAGCCACAGTTGCTGCAAATGGATTTGATATAGGCACAATTGCAACAACAGACGTGGCCGTAACAGGTTGTACAGATGGTAACTGGACAGTCGCTTCAGTTACAGCAGGAGATGCTACAACAGATCATACAATTTTAATAACCAGAGCAACCACAACTTGCGCTGCAAGTACTGCCATGACTGTCACAATTGATGCTAGCCCAGGTCTTATTAATCCTGCTCCAATAACCACACATACACAAGGCCAGGCAGATTCATATCAAATAAATATTAAGTCAAGAGATACAACAGATGCCACCTTAGATAATTCTGATGTAGTCGTCTCCCCTGTTGAAGGAGTCTTAATATCTGCTACAGTTGATGAAACATTATCCTTTACGGTTGCAGGAGTCTCAGCTGATTCTGGTTCATATTGTGGCATAACAAGAACAGCAAGCTCTCCTGATACAACAGCTGTATCAGTTCCTTGGGGAACAATTTCACCAACTTACCTTGCAGCAACACATAATACCAACCATCAATTGACAGTTTCAACTAATGCAACGGGTGGATATAAAGTATATGCAGAGGAAAATGACCAAATGGGCAAAGATGGCGTGACTTGCACAGGAGCAACAGCAGGTGAATCAGTAGATTGTGTTAAAGATACTGTTTGTGGTGCTGTAGAATGTACTCATCAAACATATAAAGATTGGACGGCAGATCCAGCCAGTTACCCAGGTTTAGGCTATTCCCTGCAAAATGTAACAAACACAGATGCTATTTTTGATTGGGATGGATCAGGAGCGGATGTTTTTAATGCTAAACAATTTGCAGATATCGAGGCGTCAGAATCAAGAAGTGCTTCTACAGCTGAATTAATGTCAAATGCAGGAACAGTTGACGCCTCAAGCGCCTATGTTTGTTATAGAATAGATATTACAGGTACACAACCAGCAGGTTATTACTTTAATAAGGTAAAATATACTGCAGTCCCAACCTTCTAAAGAAGGTAATTAAAAATTAATAAATAAGAAATAAGAATTATGAAAATAGCAAGGCAAGTCAAGACAAAAGTATTTGTAGTTTTTGTGTTTACATTATTAACTCTTAATTCTTCATTCTTAATTAAGGAAATCTTTGCCCAAGCTAGAATTCCTCTGGTTGTTGCGCCAGCAAGACAGACAGTAGCAATCGATGCTGGCAAAACTGAGAATTTACAAATCAAGTTTTTTAACGAGAGTATCTCCCCTATTGTAGGCAACTTAAAAGCAGTTAATTTTATAGTTACAGGAAGTGATGGCGCTCCAATTTTACTTGAAGACGAGGTAAATGACTGGATTAAATTGCCTTATGAAAAAGCTTCTATTGCAAGTGGTGATGTTTTACGCGTTAATTTCAAAGTAACAGTGCCAAAAGGAACGCCAGCAGGTGGAAGATATGTGGCAATTATTTTTGAGCAAACTGGCCAACTTAATCAAACATCAGAAACAGAAACTCAATCTGCAGTTTCCCCTAGAATAGTAGGACTATTAAGTATTAGAGTTAATGGTCCAGTTATTGAGTCATCGTTTGTAGATGTCTTTAAAACTCCAAAGTTTTTGGAGTTTGGAAAAATCCCAGTTGACTTCACAATCGTAAACAAAGGTGGGTATCATATTAGTCCCAAAGGGCAAATAACACTCACCAACTGGTTTGGTCGTGAGGTTGAAAGGGTAACGATTGAAAATAAAAACATTTTCCCCAATGCAGAAAGGTTGTATGAAACAAAAATAGGTCAAACTTGGATGTTTGGTAGGTACAATGTGGGTTTAACAGCAAATTATGGTGATACAGGTAAGACTTTGATAGCCAATAGCTTTGTCTGGGTTATACCAGTAACCTTAATTGCCATTATTATCTTTTCAGCTCTTATTATTATTCTCATTGCCTACCTAATTTCGGCAAAATTAAAAGCAAAACAAATTGTCTTAGAAGAAAAACTGGAAGAAGAAATTTCAGACCTTGAAGCTATTAAAAATAAATTCAAAGACAAGTTACCTAAATAATTTTTAATTCCTCTAAGTAGTCTCTTTCTGTATGTCGTTTGTACTTCTTTGTAGTCTGTTTTAAAGCCTTGATGAATAATATTACGAGGATTATCACTTCAGCAATGATAAATATCATTATTTTGTTCTGTAGAAGAAAATTCCAAAGCCATTCCAAAAACGATTTTACTGAAGAGATAACAGCGAATTCTAAAGTATTACTTTTAGCAGATAAGTTCTCGGCAAATTTAGTTGAGGCAAAAACTTTGTATTCTGCTATATCAGATGTAGGCATATTTATATCAAACTCCCCTTTTTCATTAGATGTTGTGTTTAACACTGGCAAACTGTAGGCATTAGCGGTTGAAACTAAACTTAATATCTTTTTCTCCCTACTCCGCAGGAGCAAGCTCTGCTTATTTTTCGCTAAATAAATATTTACTTTTGTATTCGGAGTAGTTTTCCCACTTAAATAACTTTCACTATTTGTAACTATTTTGTTGTTATTTAATGATATTGTGGGAGAAAGAAGTATTGGACCAATCTCAAACGAAGTTAAAATATCTTTGGGAAGAGCAGGAATGCATGTCGGTTGGGTTACCCTCTTTTTATCATCTACTGCCTGTATACAAAGTTCTGGATATGAATAAGTAAAATTATATACTGAATTAAACCTAAATAAACCTGTTTTATCTGATATTGTTTTTTCTGAAACGCCAAAACCTCTTAAACTAACTTCTGAATTAACAGGTCCATAGCCATAGATAGATAGGTATGATCTACCAACAGTAGCATGATTATCAATCATATGTGACTTTAACCCTCTGCGGTAAAACCTTTTCTGATGTCGATGCTTCTAAATTAAACGCTCCAATAATTGCTGACGCCACATCAAAAATTGCTTTACCTGTTTCATCAGTTAGACTTTGCACTTCTTTAATATCAACAATACCTTCAATCGATTTCAAGCTAACTTTTTTGTCAAATATACCATTACCCTCATCGTCTAATAAAAATACAGTTACTCGTATTAAATCACCATTAGCTTTCGCCCTAACAGGTGAAGCAAAAACATAGGAATTAGATATCGAGATTTGACTTGTAGTATTAAAACTACTAGCCTTTGGTGCAATTGATGTAGTAAATCTGATATAATAAACTAATACACCTAAAGTAATTAAAAAGATTATTAAAATAATAATTAGCCAAAGATATCTTCGCATAATTCAATATACTCATAAATTTGGGACAAAACAAGGACAAAATATGTCTAGCAGACTATCTGATTAAATGCCAAATCTACAAATATTTAAATCTACAAATTGAAGTGTTAAAAGGTCAGACCTTAACAGATTGCCTCAGAAGGTCTGACCTTAATATTGCCAATTAACGCAGATTTTCAGTGATAAACAAACGTCGTTTTTATTCTCCGCAGATTACCGCAAATAGCTATAATTTTAAACCCAGGCACGCTTTTTTATAACCGATAATATCAAAATTACATGCTATATGCTGTAAGTTATATGCTATATGATATACTAGAGTCTATAAATATACATGCGGTAATTAAATTATTTACATTGTGAAATTCCTATTTCTTAATTCTTATTTTTTAATTGTTTTAGGCACTTGACAGCCACCATGTATATATTAATATTAGTATAGATCGGTATAATGTATATAATCCGAGGCTAACTAGAAACGGTGCGGAAAATGAACAGACAAACACAGATCCTAAATTTCTTACGATATCTTATATCGCACGGAGTATCTCCTAAATCTTTGAAGTATTATAAATCAGATTTGGTTAATTTCTTAACTTGGGCAAACGAAAGAAGAATTAATCAAACATTAATTAACGAATATGTAAATTCAATTCGAGTTGTAACGCCCACGTCAACTTTAAACAGAAGGCTTTCTACACTTCGAAGTTATGGAAACTTTTTGGGTTTTAAAAAAATTGCAGGAACATGGCAAGAAGGTATTTTAAACAAATTTACTAGCAAACCAAAATTTCAAACTTTCTTAAACAAACTACTTTTTTCCAGACCAAACTGGTACAGAAAATATCATTCATATCCCCTTGCATCATACATTCACATAGCAATTTTAGTTTTATTTACTTCTCTTGCTGGCTACGCATTATACGACCAGGTTTTTAAAAATCCAAACAGTTCGTCAGCATTTCCAACTGCCTTAACAAGACCAAATAGATATATGTCTTTCCAGGGTCGCTTAACAGATAATTTGGGAAATCCAAAAACAGTTGCAACAAATATGGTTTTTAAGCTTTACTCTGTTTCAACGGGAGGAGTTGCTCTTTGGAACTCTGGAACCTGTTCTATAACTCCAGACCAAGACGGTGTATTTTCTACACTTTTAGGATCTAGTTGTGGAGCAGAAATTGCATCATCAGTATTTAGCGAGAATGCTAGTATTTGGTTAGGTGCAACTATGGGAGCGGATAGCGAAGCAACCCCAAGAGTTCAGATTGCAACAGTTGCATATGCCTTGAATGCTGAAACTTTACAAGGTTACCCTGCAGGAACAGGGACATCAACAATTCCATACATCAATTCATCTGGATCTTTAGTTCTTGCAAACGCTTCTCCAACAATACAATCAACATCAGGCACATTTGCAGTTGAAGGACTTGCAATGACCATAACCACTCCAACTGCATCAAATGGTATCATTACAATTAACCCAGACGGCGTAGGTACACTTGACTTAACCTTTGAGGGTGCAGCTGCAGGGTTATCTGCAAATGGATTTGTAAATGCCACAAATGCAAATATTACATCAGGCGCGTTATACGGCGGAACAGTAGCTTCCGCTGCGACAGGCTATAACTTTGTAGATTTCCAAAGTGGTGTCTCCCCCACTTCTAAATTTTCAGTTAGTGCAACTGGAGCAATAACAACAGCATCAGGTTTAACCATAGGGACGACAAGCCTTTCAGAAACAACATCCCCGACTGATTCAGGAGCTTACCTTGTTGGAACATTTGATGAATTTGGTAATTCATCATCTGCCAATGTTCAAGATGTCTTGGACGATCTTGACGCAGCCATAACTACAGCCGGCGGCGCTCCTACTTGGTCTTCCATCATTGCCCCCACTGCCAATCTCTCCCTGGCCCATGCCGGCTATACGACCGCCTTTACTTTTGATTCAGTCACTGCCGCTGATGCTTTTGCCCTTTCATCCACTTCTCTCACCACCGGTACTTTGTTTAATCTCTCCTCCACCTCTACTGCCGGTGGAGCTAGTGGAGTTTCTAAACTTTTGGATATCAGCCGATCAGGCACCAATGCCAATGCTTCCCATACTGCCTACGGTGTCTACTCTGCAGTGACTAACACCAATGTCACCTCGGGCACAAATATTGCCGGTTACTTCAGCGCCTCAGGCGCAACAACTGCTAACTATGGTTTGATTGTGGCGAATGGCTCCGTCGGCATCGGGACGACGGGACCTGATGCCAAGTTGGATTCTTTAGCAACTACTGAACAACTAAGACTTACTTACACTGACGGAACTGTCTATTCCAGTTTTACTGTGGATTCAGCTGGAGACTTAACAATAACTCCTAGTGGTGGAGATTTAAGTATTACAGGTAATTTAACAGCAACAGGAACTACAGGATTAACATTATCAGGCACGGGTGGAGATATAACTTTCGCCCTTGGAGAAAAAATTGATAATGATGTTGATGGAACACTTGCGCTAACCGCAACAACAACAGCCTTGTCAGGAAATTTAAAAGTTACAGGGGGCAATATTTTAAATTCTGTAGGAACTGCAAGTATTATTTTTTCAGCTGCTCCAACAACGACCGCAAATACTTTATCAGGAAGTAACTGGTTAATTGAAAATACAGCCAATTTGGGACAAGCAGCTTTAATGGTAAATCAAACCAAGGCAGGTGATTTATTTACTGCGTCTGCATCTGGAACTCCAAAGTTTGTGATAACAAACGCCGGCAACGTCGGCATCGGGACGACGGGACCAGGGGGGCCGTTACATGTTAAAGGGAATAATGGTACTTATGGTACTATTGCTATTCAAGGGGCTGGAACAACAGGCAACGCTTCTCTCGGTTATCTAACCTTCTTTGATAGTGACGGAACTACTAGGCGTGGTTATTTTGGAGATGGTGCAAGTGCCGATACTGATCTTTATCTACAAGCAGAAACTGGCAAACTTCATATTGGTGATTCAAGTGGTGGGGATGTAATAGTATTAAGTGCAGGCAACGTCGGCATCGGGACGACAGATCCAACATCAAAGCTGTCAATCGTTCATGATCAAAATGCTAGTACACAGCTTGCTGTTAGCAACAGCACCAACGGCACTGCTGCTAGATCGGTTCTCGTCACTACCTCAGCATCGGCCGCCTCAACTTTTTCCTTTGGCTTGGGATCACTTTCTGATAATTATGATACCGCTACCCTAGGAGATCTCGCCCCGGGAAATAATGTCATCTATACGGCCGGGAACCCTACCGCTGGAAAAGGTAATTTATTGCTAGCCAACCGTAGTGCCAATGCCGCCAACTATATTGGTTTTTATACGGGCGCAAGTACGTTAACCAGCACATCAGAAAGAATGAGAATTTCCAATGGCGGCAACGTCGGCATCGGGACGACAGCGCCAGAAAGATTGCTCGATATTAATGGGGCGCTAAGAGTAGGTACATATATATATTCTCCTGCATCATACTTAGGACTTTTAACAGATGCTGGTGCCGCCTTACCAACAAAAGTTGGTTCACTTGCAATTACTTCAAGTTATTCCAACTCTGCACCTACAAACGGACTATATGTTCAAGGCAACGTCGGCATCGCTGACACAACTCCCTCCTACCCTCTTGATGTTACTGGCGATATCAACACAACCACAGGCTATCGAGCAGGTGGAACTTGTATGGTCGGAAGTTGTTCTTCTGATGAAAGATTAAAGAAAAACATCCAAAGTCTTACTGGCTCGTTAGATTTGATTAATAACTTAAACCCCGTCACTTTTGAGTTTAATGATCCATTACAAGGGCTCGGTACTATTACTGGCTTAATAGCCCAACAAGTAGAACAAATAGCTCCCGATTGGGTCTCAATCGGTACAGATGGATATAAAAGAATTAATTATGGCCTTCAAATTGAAATGCGCTTAATTGGAGCCATCAAAGAATTAAATTCTAAAATTGATAAACTCACCCTCTCCGAAACTGGTGATATTGTTCTCACTGGCGACTCACCCGAAACCTATACTGTTACAACACCAACAGGTATAACTGATCGAATTGGAGCATTTGCAGAGGCAACTATTGCAAAACTAAAAGTAGGAATTGGAAGCTTTAGACAAGTAGAAACCAGTTTAATCTCCCCTGTTGCAAATGCTGATTTAATAATTGATTTACAACCTGATAATTCACAAATAGCTTCAGAACTTATCATAAAAGGAGAAAATGATGAAGTAGTTACTTCTTTTGATGCACAAGGTAATGCAACAATTTCTGGAACACTCTATGCAGACAAAATAGAGTCAACTAGACTTTCTGAAATTGAAGACTTACTTAGTGAAGTTGAAAATAATCAACAGCTATTAACTGACGTGTCTACATGGAATGTAAATACAGCAACGTCATCTGGACAATTTACTGATCTTTTTGTAACAGGCCAAGCAGCAATTTCATCTTTATTTGTGTCTGATAACTTTACAACAAAAAATATAAACTCGCTGACTGAATCACTTCAAATTCAATCTCTAGCAGCCTCCCCTCTTGAAATAATGGCAGGCAAAATAGTAATTGATACAGAAGGTAACACTAAATTTTTAGGTAATGTAGAAATTGCAGGAGATTTGAAAATAAATAATATAATCGTAGCAAACAATATCAATCCAGAAGCTACTGTATCAGGAACTATCGTTGAAGGTGAAATAAATACAAATGCCACTGCAGGTACTGCTGTTCTGCCAGCAGGACTAGCAGAATTAAAAATTAATAATGAAAAATTGAAAATTAATTCACTTATTTACATAACTCCTGTAACTTCTACTCAAAACAAAGTCTTGTACGTCAAATCAAAAAGCCCTTCGACAAGCTCAGGACAAGTTGGTGAATTTACAATAGGATTTAACGAAGCAATTGATACTGATGTTGAGTTCAACTGGTGGATAATTGAATTAGGAAATTTATAATAGTTACAAAGTGAGGTATCAACTTTGTTGACAAAGTTGATACATGAGATTATAATAATGTAATAATATGAACATAGTTAAAAAAATACTTTTTCAAAACAAACAATGGAGTGAAGGAAGATTTAAGACTTTTGGTTTCAAAAGAGATATCTTTGAAAAAGTTTGGCGTGATTTAAATACTAAATTGATAGCCTTAATTACTGGCCCTAGAAGGGTTGGTAAATCTGTATTACTAAAACAGATTGCAAACGAGCTTATCGTTTCAAAAAAAATAAGCCCAAAGCAAATTCTTTTTTATGAGTTTGCACAAAACGATGACGAAGATACTATCTGGGATGTTTTTGAATACTTTACTAAAGAAATGGCAGACCCTAGATTACCAATATTTATATTTTTTGATGAAATTCAATACGTTAACGGATATGAATCGATGATCAAAAATATTTATGACAATCAAGACTCATGTAAAATCTTCATTACAGGTTCGTTAAGTCTTTCATATAAAAAACGAATGAGTGAAAGTTTAACAGGAAGATTCTTTTCATATAAATTATTCCCACTTAATTTTTTAGAATTTATAAAACTGCACAAACCTTCTAGTTTGGATATTTATAATAAAACGATCAAAGAGGATGATAAATTTAAAAGAGAATATCAATTATCTATTCTAAATGCAGATTTTAGAGAATTTTTAATCAGCGGTAGATATCCAGAAGCATTTGGTTTGTCATCTGAACAAAATAAAATATATTTATCAAATATTATAAACCAATCGCTTAATGAGGATGCTTATGCATATTTTAGGATAGAAAAACCCTCAATAATGAATAGCTTGTTTGAATATATTAGGCAGAATAATGGTGGTTTATTATCAATTAATAAACTATCCAGCCTAACTGGATCATCCAACAAAACAATATCAACATATCTAGATATTTTAGAATTAATGGGAATAGTCTATATTGTTTACAATTCGACAAACCCCTTAATTAAAAATCAAAGTAGTAAAAAAGCTTATATAAATTCAAGCTTTGCGTTTGATAACACAAAACTAGATGTGTCGACAGCATTAGGTTTTGCAGTTGAATCATATATCTTAGAAAGGCTATTAGAAAAAGGTGAAATTGTTACTTTTTGGCGAAAAAGAGAAAAGGAAATTGATTTTTTAATACCAAGTAAAAAAATTGGATATGAGATTAAATTCAGACCAAATGTTCCTACGTTAAAACATGCTATCAAAGATTATGAGATTGAAACGGTTTCGCTAAACGAAAAAGTTCCAGCCTGTCTATTTTAGATTTAATTTGCCTATACAGTAGTATATCAAAAGACATCGTTTTATATATTTTATTCTAAACAGGCATTGACAGAAGCTGTTTTATTAGATTATTATTAGATATATGAAGGTATTAAATATAATTGATAAATATTTATTTTTAAGTTTAATATTTTTGTATCCTTTATTCTTCTTACTTATTTTCCAAAGTCCATTTGATACTGCAAAATTATTATTACTTGCTGTGGGGATTTTACTTCTAACAACTGTTAAGATAGTTAAAACAATTTTATTGGGAGATTTTAAATTTTACTCTTCTAAAATTGATGTCTTAATTGTTGCTTTTGTAATAATTTGTGTCATTTCATCAATTCTTTCCCCTCTTTCTAAATTTGATTCGTTTGTTTTACCCGGTGCAACATCATTAATAGTTTTTTCAACATTCATGTATTTCTTTGTCAATCAATTTATACAAAAAGAGAAGAATGTATCAGAAAATGTATTAATCGTCTCAGCGGTAATCGCGTCCATATTACAAATTATTTCATTCTTAAATATTCCTGCCCTAAAATTTATCGGTAATAACTTTTCAAGTTTAGGAAACATAATTAGTTCGTTAACTTTTTTTGCTATAATCCTACCTTTTGCCTTTTACAAAGCTATTCGGGAAAATGATATCACCAACAAAATACTATTTGGTCTCGCAGGTTTTGTAATTTTTATTGGTTTGTCATTGTCCGCATACTCAGTATTACCATTAAAAAATACTTCCCCCAAACTACTTAGTCTTTCCAATAGTTGGTCAATTGCGATTGACACCTTAAAGGCAAATCCTTTATTTGGTGTTGGCCCTGCCAACTATTTAGCAAGTTTTAATAAATTTAGGCCAATCACTTTTAACTCTACACCTGACTGGAATGTTAAATATATAGTTTCCAGAAATACTCCACTTACAGTGATGGTTGAGTTAGGACTATTAGGAGTTATTATATTTTTATCAATATTTTTTGTTTCGCTACGACCATTTAGTCTTGAAAATCCAAATAGTTTAAGTGTTTTAATTTTTCTAATCATCTCACTAATTTTCCCCATATCCCCTGTTCTATTCCCTATTTTCTTTTTGCTAATCGCCTTGAATACAAAAACCAGAGAAGTCGGTGGAATTTTTACTTCTAAAATTCCTGCTTTTGTTATGACTATTCCGTTTATTGCTTTTGTTCTTTTTGTATCATTTGTCTCGTATAAAGCCTTCTACAGTGAATATTTATTTAATAAAATGATTAACCTTAAAACATATGAAGATCTAAATAAAGTACTGCAAATAAATCCTTATTCGGATAGATATCATTTGGTTGCTGCTGAACTTAATCTTGCCATAGCTAATTCAATTGCAAAAAAGACAGATATTAAAGATGAAGACAAAAATACCATTAGTCAGCTTATTCAACAAAGTATAACTGAGGCCAAAGCTGCTGTCTCCTTAAACCCCCAAAAGGCATCAAACTGGGACAATTTAGGAAACATATATACTTCTATTTCTTCATTTGCAAAAGATGCAAATCAATTTGCGATAGAAGCATATAGTCAAGCAATTTTCTTGGACCCTATTAATCCTCTTTTAAGAATCAGGTTAGGTGGAATATATTATTCAGATCAAAAATATGAAGATGCTGTCAAAATATTTGAGTTAGCCGTCCTTGCGAAGCCTGATTTTGCAAATAGCCATTTTAATCTTGCAATGGCCTATAAAGGTAACAAGCAAATTGAGAAAGCCAAAGAACAACTAAATATTACTCTAACTTTAGTAGAAAAAGATTCTAAAGACTATGAATTAGTTAAAAAAGAATTGGACACAATCGATGAAAAAGTAGAAAACACTGAAGCCAATCCTATTCAAACTGAAAATTTAACTCCTCCTGCAACTCCATCCCCAACTCAAGAGCCACAGATTGAGATACCTACTGAATAAAATCTGGTGGACTGTACCGTAATCGAAACGGTGTCTCTACAATGCGAATGTAGCATACTACCACTGTACTAACAGCCCCTACTGGGGCTATCGACACAAGATTACTTGTGATAACAGCCCAAGTTTAAACCCCTATTTTCCATACCCCTTTTTCTCTGAAAGCGGGTATTGATTGTCTTTTAGCGGCATTGAAAATTGAGGAACCTGATAGTTTTTTGATTTTTGAATGTTCAGACAATGTGATTATTTTAAAACCTTTAAGATATGTTAATCTTTTATAAAGTGATTCACTTAGTGCCTGATTTAGTAATTTACTCATTAATTTAAACCTACCGGCATCGTTATAATCATTAAATGCCATATAGTATTTAATTTTCTCTTTATTTTTGACAATAATATGTGGGAACCCCAAAACTAATAACTGTAAATTAATAAGAAGTCTCCCTATTCGTCCGTTACCATCATTAAAAGGATGAATTGATTCAAATTTTAAATGAAATTTTGCAATTTTATCCAAAAAGTATGTTGAGTTATCACTAGAATATTCAAGTAAAATATCATCAATTAGTTTATCTAATTTATTAGGATTTGCTCCAATATGTGTACCTACTCGAACATATTCATTAGTATTTCTAAATCGTCCAGATATCTTGTCATTAATATTGTCCATTAGTATTTTGTGAAGTAATAAAATAAAATCTTTAGAAAGCTCAGGTCTTTCATTTAAATTTTTAATAAATTCAAAGACTCTAAATAAATTTTTAGCTTCGTAAACTTCGCGCAAACTTACGTCTCTTGACACTTCCATTTCCATTATTATCTTTTCAGTCTCCTTTAGAGTTAATGTAGAATTTTCAATTGCATTACTGTTATAAATGCTTTCAGCAAGTTCAGATTCATCTATTAAATTGAGAAGTGCTTCCTTTCCTCTTTTAAGCCTATCGAATTCTTTCTTTAGATTTTCAATTTTGACCATTTCTCTATTATATCAAATTCACGTATTTTTGTCAAATTTACGTGAATTTGGGTCTAAAATGACACAGATTCACCAGAGCTTATAGCTTACGGAGACTACTTTACTGATTTTAATCAGTCCATCATCAGGAGATAATTTCTTTTCAATTAGCTTCCAATTTGAAAGTGCAATACTCCATGATTTTTTATTTACATCTTTTAAGGCCAAATATCAAATCTTTGCAACGGTTAAGGCTATCGACACAAGATTACTTGTGATAACAGCCCATATTTTATTATATAATGAATTAATGCCTAAACGTAAATTTGAAAAAGCGTTTGTTGATCCTATCAGTTTAATTGGTATAGGTTTTTTGTTAATTACATTAACTGTCGGAGTGACAGTAACAAATAATCCTGTCAGAAAATTCTTCATTGATTCGTTAGCTGGAGGCAGAGTTAAATCCTGTGATGATTATGGAAGCGCAGCAAAAAGAAATGCCTGTAAAGATGCCCAAGAAGAAACTCAAGACGAAGCGGTTATAAATCAAGCATATAGAAATGCTCACCCTAGTCAATATCCTGTCACAGATTCAAAAGGAAATCATCTAAGTAACGAGCAACAGATCGAAATACTTACAAGATTTGCACAAACTGCAAATCCAGATCAAGTATCAATTAATAATGTTAAGGCTATGTGCCCAACCTGCAACAGCTACACACTTAGAAATTACGCGACCAGTAGTCTAAACACTTTTTACTATGACAAAACAAAAATTAATCAAATAGAAGCACAATACCAACAGGAAGTGCAAGCAAAAGCTGCTGCAGAAGCTGCAACAGCAGCACAAGCAGCTCAGATAGCACAACAACAGGCAGAACAAGCAAGATTGGCAGATGAACAGAGAAACAAATCGGTCTGTTTACAAGATGGTGGTGTTTGGTCAAACAGCAATTGTTCATACAAAGAACAAAAGGAAGCAATAGCAAGAACCCAAGAGCTTATTAAGCTAAGGGATGAGAAAGCTGCTGCTGATGCAGCTCAAGCAGCTCAAATTGCACAGCATCAAGCACAAGACATAGAAAAAGCGAGGTTAGAAAAAGAAGAGGCGGATCGAATTGCAGCCCAAATTAAACAAAGAGATGAATTAGAAGCTCAAAGACTAGCAAACGAAGCACGAGATATTGCAATTGAAACAGAAAAAGCCAGAGTGGCTTTGGAATATGCCAAACTTGAAGCAAATAGAATAGCTCAAGAAAATAATATTGTAGCTTCAAGATTTAATCAAAATCCAATTACAAATACAACTACAAACGAGACGGACAAATCAACAACTGCCCAAGATAGTGAATTGCAAAATTATTGGTATACTTTATTTCATGGTGATCCAAACGTTAAAATTACAGGATTGGGAACGGCTGGGCTAGATGGTGGAAATGATTTACCCGCACTTCCACAAAGCGCCGTTACCTCTTCAGAGGGATATAATAGATATGCCACAGGAACAGTTGTTTCGGGCGGTATCGGAGCACTAACAGGAGGTTTAGTATATGTACCTGTCGCACCAGCAATTATAAATGATGTTTTAAGTATAAAGGGTGTTGCTCAGGTTTTGGTGGCGTCAGATTTAATTGATCTTGGGGCTACAGGAATCGGTTGTCAAATGGGAAATCAAGATGCGTGTGCAGCGTTCGTGGCAACAGCAACCATTCCGGGCCCAACAGGATCTATGAATTTAATATCAGACTCTATTGATGACGCTTTCAGTGTGTTACGACCTCGAAGTCCATTAAATTTAAACCCTCTCAGTGGATTGTCAGGAGATTTTAGTTTTCCGACATCAATTGCCGATTTTGACATAACGCCATCGGTTGGTACTCAAATTGATAATGCAATTTCAAATGTTTTTAATAATATAAACCAACCTCTCCGCACAAACTTAACAAATAACGAAGTTGATTTACCAAACGATATGATGAAAGCTTTATTACCCAATTCTACAACTCCAAAAACTGAAGCAATTATTCTTCCCAATGATTTCCAAGCAGGCCCAAGAGTTTTTGATACAACAGTTGAAGGAATTCCACCATCAACCGATCTCACCCCAGTTGCAGACCAAATTACTGATTGGGTGAAAACAACAAGAAACAATATTGCAGAGGCTTGGAACACAAGAGTTGTAAATGGACCAATTGGAGATGCAATTTTTGGTAAACCTGTTTTGGAAAGTTTGGATACCCCAGTTATAAGATATGAACCCACCGATTTTAGCAATTCTTTCACAGACTTTGGACCAAATGTGCGTACCGACGAAGCAATTGTAAACCATCCAATACCTTTAGGAAATGATTCAAGCGTTGGAATAATTAGGAATCCACTAACGGATCCTAATGCCCTAGAAATAGTTCCCAATACTCGATACACTACTACAGTAAACGGTACGGAAATAAATACTCCAACTCAAATAAAACCTGGTGATATTATCACAATTAATGATACAGATTTCCGAGTTGGAAACCTTGACGGGGATAAAAACCCAACTATTGCAAAGAGAATACAAGAAACACAATTAGACAATTTGTCCGACACTAAAATTGATCTCGCTATTCAGAAAACTTCACAATATGTAGACTCGGATACTGGACAAAAAGCATATGACTATTATAAATCTAACTTTAGTCGCAATAATTCCGAATTTACTATTATTAATGAAAATTCGAAAGGTCTTACCGTTTCGTTTCAATTTCAAGATCAAGAATATGTAATACGACAAGGTATCTCACAAGATTATATAGATTCAGTTACTGCTGGGCAAAGATTCTTGTACAGACAAGGTTTGGGGAATAATACTACTCCAATTACGTTAGTAGACACCAACACAAGCATTGAAAGATTTGTTGAAGGGAATACAATATATGAGTTAAACACTCCAGAAGCACAAACTGCTCTCAAATATTTTAATGACCATGGTGTCGAAGTGTTGGATCCATCTTTTAACATAATTATAGATAAAGAAGGTGCACCAATACTAGTTGATAAGGAAATTGAATATCTTGGATTTTTAGACAATCAACCTGTTCAAAGTCCAATAACTGTAGCTAAGAATTGGTTAAATGACAATGTTATCCAACCCGTTGTAAATAAATTTAATCGTAGTAGTCAGCCAGTTTTGGAAAATTTAGATACACCGTTTAGAAATTTGGCCGATGCTGAAATTGATATTGTCACAAGACAATCCACAAAATATGTAGACACAAACACCGCAAACGATGCATATCAATATTTTTCCACAAATTATTATCAAGGTAATCCTGATTTTAGACATTTTACAGCCGGATTACATGCTGATGTATATGAATTTAATTTTAACGGCATTGATTATGTAGTCAAAATACCCGAGGGATCAATAGATACAGCCCAATCATACATGAATTCAACAATAAACGGACAACGATTAGTGGTTAGACAAGGATTATTAGATAATCTTGCACCTACAACATTTATTAATTCACCCGATGGAAGGCCAATTGGCGTACAAAGGTTTATTGATGGTAATACATTTTATTTAACTGGAACAACTGAAGCACAAAATACTATTGAATTATTGAAAAAGAACGGATTGGCTGTGGTTGATCCAAAATTAAATATAGTACACACACAAGATGGACCAATCATTATAGATCAAGAAGGTTTCTTTCTTATTGACGACGCATTAAAACAAATTGAGAAAAATCCAGAACTTGCACCATTATATAAAATGTGGACTGATGGATACACTCCCGCAAAATTAGTTCCATTATCCCCTTCCCAGCCTGGCTTTGCAGCAATACCTGCAAAAATTGGTGACTGGGTAAAAACTGAATTTACAAAAACAAATCCTGATTTTCTTAAAAATGTTGGTGGTGATATAGGAAATGCAAGTGAAAAAATAAAAGTTCTGTGGATAGAAAATATTAACGATCCAATAAAGAAATGGTGGGGGGGTGGAAGTGGTAACGGCACAAATTTTGGGAATGATGCTTTATTAACTGTAGGGTCAGGAACGTATAAATCGTTAGCTGGTCAGAAATTAGTTATTGATCCAAAGAATGATTCATCTCTTCAAAAGTATCTTTTAGAGGCTAAAGAATACTTGATTAAAAATAGAACAAATGACTCTGTTTCTCGTGTTAACTTGCTCAATGATTTTGTTCATAATTCATTAAGGTATGCAGATTCAAATATTGGTTATAGCGGTGCGACACAACTCAGAGAACAACTTTATTCACAAGGTCGACCTGTAAACCTAGGAGAATTTATAGATAACAAAACTGGTGTATGTCGTGAATTTGCAGCTTGCATGCACGTAGCACTTGCAGACAATGGTAAATCAAATTATATGACAGTCGGAGATGTTGACTCGGTTGAAGGACTCTCTGCAAATCAAGAAGGAGGAAGGCATGCATGGGTTGAATATCTAGATACAAAAACGGGCAACTGGATGGTTGCTGATCCAACTGTTGGATTCGTTCTACCAAGAGACGAAGCTTATCAAAATAAATATTTAAATGTTAAAAATGTAGAACATCAAGTTTTTGTCTGGCCTGAAGGTACTCCTCTTTGGCAGAAATTGTTAAAAAGAATAACAGCATATTGATTTCTCCCCCATCCCTCAAAAGAGGTTTAGATTGAACGATTAAGTGGTGGCAAAAACACCTCATCTAGTTGTTACGAGATTCAAACTCACCAGAGATTTTAGCTTACAAAGGCGAATTTGGAGAAACAAAAAAGTCTAAGGCTGAGATAATGTTTACTCCCTTAATTTCTTTTAAGTCATTATCATTTTCAAAAACTATCAGATTAAGATTGTCGCATTTTAGAACTTTCTTAGCTCGCAGCAATGATTTTATTTCTCTCTGCAACGTCTCAGGGTCTGTTATGTCGTAACAAGCTTGATACAACGACTTAACCTCATTACCATTAATAGCCACAAAGTCTACTTCTCTATCTTTATTATCTTTCCAGTAATAAATATCAGAGTTTCTTTGTATTAATTTTTGGTAGACTGAATTTTCAAAAAGTCTGCCATAATTGGTTGAAAATTTGGTTGAAAGTGAAGTAATAAATCCATTATCAACAAAGTAATTTTTTCTTGGATACATTAATTGATTTATGACTTTGTAGTTAAACAGATTTAGCTCGGACATAAAATAGGACGATTTTATATAATTTATATACTTATCAATTGTAGTTTTACCAACAGACAGTCCCATACTTTTTAAGTTGTTAAACAACCTCGAAACAGTTATATAATTTGAGTTTAATAAAAACTTTAAAAGTATACGTAATGCATTTTTATTATTTATCTTGTACCTATCTAATATTTCTCTTTGTACAACTGTACTGAAGTATAGTTGTAATAGCTCAAGTTTTTTATCTTCTTCTGTTAATACCACGGCAGGCAAACCTCCGAATTTTAGAAATTCATTAAATAGATATTTAAATTTTGAATCTTCTTGACTCTCATTTTTAAACCTCACGAACTCTTCAAAGTTCAGTGGTTCAATTTTTATTTCCCAGGCACGACCTCGAAGTTCAGTTGGAAGTTCGTTGCTTCCCATCTTAGATGACGATCCAGTAATAACTATTTCAATATCTTCTGAATCTAACATTCTTCTAACCCACTTAGACCAATTAGGAACAATTTGGATCTCATCAAGGAATAAAAATTTTGGTTTTTTGCCGAACACTGATATTAAGTCTGGTATTAAACCAGTTAATATTTCTGTTCCTGAATTTACTAGTCTCTCATCTTCAAAGTTAATATAAACAACATCATTTTTACTGTATTTTTTTAATAATCTTTCAACTGCTTCAAAAACAACATAAGTTTTCCCAACACGGCGAAAGCCAGTTATTACTGTAGCATTTCTAACAATATTATTTTTTTCTATATCTAAAATAAAATCTCTTTTGACTAATTTAGGAAGATTTCTAGTTTGCCATTCAGCTAGAATTGTCTTAGTTATTTGACTCATGGGACAATATTAGTATATATTTATCCTGTTGTCAAGTTTTTTGAGACAAAATTTGTGAAATTTGACTAGTTTTTTGTTTAATAAGCGATTTAAAAATTAGCTGGCAAAGATCCCCTGCTCTATATAAATCTTAATTAAAGACTGATTTTGACCAAAAATCCCTTATCGGAATGGACATGATCTTTAAATGTCACTTTTTTGTCAAAAGAGGTTTAAATTGTGAAAGGATAAATTATTTTTTTATTTTCTTTTGGTGATTTTTCTAAACTAATTACATTGAAATCCTCCAAATTTAACTTTTTGGAAAAACGTTCCATACGAAAAACATCAAATGCAGTCCCAGTTAATTTAACTTCATATCCTCTATTTTCTGAAATAAAGTCTATCTCTGCCCCACTTTTCTTTTGGTAATAATATATTCTTGGTCTCAAATTCTGACCTAAATTGTTAAAATAATTTTTAGAATAAAGTTGATTAAAAATTGTATTTTCAAATATCTGACCCTGTGATATTTTTTCAATCCTATTCAATATTCCACTATCATTAAAATACAATTTCTGAACTTTTCTAACTACGACATCAGAAGAATCTGAATATTGAGGTACTAAATTAATTAAGTATGTTTCTTTCAAAAATTCCAAATAGTTATACAAAGTCTGTCTTGAAACTCCTAGCGACTGAGAAAGTTTAGTTATATCTAATTTACTACCTGTTCTTGAGGCCAAGAGAAACATTAAAGATTCTAAATTCTTTCTATCGTGGAAATTTGCTAAGTTAGTAACATCAAGCTGAAAATATGACCCCAGTGCATCATCTAGCCTTAATTTTTTATTTTCAACATCCTTTTCTAATACAACAGCAGGTAATCCTCCAAACTCCATATACTCATCATACAAATGTCTTAATAAATCATGATCAGCCGTGATCGATAATTTTTCATCCTTAAACCATAAAAATTCCTCAAAATCTAAAGGAAATAATTCAAACAAAAACTTTCTGCCAGAAAGACTCTCACTAAAATGGTTTTTTAGATAAAAGCTACTCGATCCAGTTAAGACAAATTTAATACTATAATGGTCAAATAAATATTTAATTATCGAAGGTGATTTTTTGGCATATTGTATTTCGTCAATAAAAATATATGATTTTTCTTTTATATTTAAACCTAATTTAACAAAATCTGAAAGAATTGCTTCATAATTTTCTTTTCTAAACATTCTCTGATTGATTGGGCTTTCCATATCTAAAAATATTTTATTATCACTTTTCAATTCATCAAAGAGATGTTTAATTATCGTTGTTTTACCAACACGACGAAAACCAGTCAAAACAAGAGATTCAGGTGAATCTAAATATTTTTCTAACACTGATAAAATCTTCCTTTTGTAAAACATATGAGTATATATTAGACAAAAAGTATACCTTTTGTCAAGTGGCAAACTTGTTTACCACATTTTGTAGCTAACTGAGAGAACTTTGGAGATTTTTATAAGACCATCCTCTGAAGATAAATTCTTGTCTATTTGCGCAACAGTATCGGCTTTACTTGTAACCGTTGATGAAGGCGAAGTCTGTGATTCTTGTACAAGAACAATCTTTTTTAACAACTTTAAATATTTAAAAGCTATATTATTTGACTGTTTTTTAACACTATTTAAGGCCAAATCATAAGCTTCTTTTTCTAATTTCTCCTTGTCTCCGACTGAAAGAATTGGTTGTGTAACAACTACAGCGCCTTGCGAATAAAGGTTTGCTGTAATTCCATCAAGATTATTTATCTGAGTTGTCTTAATTCCCATGTTGAGAGTCGCTTGGTAGCCTGTAGCACCTGCTACAACCGATGATGCAGGAAGTATAACTGTTGATGCCTCATATATATCGCTTTCAGGGATACCACTTGTTCTCAATGTCTCTTTTATATTTTTTAATGTCTCTTTAACTTTGTCACTTGCAGATTGAGGTGATTCATTGTTGGAAGAAAGCACAAAAGTAAGTGTTGCAGTTTCCGCTTTTGCTGAAACTTCTCCAACACCTGTAACCGTAACAACCATTGGTGAAGAAACCCATTGATACATAAACAACAATATAACCAAAACTAAACTATAAAGAAAATATTTTTTAAGAGGAATATTGGCAGTTTCCATATGTTCACCACTTATCAGTGTAACTAAAGTATGTAATTATTTTTTTAGAATGTCAACTCCAAAATTGAGGATGTGTTGGGATCAAACGATAATAATGTTTCCCATGAGTTATTTTCTACAGTTACAGGAGAACTTGTTGTGTTACCACTAAAATCGATTCTTTTTAGAACAAAGCTATTGGTTGGTAAGTTGGTAACTTTAAGAGGAACTGTTTCTGAGTGTTTTCCATAATTATCATAATTAACAATTAAAATTTGTATCTTTTGGTTGTTTCTTTTGGCGATTGCTTTAACCCATGATCCTTGTCCGTCTAATTGCAGATTGCTACCACCTATCAAATTATTTAAAAACTGCATGGCACGATATCTTGGTTTAATTTCAGGTGTTCCCCATTTCTCGTGTGTCAACATTCCCCATCTACCCCAGTTTTTAGTAGGTCCCGCCCCATCTTTAATTTCAAAATTGAACAATTTACTTACTTTTCCTTCCATTAAAGCAGTCGTTGCAATCATGTGAAGGGCAGAAAAACTTCCATCATAAACTGGGTCATTTTCACTATTTGGCCCCGTTTCAGAAATAATTGTTTCTAAGTTTCCAAAATTTAAAGTTTTATTGTAATCATCCTCATAATCCTGCAAGTTTTTTGAATATCTATGCCAACTTACAAAGTCAATTCTTAACCGATTTTCGAGAGCAAACATAATTAATTTATTTGCCCAATTTTCATAAAACCCTGTTGTTGCTGGTCCACCTATTTTAAAAGAATTTACATTATTTGCCCTCATTGCTGGTCTCACTGTGTGGCTATATAATTCCAAGTAATTTTTAGGCCCATAAGTCTTAAATTTACCGAATAAATCGGGCTCATTCCATACTTCATAATACACATCTTTTATATTTAAACCATTTCTTCCACTTACATGTTCCACAGTTTTTTGTACTAAATTTTCCCATTTCCCCCAATCATTTGGCAAATCTGTCACATCTCCAGATTTTGATAAACTGGGTGGCATGTATGAGAGAGCAATAAACGGTTTGGCTCCGGTTGCAACAATATCCTGAATAACCTGATCTAGTTCAGCTTCGCCATAGTAATCAAACACATGATCAATTCTTATATACTTTGGTTTTAATGCCTTAATTTTATCAATTACGGGCAACAATTGTCTTCCTCTTTCTTCCCCACCCTGAGCAAGATTTCTCCAAGATTCACTTTTACCGCCTATCATATTGCCCGCATCTATAATCAAATTGGCAGGCAAATCTGATGCTTTGTTAAACCAATTTGTTTTTTGGGTAACTAAAAATATTGATATGGGAACAGATATAAAAATAATTACTAAAAATATTATTTTTTTTATATTACTCATTTAAGTATGGTCAATGGATTTACTTTTGCTCCGTTTTTAGTTATTTCAAAATGCAAGTGAGTTCCTGTTGATCTACCTGTTGATCCCATTTTACCAATTGCATCACCTCTATTTACTCTTTGTCCAACTGTTACATAAATTTGAGAGAAATGGGCATATAGAGTTGTATATCCATTACCATGATCCAATTTAACATGGCATCCATATCCCCAATTCAAACAGCCTGCATAGGTTACAACACCCGCATCAGCAGCTACTACGTTTGGACCACCTTTATTGGCAATGTCAGTACCGGGATGATACCAAGCAAAGTTTTGAGAAATAGTGCCATTGGTTGGCCAAACAAAGTTACCAGATGCTACAACTGATCCTGCATCAGGTGTAATTTGTCTTGTTCTAGGTAAAGCTATAGTTTCAGCTGGTTTTATACCCTCAGGAACAATAACAATTTGACCAATTGCAAGTTCAAAAGTCTCATCGTTACTAAACGTATTAAAAGGAAAATCAACAACAGCTTGTGCACTTGAATCGTATTTTTTAGCGATTGAATATACAGTGTCTCCCTTACTAACTTTATGTGCTATACCTGTAACAGGTAAAATTTCCAGAATTTGTCCAACTTTAATTTTGTCTTTTATTAGACTGTTTTGCCACCTAATAGTGTCGGCGTCAACCCCAAATTTTTTGGCGATTGAGGCCACGGTATCACCTTCTTCAACTTTATATTCTTTGACACTATCTCTGACTTTTTCTGATACTAACGTCTCAATTCCTGTTGACTCTGTTGTGGCTGAAAGAACAATTGGATTTGATTGTATATCCCAGGGATTTACAGATCTTCCTGGAAATTCTTGAGCGATAACCGGAGCTATCATCATACTGACACCTGCCAAGGTTGCCATTCCCGAATGAATTAAGGTTTTTGCATATTTCCCTCGTTGTTTATACAAAGATGTAACAAAAGCACCCTTGCCCGCCTCAAGGCGAGTAAAAGAAAAATGAAGCTTTTTGGTTAGATAATATCCAAGCTCAGTAAAAAACTGTTTTAATTCAACACCAAAAGTCAAAAGTTCCTCCATATTTAGTCTCTTGATTATAACAGGGTTGTTAAATTATAACAGATTTAGTTTAACTTAATTTAGTGTTAATATATTATATGAGATTCAATATATATGTTTATATCCAGTTATCTTTTTTAAGTACAACAAAACAATCTTTTTCTCACCTCTGTTTAATTTAAAATATCTAAATTTAAAAACAGTTTTAGAAATAAATTTATATTTTTCTTCAATTGGAGAATTTTCAAGATTTACAACCAACCTTTGAGAGCCTTTTAAAAAAGCTTGTAATTGGCTAATATTATTTAGGTGCGAATCGTCCACGGTTATATTCATTGCAGAAATAATTGTGACGGTTCGCCCTCTTTTTATCTAGAACCTTTTAGCCTCAAATGTGAAGTAGCCTCAGTTCAGTACCATTTGTGGTTAGGTGAGACTTTATCTTGACTTTTACTCTCTCTCTCTCTGTAAACTTCTCCCATAGTATTTCTTTCATCAAATTTGCGCGAGAAAGGAGTAGAAATGGTTACAGTGTTCTTTGATATGAATCAGTATTCGTTCGAGGCAACTCTTGAAAAAATGCCGGAACCGGGTGATGTGTTGCATCTATATGCAAGTCAAACCTATGGTCAAGGACCTTTTCAAGGAACAATCAAGGTAACTGTTGGTAAAAAGCTTGCCGACAAAGGCTTCGATGGCCGTAAAAAGTTACCGACATTTAGTTGCTCTATCGAGTT